>ENA-ORCW01000017-ORCW01000017.1-marine-metagenome-genome-assembly--contig:-NODE-17-length-371978-cov-8.273110_pt1 | contig 371978 bp, 291 predicted proteins | sample MGYA00237784_ERZ508517 | MGnify/ENA primary metagenome ERZ508517 (study PRJEB26187, sample SAMN06268979) | marine metagenome | isolation source: Tt ae E1 feedstock associated aerobic enrichment on... | reverse complement strand
GATCTATTAAGACGTGAATTTTCTAATCAAATTGTTGTTGTACCAGAGTCTGCGACCATGCTGTTCAGCGGTGGTATAGAACGTGGTGATGCAACTCACCTCATTAAAGCTCACCAACAAGCTATCTTCAGCTTACAAAAACACCTTGAACATATTCAGCGAACCATGCACCCAGATCGTTTAATGCTTTGCGATCGTGGTAGTTTAGATGGGCTTGCCTATTGGCCCGGTGAGCAAGATGAGTTTTTTCAGTGTTTAAACACCAGCCTAGAAATCGAACTTAACCAATATGATGCGGTGATCTTTTTTGAAACAGCTGCTAAGTCTGGGCAAAGTATTCATTCTAATAACCCTGTAAGAAACGAATCTGATCAGCAAGCTATTTTGCTTGATGACAAACTACAAGCTGTTTGGTCACGGCACCCTAATTTTAATTTAGTGAAAAGTTCAGAGTCATTTATTCAAAAGGTGATGTTTGGCATCGACACTATCCGCAAGGTCATGGATAGTTATAACTAACAGCTTAATCAGTCATTAAACTGTTAGTTATCAGAGTCTATTAACCACGATTATGTGGTCGAGCGTAGTCTATATCAGGCCCTTTTGGCACAACTTGAGTTGGGTTGATCATGGTGTGGCTAAAATAGTAATGACGTTTTATATGATAAAAATCAACGGTCTTACTTACACCTTCAATTTGATATAACTCACGTAAATAGTTGCTGATCGCCGGATAGCTCTCAATAGTACGCAAATTACATTTAAAGTGGCCCACATAAACACTGTCGAAGCGAATTAAGGTGGTAAATAAACGCCAGTCGGCTTCGGTAATCGCATCGCCGGTTAAATAACGTTTTGTCGCCAACAATGCATTTACTTCATCCAAGGCTGAAAACAAATTTTCAAATGCACTATGATAAGCATCCTGTGTCGTTGCAAACCCGGTTTTATAAACGCCATTGTTGATATTATCGTAAATAAAAGCATTGATACTGTCTATGTCTTCCTGCTTTTCAGCCGGATACAAATCTAATGTATTACCCGTAATCTGATTAAATGCTGAATTAAACATCCGCAAAATTTCAGCAGATTCATTACTCACAATACAATTTTGCTGTTTATCCCAAAGCACAGGCACAGTCACCCGCCCACTGTATTTGGGATTATGGCGGGTATAAATCTGATGTAAAAAGTCACTGTTAAATAGAGCATCACCGCTACTGTAACTTTTTTGATCAAATGTCCAACCGTTTTCGAGCATATCCGGACTGACGACAGACACACTAATATGTGATTCTAATCCTTTGAGTTTTCTGGCAATGAGTGTTCTGTGTGCCCAGGGGCAAGCCAGCGAAACATATAAGTGATAACGACCCGATTGGGCTTTAAAACCTGCTTTGCCGCTCGGTCCGGCCTGTCCGTCAGCGGTTACCCAATTACGCAGCTGTGACGCTTCACGTTTAAATTTACCCTGATTGGCTTTTGTATCATAACCGACATCCTGCCATACGCCGTCAATCAATAATCCCACAATATACCTCCGATAAGTTTGTAAATTTAGGGCATGTTTACCTTTCGAGTACAAATGTTATTCTAACTGAGCGCCCTCAAATCACGGCGCGAAAGATAAACAGGCCTTAGGGTAAATCAAACACTAACGCAGTCACTTGTATTTGGCCAGTATTTAAAAAAGTGACTGTATTTTGATCTGTGATTTTAGCGCCATCACCTTCAGCTAAAACCTGACCATCCAGCTCTAAATCGCCTTTAACCAAATGAAGATACAATTTACGTCCGGTTTGAATCCTGTAAGTCAGCTCTGAACCAATCGGTAAAATAAGCTGATGCAATTGCGCATCTTGCTTAATTTTCAAACTGTCATTGTCCCCACCCGGCGAAACAATAGTAGTCAACCCGGGGTGCTGGCCAAATGCTTTTTGCTGATAACCCGGCTCACCGTCAAACTCATCTGGCTCAATCCAAATTTGCAAAAATCTTAATATCTGAGTATCAGATGCATTATATTCACTGTGATATATTCCCTTACCTGCAGACATTAACTGAAACTCTCCGGCAGGCACAGTTTCTATATTACCCGTACTGTCTTTATGCGCAATTTCACCTTCAAGCACATAGCTGATAATCTCCATATTTTGATGACCATGGGTTGCAAATCCGCCAGCTGGGCTAACTGTATCATCATTAATTACGCGCAGCGCTGAAAACCCCATCTGATCTGGATCATAATACTGTCCGAAGGAGAAAGTATGACGGCTGTTAAGCCAGCCAAAGCTGGCTTGTCCGCGATCTTTTGCTTTTCGAGTTTGAATCATAAATTCACCTCAGGTTTTATTTAAGCAATTTTTGTTTAATTACAGAGTCAAGCGCCAGCTTGCCGCTGCCCGAAATAGCCAGAGATACGCTTGCCGCCAGTAACGCCAGACCAAATTCATAACCATTGTTTGACATAAACAAACCGTTCGCAAAATGTACTGAAAAAATCGCAACAACCATAGTTAACGCCAGTACAACAGCTGCCGGACGGGTTAATAAACCCAACAAAATAAACAAGCCACCAAAAAACTCACCGCTTCCGGCTAACAGCGCCATTAAATAACCTGGTGCCAGACCAATTGACTCCATCCAGCCGCCCGTACCTTCAAGGCCATAGCCACCAAACCAACCAAATAGTTTTTGCGCGCCATGCGCCATAAAAATAATGCCAACCGGAATTCTAAGTGCCAATGGCGCTAACACAGCATTGGATTCTACAAGTTTATTCATTAAATTTTTCATCATGTTTCCTCAATAATTTTAAATTTCAATAAGTGTACAGGAAGTGCTTCCTGAAAAGGTTGATACTGAGTATAGTCATGCTAAGCTAAACAAAAAACCGAAACATTTTGAGCTATTAATTCAAATATTTTGAACATAATAAATAATGCATTCTTCTATCACATTAGACGCACTCAGAGCCTTAGATGCGATTGACAAAACCGGTAGTTTTGCTGCAGCAGCCAAACACTTGTATAAAGTCCCCTCGGCGCTCACCTATACAATCAAAAAACTGGAAGAGGAATTAGCCGTTCCCTTGTTTGATCGTTCAAAACAAAGAGCGGTTTTAACACCAGCCGGGCAGTTAGTGCTCGAACAGGGACGCGAGATTTTATTGGCGACAAACCGCATGTTCGATTCAGTTAAACAATTAGAATCCGGCTGGGAGCTGGAAATTAAAATCGCTCGCGATACAGTTGTGCCTTTTACACCGCTTTTTAACCTGGTAAATGAATTTAATCAGCTTAAACAAGATGTTGATATCAGTTTGAGTGAAGAAGTGCTGGCCGGTGGCTGGGATGCACTGCAGAATAAACGGGCAGATATTGCCATTGGCGTTTCCGGCGAACTCCCCAAAGGATTATTTAACCTGCATAAAATGGGCTCAATTCGGTTTAGTTTTATGGTTGCAGCCAAACATCCACTGGCTCAAATTAAACACACACTAGACGCTGACGACTTACAAGCTTTTCCGGCGATAGTCGTAGCCGATACAGCACAAATTCTACCCGGTCGAAGTTCTGGCCTGTTTGACAGCAAACAGGTAATTCGCGTACATAATATGGCCACAAAAGTCGCAGCTCAGGCTCAAGGAATTGGCGTTGGTTTTTTACCGTTACACCTGGCCAAACCTTATCTAAGCACTGGTGAACTGGTTGAAAAAACCTGCTCCATTCCAAGACCCGATATAGATTTATACCTAGCCTGGAATAAAGGACAGCAAGGCAATGCATTGAATTGGTTCATCGAACAGCTCAAATCTGTAGACTGGCAATTTTAAAAAGCGCATTAAACGAATTCGTTATCGTCATATCAAAAAAACTGGCAAGATGGCTGTGATACTGAATTCAATGCTTAGAGACTGTGTTTGGTGGGAAGCGCCAAAAGTTTAAAATTAACTATTGACGCCATAGTCTCTTGTTAGTTACCGATTAACCTACTGATTGGATAAGCGAAAGTTCCATAAACAAGTCCTCCAAGAAATAATGACATGTAAATAGAGATGAACCAAGAAAACACTAATTTAAAATAATAGATTGGTAACAGGAAAACCGAACTGCTAGGCAAAGGCTTTTTAGGTAAACCGCGACAAAAAATTAGTAGAAAAAGTAATGCAGTACTCCAAAATAAACCTAAAAGAATAAGTACATGGGGCAGCTCTGTTATTGGAATGTTTTCCCCAAGTTCGGCTCTAGGCAAATACAAAAATGCAGACACACCGAAAAGAATCACACACAAAAGCACAAGCCACAGATGAGGCTTTAGAAATTGTGAAAGTTTAAACATGATGCATGGTGTCATAGGTAACTAACGCTCTAATCAGCCGACGCTTTAGCGGTCGGCTGCATTAGCTTGTTGGACGAAGCCGCTACGCGGCAGAATAAAGAGATCGTGGCTTTAATTAAATAACGGCTAATACCGGCCGCTATTTAATTGGAGTCCACTATGAACCGCCACGATCAAACTCAATTTAATACTTTATATTTAACTTATATCAACTAGTTAAAATTGCAAGGTAAAAGCGATAAAACCATTGAATGTTATTCTCACGCTTTACGCCAAATTGCCCACTTTTTTGATTGCTGCCCGGATAACTTATCCGTTGAAGATTTAAAACGCTACTTTCTCTATCTGGTTGATAATAAGTCATGGAACGCGGTTAAAATTGCCCGCAATGCCATTCAGTTTTGCTATAAACATGTATTGCACCGCCCGTGGACTTGGGTCGATATTGTTAAGCCGCCCAAAGTGCAAACCGCTCAGGATGTTTTATCCTTGCATGAAATTGAGCTCATTATTAACGCCACGCGCAAACTCAGTTATCAAACTTATTTTTTAGTCACTTATAGTTTAGGCCTGCGTTTAAGTGAGGCGCTGAATCTACAAGTTTCAGATATTGACAGTCATTTAATGCGCGTGCATTTACGCTTTACTAAATCTAAAAAAGACCGTTTTGTTCCTCTGCCTCAAGTCACCTTGCTCGCGCTGCGCCGTTATTGGAAAACCCATCGTCATCCCACTTTGTTGTTTCCCGGTGGTAAAGCGCCTTATGAGCGTAACGGTCAACCTATGGTCATGGATAAAGGCGGCGTGCAAAAAGCCATTAAGTTAGTCGCAAAAGAAGTGGGTATCAGTAAAAATGTCCATATTCATACCCTTCGTCATTCAATTGCAACCCACATGCTTGAGCGTGGATTAAGTTTGCGCAGCATTCAATTATTTTTAGGCCACGCCAATCCCGATACCACCGCCAAATACACTCGGATGACTCAGGAAACCGCGCAAAATTCGGCGCTGATGTTAAACGATTTAATGGATACCTTATCCATCCATTGGCAGGGTGAATTATGTGGTGATAGGGGTGATAGTGGTGATAGTCATGATTAATCTTGCCACTATTGCTCGCTTATATGGTGAGCAGATGCAGTTAAAATACGCCAATCAAATGCGACCTGAGCACAGGCGTGCGCTGGATGATATTCAATTATGTCATACCCCATTACTCGGTCATATTGAATACCGGTGCCGTGATTGCGATAAGCATCAACAAAGTTACCCATCCTGCGGTAATCGACATTGCCCCGGTTGCCAACAGCATCATAATGCGCAGTGGTTACAACGCCAGCAACAACGACTGTTACCTGCGCAATATTATTTAGTGACCTTTACCTTGCCCAAACAATGGCGTGGCTTATGTTATGGCTATCAGAAAACCGTGTTTAATGCTTTATTTCAAAGTGCTGCCGATACCTTAGCCAGCTTTTTTAACCGTGATAAACAACTTGGGCCTCAACATGGCTGTTGTATGGTGTTGCATACCCATTCACGCCAACTTGAATTTCATCCGCATGTTCATTGTATCGTGCCTGCGCTGGCAATGGATAAGTCAGGTCAGCTGATTAAGCAAAAAAGCGGACGTTACCTGTTTAATGCTGACAACTTAGCCAAGGTCTTTAGAGGTAAAATGCACCAAGCCTTAACCGATGCAAAGCTCAAAGCGCCTCATTCCCCTAAACACTGGGTGGCTGATTGCCAGCATGTTGGTCAGGGTGAACAAGCCCTCATTTATTTATCTCGTTACTTATATCGCGGGGTGATTGCTGAAAAAAATATGCTAGCGCTAAGTAACCACAAAGTGACCTGGCAATATAAAGACAGCAACACGAAACAGTTTGTCTCGCGCATAGATAACGCCGTTGATTTTTTATGGCGCGTGATAAAACACACTTTACCAAAAGGCTTTCGCCGCAGCCGCAATATGGGTTTGCTGCATGGCAATGCCAAACTCAAGCTCAGGCGTATTCAACTCTGGTTAAAAGTGAAACTATCTGAGATAACACTAAAACCAAGACCCAAGATAATGTGCCCTTGCTGCCATCATGAAATGGTGTGTACCGGCGTGGTGCGTAAACGAATGAATATGACGACGAGGTAAAACAAGGAGGTGTGTACGGCTGCATGGATGATGGCTCACCTAAGGCATTAAACAAACTGACAGGAGAAAAAACTAACATGAAAACAATGCGTTAAACATCACGACCGAAAACGGTCTAGACTCACTCGCCTTGAAAAAAGTCAACCATGACGACAACTTTATTTATTTCCTATATAAGCAGAACTTAACACCGGGCTTGTGACGTGCAAGGATGCACTAATGCCGTGACTGCAGGATGCAGAGGAATGGTCCAACAATAGGATCAAGTTGCGGCTTCGCGCAACCTATCCTTATTTATTATGTTTTTTCCCACTTGTACCAAGGTCCATGGTGTTCTCGGTAGTAAGCCTTATAATTTTGCTGACAATAACAACATATACAAAGCTCATAATCTGGCCAGCCGTTTTCGAGCTTTGTTTTCTCCACGACCTTTATATACCCTAGCCTTTCTTCTTTCAACGGAGTATACAGGGAAGCCATTGTATATAAATTACAAAGACACTGTTCTGTAGATTTAACAAAGTCTAATTTAAATATTGCAAAATGAGGATATCGCCTTCCATCATAAAAATAATCAGAATGACCAATTCGAGAACCGAGAATAAGAGCTGATGCCTCAGATATTGGCTTCAAGTGTTTAGAAAGAGATTTGAGCCTACCAACATCTCTCAATTCAATAATTTCATTTAAAGCATTACTATGCTCATCTAAATCACCTGAAAAAAGCTTGGCAAATAGAGGATCTTTTTCGTTTTTGGCAAAAACCATCAGCAGCTTTTTAAAAAAGCCAATTGAACAGGAAATCCAAATTAAAATGATTAATAAGAGCAGAATGTAAATCATAAAAACAGTCATGGTAGAACGACCCAGTACTGAGCCGCCCCCATACAGATCCGGACGTGCGGAATTACCGCATCCGGCTCTTCATTAATATCATTGCCCGTGTAAAACACAAAGCCCCTAATACCAGTCTACTGCAATCAACCGCTTGCTGACCCGTAGTGGTTTTATTTGAAAATATCCTAACATATCTTTAAAACCTAACCAGTTAAAACTCTGTCTTTGACTGCGCCTATTTAACCATTTGTATAAGGTATGCAGTACAAAGTTGTATATCCTGCTAATACTTTTACTATTGTCCGGTAGCCCAAAGTAATTTTGAATGCCTACCAGTTTTCGCTTGAGTCTCGGCATGGTTATATTCAGTCGTTTTCGAACGATTTTGCTTTACCCATTAGTATAGCTCACTCAGCATAAGTTTATGCTTTTTCCGACTCGTAACCCGTTTTAATCTTGGCTCGCCTTGACGGTCTTTGCCCCAGTAACATTCAAACCCTAAGAAGTTAATTCTTCTGTCTGGTTTTCCGCTTGGGTGAAAGCGGCTGAATCTTATGAGGAGCGTTTTATCTTTTGCCAGCTCTAAATTAAACTTTCTTAATCTATTGCCCAGTATTCGATAAAACAGCTGTGCATCTTGTCGATATTGAAATGCGGTGATAAAACAATGCATTAAACATCACGGCCGAAAACGGTCTAGCTTCACTCGCCTTGAAAAAAGGTCAGCCATGACAACAAATTTATTTCCTATATAAGCAGAACCCGACACCGGACTTGTGACGTGCAAGGAAGCACTAATGCCGTGACTGCAGGATGCAGAGGAAACGGCCCAACAATAGGATCAAGTTGCGGCTTCGCGCAACCTATCCTTATTTATTATACGCACAAAATTTCGACTTGCTTAATGGCGTTAGAGAACACCTTATGACATTTAAATTTCGGACTATCTCCGAGCTTATGCCAGAAAAAGTTAAACTCATGGCCACCATCATCTTGCGTGTAAAAACTCCAGTTATTCGGCAGGTCTTCCGTAACTTCACAAAGAACAAAATGCCAAAGTTGATTTTGAAAACCGCTTTCCCAAATACCTAGATACTTGGTACTGGAAACTTTGGATATACCCGATTCCTCTTTAAGCTCCCTAAGTGCTGCACTTTCCACTGAGCTGTCGGTTAATTCTAATGTCCCTTTTACCAACTGCACATCAGCTAAAGGATGTTCAAATAGCAGTAATTCTAGAGTAGCAAGTGAGTTTCGAAGTACAACAGGACACACTTTGACTTCTCTATTTTTAATCCTTTTGGTCACTGAACTCACCTGTGCATATAACGCCACCACCCGCTGAACGCATTTGGCTAAAATTTGTAATAAAATGGAGCATAGCGGAATTTCAAATTTTAGCCAAGTAGTGAGGTCGGTGTGATTGGCCTTATTAGATTTGAGCGACGAAAAGCTCGCATAAACACAGTGCTATGCAAAGCCTATAAATCATACGATTTTCTAAATTGTGAATAATACTTCATTGTTATCAAAACAAATTGAACGCTAGCAACTGCTAAACCCACTGCTAAAAAATACACGTTTTCGCTGTAATTATATGTGGCAATAGATGACCATAAAATGTATATGGCGTTAATACCAACAAAGCTAATTACATTTACGTGCTTTTCAAATTGCAAGCCAACTGGGTACTTATTTAAAGAAAGTATCTTTAAGATAAAGACGCCAATATAGAAAAGGACAAAGTTCCAAACTATTGTGTAGATAATCAACTTCATTACTTCAATGAAGAAGTTGAAAATTGTTTCTAAGACACTGTCCATTTGTATTTGTTACCTATTTTTTTAATCGTCATGGTAGAACGACCCATTGCTGGGCCGCCCCCATACAGATCCGGACTTGCCCCATTATCAAAATTAGCACCGCATCCGACTCCTCAATTATATTATTTACCGCGCAGTATGTTGCCTTCGCAAAGTTGCTTAATTTGTTCATTTTCTCCATTTCACCCGATAATCACTTAACCAAACTTTAGCTCAACTGAATGTCATGTTTGTACCTTAGTTTTCATACAATATCCAGCCCTACATGTCCGGTGTATGTTTCCGTTACAAACGCAATATAACCGCCAATCCCTTCGTGTAAAGGCAAATAATTGTTGGCTAAAATAGCGACGCAGGAGCATAGCAACTCTTATTTGTCCTGCTGCAATGACTGGTTAGTGAGCATTATCTCAACTTTATCAAAGACTTCTTTTGATGATGAGCAGCTACTTAAGAACTCTTCTTCATTCAAAAAACTTTTCTCCGAATGCCCATCTGTATAAGTAATTTTTAAACTATAAGATGGGTAGCCATCCCAAGAATTTAATCCAAAAAAACTACACCAAACATACCCTATTTCTTCGGATAATAATTTAATTTCTTCGCTACTCAAAATTACTGGTGCATGAGGTTCTTTTTTATCAAGTGTATTCTTTTTAAAAACAATAAAATCAATGTCGTTTGAAAACCAAAGCTTTGGATAACCACCAAAAATTGCAAACCCGATAATTAAGACGAACAGTAATACTTTCATTTGCTCACCAACGCCCGCCTAATACGCTTTGCGCTGGCGGGCTTTTTGCGTGTTTGCTAAAAGCATGACAGCTTAGCAAAATTGATTTAAGGCGCTTGTTAGCTGCTTAATTTATTGACTACAACTGAAAGCTCTTTGCCGCCAATATTTATGGTAGCTTCTTTACCTAGCTCAACAGATAAAGTTGGCGCTATACGCTCTCCACCTAATTTTAATTCGGTTGCTAAGTTTACAATTGAACCGTCGACTGGTGTCAAAGTAAGAGAAAAAATGTATAAGTCACCAACTGAAATAGATGCTTCTCCATTTGGGTTAACGACTAGAGTCGGTGATCCAATTAGTTTTTCATCATCATATAGTTTTGCGTTTATTGTAAAATTGTCATTTGCTTGAGCAGTTGTAACAAAGCCCAGTAAAGCAACTAATCCGATTAATTTTTTCATTTTTATCTCCGTATATTTAATGGTACTGCTTAAAGCATTTTCCGCCACCATATGGTGGCGGAAAATGCTTGGCTAAAATTAGGCACGAAGTGACGCTAGCCAAACTTTTTGCGTCCCTTCATTATGGTTTTGTTATGCGTAGACCTTAATTACTGGCCACACTCCATCGATGTGTACCTGCTTCATCCTTCACACAAGTCATTATAATACCTTCGGGATCTTCTATAACCTCAATTCCTTGAGCAGTTGAAATAGCCTGTTCAGATTTTTTCTTAGCCCCTGTAGAGTATTCTTTACCTTTATAGATACAGAAATTACTGCTCTCCGTAGTGATATTATTAATTTCCTGGTTTGTACTTGAACATGCTGATAGAAGCAAAGGTATTGCGAGCATCCAAGTTTTAGATATTTTATTCATAATCTTCCTCCTTGATTGTTAATTAGAAAGTTTAATTGACGCATAACGCTTTAGTATTCATGCACACGTAGTTTGTGTGTAAATGAATCATTTGTTGAACGGGCAAACAACACTGTTTTCTGGTTTGATTTATGCTTTAATGAATAAGTGTGAAATTTGCTTTTTAAGCTCAGTTGGCATGGCAGGTTATTTCCCTTTTATTGGCATTTCATCAATCCATTTAGCTGTGTTATGCGCCTGTATTAACGGTAATTTAAGCCAATTTAGCCATTTTTTGCAACTTTATTTTCCATACACGCAGCAAGGCTTGACCCAACTCAACGGGCTGTATTCGTTTATTGATTTTATTGCCTTAAAATTTTCAGCCGGCTAATGCTGGCTCCGTTAACTTCCGGCCTGGCAATAAAATACTCACCAGCTTCAACTCACCTGCTTTAACTCACCTGCCTGACACACTGTGCACGGCCAATGCATTTCTTTGTCTGCCTTTGGTTTTACTGTGCTGGTTTTGTCTGTTTTTCATTGTGCTTTAATTAGCTTCACTTTACGCTTTCGGCACGCATTCGCTAAAAAACCATAGTGGCGTATTCGCATTAAGCCTTTCGACAGTATGTGTTGCAAATACCGCCGGATAAACTCATCCGTTTTAAGTGTCATCACTTTGTTTTGGTTATTATCCCGGTAGTCTTTGTATTTAAAGTTCACTGAGTGGCTTGTATGTTTAACTATTCTTGATTCTGACATCATGCCTTTTCGGGTATATCTCGCCATATAGCTCAGTAATTGCTGGCTATGGCTTAAGCAGGGTTTGGCGCTAATGGCGTAACCAGCCCATTTTCTAGACTTTGAGCCTAACACAGGATATCACAATAAAAAACGGAGCAGCTATTACCCTGCCCCGCCTTTAACGGTGATATTTTTACGACAATTAAAGTAAAACCTTTCGCTTATTTCGCGTTTATAAGCGCTTCTATTTTATCCCAGTTAACCAATTTAAAGTTTTGTGGTTGAGCCGGCATTACGTTACGCCCATCCTGTACCACTAATAATCCATTTGGATATTGAGGCCCTAAATATGCTGAGGTTACGGCCAATCCATCGGTTTCTGATGCGCCGTCTATGCCATTCGCCGGATCTGCACCCACCGAAAACTGTACCAGTGGTTTTTCAGTTTTTAATGAAAACACCACATACGAGTCATTACCCTGGCTGGATACAACCAAATATTTTTCATTTTTACCATGGTAAATTGACATGCCTTCCAAGTCATCAAATATCACTTTTTGGTCATTTTTATACACTAAAGTAGGTTGAATCCCGCCATTTTCTTCCGCTGAAATTTTCCAAAGCCCGTAACCTTCTTCTCCTAAATATAAAGTTTGCGTATCGGCATCAGCTACACAGCCTTCCGGCTGGGAGTTAACTTTAAATTCGCGTACTAATTTACCGGTTATTTTTTCACCCGAAAAATCAACTAAATACTGATGGAATACACCACTTTCGTCATTGATAAATACATAGTGGTTATGAGTTTCAGGCGATTTGTATGTACACAATCCATACACATCCGGCAAGCTGGTTGGCAAATCAGCTAAAGCCGATACCTGTCCATTTTGGCTGATTTTGTAAAGTGAAATTGTATTAAAACTTCGGTTACTCGCCGCGGCAATATCAAACTGCTCACCTTTAAATGTGGCTCCATAACTAATATCAACATTATTCACTCGTCCAGAATCAATACTGGTTTGGGTGTTACCCTGAAGGTCATAAACATATAACCCATAACGTTTATCTGTGCCTAAAATCAGACTCGCTTCAGGATTGTTTGGATTAACCCAAATTTCCGGATCATCTGCAGCATCACCAAAGCGAGCTACCGGTTGGGTTTGGGCATCAGCGGTAATTTCAGTAATTGCATTTTTTGTCAATTCACGCGCTTTTAACTTCAATGGAACCGCTGTGGTTTGATAGCTCATGCTTTCATCATCGTATAACGCAAGTAAAACTTTGTTTTGCGATAAAACTTTAGCACTAACGCTTTCATTAGCGATACCATCCGCAAACTTAAATTCTTGCATTGCCCATTTTGCTGATTCAGACGCTGGTATCTGATAGTGCTGCACCGCTGAAATTTCTGGCAATGCGACCAATAGGCTACCATCAGCAAGCAAGCTGATATCTTTTATTTCACCTTCCAGTTGACCAAATGGCTTTTGCAATGCGATGGCTTTACGTGATAAATCACGTTCCGGATTAACCGAATACTGCCAAACACCTGTCATTTCTTCTGCAATGTAAAGCTGCGCAGTTTGATCATCCACAGCACAAGCCGAGCTCTCAGGTGGTGCAGAAAATTGACGAATTAAATAATTCACCACCTGCTCTGAATTGGCCTGATAGACCATACGCTGCTCAACTGTATTTTGAGCGGTTAAAATAAACGCATAAATATCCTGAGTTTTAGCAGACTGATATAAGCAAACATTATTAATGGACGCTTTCTCTAATTTGATACTGGCTGACAGTTCGAACTCGCTCGCAGCTTGTTTAGCAGACTTACGGAACAAGTTAACCTGGCCTTGCTCTTTCTCTATACTGGCAATTAAATATTGCGCTTTTCCCAGCGGGCGAACATCCAGTCCTTCATAGTTACCACTGTGCTGAGCCATGATTTGACCATCTGAATTCAGTAACATAACGCCATAGTTTTCGCTGTTTGCAACCCAGAATTTATCACCAAAAGGCATTACTTTATGACCATTTAGTTTTTCTTTAGCAAGCAAGACAGTGCTTGAATGGCGAGTTTTATGAGCTGTTGTTTGTGTGTCTGTATTTTGGGTACTACCACAGGCCGACAAGCCTGATACCAATGCCGTAATCAGCATTGAATACTTAAATAAATTCATTAATGACTAACCTTCATTTTACTTTTAACGGGCTAAACCGAGTTGCTGACTCAATAGCCTCTATTTAATAATTCGGGTGTGATAAATCAGTTTGCCTTTTGCGGTCACCATTTGGATCAATATTTGATTTTGAGTCACGGTTAACGCAGTTACGCCAGCCTGAGCTTCGGCAAATTCGGTAAATTCGCGTGTTTTGACATCTCTGACCGCACTGCCGGCACCCGAGATAAAATGCTGTACAGATTTGCCTTTAATTTTATTGTGCTGCAAATCGTGCTCATGTCCGGCAAAATAAGCGTCTACCTTATATTTTTCTAAAATGGGCTCCAGCTTCTGTCTTACTGAATCCGTTTTGCCATAACGCTTACCGCTGCTGTACATAGGGTGATGGCCAACCACTATTTTCCATTTAGCCTGACTGCCTGACAGTTGCGTATTCAACCATTCAAGTTGCGGCTCAATTAGTTGAGAACGAACATTGGCATATTTAGCTTCATGCTGATATTTGGCTTCAAACGGGTTGGTATCTAAAAATACAATCAATAGTTGTTCATCAGATTCCGGTAGCTGAAAGGTTTTTGAGTAGTAACGGGCCGGCATATTCCAGCGTTTACTGACCTGGCTATAATCAATTTGAGCCTGAACATTCCCGCGGTAGTCATGATTACCCAGTACCAGATACCAGGGTTCAAACAAGTGCGGGCCGGTGTAAATTGCTTCAAAAGATGACTTTAAATAAGGGTCACTCACACTGGCGATGCCATCAGGATAAAAGTTATCACCGGCAGAAATAATAAAATCTCCGTCCAGCCAATACATTAAATTATCCATTTGTTCAGCCACGTCTTTTTGCTGAAAATGACCATTGCGTCCCCAGTCACCTACCACTAAAAAGTTAATGGCATCGTCGGTAATTGTCAGGTTTTCAACCGGGCGCTGCTGATACCAGTGTTCATCTTTGTACAGCGCGGCGTGCGCTGTACAAAGTAAAACAAACTGAAGTAGCACTAAGCTTGTTTTAATTAACCTCATTAGAATGATGTCCAGCTAAAGCCTAACTCAAAAGTACGGCCGTAGGTTTCATACTGTGCATTGGTATTTTTGTTATCAAAATAATGATACATAGGCTCATCATTTAAATTAACTGCATTAAAATACACATGAGTTTGTTGGTTGATGTAGTATTTAGCGGTGAAATCAAACTGGGTGTGTGCGTCTTCATATCGCAGCATACCGTCATCAATTTCCTCTAAATTTTTGCTTTTATAAACGCTGGTTAAGCGCAGGCTTAATAAGTCGCTTTCATAACCTAAGGTAAAGTTAGCAGTGGTATCTGACTGATTAGGCAATTGGGTTTCAAACACCTCACCATCGACAATGGTTGTCGCTTCCGAGTCGGTTAAGGTTGCATTAGCAGCCATTAATAACCCAGAGTCAAAGCTTTTTACCCAAGCCAGTTCAATCCCGTCTAAGGTTGCACTTTCACCGTTTACCGGCTGGAATACTTCGTCATATTCTACCCAGTCACCACTGCCCGCTACGTCAGTGATAATCACAAAGTTATCAATTTCTTTGTGGAAATAACCTGCTGATAATACCCCAATATGGCCCGGATAATATTCAATGGATAAATCAAAGTTATCCGAAAAGTAAGGTTTTAACTCTGGGTTGCCAGCTTCCGCTTCACGCTCAGTTTCAAATACGCCATCGTCTTCTTCGGTTTTGCTTTCAATAATCTGAAACGCAGCCACATCTTCAAACTTAGGTCGAGCCAGAGTTTGAGTATAAGCGGCACGTGCAATAATTTTATCCGATACCTGATATTTTACGTTTACGCTGGGTAATACTTTGCTGTAGTCACGCTCGCCTGTCCATGGGGTTGTATCTACATATTCTTCATCGGCTTGCTCATCTTCAATCACTTCAACGCGTTGACCATGAGTTGAAAAATCAGTTTGTTCGTAACGTAAACCTGCAACAACCCCAAGCTGACCAATATCAAATTTGGCCATCGCATACGCCGCAAAAATATCTTCGTTTATCACAAAAGAGGCGCCTTGTGATTCTGCCTGTGAATCTAAATCGGCAATATCCAAATTCGCTTTTGACCCTGCATAATGCTTAGCCAAAGCACTTCGGTTTAAACCCGGACCAAAATCGCCTAAGCTCCAGTCCATATCTGATACTGCAAATTCAGCAGCATTAAAATTATCAAACGCATCACCACCGTCATAAATAATAATGTTGGCATCCGATGACTTTTCGCGTTGACGGTATTTAGTACCTACTTTAAATTCAACCAGTTGGCCGTTAATTTCAGCATTTTTGGTTAAATCAATTTTAAAGCTGGTTTCTTCATCTTTTGCACTTTCAGATTCATCTGAAATTTCATCCAACTCATAGTTAGCCAGGTCTTTAACCTCTGGTGCTTGTTCAACCATTGGCTTTTGACCCATCATGTCGCTGCTAATACCCAGTTCTTCAGCCACTATGGTGTAGTACAAAGCATTCGGATTTTCTTCGGTTGATTTTGAATAGCCCAACTGGTATTCCAACTTCCAGCTATTCAGTAAATGCTCAGCACCTGCGGTGATTGAAGTAATTTCCTGAGTTTCTTCTCTGTCTTTGGTCGCACGTTCAATTTCAGTTTCATCATCAAACGTAAAAGTATTGCTTAGCCTGAACTCATTATCTGAAAATTCACTATATAAAGTACGGATATAATATTGGTTGTTAAAGTCCGGGCGATAGTCAAAATTTACCGCAGCACCGGTGCGCTCACGGGTAATATCGTAAAATCTTTGTTCGACTTCATCATCGCCGTTTGACTCAATATTGTCTGAGCCAAAATTACGCTCTGAATACGATAGTGCCGCGGCAATAGCAAAAGTATCGTCGAAGCTGTCGGTAAAACTGGCCGACAATTTAGGACTGGTTTCGTCTCTAAGTTGGTTTTGTGAAATCTGGCCGGAAAAAGACATGGTTTGCACCGGTCGGTCAAAACCACTTAAGCTTTTAACAGCGATAGAGCCACCAATTGCATCGGCATCCATATCAGGCGTAACGGTTTTAGACACCTCTAAACCACCTACCAGTTGAGATGGGATCACATCCAGCGCGACTGAGCGCACGCCCGCTTCCGGCGATGGCACATTTAAGCCATTAATGGTGACGTTATTCAGGTTTGGATCTATGCCGCGAATACCGACAAACCGGCCTTCACCCTGATCTCGCTCAATAAACATACCAGGCAGTCGTTGTAAGGCTTCTGATACGTTTTGATCCGGAAATTGACCAATCGCATCTGCTGATACAATCGATTTGATGCTGTCAGCATTTTTTTGCATGTTTAATGCACCGGCCTGACCTGAACGTTGCGCGCTGACTATCATATGCTCAATAGTCAGTGGCTCACCTAAAAATAGATCTTGCTCTACCACACCGGATTCATTCACGCTGACTGAATAAGTTTTAGTAGGTTCACCCAAGTACTCAACTTTTAACGTGTAATTGCCTGCAGGCAAATTATCAAAACGATACTGCCCGGATAAATTAGTTACCACAGAGCGATTCAGCTCAACCAGGCTAACTTTAGCGCCCTTAAATATTTTTTGTTGATTTTGGTCTGATACTTTACCCACGATATCACCGGCAAAAGCGGTTGGTGTGAGCATAGCGGCTGCGCATAATACAGCCAGCTTATTCAGTTTAAACGAAGCCATTTTCATTGTTTGTATCCTTGAAGTTTTATAATTAAATACTTGTTTAACGCGTTTGAACGCATTAAACGGATACAGCTTCTGTTTTGCTATTAAACTTTTGTGACATCAAGCCTTTTTACGCCAAACCAATTAATAAAATGTACACTATTTGGTCAGTTTGAGCTAATTCGACCCCAACTAATTATTCAATATAATCATAAACTTAAATAAATAAACAAAGCGATATATCTAGCTTTTCATTGTTAAAATCATAAAAACACACAAGTCACTGAGCCAAATTGACCCCGGTTCTACAAGCAGATGTTTTATGACATTTTTAAGACATTTTGAGCCTCGTAGATTTTAGTTTTGATTAAAATGAAACCAATTAAAATCCGGCTGGATGAAGCATATTTGTTGGGAACTTTTCGGCCTAAAGACCGACCTACATTCCCGTTATTCCCGCGCAGGCGTAATGCTGTTCGTTCAAGGTTTTTTACTGGTTCCCACGCTCTGCGTGGTAACTCTATGTTTAGGACAATAGTGTTCTACTCGGGATAACGGTGTTCTACGTAGGGATAATGAATACACACATATGGCAGAGCTTAGGTGACAATGTAGGTCGGGCTTCAGCCCGATTAAAACCTAAATTGCCTGAATAATGAATGTTTGATGACACTTTTCGGCCTAAAGGCCGACCTACATTTCCGTTATTTCCGTCATTCCCGCGTAGGCGGGAATCCATAGTTGGGTCAGATTACTGCTTCCCACGCGCTACGTGGCCACCCTATGTTTAACTATCCTTCACCTCAAATAGAGACTTTTGGCCTAAAGGCCGACCTACATTTCCGCTGTCGAGGGGATAATGAATAAACATATATGGCAGAGCAAAGGGGACAATGTAGATCGGGCTTCAGCCCGTTAAGTGCCTTGATTTACAGAACGACAATCCGGGCTATAAGCGGTTTTAAAAATAAATACAATACAAAAGAAAAAGCGCAGCCGAAGCTGCGCTTTTAATTGAGAGAAGCACCATTTAGTTTTTAAACATATTGGTTAATGATTAAAAGCCAGTTTCAACCCATAACCATAAGCGGTCAACATCAGGACGTGCACCTTCGCCGCTGAATGCCGCATATTTAATACCAGTGGTGAAAGAACCAAATTTAGTCGCTGCAACTAAATCAATTTCATCACCATAATCCATGCCGCCTTCGTCAGATTCGAAAGTATGATAGAAAGCTTTTAACGCTACGCCTTTATATTTAGTGACAGCGCTCACATAAGTATCAACTAAACCATTAGGTAATGCATTTGAGTTAAACGTACCGCCTAAGAATACATCGGCAAAACCATTAAACTTGTGTAAAGTTGCCAATGGCGTAACAAAGTTACCCATGCCATCGTCTGAACCTAAGGTTTCCTGACCGATTTTAAAGGTGAAACCACTTAATACCGTACCTACTTCAAACATCATGTAGTCTGTATCGACATTAGCTGTTTTGTTGTCTTGAGTCGCGTATTCAGCAGCATACAAGAAAGGTACATCACCGCTTGTTTTACCAGTGAAGCTAACACCATAAGTATCCATTTCCTGAGTCGCTTCAGGTGCAACCTGATAGCCATAAGCAACGGCTTTACCAAATGCTGTATTGTAAGATAGGTTAACTAAAATAGTGTCTGCATCAACATCTCTTACTTCACCGAAAATTCGGTTGTGCTTATATACATATGAAAGGTTAGCTTTAAAGTCGCCTGCGCCATATACCACATTTAATGCATCAAATGTTTGTCTGTCTTGTCTCCAGCCAACATGACCTACATGACGATGACCATCCAGGGTTAATACCTGGCGACCTAATTTTGCAGTTAATCCACCATGAGTATAGGCAAGGTAAGCTTGTTCTAATTCAGTGAATTCAGGATCTGAAATTTCAGCAGCGCCTTTATTAACACCCGCCAATCCAACATTGTATTCGTCTTCACCTAATACAACGCGGTTGTCTTCAAATTCAACTAAGCCAGAGAAACCAGAGATATCTGCGGTTTTAAAACCAAGACGAGTGCGCAATGTCATGGCTGTGCCGTCGACATCACCAATTTCTGCGTCCTCGTATCGTAAACGGAAGTTACCAAACGCTTTACCTTCTTTGAAGGCGTCAGCGATCGTATCCGCCGCATAACTCGGAACAGAAACAGCGCCAGTGCTGATTAAAGAGAAAATAGCTAATGCTAATTTAGTTTTTTTGTTTTCCATGTGTCACTCCCAAGTAACGTTTATTTAAGGTTAAAAATAAATCTTTTGAAAGTGATGTTGGATGTGTAAAGCTGTGATTAGATTAGTCTAGTTTGATTGCCTAAGTCAAGCGTTTTATGGGTATTTTTATATATTTTTCAATAACTTAATTAAAACAAAATAGAATACAAGAAAGCAGCAAGGTTGTTTGTAAACCTTGCTGTTAAACAGGTGAATTGTTTGTAAAAATTACTTCAGCGGCCAGTTAGCCGAGTTTCTTTGCTGCCATATTTGCTCTGCTTTGAACTTAGATTGTTTAACAGCTTCCTCGCTGCCATTTAATTTATATATGTCACTGTCTGTCAGTAACAGAATAATGCTGATTGTGCCAATCACGGCTTGCTCCGCATATTCATTTTGTTCTTGCTTTAGCCACACCTGTTTAATTGAATTTAAATCCAGCTCGCGTGGTTTTACCTGCCAGCTTTCAAGCCCTGGCGGTACATTATAAAACGCTCGTTCCCCGCTTCGGGCACAATGCAGTTTAGCTTCACGCTCTGGATTAAATTCAATTTCACCACCTTCTCCGCGAAAACATAACACATTGTTATCGCGGGTAATTTGAGCTGCATCAATATGACGCTCATCAAAATGTCTGTGGTGCACACCGTGTAAACTGTAAGGTGCTGAAAACGGGTTTAGCATTCTGGCCAGGGTATTAGCTGGCGACCTCAGACCAAATAATGCTCTGAGCTGAATCAGTTTATCCAGCTTTGGATGAACCTGTTCCAGCTCCTGATAACAAAAACCAAAATTTGCTAATTGAGCTTCAGCCTCAGTTTTATTTTGAGCTGGTTTAAAACCAAACTCGGCTAAACAATCTTTTAAATAAAGACGTTTTGAATCTGGTTCAGCTGTACCATGAATCGCAATTTTTAAACCTTGACCGGCCAATGCTAACACCGCCAGTAAAAACCAAGGTAAGTGCCTGCGTTTACCTGCATAGCATCCCATGTCCAAATCAACACTTAATCCGTCAAATTCGGGATTAACATAGTCACGACAGGCCTGAACAAAACCCGCCAGCTCTTCAGCGGTTTCTTCACGCACCCGCAGTAACATCAAAAAGGCACCTAACTGTTCAGGTGTCACTTTATCCTGCATAATTTGCTGCATGGCATCAAAAGCTTGTTCCTGAGTTAGGGTTTTACCCGCTCTTTGCCCTTTGGCAATCAGATTAATGTATTGTTTAAATGGTACGCTCATAAATGTCTTATTGAGTTAAGTCGAAGGTACTTCATTATACCATCGACTTTTATCGCTTAAAATTAGTGAAACCCTTCAAACGTTATTGGTGACTGGTACCATTTCAATTTAATTTTGATGAGTTCAAATTTTTTACTGTAGATCGGCGTTTACGCCGATCTACAAGGTGCTCTAAAACAATCAATATTTTTTGAAAACAGTACTAAGCCACCTGCGCCGGACAATGCTGTTTAATTAAACCACTTAAATCTGTTTTACATGAACCACAGTTGGTGCCGCATTTTAAACGTTCACCCAATTTATCAACCGTGTCATCGCCATAATCAACAATGGCTTCAATAATTTGTTTTTCGCCTACCTGATAACAACTACAAATTTGTCGGCCCTTAGCCAGTTCAGGTGTCGGTGTTGCCGTAATTAATGCGTTTATTTCTTCGCGATCAAACTGCTCTAATCCAAAGATTTCTGTCAACCAATTAGTATCTTCAGCAAATGGCTGTGCCTGGATATAACAAACAAACTGTAATTCATTTTCTTTATAACAAAATACTCTGAATTGTTTATCGTTTTGATTTTCTACCCGAATCCATTCGCCTTGACTATTAGCCCTTTGTTGACACCAATCCAGCCAATCTATGACTTCACCTTGACCCGCAAAACTTGCTGAATAGCCTGCGCTACTTGACGCCTTTGCCCAGTAGTCAGAGTCAACAAACAGCGGATTTTTACCAACCATAAAGCCGTAGAAATCGGCTGGATAGGATTCGATATTTACTGCAGCATGCTTAGATTCAGGTTGGCCTGAAATAGGGTCAACCACACTTGCAAATAAGCGGTTTATGTTCGCATTCGCAGCAAATTGTTTATTCCAGTGCATAGGCACAAATAATTCATTTTTACGCTGACCCGCATCCAGTTTAACCTTAACCAGAGTCTCACCTAATTCTGAAAATACACGTGCAATTGCGCCTTCTTTTAATTCTAGTTTTTCGGCGTCTTCAGGGTGAATGGCAACAAAAGGTTCGCTGATATGAGCGCTTAATTTAGCTGCCTTACCGGTGCGTGTCATGGTATGCCACTGATCACGAATACGGCCGCTGTTACAAACAAAAGGATAAGCATCAGACGTTTGTTGAACCGGCAAAGCCGCTTCAACTGAGACAAATCGTGCACGTTTTGACGGAGTATAGAATTTACCGTCTTCAAATAATCGCGCACGACCATTGGGGTATTCTTTAGTAATTGGCCACTGAATCGGGCGCAATTTATCATATTGAGTTTGATTAATACCGGCTAAACCACTGATGTCAAAATCACGTGTGCCATTATTTTCAAACCCGGATAATCTGGCGTGTTCCTCAAAAATATCGACCGGATGTTCAAACGTGAAGCCACGGTTAAAGCCCATTGCTTTCGCTACTTCACATATAATTTGCCAGTCATGTTTAGCCTGACCCGGTGGTGGCAAAATACCACGCTGACGAGAAATTCTGCGCTCAGAGTTAGTCACAGTACCATTTTTTTCCGACCAGGTTGTTGCAGGGAAACGTACATTTGCCCACTGAGTTGTGTCGGTATTCATATTACAATCAGAAACAACGACTAGCGGACAGGCTTCAAGCGCTTTGGCAATTTCATTGCCGTTTGGCAAGCTAACAGCCGGATTAGTGGCCATTATCCAAATAGCTTTAATTTCACCGGATTTGACTTTTTCAAACATATCAACGGCTTTGTGTCCGGCATTTTTGGCAATGCGTGGTGATTGCCAAAATCTTTGCACTAAGTCAGTGTGTTTTGAGTTTTCAATATCCATATGCGCGGCCAGCATATTAGCCAGACCACCCACTTCCCGGCCACCCATAGCATTTGGCTGCCCGGTAATAGAAAACGGACCAGAGCCAGCTTTACCCACTTTCCCGGTCGCTAGATGACAGTTAATAATAGCATTAGCTTTATCAGTCCCCTGACTGGATTGGTTCACACCCATACAATAAAAGGTAATTGCACTCGGGCTTTTTGCAAACCACTGATAATATTGTTCGATTTGTTCTTCAGGTAGGTCACAATAAGTCGCAACTTTATCCAGCGTCCAAGGTTGAGCGCGTTCTAAAGCCGCCTCTAACCCTTCTGTTGACAATGAAATAAACTCATTATCTAACAATTGGTTGCTCGACAAGTAATGTAATAAGCCATTAAGCAAGGCAACGTCTGTGCCCGGTTTAATTGCCAGGTGCAAGTCCGCCAGTTCAGTGGTTGCACTTTGTCGTGGATCAATCACCACAACTTTCATATCCGGGTTAATTTGTTTTGCTCTTTCCATGCGCTGATACAGCACAGGATGTGTCCAGGCCGCATTTGACCCAAGCAAAACTAAACAATCTGTATCTTCAACATCCTCATAGTTACAAGGTACAGTATCTGAACCAAACGCTCGTTTATACGCAGCGACAGCTGATGACATGCATAAACGGGAGTTTGTATCTATATTACCGCTGCCGATATAACCTTTCATCAGTTTATTGGCAACATAATAATCTTCAGTTAATAACTGACCTGATACATAAAATGCGACTGAATCCGCACCATATTTAGCTATGGTATTATTTAATTCATCCGCAACATATCTTGTTGCATCATCCCAGGAAACTTCAGAACTCCCTATCATAGGCTGCAGTAATCGCCCTGACATGTCATTGGTTTCAAGAACAGATGAGCCTTTAACACATAAACGTCCAAAATTGGCGGGATGCTCCGAAGAGCCACACACTCGAGTTAGCTTTGAATCATCAACTGTTACGTCGATGCCACACCCAACACCACAATACGGACAAGTGGTCTGTTTTAAATTAACTGCTTTTTTGTTCATCAAATTTTACCTAAATTTGGTTGATTCTTCGCCATTGAAAAAACAACATAAACGCTCGAGTTGTTGTTTACCCGCCTTTGGATGCTAACCAACATTCAACATACATGCCAATATTTTATAATGTTGTTTTTAAAGGACTTTTCAATATTACATTAAGATTAAAATGCGTTAAAATTGTAACTTTTGGTTCAGCTTGCACCAAAGGTAGTCAGCTCAGCTTGATAATATCCGCGCTAAAACATCAGCTAATACTTTCATTCAGTTGGGGTTTAAGCTATATCTAGGATACGGATTTATTTCTATTATATTGCACATAAGGTTTAGTGGATGCTCAAAGCACCAATCCCTCAAAATGAGAATGTGCGTTTAAAAGCACTTAAGCACACCCAGCTACTCGATTCTGCACCAGAGGAAAGGTTTGATCGCCTCACCCGTTTGGTAAAATCGTATTTTAATGTACCTATTGCGCTTATCTCACTGGTTGATATGGACAGGCAGTGGTTTAAATCCAAACAGGGATTAACTGCCTGTGAAACACCCAGAGATATCTCATTTTGCGGTCATGCAATCTGTCAAAATGGTCTTTTTGAAATTAAAAATGCGATTGAAGATGAACGTTTTTCTGATAACCCTTTAGTTACGCAAGCACCAAATATTCGATTTTATGCCGGCATTCCGCTCGTCGTTGACAAGCAGTCTATTGGTACTTTGTGCATCATTGACAGTAAATCACGTCAATTAAATCAAGAAGAAAAGGCCAGGTTACGGGATTTTGCCGATTGTGTGGTTGAAGAAATTAATGCCAGAAATGCGCTGAAACTGAGTAAAGCTTTACTGGTGCAAAGTGAGCGAACTCAGAATATTATTCAGTCTGTTCCAGACTGTATTTTAGCCATTGACCAAGCCGGTTTTATTTTAGAATCAAACGAAACTTTTGATGCCTTATTTGAAGTGAGCGCCCCTGTGGGTGAACACATTTCCGCTTTTATTTCTACTTCAGCCAGCGACGGCGTTTTAACTCAGTTGCAAAGTTCAACCTCGTTAACCACATCCTGCCTCATTCATTTTGAGCAGGCGATTAACGGTGAAATTCGCTATTTTGAGTTAAGAATGAATCGAATCACAAATAATGAAAATCTGATTCTGATTCGCGATGTCACAGCTATCAATGCAAGCCAACGCGCTTTAGCGCTTGAGCAAGCCAAAACTCAGGAAATTTTAAACGCCACTCAAATCGCAACCTGGGAGTGGGATTTAACCAACAATCAGGTAAAAACCAACGAGGTGTGGGCTGAATTATTAGGCTACTCAAAAAATCAACTGGAGACCATTTGCTATGATACCTGGATAGAACTCACCCACCCAGATGATCTAGCTAAATCCGCACCACTGCTTAATCAATGTTTTAAGGGTGAATCGGCTCTGTACGAAAACGAGATTAGAATGCGCCATAAAAATGGTCATTGGCTGTGGTTTCAGGCAAAAGCAAAAGTCAGCCAATGGAGTCCACAGGGTAAAGCATTAGTGATGTCAGGTACTCATGCGGATATTACAGCCAAAAAGCTCGCCTTAATTCAGCTCGAACAAAGCAATAGTTGGCTCAAGGCGATTTTAGATAGCGCTCACTTTTCAATTATTTCGGCAAACCCGAGTGGCGAAATAAATATATTCTCTAAAGCAGCAGAAAATCTGTTAGGTTATACCAGTGAAGAAATGGTCGGACAAACACCCGCCATTTTTCATGATATTGATGAAGTGATTGAACGCGCACAAGTATTGAGTCAAGCGTTAGGGCGACACATTAAACCTGGCTTTGAAACCTTTATTGCAAAGTGTAAAACCGGCGTAGTTGATGAAAACGAATGGACCTATATCAGAAAAGATGGTGCACGGGTCCCTGTGTTTTTATCTGTTACCCGTTTATTAGATGCAAACGGACAGATTAATGGTTACTTAGGCATAGCACGTGACATCAGCGAACAAAAAAAGGCGCAAGCTGAATTAAAACAAAGTGAAACCCGTCTCAGAGCATTATTTGAGTTATCACCAATAGGCATAGCACTTAACGATTTTGAAACCGGTCAGTTTATTGATGTTAATCAGTCTCTGCTAAATTCCAGTGGGTACGATAAACACAGTTTTATTAACCTCAGTTATTGGGACATTACGCCAAAAGATTATGAAAAGCAGGAAGCAGCTCAACTCAATCAAATGATTGAAACAAACCGCTACGGTCCGTACGAAAAAGAATATATAAATAAAAACGGAGAACGCTATCCGGTTTTATTAAGCGGCATGTTGATCACTGATGCTTCTGGTAAAAAGTTAATCTGGTCTATCGTTGAAGACATTTCAGAACGTAAACGGCAAGCACAAAAACTAGCTGATTTATCGACCCGATTAACCATAGCGACAGATGCTGCCGGTGTAGGTATATGGGAATGGGACATCCAGCAGAATAAACTACTGTGGGATGCCACCATGCATAAAATATATGCAGTGCCTGAAGAAAACTTTAGCGGTAATGTAGAAGCCTGGAGTCAGGCTATCGTGCCCGAAGACAGAGAAAATGCTCAAAAACAGGTTCAACTGGCGCTTAGTGGAGAACAAAAATTTGATACTCAGTTCAGAATTAAACAAAACAATGGGGATATCCGATGGATTAAAGCGGCTGCAGAAGTTCGCACCGACGCAAATGGCGAACCATTAAAAATGATAGGCACAAACTGGGATATCACAGAGCGGGTATTCGCCGAACAAAAATTGGTAGAAGCCAAAGTAGCTGCCGAAGTGGCGGCTCAAGCTAAAAGTGAATTTTTAGCCAATATGAGTCATGAAATCAGAACACCGATGAATGGTGTTTTAGGCATGTTAGACATTGTTTTAAAATCCGGCAATCTGCCTGATAATCAACACCAACAAATAGAGATTGCGCATTCCAGCGCCAACTCCTTGCTACATATTTTAAATGATATTCTTGATTTTTCTAAAATAGAAGCCGGTAAACTGCATTTGGAATATACCGAATTTAGCCTGTTCAGAGTGTTTAGTAGCGTGATTGAATCTTTGGCCAATCTTGCCGATAAAAAGCGAATTGAACTGATTTTAGATGTGTCACAGCTTGAAGCTGAGTGGGTTATCGGTGATCCGGCCAGGCTTAAGCAAATCTTATATAATCTAATTAGCAACGCAATAAAGTTTACTCACCATGGGCAAATTATTTTACGGGCGCAGCTAAAACTCACTCAGTCAGCAGGTTGTGAACTGCAATGCCAGGTTACAGACACTGGCATTGGCATTGAAAAAGAAAAATTGTCGCAATTGTTTGAAGCCTTTACTCAGGCTGATAGTTCGACAACACGACTTTATGGGGGAACGGGACTCGGTTTATCGATAGTACAAAAACTTTGCCGGTTAATGAATGGCAGAATATCGGTAAACAGTGAACCGGGTAAAGGCAGCCAGTTTAAATTTACGATTAGCCTGCGTAACTCAGACAAACATAAACAAGATAACCTAAAGCGTGTCTGGCAAGACTTTAACGTACTTTTATTTGTCGACCAGGAGAACATTAAACAAACGCTTAAATCCTTATTGCAAAGATTAGGCGCCAGCACAGGTGAAAGCGTATCGACAATGCCAGACAAAAAAATTGACTATATTTTTGTGGATGAGCAAAAAGTTTCCGACTTTTTGGCTCTGGAAGCAGAGCTGAAACAAACTGTGCCCTCTGCCAAAATTTGGTATATCACTCGGGATTCAGACATTATTCCATCACTGCATGCTCAGTTCTTTGCATTAGATAAAGTTATCCAATTACCCATTACGCCTGTTCAACTCATTGATACAATCAGCAATCATAAAACCACAGTTAGTCCGGCAGCAAACCATACATTACAACTTAATGGCAATATACTGCTGGCAGAAGATAATGAAATAAACCAGCTCGTTGCCAAGGCCATGCTGGATCCGCTGAATGTGAATGTGGATACAGTAAGCAATGGCCGGGAGGTACTAGAGCAATTAACTAAGCGCTCGGATATCGAGTATGATCTGATTTTAATGGATTGCCAAATGCCTGAACTGGACGGCTATCAGGCGGCTCAAGCTATCCGAAACGGCGATGCAGGACGCGCTTATCAGGCAATACCTATTATTGCGCTGACCGCAAATGCAATGAAAGGAGACAGAGAAAAATGCCTAAGCGCAGGTATGAACGAATACCTTTCTAAACCTATTATCAAAGAGCAGCTTATCTCAAAATTGGCCTCATTTTTACGATAATTAATAAGGGTTTATTTCAGTTGTTCGATAAAGGCTTTGGCAATTACAGAAACATGTGCCCTGCGACTGATAAATAGGGTTTCAGGCGTTTGAGTACGCTCGACTGGCTTATAATCAATGGTGAACATATCAGACGCAGTTTTTGCAGTTTCTAGCGTAACCAATGCGCAACCCAGTCCTTGTTTAACGGCATTTAATAGGTGAAACAAAGAGTCTGTTTCAAATACTAAATTGGGTTTTAAGCTTAAACTTAAAAAGGTGTTATCAATCGTCTGTCGAAATTGCATATTTTTATTCAATAGACAGAGAGGTAAGTGAGCGACTTGCTGGGGGGTTAAATGCTCTGCTTTTTGATAACAAATAGCCTGCTGCTCTGTCAATAAAACCGCTAATGGATTACTGCCCTGCCGATAGATTTCAAACTGATTACTCAGTTGGTGAACTGCGGCATCTTCAAAGCCTAATCCCAAATCAATCTGATGCTCAGTCAGACCAACAATCATTTGTTGGTTTGTCATCACAGATAAACTAATCATAATATCCGGATAATGCTGATTAAACGCTTTTAACAAAGGCATAATATCAACATTAGACTGCGGCACTATGCCTAATTTTAATGTACCTGAAAGACCGGATTGCATTTCGCTAATTTTATGCTTAATGCTCTGCTGCTCAAATAATATACTTTGCGCATGTTCAACCACGAGTTTACCTTGTTCGGTTAGCGCGACAAACCTGCGATCTCTGATAACCAAGTCAGCACCGAGCGCTTGTTCCAGCTTGGCAATCCCCGCTGATAAGGTTGGCTGAGTAACACAACACAAATCAGCCGCCTTGGCAAAATGCCGGGTTTTAGCCAGCGTATATAAGTATTCAAGATGTTTAATATTCAAGCAATTTTCCCATTAAAATTGGCTATAAACAGAATTATTGATAGATAAAGCCTATTAAACGATAAATTAGTTTAATTGGCTAGTCAGGTATAACTTCGCTAGCCTTTAGGATATTAACCCTAAAATTAAGCTAGGTATGACGCTTTTAGTTGAAGAAACGGCCGCAGCCATAAATCTAAATCAAATCAATTATGCAGTGATGATGATAACGCCCGATGATATTGAAGATTTTGTCATTGGTTTTTTATTCAGTGAGCACATTATCCGGCATAATTATGATGTGCAGGATATTGAGGTTCAGCCACATGATTTGGGGCTAAATATAAATGTGACCCTGGCAAACCGCTGCCAAGAGCGATTTAACCAACAAAAACGTCAACTTAAAGGCACCAGTGGCTGTGGTATTTGCGGTGCCAGTGCACTTGAATTTGCGTTCCCGGAATTAAAGCCGCTGACACCCGGCCCTCAATATCAACTTAAAAACCCTGAAAATTTAAAAAAAGTGCTGGCAGCTCATCAAATTAAAGCGGCACAAACAGGTGCAATTCACGCTGCATTCTGGCTGGATGAATACAATCAGGTAATAGTCTGCCGAGAAGACATTGGCCGACACAACGCGCTGGATAAAGTGATTGGCGCAATAAAAAGAGGGACGTCAACTAAATCGCAAATCATTCTGGCTAATCAGGCATTACTGGTTACCAGCCGCTGTAGCGCAGAGCTTATTCAAAAAGTGGTTAATATTGGTGTAAAAACACTGATAAGCCTAGCTTCGCCCAGCCAGTTAGCGGTCAAAATGGCTAATCAATACGGCTTAACCCTGATTCATATCCCGCGCCAGCAAGCGCCCGTTTATTTTTTGCCAACAAAAGATAAAAGCAACCTGAATTTAGCGGCCTGTCATCCAAAACACAGGTCCATTTTCAGCAACGTCCCTGAGTAAACAAGTATGAAAAATTCAAACAATTTACCGGAAAAAGCCGGTGGTTTACCTTCCATTCAGTCAACCATTAAACATCTATTGCGCAGCCATAGGACCAAAGACAATATAAAAAATTTACTGAGAGTAAATCAATCAGATGGATTTGACTGCCCGGGATGTGCGTGGGGCGATAATCAGCACGGTACTTTTCAGTTTTGTGAAAACGGAGCCAAAGCAATCGCATGGGAATCGACAGATAAAACGGTCGGCGCTGAGTTTTTTAAACAACATAGTGTCAGCCAGCTACTGAATCAATCCGATTATTGGCTCGAATATCAGGGTCGTTTATCCGAACCTGTAAGATATAACAAAAAAACGGACCACTACGAAGCCATTAGTTGGCAGGATGCGTTTAAATTAATCGCGGACAAACTCAATTCACTGTCCGACGCCAATCAAATTGAATTTTATACGTCTGGCCGGGCAAGTAATGAAGCCGCTTTTTTGTATCAGTTAATAGGGCGGTTTTTAGGCACAAATAACTTTCCGGACTGCTCTAATATGTGCCATGAGGCCAGTGGCATAGCCCTTACTGAATCTATTGGTGTGGGCAAAGGTACTGTTGTCCTGGACGATTTTGATAAAGCTGAGGCTATTTTTGTATTGGGTCAAAATCCGGGAACCAATCATCCAAGAATGATGAATGCGCTGCGGAAAGCGGCCAAACAAGGCTGTAAAATTGTTTCATTTAATAATTTAAAAGAAGTCGCACTGAAAAAATTTGCCAGTCCGCAAAATCCGGCTGAAGTGCTTACAAACGCCGCTACCCCAATTAGTCACTTGTATCTATCACCTAAGTTAGGCGGCGATATGGCGGCTATTCGGGGTATGGCTAAAGTCATATTTGAAATATATCCAAAGCGACTCAATTTAAATTTTATTCAATCTCATACCGCAGATTTTTCTGCTTACCAAAAAACGGTGGAGAATACAGACTGGTTCAAAATTGAAAGTCAGTCAGGCTTGAGTCGCGAGCAACTCACCCAGGCAGCTGAAATATTTGTAAACAGCAATAGTGTGATTAGCTGCTGGGCCATGGGGTTAACGCAACATAAACATTCAGTTGATACGATTAAAGAAGTCGTTAATCTGCACTTGTTAACCGGTCAGATTGCTAAACCCGGCGCTGGTTTATGTCCGGTTCGCGGACATAGTAACGTTCAAGGCAACAGAACAGTCGGCATCAATGAAAAACCTTCAGCAGAATTTATTAAAAGTCTCGAAGCAAACTTTAATCAAAGATTACCCTACTCGCCCGGGCATAATGTGTATCAGGCATTAAAAGCACTCCATAACAAACAAAGTAAAGTTCTGATTTGTCTCGGTGGCAATTTAGCTCAAGCCGCATCCGATACACATTTTACGCATCAGGCAATTAAAAGTGCCGAGCTCAATGTTCAAATCAGTACCAAATTAAACCGAAGCCACTTATTAGTATCTGAAGATGCGCTCATTTTGCCTTGTTTAGGACGAAGCGAAAAAGATGAAAAAAGCACAGGCTTACAAAAAATTACAGTCGAAGATACATTCAGTATGGTACATGCCTCAACCGGAATGACAGAGCCGGTCAGTCAGTTTTGTTTATCTGAAACCGAAATCATTGCGCAAATAGCCAATGCGGTTTTGCCGAAATCACTTAACTGGCTTGAGTTAAAAGAGGATTACCGGAAAATCCGGGATTTAATGGCCAGAACACTCAATGGATTTGAAAATTTTAATCTTAAAATTGAGCAACCTACCGGATTCCATTTAACAAACAGCGCAGCTGAGCTTAACTGGCAGACAAACACTCAAAAAGCACATTTTAATTCTGCAATGCTGCCGGAGAATATCTTGTCCGATTGCTACCAATCAGAACAGCGCGCTGATGATGACAGAAAAAACATCACTTTTGTCCTGCAAAGCCTTCGCTCCCATGACCAGTACAATACAACCATTTATGGACTGGATGACAGATACAGAGGCATACAGGGAAAACGAAGTGTGGTTTTTATAAATGCTGAAGACGCGGCGCAGCTGTCATTAACTGAAGGTCAGGCAGTGGACATTAGGTCAAGTTGCAATCAAGGTATCACCAGAGAGGTGCAAAATTTTACGCTGGTTTTTTATGATATTCCCCGCGGAAACCTTGCTGCTTATTACCCGGAAACCAATCCACTACTTTCAATTGAAAGCGTAGGCGAGTATTCTTATACACCTACCTCCAAGTCGATTCCGGTCACGATTAGCCCGACGACATCAAAAAATTTAACCATAACTTCAATTTAATTATGACTCAAAGACCAGAAATTAAAGCAATTCTATTTGATAAAGACGGTACTATTTTTGATAGTGAAGCAGCTTACCGGGATGCCTGGGTAAAAGCGGCTGGTTTATTTAATTTTAATTTCACCCCGGATATGTACGATCCTTTAGTCGGTGTTCGTGCAACCGAATCTTACCAAATGGCTAAAGATATCTTTGGCCCGGATTTTCCATTGGATAAATTTGCTGAAAAAACAAGAGAATTTATCAACCATCATAAATGGCGCGGATTACCCATTAAAAAAGGCTTTGATCAATTTTTACAACGAGCCAGCAAACTGGATATACCTTTAGGTTTGGTCACATCTGCTGTATATGATGCCGCGATTTTAACATTCAGCCAAACCGATTATTTACAGCACTTTGATGTGATTGTGACCGGTGATATGGTCGAAAATGCAAAACCCTCACCCGATCCTTATTTAATGGCCAGTGAAAAATTAGGCATTGAACCCCGACATATTCTGGTATTTGAAGATTCCAATGCAGGTGTTGAGGCCGCTATATCTGCCGGCTGTCAAACAGTTGCAATCCCGGATTATTTGCCAATCAGAGAGCAACTACTGGCCAGCGCCAGTCACGTGTTAACTGATTTTGAACAAGCTATAGCCATTATTCAATAAAATAGCTAACGGCTCCCGACATAAAACCGAAAGCGCGTGCCTAAGGTTTATCAAAAAAACAGCACGCCATTTTAATGTTTATTTTTTCAGTGGCTATGCTGTTAAAAGAGAGTAATAAATAATTTGATAACCCGTCTTTGGCTGCCTATATTTTAATATATCAGCGTGACCCAGATTGCGCTTAACCTGCTGTATTCAAACTGCTCTGAATAGGTTTATGCAGGGCCTGTATAATTTATTAATCATCTTTGATTCCAGGCCGATAATAAACGATAAAATAATAACAAGTATGGCAGGTGAAAAATGAAAGCCGAATTGTTGAAATGGAAACAGGGTTTTATCAATACATGGAACCGAGTTCTGTCTAGCTTGCAGATCCGGGAAGTCGACAATACTTGTTTTCACTGCAAGCAGCCCACTTATGATCAACTCTATTCTACGCTAAATGCTATCCCAGATTTAATGTTTGAACTTGACAGGGAGGGTCGGCATCTTGATTATCGCGTGCTAACCCCAGATATTCTGGTTGCGCCAATTGAACAGCTTATGGGACATACAGTATCCGAAGTGATGCCACCGGCTGCAGCACATTCGGTTATGCAAGCGATTGAAGAGACCGTTAAAAACGGTTATTCACGTGGTACACACATTTTGTTACCAACGCCTGCAGGTGAAAAATGGTTTGAAATTTCAATCGGGAAAAAACAGCAAAAAGCCGGAGAGCAACAAAAATTTATTGTATTATCCAGAGACATTACCGAGCGAAAAGCCAAACAAATTGAAACTGAACGCCTTGCTTTTTTGGATGCATTAACTGAACTGCCAAATCGGCATGCACTAAAAACTGGGCTAATGAAAGAGATCCAAAGTAATCAAGAAAGCTTATGTTTTGGCGCGCTTTTATTTTTAGACTTGGATAACTTTAAAGCACTTAATGACAGCAAAGGTCATAATCAGGGCGATCTGCTATTAACAATTCTATCTAAACGCTTATTAGCCTCCGTTCGCCAAAGTGACTTAGTCGTGCGCTGGGGCGGAGATGAATTTGTTATTTTGTTAAGCCAACTGGCGGATAACCGGGCTCAGGCTGAACATCTGGCCAGACAAATCTGTGAACAAATAAAACTCAAAACAAACGCCCCCTACGAACTCAACGACTGTCTGTATACCTGTCATATCAGCATTGGGGTAAGGCTATTTAATAATCTAGATTCAAATGTTGAAGAAATTATACAGCATGCAGATGATGCTATGTATACTGCAAAAAAATCCGGCAACCAGGCATTCAGTTTTCACGTCTCTTAATTTTCAGCTAAATAAAAAATAGTTTGCAAATATCGATAAATGTTATATTTTTGTAAACTCAAGAATCGGAATCCACAGGAGAAAAAAAATGGAAACCACAGCTGAAGTTTATAAACCCTCCGAAGTAGAACTCACTCAAAGCCATGATTCAGCCGAAGCAAAACTGTCATTTTGGCGTTTTGAAGGTCGTATTGGTCGCATCAGGTATATTTGCCGCAATATGGTAAGTTCATTCTTACTCATACCCAGCAATGAATGAAGATATAGGCATTGTTGCCTTGCTGCTAAGTTACATTCTGGTACTCTGGATCGCTCTGGCTGCTACCACTCAAAGACTGCATGATCTGGAAAAAAGTGGTTGGCTGGGAATATTAATTTTTATTCCACTGGTGAATATTTTTATGATGATTTACCTATATTGTTTTGCTGGTTTAATCGGCGGTAACCAATATGGTGCTGAACCGCCGGCCAATACGGTATGGAATAAAATAGGCGCCTGTCTTTTACCACTGACATTTATATTAGGTATTGTAGCAGCAGTTGCGATTCCGGCTTATTCAGATTATGTCAAAGCAGCGGGTGGCTAAAGCCATATACACACAGCGTCAAAGCGCGCTGTGTGTAATAGCGTGTTTATAGGTAGAACAAGGCTTTCAACTCACGTCATTTTTAAGTTAGATTAATGCAATATTCAGCTTAATCGAAGATCAAAAATGAATACACTCTATATCACAGGCGCTGGCGTGAGTGCTGCCAGCGGCATTCCAACCTTTCGCGGAGAAGATGGTTACTGGACAATCGGTAGTCAAAACTATACGCCGATGGAAATGGCAACACGAGCCATGTATCAGAACAAACCGACTGAATTTTTAAGCTGGTACTATAAAAGATTTGCGACATATCGGGATTATGGCCCAAACGATGTTCACTACTGGCTAAAAGATAAAAATCTGATAACTCAGAATATAGATGGCCTAGATGGAAAGGCCGGTAATACGGACTATATCGCAATTCACGGCAGGCTGGACCAGATGACGCTCTACCACGAACAGGGAGAGGCGGCAGGAACAACAATGACGCCATGGGACAAAGTAGATGAGTCTCGATTGTCCAGCTCTTTAATGCAGTTATTCTGTATCGAAAAAAATGGACCTGTCCTGAATGAATCTTATAAACCCTATGTATTACTTTTTGATGAGTATTACACGGATCTTTACAGGATAAGTGAGGCCCAAAACAGGATGTTACAGGCTGAAAAGATGGTATTTATCGGTACGTCTTTCAGTGTCAATATAACGCAGATGGCACTGGATATTGCACGTACCTATCGTATTCCAATTGAAATTGTTGACCCAAATCCGGTTCACGTATTGCACCCGGATGTGCAATATCACAGGATGACTGCATTGGACTATATTCAGCAACAGGGCTAAAAGTTATTAACCTTTTGGCGCAGGCCCTGTGCTGTCTCTGACGATTAAATCTGTTTTTAATTCAATATACTGCTCTGCCGGTTTATCTTTTAATAATTTATATAACTGGTGCATACAGGTTTTACCAATTTCGTCTACTGGCTGACGAACGGTTGAGATAGCCGGGTAAGTAAATTCTGCAAACTTAATATCATCAAAGCCTATGACCGACATATCATTCGGTACAGCATAGCCATTATCATGTAACACTTTAACCGCGCCCATCGCCATTAAGTCACAAAAACAGAATATGGCTGTGGGTCTGTCTTTAAACAATAACAGTTTTTTAGTTTGTTCAACCCCGGAATCAATTTGATAATTGCCTTGCATGATTAACCTGTCGTCCAACTCAATACCGGCATTTATTAATGCTTTTTGATATCCGGCTAACCGGTTTTGGTTAGTGGTTGTATTTTCATTACCTGTAATCACAGCAATCCGTTTATGACCTAAGTCAATCAGGTGTTGAGTTGCTTTACGCGCACCCTCTTCATCATCCACCATCACTTTATGAATATTTTCATAAGCAGTAGATTCACATACATTGACAATCGGCGGTAAATTCACTTGACCGTTTTCATCGGGGGTCACATCTATCGGCAAGTTATAAGAGAATAATAAAATACCGTCGGCCTGTCCGTATTCAACCATTTCAGCATACTGCTCAGCTCGTTTTGGATCATTTTGGGTATCCCCTAACAGAACGGAATAACCCAGTTTTTGGGCCTCTCGCTCAATAGCACAGATGATGCCAGAGTTAAACGGGTCTGTAACATCCGGAATAATCACAACAATATTACCGCTTTCCTGTGTACGCAAGCTGGAGCCCATTTTGTTGGGTTTGTAGCCTGCTTTTTTCACTGCGTCATTAACTTTTTGCCGGGTCTTTTCTGAAACAATTTCAGGATTTCGCAAAGTTCGACTAACAGTTGCAATTGAAACACCAGATAAAGCAGCAACTTGTTTTATTCCGATTTTAGCCATTCTTTATGCTCTCTTGTAAGTTTTTCATAAAACGTTTACATAATACTGTAAATAACTGCTTTCGAAAACTCCTGACCCGTTCAAACCGCCATTTTTCATTACTATTTACAATATATCGTTGATTAAATTAGCGTCAATCACTTGTATTAGGCTTCCGTGCCCGCTTTTCCTTTGCTTTACTCTTTTTCAGTTCGAATATATTGCTCAATATAAGGGGTTAACTGCCTCGCCCATATTTCATATCCCTGCTCATTCGGATGTAATAAATCAGGCATAATATCTGCAGATAAATCACCGTTTTCCTGTAAAAATGCTGGATTAAAGTCAGCACGTATCGCACCGTACTTTTGTGCAATACCATCAAGCAGCTGATTTACTTTAATATTATTTTGTCTCGCTTCATCATTTGAGTGTGCACCGCGAGGGAATATATTCAATAATAAAACCTTTGCTTGCGGTATTCGCTGATCTAATTCAGCTAAAATAGCGTCTATTCCGTTTGCAATATAGGCCGGGTTTTCCATTCTATGGCCGGTATTATTAGTACCTATCATAATCATGACAAATTTAGGTGAAATCCCGTCCACTTCGCCATGCTGTAAACGCCATAAAACATTTTCAGTTCGATCACCCGAAAAACCTAAATTCAGACTGCTGATATCCGAAAACCACTTTTGCCAGACGGCTTGACCCGAGTTTTCCCAGCCATGTGTAATTGAATCACCGATCAGTACAAAATCAGGGTTCTGGTTTTTTGCATCATTCAACTTTTGCTGATGTCTGGGCATCCACCAATCAGTTGACCAGTATTCATTTAATACCGCCGGAGTGGTTGACAACAAGGCAGGATCCGGACACCTAAAATTTGTTTGTCCTTGCGATTTGATTTTAATATTTTTAATTTCCACAGTACCTTTACCATCCCCTTCAACAATAAAAGGATGTTGAATTTGACTATAATCTGCATTGGGCTGTTTAAAACATTTCATCGATAGATGAAGAGTTTGCCAACCCTGTCCATCATGTTGCTGTGCCCACTCCCTGAGCCGAATTTTCCCAGTGCAATCCTGACCACAGGATACAACCAGATTCAGAGCACCGTCCTGAATGTTTTCAACTTTTAAATCAACAGACAATACACCTTTTTCAATATAGGGTGCCAAGTTGACACCTTGCCCGGGATAATGCCATATCAGCGCACTATGCCAGGAGTTTTGAAAGCTTAATTGAGCATGATCCGAGCTCACTATACTTGCTTTTGTATATTGATTTTTACCCGGCTCAATTGCTTTAACCAGTTCAGCTGAATCCTTATCTATATCAATGGTTTGTTCATGGTTCCTTAACTTAAAAGAAACCGGTTTTTTAAGCTGGTCAGAAAACGCTAATTGATCTGTTGTTTGTGTACTCATGCATGAAAGCAGAGTAGCCGAAATTGCGGCTACAAAAATCGTTCGCTTAATATGTTTCATCACGGATTCCTTTTAAGGTTGATAGGCGGCCATTTTAACTTTTAATAAATGAGGTTTTGAGGTGAAATTCAGGCCCCAGTCGGTTTGATCGCCATTCCAAATTCTGTCCATAATCCACTGGCCATTTTCAAAATGTCCTTCTTCAACCCGCTCAATCATGTATTTTTGACCATTAAGCTCGGCAGATGCAGAAAATGTCACTCTGGCTCTGAGCGCAGTGACTAAAAACTCATTTTCAGATAATTTGGCAATCAAAGCGCCGCCTGACGAAGGATTATTACCCACAGGTGGATCAATCCAAAACATTTCCCGACCATAAGTCACTTCAGCATTCCATAATCCTAAATCTAAATTCTGAGTAAATTTATGAGCGTTTTCTTTGATGATTTCGGCTTTATCCGCATCTGATGTTTTAGCATTCCATAATTTTTGCTTACCACCAAAGGTATCGTTGGGCTCGGCAACACCCCAAACCGGATTTTCAAAACTAATTCTGGCCCAGTCTGATGCCCATGAAGCCATCAATTGATTCACTTCAGCAAAAGGGGCCAGTGTCTCATCGTTAACCTCTTTTGCCCCTAACGGGTAGTTTGCGTAGTCGGTATAGTCCATGCCAAAGGGTGCAAATCCAATCCCCTGCTCACCTAACGTTTCAAAAAAGTAACGGGCATAAGGTTGATCATTGCCAATTTCAGCAACAAATAGCGGATTATCCTCACGCCCATAGAGCTCAAGTACTTTGTCAACGGTTTTATAATCCCTGAAATAAATATCCGGTGAAATCATATCAATATTCGGCGCAGCGATTTTCCATAAATCAATCACATTATCTGTTGGTCCACCCATTGAATATCCATCTCCGGGATGAAACGGGTTTCTTAATGCAACATTTACATTCATGGGTAAATCTTTAATAGCCTTCCCCGCAGAAGCAATTTCATCCACATAGCGACCAATATGCCAGGCATGGAAAAATTCGTCCGCATCCTCTGAAAACACCTGATCCCAGGTTCCGGAATTAACCCCTAATCCCTCAACTAACGCTTGAGGGACAGGCTGTTCAAAAATCGCCTGAGCAGTTTCAGAAAAATCACGTTTTGTACCATAAGTGCCCACTTCATTTTGTACCTGAACCATAATTACATTATGATTTGGGTCGTTTTGCTTCAAATACTGCATAAGGCGCTTAAACGCTTTTTTATCGGCTTCGAGCGTATTTTGGCTGTGTGGCGATAATGAATTCAGTACTTTTCCGTCTTTGGTCTTAACTCGAGGAAAACGCTCGTTATCCAACTTTACCCAAGCCGGCGCATAATGTGGTGCATTATTTTTCCAGGTCGCGAACCAGAGTAAAACCACTTTAATATTTCGCTCTTGAGCCTGCGCAATCAGAGCATCCAAGTAACTAAAATCAAACTGCCCTTCAATAGGCTCAATCTGCTCCCAAGCAACCGGTATCCCCAATGTATTGGCATGCAGTTTTTCAACCACCGGCCAGACATCTTTCAATTGCGACGGATAGTTAGCTGAGTTATTGGTTTGTGCAGCCAGCAATAAAAAGGGTTTACCATCTACCATGAACGCATGTTTGCCGTTTTCAGTGACGATTTTGGGTAATACTTTTTGTTCAGACAAAGAAGAAAACGTTTTCTTTTCTAAATTTACAGCAGACGAACAGGCAGATAATAATATTGCGCTGCTTAACGCAAGTAAAGACGATGAAAACGGCTTAAATAATAACTGTTTTGGTAACTGAAAATGCATTTTAAAAAATGTCCTCAAAAATTAAAGATGGCTAATTTTTTGAATTAATTGATGTAACCACTGATTCATGGCTTTTGGATCTAGCGCCTGTAAAACAGGATCAAATCCAAATTGATTCTGGCTTGCACACATTAAGAGATTTCGCCAGTTCTCTCTTGAAATCATAGGGTTAAGTTCGTGCGATACCTTGCCCGAACTGGTAAAAAGCGCCAGCCTGTGTTGATTCTGTTCTGATAACTGACTGGACTCATCACTAAACATAAGATTCACTGTGTAATTAAACAAAGCCTGATATTCACTAAACCCTGTGATGTCCAAGTGATATTGTTGATTAAATAACTGAGTATTACTCACTTCAAAATCAGCGCCCGGAAATAGCTCTAGCAAACGCATAACGCCACGTAATAATAATGTAGAGGCCGGATAATAAGGCGACAGTGTAAACCGGAACGACGAAAAATCCAGCCAGTTAGCCTGCCATATCGGCTCAGCAGGTAACGGCATTTGCATGTGCTGATATACTTGGTTGGACTCTGGATAGTGGGTTTGCAAATATTGCTGAACATCCGGATTCAAACCGGAATCATCATTAGAATAAAAACTCAAAACGGTTTTATTTAAAAACTGAGTTTGACTCAGAACCGAATGACCTACCCGACGGATCGTTTTAGAATGCTTTGCAGGAGCGACATTTTCGACTATGAATTGATCACATCGGGAAAAAGCCAGCTTGTTTGCTGTATCCGTGTTTTGTATAGCTTTGTTTTGCGTCCCTTTGTCAAACGCTTGTGTTTGGTTTAAAAGTTGACGTGTCTGATAGCTGGTATTGATCACCAATTGGCAATCTAATGTTTGTCCGTCGGATAATACAAGCTGCCTTACCTGACCGCTTTCAGAGTCAAAATTAACGTTGGTAACTGCAGCATGAATGCTTGAAATACCGACAAATTTTGCAGCCTCTTTTAAAAAATTTAAATACACTTCACCATTAATTTGTCCGCCCGGTTCATAGCGGCCAAGCACTGGATTAAACTGCTTGGGTGCAAGCATTTTATTGTGTTTGGCTAAATAAATCGAAGGGCTATAATTTTCAGTTGGCAGGTTTAAAAAGCTTGTGATATGAGGCAACTCTATGCCTTTATACTGAGGCAAAGCAACATCATGAGAAAGCCAAACAGATTTGTCAGCTGCCTGACCAGAAATGATTTGAGTAGCTGCAAACAGCACAGAGTTTTCGGGCTGACTAACTGGTTTTAAATTGATACCAAAACGCTTATGGATTTCAAAAAAATAAGCTGAGACTTCAAACGTAGCCGGTTCAGATACTTCCTGATTATCAATAACCGTAATTTTACAGCGCCCCTGCAAGGCTCGAAATAACAAAATTGCAGTCATCCAAGTTTCGGTCTGGTTGCCGATAATCGTAATATTTTTAATGGCTTCGCTCATCTGTTAGCGCCCCTGCTTCATTAGATTTTTGATATATTCGGCAGCAGTTGGCAACTTAGTTTTAGCGCCTTCAATTTGTTGCTTTTGTATAGATAAAAACTTCATGAGTTCAGAATCAGCCAACCAGTCTAAACGGGCATCATATCGCTTTGGAATTAAATTTTGTCCAATACAAACTGCAGACCAGACACCAAACTGCCCCAACTCAACACGTCCTGACTCTTTAAATGCAGCTAGCCGTGTTTGCAATGATTCAGGTAATGACATTTGTTGTTGCCGCTGCCAGAACTCACTATCTGATTTCTGATTTAAGTGATAATGCAAAATAATAAAATCACGAATTGTCTGATAGCTGTGCTGCATTATCCGGTTATATTCTGCCTGCTCAGCAGACATGTCTTCCAAGTGAGGAAAAAGTTCTAAAAACTTGAAAATACCTAATTGAATTAAATAAATGCTGGTTGATTCCAGAGGTTCTAAAAAGCCGCCGGATAAGCCGATAGCGATACAGTTTTGATGCCAGAGCTTGCTCCGCACACCCGTTTTAAACCGTAATATTCTTGGCTCATTTATCGGTTTAGTATTCAGGTGTTGTGAAAATAAATGACCGGCTTCATCATCTGACATAAAATGATTATCATAAACAAAGCCATTACCCATTCGGTGCTGAAGCGGAATTTTCCATGCCCAACCCGCTTTATGAGCCGTTGCAATTGTCATCGGGTAAACTGCTTCAGTTAACTCAGTTTGTGCAACCATAGCACTGTTTACCGGCAACCAGTGTGTCCAATCTTCAAATTCAACTTTTAAGTTGTCATCGATTAACAATGCTCTGAATCCGCTGCAATCAATAAAAAGATCACCATAGATGCGTTGCCCGTTTTGTAAAACCAAAGACTCAATATCACCTTTATCTGAATTACAGACTTGCTCTACCTGCCCTTCGATTCGAGTGACGCCTTTGTTTTGTGCATATTTTCTTAAAAACCCGGCATAGGCTGTGGCATCAATGTGATAGGAATAGGCATACTGAGAGAATTTTTCCCCTTTTAACTGCGCTTTTTCAGGAAATTTTTGTTCAAGTGCCGCCTGAGCTAAAAACGAATATTGGTCAAGGCTGTCCGTTAAACCAAGTGATTTTGCTTTTAACCAATAATGATGAAAATCAATTCCGTTAGTTAACTCACCCACTTCACCAAACGGATGTATATAAGATTCACCCGACTTTCCCCAGTGTTTAAACTGAATACCGAGTTTAAAAGTCGCGTTTGTTTCCCGAACAAACTCGGCTTCATCAATGCCAAGCGTTTCGTTAAACTGACGAATATGAGGAATCGTTGATTCACCAACCCCCACAGTACCAATTTGCTCAGATTCGACTAAAACAATTTGGTAAAACTGTGACGGCAAGCGGTTGGCAACTGCAGCAGCCGTCATCCAGCCGGCTGTTCCGCCCCCTAAAATCACAATTTTACGAATTTGTCTTTTATTCATTTTGCAGCCTATGACGTTAAGTTAAATTAATAAGGGGAGCAAGCTCCCCTTATTGCATGCTACAGCCGCTTAGTAGTGGCCAGTAATACCAAATGAGTATCGAATATCATTTTTATGGTAAGCACCATTAAATGCACCCGGACCATTCTGGTCAATTAAACTTTTGGTCACTGTATCTGCAAGGTTATTTGCAGACAAGCTTAGGGTCAGATTCTCATTGATTTTATAACGAACCGAGCCGTCTAAATAACCGGCTGCATCGTTATAAACCGGTAAACGCCAGCTTGTATCCGGCACATCGTCACTCCATGGGATCACGTTACCATTTTCATCCAAATCAATGGTGCCGTTAAAGCCATTCGCGCCAACCGAAGTTAAGAACTTGCTACGCCAGTTATAAGCTAAACGGATTGACCAGTCACCTTTTTCATAAATACCGACTAAGTTATACGCATTTTCTGAAATACCGATAAACGGCATAGTACCGTAACTTGAACCATCGGTATCAACCGGCTCAGACGCAGTTTGTACATCGGTATCACTGTCAATATAGGTATAGTTAAACTGAACACCAAAGCCATCAAATGGTGCTGGTAAATCTTTAAAGAAGTGGTTTAAAGAAATTTCAGCACCCAATAACTCTGCTTCACCGTCACTGACTGGTCGATCAATTTTATAAGTATATTCATCGAATCCCGGTGCAGCGTAATTTTCAAAAGTTGATGACGTTGTTTCATAGTTATCAATATCTTTACTGAATAACGCAAAATACATGCTACTGGCATCATCGTAATACCATTCAAGTGAAACATCGAACTGGTTCGCCGTCATAGGATCCATATAGGGGTTAGAATTAGAGGACCCTCCCAGATCGTAATCGCCGGGCTGCAGCGGCGTTTCGCCCGGTAACAAATTTCCGTTGTCATCAGTTTTCGGCTCCGGTACAGAAGACTTTTTAGTTGCCGTCAAATCAAGTCTAGACTTCAACTTATCATAGTTCGGCCGCGCCATGGTTTTAGCTGCCGCAATCCTTAACAATAAATCATCGGTTAAATCGATGCGCATATTAAAGCTGGGTAAAACTTCACTGTAATCATATTCAGCCGGCATTTCTGCAGCATATTCGTCACCGAAATAAGGGTTATTCGGGAAGGTCAGATAACCGAATGCGGTATTTTCAGTTTTGACATAACGCACACCAAAGTTACCTGAAATGGGGATATCGGTTCCCAGATCATAGTTTGCCATAATATAAGCAGCAGAGGTCTTTTCTTCCTGTGAATTATACCATTGATCATCCGCTAGATTACGAGGCTGCCAGGTATTATCATCCGGATTAAACCAACCGTTATCAACGTAAGTCACTGAGTCTAATACATCAAAATAAGTGCCCGGGAAACCGGCTGCCAGGTTTGCGTTAGGTGCATACAGATTAGCTGGCTGAGAAACATCGCCACCAAAAAAGTCATCAAACTGATTTAAATGCATTTGTGATTGTGACGGGTTCGCCCCACTTTCAATCAAGCCAGATGAATATAACCAGTTACCCACTGCCCCCCAGTTATATCCTGAATCAAAGTTATCAGAGCTTGAATCAGTAAAACGTACACCCGATTTAACAGAAGTAATAATGCCCGGCTCGTCAAAGAAATATTCAGCATTCGCCTCTGCGGACGTCATTTCTGCTTTATTATCGTACTGGTTGTCCATTAAGAAATCCCAGACATAGTTGTCAGGATTGCCCATGTATTCATTGTCTGATGAAATATTCGGTAATGAACCACCTAAATCAACATCTATATAAGGCACCCAAACGCCCAGTGCAACTGTAGAATCCAAACCTTCAGCAGTCGCATCAACCTTCTGAACGGCAAAATCAACCGCCCAGTTTTCATTCGTAAATTTATACGCGAAAGTTAAATCTTCAGTGGTTGAGTTTTTAGTGGATACCCGGATATCTGAACCCATTTGTATACCGCCTGGAACGGTTGGCGAAATACGGCCTGAAACAAAAGTCCCGTTTGAATCATAAATACTGTCAGCAGACGCTGAGACCTGAGTAATATCATTACTGACAAAGATTGCATCCTCATCCCAGCGCATATCATAATCACTTTTGAAGAATGTCAGGGTAAATTCATGATTGTCAGCCGGTTGCCACTGACCCGCTAAATAGGTGCCTTTACGTTTACGGTTAAAATGCATGGTTCGCCAGTCAGCACCACGCGGTACATAAACACTTTCACCTTCATGTCCAGGCATATTGCCGTATGAGAAAAACGGACGCACGTACATAGAGTCATTGCGCGTAGAAAGTTCAGAAAAAGCAAAATCAGCCAGGAAACCCAATTTACCAATGTTGGTTTCCCAGGTATTTGAATACATTGCAGAATAAGCAGGTTTAACTTCGTCAATCATATCGCCATAGTTGCCCTCAAGGCTAAACGCGAATTTCTGACCATCATTGTGAAATGGTAGTTTAGTGACCAGATCAACCGTACCAGACAAACCACCTTCAGTTTGGTCTGCTGTGGGTGATTTATAAACATTAACCGCACTTAAGAGTTCAGGTGGCACATCACCAAAACTAAGCGAACGACTCCCACCTGCACTAAAACTGCTACGCCCGTTTAATTCACTGCGCACCTGAGGTAAACCACGTACAATAACACCGTTACCTTCAACCGAAAAATGTTCCGGATCGCCCATTGACATATAACGGTCAATTGCAACACCTGCGACCCGTTGCAAAGCTTCTGTCACACTTCGCTCAGGTAATGCACCTATATCATCCGCACTAATGCTATCCATTATTTTATTGGAGCTCATTTTCATTTCTTGAGCAGAAATGATACTGGAGCGAATGCCGGTCACATTAATAACTTCGGTATTTTCTTCCGCTTCAGCCGCTTCTTGGGCCATAGCGGAAAAAGCTGAGCCAGTGCCCATCGCAGCCATAACCAAAAGTGAAGTTTTTGAAACTTTAAACAAGTCTCTTATGAGCTCTTTTTGTGTGTTAGTACTCTTCATAGTTTTACCCACTTATATTAGATATAATTATCTGACTATTTAGTTTTACCGTTTGAAACTACGCGCAATACGTAATTTTTGTCGGCCAAAGTCTTAAACTCGACAACATTCCCTTGCCGTTTAAACTCAACTTTGGCCTGTTCCGAACCTTGTTCAACCAATGTGATTGACTTTGTGTCCGGTATACGCAATCTGATAACCTGACTGATTTCAGGGCTTAACCTTGCATACACCAAATTATGATTTTCCCAGCCTAAATCGACCTGGACCTTGCCTCTGGCCATAAGCCCCTTAACATGCCCTTGTGGCCAAGCATTTGGCAAAGCCGGTAATAAATGAATTTCCCCATTCTGACTTTGCATTAGCATTTCAGTCATACCAGATGTGGCACCAAAATTACCATCGATTTGAAACGGCGGATGGTTATCCCATAAATTTCTCAACGTACTATGATGAAGTTGTTCCGATAGCAGTTTATGGGCACGATTGCCATCTAGTAGTCTAGCCCAAAAATTGATTTTCCACGCTTTGCTCCACCCTGTCCCCCCATCGCCTCTGGCGTTTAGGCTCACTTTTGCTGCATTTGCCAGCTCAGGCGTTTTATGGGGTGAAATTTGATTAGCTGGGTGCAAAGCATATAAATGAGAGACATGACGATGGGCTGAATTTTTATCGTCCAGATCAGTACGCCATTCCTGAAGTTGCTGCCATGAACCTATCTTTAAACCGGGTTCCAGTTTCACCAGCGCTTTATTCAGCGTATCGACAAAGTCAAAATCATTTTCCAGTCGGGCAAAAGCCAATGTATTGATAAATAAATCTCGTACAATTTGTTGCGACATAGCGACAGCGACGCCAAAATTGCCATGCTCTGGTGAATAGCTGGGTGCAACCACCAAAGTTTCAGAGACAGGATCTTCGACCAATACATCTAACCAGAATAAACTCGCTGCTTTCATTAACGGATAAGCCTGTTCGCTTCTAAATTTTTTATCCTGAGTAAATTGGTAATGATCATAATAATGACGTGCTATCCAGGCCGATGCTTCCGGTTGCCAAAATGCCGTAGGCCACTTAATCAGGCCGGTAAATCCCCAGATATTAGTATTTAATAATAAGGTCCAGCCAGGTGCGTTAAACAATTTTTTTGCTGTCTGTGTACCGGGTTCTACCAAAGCATCAACAAACTCAAATAAAGGTTCATTCATTTCGGCCAGATTGGTCATATTGGCCAACCAATAATTCATCTGAATATTGATATTAAAATGATAATCCGAGCTCCAGGGGGCTTGTTTATAATTATTCCAGGCACCCTGTAAATTGGCTGGTAATGACCCTTTTCTGGATGAGGTGATGAGCAAATAACGACCAAACTGGTAATACAAATGCTCGAGCAATCTGTCTTCGGCCACAGAATTTTGGCTTTGGTAGTGTGTTAATAACTGGTCGATCGATTTATCAGAAGCTAACTGACCCAATTTCAAATCGACTCGGTTATATAGTGCCTGATAATCTTTAGTATGCGCCTGATATAAATCTGAATACGTTTTCAATTTTACATCATCAAAAAGCTGATTCAGTTTATCAATCGCGGAAATTCCTCGATAATCCGGATACTTGAGTGCGTAACCTGTTGTTGCCTGAAAGGTCAAATAAACCTGAGTTGCATTCTCGATGCTAATTTTATCGCCTTCAACTAATTGTGAGCCGCCTTGCTGTTTTACAGATAAGGCACCGGCATAATCCAAACCGTTATCGTTTAACGTGCCGGCTAACCGGATTAAATCTGGTGAAAGGCTAAATTGACTATTTCTGTTATCCGGTACAGCAAGCGATAATTTGATATTAATTTTATTTTTATGATCAGACGTCAATTTTACAACTAACGCCTGATCCGGGTAACTGACAAAATAGCGACGCTGATAGTTAACCCCTTCAAACTGATACTCTGTCAGTACACTTGCATCCGACAGATTCAATGTACGTTTATACTGAGTGACGGCAGAATCACTATGTGTTGTCTCGATATTCAAATCCGCAAATTTTTGAAAACTACCATATCCGCTATAATCTCTTCCCAAAACCTCAGCTACCGCTTCCGGTTCCATGGTTTTTTTGTCGAGTATTTCTTTTTGAAGTGCAGTCAGTTTTTCTGGGTAGTTTTCAGTTGTTGCAGGCAATCCATAATCGTAACCTTCTTTTGAACCCGGGCCGCCTGTCCATAATGTTTTTTCACTAATTTGAATCGTATCAAGTGATACACCACCTTGTACTGTCACACCCAAAGCGCCGTTACCAATTGGTAAAGAGTCACTTTCCCAGTTTTGACCGGGTTCATTAAAGTGTAATTGATGAACACCAGTTGCAGCCACAGGCATACTTACCAGACAAAGTAAAACAGATATAGACTTCCAGCAAACCTGCTTAAGACAGCCTAATGCGCTAATATAAAAACGTTTACATTCTTTAGTGAAAAAAAATGCATCAGTTTTCAACAACTCAGTTCTGTTTCTTGGATCAAGTCTCTGTAACATTTAATATCCGGTTAAAATCAAGCTTTACAATTTTTAAACATTCTATGGATTATTAAATAAATGATCAAGTTTTAAAACTATATTTTTTTGTATTAATTAGTTTTCACGATATAACTTTCATATTCAATCATAATTAATAAACTTATAAATAAAGCTTTATAAAATTATACATTATATATAATTATCATGTAGATATATGTATTTTTGCATTTTTAATTAAGGCTATGAATAGTTAGATTAAACATGTTTTGACCGATTAATTATTTATAAAAATATATTTTTATAATAAAATCGTCATTTCAAAGGCTTCAGTTTAAGCCACAAAAACCATTAACATATAAATTACAATGATGTTTTTACATAAAATAAAACCTCAAAAATAATAATAAACTCAAGTATTCGTGATTAATCACTTACCCATCCATGTGAAAAAACAAAATATTTATTTAAAATCATAAAGTTAAAATCAGATGGCGTTTCATTCGCATCATTAAATGAAAAAAAACAGATAAAAAAAGAATCCCCCCGACTATTGGTCCGATACAGCGAATAAAAAATAGCCGCTAAAAAAACGCAAATACGAGTTTTAAATTGATTAAAATATGACGTTTTTATTATAAAAGCATACAAGCCTGAGCAGGCCGACAGAGGTAAAATCGATTTTTGTTCACGAATCAAATGAAAAAAATTGTGACTATGTTCAGAAAATAAAGTCCAATTTTACTTCGACTACTCTTATACGCAGCTGAGGTTATCAGGGTAAGATCTTACTTTTAAAAATCCCAAATATTTAAATGAGGAAGCAATAATTTAGAGCACAGGATTTTGTGTCCAGACAAATCCTAAGTAACTGCATCCATGCAGCCAAAATGTATTTTTCAGTACGAAAAATCCAAGCTTACATGGAAGTACTTGCAGCGTTTTTGTGAAAATTATAGCGCCACCTTGTAAGCTTGAATAAAAAACGCTCAACTATGATTTTGCCCTGTGAGGTTAATAGGAAAACATATAAAAAAGGCAGCGTAAGTGGTCATTCGATTTTGCAATTGATTCTGATAAAAGCCGAAGGAGTTGCTCAAAGTTAAACTGGGTGGTCGGTGTAATTCGCGTGAAAATTAAAAAGCTAAAAGTACAAGTCTCCTAAAAAAGCAGACCTGCTAAAGCAGGCCTGAATCAGTATTGAGTTCTTTACTGTACAGATGCCAGCGCATAAACCAGTGGAGCATTCCAGTTTATCGCAATTTCATTGGTTGAATAGCTACACCAGTGATCAAGATAAGAAAGTGCCGGTAAATCAGACGGATAACCATCACATTTATCCTGCTGACCAGAATGTGGGCCACCTGCCAGAAGTCCTGGGACAGGCTCAGAAATAGCATCAGCTTCAGAGATTCTGTGATGAATATGCATAGGTGTTTTAACCCCTATTCCTGTCACATATGAATAGCCTGTCGGATTTTTACCAAATAGATAGTCCAGTCCGGCATAGGCAGCCTGTTTATATCTTGGTTGTTTGCTTAGCCGATATGCTTTATTGAGTACCAGTACCTGATTCGCAGCCACACCATTACTGCCCCAGACAAAATCATTATCATAACTGCCCATGGGCACACCGATTGCCGAGTTGAGCTGTGTTTCAGTTAGTTTATCAGCAACGGTCAATACCGCTTGTTTTGCTTTTGATTGCCAGTCTGGATTTAGGTATTGCTCAGCCAGTCGCAACCAGGCAAAAGGCGCAACATAACTCCAGGAAGGAACCGCCATTTGAGCTTTTGAATAGTCGGCTAAAGTTTGCCAATATTGATTATTATTGGTTAATAACGCAAGTTCGGTTGCAGCCCAAAACCATTCATCCACCAAATTTTGCTGCGAGGTTGCATACGCACCTGTTTTTATATCCCCCGGCTGAACATAAACCGCCTCGGGATTCTGTTCTGCCCAACGCCAGGCACTCACAGCCGCTTGCTGATAGTGTTTGGCCTGTTCAGGCGTCTGTTCGCTTAGAACCTGAGCAGCAAAAGCCATTGTTGCAGCAAAATCCAAGGTACCTGAAACAGATTTTTCAACCATATATCGAGTTTCATTTGCATCAACCGGCATCTGTTTGCCACTGAAATTTTTAGTGGTCAGTTTATGGTAAACACCGCCGTCATTTGGGTCCTGCATGTTCACCAACCAGTCCAGTTGCCAGATAATTTCATCTAACATATCCGGCAAATGATTATTCGATTCAGGAATATTCAGGTCAAGTGTATGTGTAGCCTTAAAATCCTGATAGGCCAGCAACATTGTATATAAAGCGACGCTGCCGTTAACCGCATACTTGTTATAATCTCCGGCGTCGTACCAGCCCTTACTCGCACTCACGACAACGCCTTCAGGGCGTTGTTCAGATACGGCAGATGAGTGAATTAAGACTTTATCATCCGGATGGCCGGCTTTACGAGCATAAACGCCAGCATGCTCAGGCTCTAGCTGAGCACCGGCACGATTAAAATAAAACGATTTAACTGTCTGTTTGAGCGCATCCCGGTAAAGTTGATTGTTGACCCGTATTTCAATTGATTGGGCATGCTCAGGCAAAGTTAACTGATAATTGCCATTAACACTTAACTCAGTTAAATCAATCAAGCTATATTTTTGCTCCGAAAAAGGCCAGGTTTCTGGTTCAGCGGAACGACCGGACAATACACTTTGCCCGTCACTATTGTTCACGCGATAGCTAACTCGGGTATCAGATTGAATCAACACCTGTTTGTTCGCTTCTGGCAAATAACCAAGCTGGTTATATAAAATTACAGAGTCTGAAATCTTCATTTCTTCTTTAATTTCATCTGACTTATCAGTGGCACAAGCAGTTAACATCAAACTCAAGTTAAGCGTTGTTAATTTAAGCCAGTTTTGATTTTTCATCTTCAATTCCATCACCTAATATCTGTAAATTGATTACTTCAGCTTTTTACCAATCCAGGCTTCAACTTTATGCTTCGCCTGGTATTTGCTTACATCAATTTTATTGCCTGCAACCGGTTCACCATCAATCAACAAATAATGGATTTGATTATCGGTTTTTTCCGCAGGGTTATGATGAACTTCGATATGAAATTCAGCCCCTCTGAAATGCCGCTTCACTTTAAACCCCGACCAGTCGTCAGTAATACAGGGATTAATAAGCAAGCCATCATACGCAGGTTGAATCCCCAAAATATACTGAACCGCCGCATAATAGTTCCAGGCGGCTGTGCCGGTTAACCAGGAATTTTTTGCCTCGCCAGCTACTTCAGCGTCCAGCCCGGCAACCATTTGGGAATATACATAAGGTTCGGTTTTGCGCTTTGATTTTATATCCTGCAAATAAGCTGGCGTTATCTTTTGATAATAACTCAATGCTTTTTCAGCTCGCCCATGCATCGCTTCAGCAATGCATATCCAAGGGTTGTTATGACAAAAAATACCTGCGTTTTCTTTATAACCGGGTGGATAAGACGATATTTCACCCAATTCAATCTGATACTGACTAAAAGCCGGCTGCTGTAACATCACACCATAATCACAGGCAAGATGCTTTTCAACTGAATCCAGTGCCTGAATGGCTTTCCCGTTGTCCGAGCCAATGCCCGCCATCACACAAAAGCCCTGTGACTCGATAAAGATTTTCCCTTCTGTATTTTGCTGACTGCCAACCGGTTCGCCGTGTGCATTATAGGCACGTAAAAACCATTCGCCATCCCAGCCATGCTGTTCAACCGCAGCAACCATTTTATCTATTTCAAGCTGTGCCTGAGCCGCCAGCTCGGTTTTGCCTAATTGCTCGCAAATTTGGATATAATCTTTTCCATATAAAACAAACTGACCTGCAATCATTAAAGATTCAGCAACTTTGCCATTTGGGTTATGTTCGGTTGTCTGAAACGATTCATTCGGGTCGGATGAAAAACAATTTAGATTTAAACAATCGTTCCAGTCGGCTCTACCGATGAGCGGTAAACCATGTGGCCCAAGGTGATTAACCACATGATTAAACGCCGCACTCAGATGATCAAAATGACTAACATTCGCTTCAGGCTTGTCATCAAAACCAATGCGCTCATCTAAAATCGTCCAATCCCCGGTTTCTTTTATATAATTAGCTGTACCCAGAATCATCCACATAGGATCATCATTAAAATTACCGCCAATTTCTGCATTACCTTTTTTGGTTAACGGCTGATACTGATGATAGGCACTACCATCAGATAGCTGTGTAGCAGATAGATCAAGTAACCTTTGTCTGACTTCTTTTGGTGCGATGTGAGTAAAGCCAATCGTATCCTGGTGCGAGTCTCGGAATCCCATCCCCCGGCCAATGCCAGATTCATAAAAAGAAGCACTGCGCGATAAATTAAAGGTAACCATATTCTGGTACTGATTCCAGATATTAATTGAACGGTTAAACTTGTCATCCGGTGTTTCCACTTCACATACAGATAATGCCTGCTGCCAATAATTCCGTAATCGTTTACATTCATCATCGAATTTTTGCTTATTATCAATGTGAGCAAATAAAGTTTTTGCTGGCTGTTTATTTATGACATTTAACGATTGCCACTTGTTATTATCTGCCAGTTCACAGTAACCCAGCATAAAGATGAAGTCTTTTGTCTCACCCGGTTCAAGTACGACTTCAAAATAATGAGATGCAACCGGAGACCAGCCTCTGGCGATACTGTTATTTGCGTATCCCTGCTGCACAGCCTGCGGACAATCAAACCCGTTATAGGCACCTATAAATTCGCTGCGCTGGGTATCAAACCCATCAATATCTGTGCCTGAGGCAAAAAACGCATAATGGTTACGACGTTCTCTAAATTCAGTTTTATGGAATAAAAAGTTGCCTTCCACTTCCACTTCACCGGTTGATAAATTACGCTGAAAATTTTCACCATCTGTTTGCGCATTCCACAAACACCACTCGATAAATGAAAAAAGCTTAATGGATTTCGTTTCAACCGACTGATTAGACAAGGTTAAACAATAACTTTCAGCCGTTAACCCCAAAGGTACCATTGCAGTTAACTCAGCTGTCAGCTCGTTTTTTTCGCCTTTAAATTTACTGTAACCCATACCGTGACGACATTCGAACTTATCCAGTTCAGTTGTTGCCGGCCTTCCACCCGGATTCCAGATAGTATCGCCATCTTTAATATAAAAATAACGACCGCCTGAATCCATTGGCACATTATTATAGCGATAGCGGGTTAAGCGTCTGAATTTTGCATCCTTATAAAAGCAGTAACCGCCGGCCGTATTCGAAATGAGCCCATAAAAACCATCATTACCCAAGTAGTTAATCCAAGGGAGCGGCGTAAAAGGTGTGGTAATCACATACTCTTTCTGGCTATCGTCATAGTAGCCATAATCTTGTTCTGCACTTGTCATATTATTCATCTTCAAGTTTGTTGTACCAATTAAATTTCAAAAATATTGCCGAGAACGCCAGTAAAACAACGGCTACTGCCAGACTTTGCCATTCTTTAATCACTAAAAAGATAGGCGCTGCAACCAAACAGGTTTGCAATATAATCCCTACCGCGACATTGACCATGTCAGCTTTGAACTTTGTATTCACTTTAAAATTTGGGTCTTTTGCCAGAACCGCTTTTTTAACCGGCCCCCAAAATCCCCAAGGACGAACTGTTTTATAAAAATTTTCAATGACTTCAGGCTTTTCCGGTTCGCTTAAATAGCTACCGGCAACACAGCCAATCGCAGCAAAAATTAATAATAATGGGAATAGATATAACGGCAGTATATCGCTGGCAACGTCCGGAAACCGATCAGCAAAGATAACCGGGAATAACATAGCGCCAATAATACCGGCTAACATCCCCCAAAAATAACCAAATCCGTTTAGGCGCCACCAGTACCATTTAAGTACATTAGAAACGACGTAGCCGCCCCAAAGCCCAGATACCAGCCACTGTAAAACACTATTGATACTTTGCACGGCAAACCCGATAAAGGTACTGATAATCACAACACCAATAGAAACCAAATAACTGGCATGGATTAGCTTTTTATCAGACGCTTTTGGATTGATATAACGCTTATAAATATCATTCACTAAATAAGCAGGCGCGGCGTTAACTGTGGATGCAAAAGTAGACATAAAAGCGGCAAGTAAACCTGCCAGCAGCAGACCTAAAATACCCGTTGGAGCAAACTCTAATATAGCGCTGGGTAAAATGCCTTCAAAGTCGAGTTTCCCGCCAACAACCAGGTTTAAATCCTGATAAAACACCACAGCTAACACAGTAAACCCAGCAATCATAAAATAGCGAATCGGCATTAGAGCAACTGATACAAAACCACTCATTAAACTGGCTTCTTTAGGGGATTTAGTCGCCAGTATTTTCTGCATATCATAATTTGGCGCGGGTCCGGCTGCGCTGACTAATACGCCTTTAAACAGTAGCATCATGACAAACAAGCCAAATAACGAATACCCGTCACTGGCGATTTTATCATTAACCTCATGCACTATATTTTGCCAGTCCAAATCCAGATGCCAGCCAAAAAACGGATTACTCCAGCCTTGCGGTGTGGCGGCAGTCAGCATTTCGGGAGACACCTGATACATCGCAATAAAGCCAATTGCCAGTGATGCGATTGTGATAATGGTAAACTGAACAACGTCAGCCCAGACTATGCTCATCATGCCGCCCAGCATCACATAGAAAGTCGCAATACTGGTGAAAATAATGCCATAAAAATGAGGTACATATTCAGCAGGAATGGTAAAAGGGACATAAGGCGCAATGGCTGAAAACGGTACAAAAATTTCAACAAATTTACCGATACCGATAAAACCATAAGCTAAAAAGCCCAGTACACTAATAATCGCAAATAATACCACTACCATATGGGATAGCTTGCCGCCCGTATCATCGCCAAATCGGGTTCTAATCCATTCGGCACCGGTTAACACACCAGATCGGCGCACCCACATAGATAAGAAAATCATCAAAAACACCTGATTAAAGACCGGCCATAACCAAGGGATCCAGATGCTTTTCATCCCATAAACAAAACATAAAGTAACCAGCCACATAGTGCCTGAAATATCAAACATGCCGGACGCATTAGACAGCCCCAGCATATACCAGGGCAACTTATTACTGCCCATGTAATAACTTTTCATGTTTTTGCTGGCTTTACGCTTAAGCAATAAACCAATCACAATAGTGCTGCCAAGATACGCTAAGATAATCGCAATATCTATCCAGGACATGGTCATAAAGAGATCCTATTTATCATTTTTATAATTCTAAAAATCTGTCCACAATTGATGAAAAACAAAAAATGTAAACGTTTGTAGTTTTATCAATCATACCTAAAGCGATATAAAAAACAAATTATTTTACAAATAAAACACATTAAAATTAAATCTCATACATTCATTATTAATACTTGCACTAGGCTGGACAAAGCAGATGATGTTAGGATATGTTCAACCACACTATTTGTAATTAAAGTTCTCTTCAATGACACAAAATAACGAATTCAAATGGGGCCTGATAGGCCCGGGCAGAATCGCACAGCAGTTTGCACAAGCAATACAAGCCGACTTTGTTGGTGAATTGCATGCCGTTGCCAGTCGAAACCGAACCCGAGCGGCCGAATTTGCCAATCAATATGGCGCGGCAAAAGTATATGATAACTACCCTGCACTACTTGCCGATCCGGATTTAGATGCCATCTATATCGCAACACCGCATCGTTTTCATTTTGATTTGATAAAAAAATGCCTATTAGCTGAAAAATCTGTTTTATGTGAAAAGCCATTAACCGTCAATCAGGCGCAAGCCGACGAGCTGTTTGAACTCGCTGAGGCTAAAGGCGTATTTTTAATGGAAGCCATCTGGACGCTGTTTTTACCTGTATATCAAATCGCAAAAGACTGGCTGGTAGAAGGTAAAATAGGTGAGTTGCAAACCGTGCACTCCACATTTGGCTTTAATCAACCGAAATCTGAAGATGATCGCTGGCTCAACCGAGATTTGGCCGGTGGCGTTTTACTGGATATGGGCGTTTATAATGTAACGCTATCAGACTGGTTTGTGAATCAGTCGCTAAAACACAATTCCCAGAACCTGCCAGTTTTTCCTGAAAAGATTCAGGCAATGGGTTTAGTGGGTCAAACTTTAGTAGATGAACTGACTATGGTTAATATGCAATATCCAGAGCAAAAGTTTGTTCAGTTTAGCTGTAGCCTGAACAGTAAAATGGAAAATTCTCTATGGCTTTGCGGCACTCAAGGGCGAATAAAAATTGAGAATATGTTTTGGGGCGCCAATGAAATCAGTTTATATCAGGATAACAGTGATGAACCCTGCCAGATTATCAAACAACCATTTGCCGTGAATGGTTTTGAATATGAGATAGCAGAAGCTGAAAAATGTATCCAAGCCGGTTTATTGCAAAGCAATCGAGCTTCTCATGCACAAACCCGCCATCAAATGAAACTCATGGATGAAATTCGTGCACAATTGGGTATTACCTATCCATTTGCCGGAGAATAATGAATCCAAATCCTGGGGTCTGTTTTATGTCTGGATATGCTCAGACATAAAACGTCCGTATACTTACAGACAGTAGTTGGCTTTTCCCGCTTTCTTAACCCGGTACATTTTTTCATCTGCCAGTTTTAGTAAACTTTGGGTATCTTTACCCTGATCCGGATAAATAGCAATACCTATGCTCGCACCGACCTGCGCTAGCTCCCCCGCTGAAATTTCAATTGGTTGATCTAATACCTGCATGATTTGTTCAGCAACCCGGGTGGTATCATCAAACTCGCTAATACCGGTTTGCATCAAGACAAATTCGTCACCCCCAATACGGGCTACCGTATCTGATTCACGCACACATTGTTTTAATCTGTCCGCTATTACACATAAGACTTTATCACCTGCATTATGCCCCCAGGTATCATTAACCGATTTAAACCCGTCTAAATCAACAAACATAATAGCAAGTTTGGTATTTGTTCTGGTCGCAGCATTCATTGCAAAAGCAACTTGCTCCTGAAATAAGTGCTGACTGGCCAAACCGGTTAAAGAATCATAATGTGCCAATTTACGTAGTCGCTCTTTAGCCGCTTCAGCTTCCTGTAAAGCTGCTTTTAAAGGGGTTACATCATATTCTGTCACTAACAAAATATATTCACCGGATAAGGGATGACGGGTCACCCGGATATCCAGCGTATGATGACGCTCACCTGCATTGGTTTTCATCAGATGATCATAGCGTCCGCCCTTTTCTTTAATCGCTCTGGCTAAACACACTTTGCCGGCTTCACGATCTGCAAATCGCGCAACAAACACAGGCATATCATCAGCTAAATCTTCATCGTATAAATATTTATAGGCTTCGGTCGCTGCTGGGTTTTCGATAATGGGTAGCCCCTGCTGGGTAAAACTGGTGACATAAACCTGGGTGTAACGCATGGCTTCTACCAGTAATAAATTTTCCGGAGAATCACCCAGATTAACCTCCTCATTAATGTAGGCAATAATTCCCCTGTGCTTTTGCGGACCTAATGTAACTGCACGATGTCGCATATACAGGGTTTTAGGTTTGCCTTGCGGATAAGTTGTCCAGGGGTCAATTGTTAAACCTTTTTGAGCTGCCAGCTCAAACGTTTGCAGCGTCCTGTCTCTTGCGCCCTGGGTATCATCAGATAAGTCTTTATTAATCAGTTCATCAAGTGAATTCAGCCCCCAAAATTTAACAGCTGAATCATTCCCCCACCACCAACCATGTTTATCTAAATCAAACACCCAAACTACATCCGGAATGAGCTGATAAAGCTTTAACTCATTATGATTTTCAATATGGACAAGGTGATCATAAGCCGCCATAGGGATGCTCTAAACTAACTGAGGATGGGTCAATCATAAACCCATTATTTAATTTAGACAATTAAATAACCTAAGCTAGAGCCTGTGAATCTGTGTAAAAGCGATATTGCATTTTGAAAGAGTAAAAATCAACCCCCTCTCCACTGCTTTAATGTATGTAGGTATAATTATTAGTTATCAGATGATTCACTTTTAACCACGTCTATTAATACACTTTGGAAATAATGAGCAGCAAGCGAAAATGCTAAAATAAAAGTGATCAAAGCAGATAATCCTGTACCCACTATTGCTTCAGAGAGTGCATTAGCCAAAATAAAACCGCCAATACCCAATGCAATATATCGGGTTAGATTTTTGCGACAAGCCAATTTAACCTGTTGTTCATTCATAATTTAAAATCCTTTTTAGCGTTTTTATGTTTGGTTTTAGTCATTCAGTGATAACACCGGATAGTCACCGAAAATCCTATAACTCATCAAACTCAACCTGATTTGGGGTTAAACCAAAGTTTTCCACCGGCTGAATATTAATTCTATCGGCAACATCCAACTCATCATCTTCAGCAAAACTAATCACCAGAGTTTTACGTTTTAGCATTTGTTTAACCTGCTCCCGCGCCGTTTCCATATTGGCATTTTCATTCATATTTTCAAATTCGGCTTGTTTAAATAGCCAGTCTTCTATTAAAGCGTTTAGGGTATCATCGGGTAATAATTTGGGATTAATAAACATAAGTGGCCTAGATATAAGTTTTTCGCTAGATTAGCGACAAGATTCGGATATTATATATAAATCTGCACACAAGACTTACTTTAACTGACTGAGTTGCTTATCATGCCAGCGCGATAAAAACACAAGTGCACAGCAAGCGCCCATCAGGGCAAAAGCCATATCTGACTGAGTATCCCAAACATATCCCTGCGTGCCTAAAAAAGCTTCAGCATTTTCGCCGGTTAATAAAGCAACCCACCATTCAATCAATTCATAAAACGCACTGAATGCCAGGCAAACAGACACCACAAATAGGTTTAACCAGACGCGCTCTTTGACTACCTGCTTACGAATTAAAATTTCCCGCGCCAATAATGCAGGGACAAATCCCTGAAAAAAGTGCCCGACTTTATCGTAATTGTTGCGCTCTGCGCCCAATAAACCATCAAAAAAGGGTACTTCGGCATAAGTGTAATGACCACCGATCATGAGTACGACACAGTGCATCAAAATCAGGCCATATAAAAGTGGCGTTAGCCGGAAAGCGCGATACGTTACCATAATTAAGACAGCGCCAATCATTGCGGGTAAAACTTCTAAAAACCAGGTCAATGAATCTGCCGGTTGAATGCCTGACCAAATTAACACAGTCAAAAATACCGCACCCCAGATTAATCTCATAAGCTCTCTGTCCTTTGTTTAATATATAAACATATCACTTGCACTTGACTCCAATATGTATATAAATTAACACACGGATTAGGATTGATGAACCAAAGTTCATTTATAAACAAATAAATAAAGGGTTAATTATGTCGACGTCTTTTGAGTATGCCCGTTTTCCCGGGCAGGTTATCGCAGCGCCACCTTGCAGAATGTTAAACGCGAATATGTATGGTTTTTTTGTTCAGGGCGACGTGAACAAAATTCAGAGCTATGTTGATCAAACGCTGAATCAGGTTAAAAGCGATGCAGTTAGTTTTAAAGCACTCTCTTCTTATTGCATGCTGACATTTACTGATATTGAAAATATTAAACCAACCGCTGAACCGTTTTGCAATCAGGGTTGGTTTCAGGAAACTGATATTATTATCTGGCTGCCGGTCGCTCAAATGAAAAACAATAAAATTGACCATATTTATTGGTACCCGGCTTTTATTTGTGTCAACAATATTTATGCCTTAGTCAATGGCCGCGAAATTTGGGGCTTTAATAAATATTTATGCGATTACCAAATGCCAGCCATTGGCGGCGCGCCTGACTTTTTTAATATTACTGTCGATGCATTTAAAACCTTTTCGCCCGACACAAAAATGGCGCCCTGCGAACTTTTTAATGTAAAACTGGTTGAAAAACACAGTGAAAAAAAGCTGTCCGGATTTATTGAACTGGTTAAAGAAGGCTTTGATATTTTAAAAGATCACCCCAACTTTTTTAATTTTGACATTAATGTATTAAAACAAATGATATCCGGTTTGTTTCACCCGCAAATTGATCAGCTATTGTTTAAACAGTTTCCGGATGGCACGGCCACCAATGCGTTATATCAAGCTGTCTGCCACTCTCCTTCTGTCATTCAGAAAATTCATGATATTAATCTGTATTTTCACGAATTTGAATTTACCCTCAATCAGGTCGATATGTTCCCGCTGGAAGAGATGTTTGGCATTAAAGTCGGTAGCCAAACACCACTACTGCCTTTTAATGTCTTGTTTGATTTTAATCAGGATGAAGCCATCACCATTATCGAAAATAAATAACCTCAGTTTAGGTTAAACAATAATAAAGAGAATTATGATGCAAGAAAAAGAAAAAATCGCGATCATTGGCGGCGGCGTATCCTCTATGACCTCCGCGTTTTATTTAACGCAAACGCCAAACTGGCAGGAGAAATACGATATTACCGTTTATCAACTAGGCTGGCGCTTAGGCGGTAAAGGCGCAAGTGGACGTAATGCAGAATACGGTAACCGTATTCAGGAACATGGCCTGCATATTTGGTTTGGCTTTTATGCCAATGCATTTAAAACCATTCAAGAAGCTTATAAACTCTGGAACCGCCCGGCCGGTTCACCACTTGCCACCTGGGATGAGGCGTTTAAACCACACAGTTTTATTGTGCTGCAGGAATTAATTGAAAATAAATGGGAATCCTGGCCAATTAATTTCCCTGAAATACCGGGCAACCCAGCCGTTGGCAACGAAGAAATTGATTTATGGGATATTGTAAAAACCGCTTATTACTGGCTGAAACAGTTTTTATCTGAATTTGATGACAAAGTAAAAGACGCAAAAGCCACCAGCAAAAATACAACTTTGGATTGCCGAACAGATGCGCCCAGAAATATTTTTGAACGTATCACATCTGAATTTCACGAAGATGTTGAAACCTGGTTTGATGATTTAGAAGATGACATTAAAACCGCGCTCGATAAAGTAGAAAGCTTTTTCCAGCAAACACCGGATAAAGCTAAAAAGCTGCATAGCGATCACCATAACTTCCTTCACTATCTGCTGACCAAATTAAAGCAGTGGCTTAATCATGAATTTAATGAATTATTAGCAGAAAATGCAAAGATTCGCCGCTTGTTTATTATGGCAGATTTAGGCCTGACCATTTTAATCGGCATGCTTGAAGATGGTGTATTAGCGCATGGCTTTGATGTGATTAATAACTACGACTACCGTGAGTGGCTAACAAAACACGGAGCAAATCAAACTTACACGGTAGATTCAGCGCCGGTTCGTGGATTTTACGATTTAGTATTTGCCTACGAAGATGGCAATTTTGATAAACCGAATGTGGAAGCCGGTACTATTATTCGCGCCATGTTACGTATCGCCCTCTTATATAAAGGCGGTGTGATGTGGAAAATGCAAGCGGGTATGGGTGATACGATTTTCAGTCCGTTTTATGAAGTGCTGAAAAAACAAGGCGTTAAATTTGAGTTCTTTTCACAGGTGGATGAACTGATTCCGGATGGCGACAGCATCAGCCAAATCAATATTACCCAACAAGTTGCATTAAAATCCGGCCAACCCGAATACAATCCTCTGGTTCCTGTGAATGATTTGCCCTGCTGGCCGAGTGAACCTAACTATGACCAGCTTGACCCCAAACAGGCAGAACTCCTGCAGCAACATAATATTAATCTGGAATCCTTCTGGAGCGACTGGCCAAATGTGTATGAGCAAGCTTTTGGACAACCTCTGCCAACTAAACAGCTGAAAAAAGGTGTCGATTTTGACAAAGTGATATTTGGCGCATCCGTTGCGTCGCTTGAGCATTTATGTCCTCAGTTGCTTGCCCAAGATGAAAAACTACGTCTGGTTTCTGAAAAGGTAAAAGCGGTTGCGACTCAAGCCTATCAGGTTTGGACCAATAAACCATTGCAAGAACTTGGCTGGACAGATATGCCAGAAGGTCAGGATCCTGTGATGAGTGGCTTTACCGAACCTTATGATACCTGGGCTGCGATGAACCAGTTATTAATCCGTGAAGATGATTGGGCGCCGGGTATTGAAGCTAAAAATGTCGGTTATTTTTGCAGTGCACAACCGGTTGAATCTTATCCGCCAAAAACCGATACCGATTTTCCAAAACGCATGTATGAAAATGCCAAAACTGGCGCTATCAATCAGCTTAAAAATGAGATTTTCTGGCTCTGGCCCGAAGTGGCTAAAGCGGGTGAGTTTGACTGGGATTGCCTGCTGAGCAAAGACCCGACTATTTCAGGTGAGGCGAGATTTAACGAACAATATTGGCGCAGTAATATAGACCCTTCAGAGCGCTATGTTTTATCGGTCAAAAATTCAACTCAGTACCGATTAGGTACAGATGAAACTCAATTTGATAATCTGTACATTACCGGCGACTGGATTAAAACCGGCCTGAATGCAGGCTGTGTGGAAGCAGCCACCATGGCTGGTATGCAAACCTCACGCGCCATTTGCGGATTACCGCAAAAAATTGTTGGCGAATCTGACTTTAGTTAACGCAACATTCAGATTAAGCGATTATGGTGTGGGGGTGAACCATAAGGTTTCACCCCACACCAACAATCATGCTGGTTAGTAAGGCAAATGGGTGTATTCGCAACGTTTTTACAAGTAGGTTGGCTTAGCGCCGTAGGCGCGTAAGCCGACATCAACTCCGGTGTAATTTAAGCTGATAAGGAGTCTTGAAAAACCCAGGCCTTAGTCGCTGCTTTGAGTACAGAGCGGACGTTGGAAAGTCCTCAAGAAAGGATCAATAGACTTAACGGAAATGTCTCTAAAAATTATCCTACATTGGCATCGCCACAAGTTGTAGCTGTCAAAGACGCAGGCAAATTCTCTGGAAAATTTGTTTCTGATGGCAAAGTTATTGTGGAGTATACTGGTTCCGATGCTACCGTGGAATCCGGTATATTTCATGAAAGGTTACACGTCGATGAAGCCAATTACGAAACAGGCGGTTCACAACTTTTATACATGTACATCCATGAACCTCTGGAGCATGGGATATTAAATCCCCACGATCCGGATATAGATGATATAGGCATAGACTATTACAGGCATTTGAATTTTCCAGATAAATACCTTTTGCCAAATATAGACAATTTGCCGTGGGGAACCGAATAATGAAGTTATTAATGAAAATTATGCTGGGATTGGGAGCATTAATACTTTTATCATTGTTCTTAATCCAATATCTAAATGATAGAGGTGAAAGTCGGTTTCACAAAAAACTTGTTGCATACTGCCAATTCACTGAGATTGCAAAAGAGTTAAACTCTTTTTATCAAGCTAATGGGTACTATCTCTCGGAAAGCGATTGGCAGTTGAGCATTGATTTAAGTTTATTAAATGAACGATGTTATGAAGATTACTCAGAATATGATAATACTTTCTATGATATTTTTGGGGCTTCGTACAAATATGAAAAACTCAATGGGACAGGGATGCGTCTTACAAGAGTCCGTGGGAGGGAAGAACCACAAAATTTGGACTTTGAACAAATAATGGTTTTCAAATTAGGCAAGCGGGTTGAATAACAGCCCGCGTAGGTTGGGTCGAACGAAGTGAATCCCAACAATTTAATTTAACACCACCAAAATGTTGGGTGCGCCTCTGGCTTACCACAACCTACCACATATATAACATTTGAGTACAGATCGGACAATGTGAATTGGTATTTTTTAGCGCCAGCAAGCTTGACGCCTACGGTTTATATTTGAGCAGACAAAAAGCATGCTCTCGCGAATTATTTTCGGAGTAAACCCGCTACTAAGATTTATTGTAGGTCGCCATTTATGGCGAAAATAAACCTTGTTTTCCGGCTTACGGCATCAGCACCTGCATCGCTCAAATACCAGCCTCGATATAAGCAAAGCCTGACTACGACGGAGCCGTTTTCGCTCAACTAAATCAATAAAACGACGACATTCACGCCGCACAATTTATTAAGTTCTATATCAAGAGTGCATACGTATTCAAAAACTTAAACGTTTAAGATTGTGTTTGTTTTTTGTTATATTCTGCTAGGATTAATACAACATCATTAACAAAGGCGGAAAATACCCATGCGTTACTGGCCAATATTATTAACAAGTTTAAGTCTGAATGCTTTCGCAACTGACATCAGTGTTTATTCTCCAGACAAAAATATAAAGTTTACTTTTAGTGATACAGATGATCTCGCTAAATATTCCGTAGAATACAAAGGTGAAACGGTTATCAGCCCGAGTAAACTCGGTTTTACATTTGAAACAGCTAAACCTATGTACCGGGACTTTAACGTTAAAGAAATTTCCCGGGATCAGCAAGATACTCGCTGGGAACAGCCTTGGGGTGAAGACAGAATTGTTGAAAATAAATACAACGAACTTACGGTTCAGTTTAGCGACATTCATGATGCCAGTAACAAATTTAATGTCACCGCCAGAGTTTATAACGACGGCATTGGTTTTCAATACTATGTACCGTCTGAAGGACCTCGTGCCATTACGCGTGAACTTACCGAATTTACGCTTGTAGACTCACACAAAGCAACCGCGTACTGGATCCCGGGTCAAGGCTATGAGCGTTATGAGTATTTGTATAACGAAACGCCTCTGCAACAAGTCAGTAAAGCGAATACACCAATCACAATCAAAATGGGTAACGGTGTTCATGTTGCCATTCATGAAGCCGCTTTGGTGGACTATGCTGGCATGAGCTTAAACCGTGAAAAACTGGGGCGTCTGGTTGCCGATTTATCTCCGCGTTCAGACGGGATAAAAGTTAGAAAATCTGGCAGTTTCAAAACGCCCTGGCGTACCATTCAAATTGGCGACAATGCGGTTGATTTAATTAACTCTCATCTAAGCTTAAATTTAAATGAGCCGAATAAACTCGGTGATGTCAGTAGTTGGATTAATCCGGGTAAATATATCGGTATTTGGTGGGGCATGCATATTCAAAAATATACCTGGGGATCAGGTGAAAAGCATGGCGCAACCACTGAAAACACAATTAAATATATGGATTTTGCCGCTAAACATGGCTTTGATGGTGTTTTGGTTGAAGGCTGGAATACCGGCTGGGACGGTGACTGGATTGCTAATTCTGAATTATTTTCGTTTACTCAAAGCTACCCTGATTTTGATATTAAAAAAGTAACCGAACATGGCAAAAAAATCGGGGTAAAACTGATAGGCCATCATGAAACGTCAGGCGGCATCAGTAACTACGAAGCCCAAATGGAAGCGGGTTTTAAGCTTTATCAAGATATGGGTGTTGAGCAAATCAAAACCGGTTATGTGGCGCACGGCCAAAACCTTAAGCGCCGTGATGAAAATGGCATTATGCGCTATGAGTTCACCGACAGTCAGGATGTAGTCAATCACTTTATTCATAATGTCACCACGGCGGCAAAATATCAGCTGTCAATTAATACCCATGAATCAGTTAAAGATACCGGCCTGCGCCGCACCTACCCTAACTGGATTGCACGCGAAAGTGCGCGCGGTCAGGAATACAGCGCTGGTTGGGCTGCGCCAAATCCACCGTCACATATTCCGTATTTAGCCTTTACCCGAATGTTGTCCGGCCCGATGGATTTCACCCCAGGTATTTTTGATCTGGATTATCCGAGCATAAAAGGTGGCACCGAAGAGCATGGTTTAACCGAGATCATGCGTCCGCAAACGACGATTGCAAAACAGTTAGCTGAATATGTGGTGATATACAGCCCGATTCAAATGGCGGCAGATTTGCCGGAAAACTATGAAGCTAAACCTGAGCCTTTCCAGTTTATTAAGGATGTACCGACTGACTGGGAAAAATCGGTCGCGTTGCAGGGTGAAGTTGGCGACTATGTGGTTATTGCTCGTAAAGAGAAAAAACACCGCCACTATTCAGGCAACGACTGGTATTTAGGTGCAATAACCAATGAAGATTCGCGCACAATAGAAATTGATTTAGGCTTTTTAGATGAAGGCGTTCAGTACGAAGCGCAAATCTATAAAGATGGTAACCAAGCTGACTGGCGAACAAACCCATATGATATAGATATCATTAAACAAAAAGTGGATAGTCGGGTTAAGCTAAAAGTTAAACTGGCCGCAGCCGGTGGCGCCGCTATCCGTTTTAAAGCCTTATAAAATCTCGGTTGGGGATCATAAAGAGGTGATTTTCATCACCTCTTTTTCTTTTTTTGCAATTAATAAAGGCACTTATAACCAAAAATACTTTGCAGAACTGATTAAATTTTGACTAAAATGTGAAACGTTAACCCTGATTCAATAACCTATATAAACTGGATACTGGTTGTCCATCATACTGGATTAACGCCCTTCAAATAACAAGGAATCAAAATGCTTACTTGGCAAGATATTTTACGTTTTTCATCAAAAGGTAACCCTCAACCAAAACAAAAAGTCACAAAAACTCAAGAAGAATGGCGTCAGACCTTACCGGACGACGCCTTTCATGTCACCCGGGAAAAAGGCACTGAACGACCTTTTAGCAGCGACGCTTGTACCTTGTTTGAACCCGGCAAGTACCACTGTATTTGTTGTGATTCGTTATTATTTGATGCCAGTGAAAAGTTTGATAGTGGTACTGGGTGGCCTTCTTTCACTCAACCGGCAACAGAAGATGCAATCGCCTACAAAGCCGATGACAGTCATGCAATGCACCGTATAGAAACCGTGTGTAATACCTGTGATGCACATTTAGGTCATGTTTTTCCGGACGGCCCGCCACCTTCTTATTTGCGATACTGCATTAACGCAGTAGCACTAAAAAAAGCTGACTAAAAAAGCTGACTAAAATATCGGATTAAGAACAGTCATGTATTAATTGCCAATAGGCTTATTCGCTACAGGCCGGATTGGCGTTATACAAGCTCACCTTTATAGATTTTGTAATGGCGCTCAACATTGGCTGTTATTTTACCCCAATTCGATAAACGAACTTTTTGTTGATGAAAATCCAAAGCAGCTTGGTTTTTAAACGCTTCATATACAGTAAATCGGCTTCGCTAAATAACAAGCATTCGGGTTAATCTAGCCTGTTCCGGCAAAGCGTTTTTGATCAGGTTGAGCGCAGGCTCGGACACAATAATAAATCCTTTTAAAATGATTTTTTCCATCTAATAATTCCTTTGTCAGTTTACCTGTTTTCGAGCCGGTTATAATCAAATAAGCCATATTTCAGACCTTGATTTTGTTTTGCAACCTTGTGCAATAAGTCGCTGTACTGCCAGAACTCGGGATCGGTTCGCCTGATTGCATACCGGCTCTTAAGTTCAAAATAACCCTGCTCCGACTTAACCTGATTGAGCGAATGGATAAATGTATCCAACTGTTCTGCCTTTAAATACCAAAGTGCTTGAGGATAATCACCAATAAAACCCGGCGTCAGGGTCGCATAATCCTCACTGTATTCTCTTTGCTCTTCTTCATTCAGTAAGCTGGAAATATTAAAATGCGCGTTATTTCTCAGCAGTGTGTATGCCTGTATTCCAGCTTTTTCTTCAACCAAAATAAATGAAACTGGCGGTAATTGCTGAACAGCCTGATTGGCCAGTTGATTTAACAACGCCAGTTTATCAGCGGGGTTAATCTGATAAGTTTGATTATTTACATCCATTAATCTGAGTTTGATTAAATGATACAACTCATTTTGCGGATCATTACTTTGATACTGAATACCACTGGGCTGATTGAATTGATTTTCATCCGACTGTAAGTATTCAGCCAAATTCTGATGGGCTTTTCTGTACCAGTGAGCCTTGATTGGTTGCCTCTTGTCCTCGGGCAATAACGCCAGAAAATTTCGCTCACCTTCCAGCCGTAAAAAATCCATATACAGGCGAGTCAATAATTGATGACCCAAATTTCCATAAACATCAAAACCAGCGACTAATAAATAATGTATACGCTCAAACATGGGGTAATCAATAATCCAGGTTGTTTTCGGATTTTGGCCTACGAGCCCTTTAACCACGGTCGCACTGTCAAAATGGCGAAAAATGGTTAATGCCGCATTATCATTGCGCCCTTCACCCTGCCAGATTAGTTGTTCTGTTAAATGCTCTCCGTTGGCAAATAACTCATTGGCTAGCCGGGCTTTGGCTGTCATATATTCACTTTCATTTTCAGCATATTTGAGCCAGTTTGAAATAGGCAAAGCATTACTGTCTTCCGCTGCAGGTAACGCCAGTTTTTGTTTGGTTTCAGCCAGAAATCTATTGACCTGCTTATTTGCAGAAAACTCAGGATCCGCAAAAACTACCCAGAAGTGATCGTTAATGACATTCAGTGCAACCTGTCCGCGACATACAGGCCCTTTAATAAAGCCCATAATAATAAATTGAGCCTCATCTAACATAAACTGATATCTGGATTTAATAGGTAGCTCAGCAAAAGTAACAAACGGATTGGATGCTGATTCAATTTGATATCCGGGCAATTGCTTCACTGAATAATCAGGATGGATAAACAGTTTTTTAATTCGCTCAAATTTTTGCGAAGTAAGCGCTAACGGTAAATGCGTTTTAGCGAGCGTACTGGTTTTATCATGAATGAAACGATAATAAACTTGGTCTGTTTTTGGATCTTCAAAAGGTCTGCGGGTATCAATTATCTTGATAGGCTCGCCGGGCGGTGTGCTTGAACGAACCAGTTTAAAGTATTGGGTATCAGCGCCTTCATTTTTAACGTATAAATGCGCTAAAAACCAATGCTCGTATATATATCTGGCTGTTAACTGATGTTTTAATGAAGTCTGGTTAAAAAAAGCTTCCCACCTATATAACTGATGCTTAATAGAATCAGCCGGCTGCGCTATATTTGCCATTTTACCACCTGCGCTTATCCAGGATTCCAACAGAGTAAATTCTTCACTGGAAATCGCTGGCAGACCATATGGCATCCCGGCATGAGGATTGTTTTGTGCAAACTCTGAATAATCCTCAATACTAGAACAGGTTTGCTGCCGACTTAACGAAAAATCGTATTCATCTCCCAGAATTTTCGGCATTGGCTTATCCGATTTTGATTTCAACAATAAGCTCTGAAATAAAACACTGGCCATTACATTTGCCTGAGGGGTTTGCTCGCGTTCATTTAAAACCGGTTTAAATCCTCTCTCCCGCCACTGCTGAGTATGAGTCGCATCAATAAATAAGCGACTTGGATTAGTCGCGAGCAACCTTTCACCGTTATAAACTTTTTCCGGATGAATGCCTCTGTCAATCCCGGCAGGTGATGACAACTTGAGCTGGCAGGGCGCATCATAACATCCGTGACAGACAACACATCTTTGTTCTACTACTGGTTTTACCTGATTTAAATAAAATTCACCGTCTGATGAATCAGGCGCAACGATACGTTCAGTAACCGCAGCTTGACCAAACATTTGATCATATTGATTAAGACCCAATAAAGCACAGGCAGATAGAGATAATAATAAACAGGCTAAAATAATAAGTTTATTCATAACAATTAAGCATGACGTCCTTGTAAAGAAAAGGCAGATGAGAAGCAGTTAAAATTCAGAAAACTCAGTTAATACGCAATAAAGCTGATTAAGATCAATCGGTTTATCAATACAGGCGTTAGCACCTACCCGCGTATAATGTTTAATATCATCCGGCATGACATTGGCTGTTTGCATAATGATAGGGACATCTATATCCAGTTCCCGAATACGACGCGTTGCTTCAACGCCGTCCATTTCGGGCATTTGCACATCCATTAAAATAATATCAGGTTTGAATGTATGATATCCGTCCAGAGCCTCTTTCCCGTTGCCTGCCAAGATAATTTCAGCCTGTGTGGTTTCCAGCATATATTTTAAGATTTCCTGATTGATTTCGTTATCCTCAGCCACCAAAATTTTACGCCCCGTTAAATCAGGACACTCTGTTGATTTAACCGCTTTTGCTTCAATTGTCTGGTTAATGACTTCAGCTTTGATCAGGACAGAGAAACTACAACCCTGTCCGATTTCTGAATGAACTGTAATTTCGCCACCCATTAATTCAGCTAGCCCTTTACAAATAGCCAGCCCCAAACCCGTGCCACCAAATTTTCGTGTTGTACTCGGGTCTGCCTGTTCAAATGTATTAAATATTTTATTTAATTGCTCCGATGTCATACCTATACCAGTGTCTGACACTTTTAGCCTGAAACCAAAATTTTCAACCTGACTAATCACCACTTCTACTTTTCCTTGTTCAGTGAATTTTAAAGCATTTGAACACAGGTTAATCAAGATTTGATTAAAACGCGTGGGGTCCATTAACCAGACCGGCGGACAATGGTTTGAATAATGGATATCAAAAGCCAGCCCCTTTTCCCGAGCTTGCTGCCTGAACGGACTCAATACACTGTCTAGTAACTCATGCAAATTCACTTGGGTTATTTCCAGCGTCATTTTACCAGCTTCAATCTTTGAAAAATCGAGAATATCATTTAATAAAGTCAGTAAATTTTTTGCTGAATATTCTGCTTTTTTAACCCACTCAGCCTGAAAGTCATTTAGGTCTGACTTTGCAACTAGTTGTAACATGCCTAATACGCCATTCATCGGCGTTCGAATTTCATGACTCATGTTCGCCAAAAATTGAGATTTAGATTTTTCAGATTGTTCAGCAAGCTGCTTAGCGTGGGTTAAACGGGTCACTTGGTCGTCAATTTTATTGGCCATTTTTTGCATTGCGCTCATCAATTCATCAAACTCAGCATAATCGCTTTCCATTTTTTGTGTCTGATAATTACCCGTGGCAAACTGCCGACTCAATTCAATCATTTCGATTAGCGGCCGATTAATTTGTGCCGAGAAACGTTTGATGTAAAACACTAAGACTAATAAAAATACAACAAATAAAAAGAGTAAAGTTAAGATAGTCGTGACAAATATATAATGATGATCTGATTTATTTTGATGAACTTCAAGACGTAAATCGACCGGCTGACCATTTTTAACGACAGGCACATCGACCAGACTTGCTGCACTAAAGTACGAAGCAAATTGATTTAACTCAACTTGGGATATCGGATCTATCGCTAATTGGTATAAATAGTCTTGTGCTTGTTTAGTACTATTCAAATCGCTCATAAGTGCACTGATATCAATAAAACTCACCAAAATACCAGTGGTTTCATGAGGATTCACGATGGAATTATTTTGCTTTTGTAAGGGTATAATATAGGCCAGTAAGTAAGGTGTTTTCTTATTTACAAAATACCTGTCTCCTATCGCCTGATCATCTATATAGTTAAGGGTTGCCTGCACTTTTTCCGGGTTATCAACCATAATACTGTGGGCCAGTTGACTTAAAAAATCCGTTTCGATTTTCAGTGTACTGTAAGGATAAGCTTCAATGACAAAATCGGAATCATCCATAATCAAAGCCGCTTCTACCAGCTGATTTTGCTCGACATACGCCTGCAATTCTTTAGATACATACTGGGAAAGCAAAATATTTCTTGTTACCTCAACAATGGCTTCATTATTAGCCAATGACAAGCTATCAAATTTTACATGTAACAGACTATTATAAATTGAAGCAGCGGCAGTTTTACTCTCCCACTCTATATTATTTTCTACCTTATCCAGTCCCCGCTGATAAAAGTTAAATACCAGAACAATGCCGATCACCAGCATGGGCACCAAAATGACACTGGCTATGGTTCGGAATAAGACATCCTGATAATGCTTTTTCATATCAATACGCCTATTTCAGATGCAATAACGAACGTTCTGCAATGTGCTGCATATAGCTTACTGTTCGTTGCGCGTCCATTACGCCGCTGCCGTAACGGCTAAAGCCTTTGAATAAAACCTCCCAGATAATCGCCATTTCAGGGTTATTTGGCATCGGAATCGAGCTGGCCATTTGATTTAAAATCACCCTGACATTGGCTGATTGCATACTTGCCAACGCTTGAAAGGCTTTTTTATGGGTCGGGATTAATCCAAACTCGTTCCATAACCTTGATTGCACCTGGTAAGATTGAAAATAGTCAATTAAACGTTTTAATTCTGCTTGTTTAGGCCCGCTTAACGCCTGCTCCGGAAACGCAATTAAGTACACAGAAAAATAAGAGTGCATAGGTTGACCGTCTATTGTAGGTAGCGGCGCGACCCCTAAGCTGTCCCCCAATTGTTGCTTCAACGAATGATAACTCCAAAAGCCATCTATCAGATAATTCAGGTCTCCTGTTCTAAAGCGTTTCTGGGCACAGGTATATATGCATTTATCATCGACGACGCCTAATGAATTTAACTGCCAATAAAAAGTTAATGCTTGTTGCATTTGCGGTGTATTAAAATCAACAGTTTGCATCTCAGTGCTGTTGACTTGGTAAGGTAAGGCATTAAATGCAGTTAAAAAGGGTATAAACCAGTACATTTCATTGAAACTCCAGCCTATTTGATATCCTTTTTTCAGCTTCGTCGAATTGACTATTTCTTGCCAGCTTTGAGCAGGCCGGGTAGTTTTAGTTTTGTTGTAGTACAAAACTAAATGATTGCCTGAAATAACCGGAATACCCAGGACTTTGCCATTCAGGCTGGCCGTTTGAATATCTTTTTCTTTTATGTCGCCACTAATCCAACTGCCCGGAATTTCACTGTAATGAATATCAGATAAACCAATAAAATCGGCTGGCACCAGCATAGCATCCGGTATGGTCATCTCTTCATCCACCAATTGAAGCTGGCCTTTTAATTTGTTGTTATCTAACTGGATCGTCTCAAGCGGTATGCCGGTAGTAGAAGCAAAATCGTCTAATAATAATTTAAATTCATTGTTACTGAGTGTAGATACAAATTTTATCGGATCAGTTTCCGCCAATATCTTTGTAGGGCTTAATATCAGCAGAGAAAGCGCACAGATAAGGCGGCACTGCCATGCAAATAACGTCATTAAATCAACCAAATAATAGATTAGGCCTTTAGCTTTGCTTAATTCTAGACGGACAATAGAAAAAGCGCGAACAAAGTGTAATAGTTAAAAAATCATAAACCTGCTGTATTCAGATACAAAAAAAGCGCTGCGCCGCCTGCGTAAAAACCTGAGCCCCCTGATATTGAGCAATTGATGGATGATCACCATGGCGGGTATTGCAACCGGCATGCGCACTGCAGGTTAATGATGGAGAAGTAGCAACCCCAAATCCAACTATCAAAATGCCGGTCATTTTATGATAACCGAATTTTTATATAATTGAGGCGAATTCTTCAACTATCAACTAATATTGACTACTCTGGACAAACATAGTTGACGGACAAATAAATGAGTTTCAAACCCTTGTTTATACTGATGTTATTAAGCAGTTACTCTACTCAGTCAGGCGCCTTTGAATTAGAGTCTGACAGCCCATATTTAGCTATATGTAAATCTCAAGGCGCAGAAGTATATGGCACCTTTGAGCCCCCAACTTATGTTATCGAAACGGATCAGCCCATTTCGGGCTGGGTCAAACTGTCTTTTTCCATTCAAAAAGACGGGACACTCTCAGATATACAAGTTCGCTCAGCTCACCCAAACAGGGTGTTTGCGCGCGTTGCAGTTGCAACATTAAAAACAATAAAGTGCCAGCCGGGTTTAATTAATCAGCAAGCCACTCAAATTGAAAACCAGACTGCCACCTTACATTTTAACTATCCGAAAAAACTAGAGGGTAAATAAAGCCCAACCCTGTATCGCTTTATTTCGGCTTTAGCTTTAAACAAGAGGGCTTACAAGGTCACTATAAAACCAAAAAGAGCGCTAAAAGCGCTCTTTTTCTTAAACCCGGTTTAAATTAGCCAGTAATAAAATCAGATTTAAGGGCGAACCTGACCATTACCTAACACAACAAATTTTTGAGTTGTTAAGCTTTCTAATCCCATAGGGCCGTAAGCATGTAATTTAGAGGTTGAGATTCCAATTTCAGCCCCTAAGCCTAACTGGCCGCCGTCAGAAAAACGTGAAGATGCATTGACCATCACCACAGCGCTATTAACTCTGCGTACAAACTCATTGGCCCGTGCATAATTTTGCGTGCAGATCACCTCAGTATGGCCTGAACTGTACTGTTCAAGATGGCTGATACCGGCATCAAAGTCTTCAACCACTTTAACCGCAATTTCTAACGCCAGATATTCAGCATCCCAATCCGCATCTGTGGCAGCCTCTGCGCCATCAAAATACCCGATGCTCTTTTCGCAGGCATGAATTTTTACGCCTTTTTCTGCCAGCGCTTTTGCGGCAACCGGTAAAAACTCAGCGGCAATATCGCTATGTACCAGCAAGGTTTCTAAGGCATTACAAACGCCTGTACGCTGAGTTTTACCATTTAATAAGAGGTTAAGACCCATTTGAATGTCGGCACTCTCATCAATATATAAATGGCATACCCCTTTAAAATGCTGGATAACCGGAATTCGACTATTCTCGGTCACAAAACGAATCAGGCCTTCACCACCACGAGGGATAATTAAATCAATATCATCAGATAAAGTCATTAATTCGTTCATTACAGCTCGGTCAGTATCCGGCACAACACAAATCGCATTCGGATCTATATTTTGCTCAACCAAAGCTTCATGCAAACATTTCGCAATCACTAAATTTGAATAAAGCGCTTCTTTACCACCACGCAGAATGACTGCATTGCCCGATTTTAAGCATAATGCTGCAGCTTCAGCGGTCACATTCGGACGCGATTCATAGATCATTGCAATCACACCCAGAGGGATACGCATTTTACCGACTTGCATGCCGTTTGGACGGACTTTCATATCGTTAATGGTGCCAACCGGATCAGGTAACTGAGTCACTTCAGTTAGCGCGTTAGCCAAATCCTGAATTCGCTCTGGTGTCAGGCGCAAACGGTCAATCATGGCATCGGTTAAACCATTTTCTTTACCCGCAGCTAAATCTCTTTCGTTTTCACTGATAATAAAATCAGTACGCTCAATAAGTTTGGCGGCCATTGCGCTTAAAGCTGCATCTTTTTGAGCAGTGCTTAAATTGGCAACTGAAAAAGATGCTTTACGTGCATCTTTTGCCATTTGTGCGATTGAAAAGCTCATCTCATATAACCCTTTTTATAAAATCACGAGATCGTCTCGGTGAATAATGACATCACTCGGACAATATCCTAAAATATCTACAATTTGTTGGCTTTGTTTACCTTGAATCTTGGTTAATTCAAGTTGGCTGTACTGGCTGATACCCTTGGCAATTCGCTCACCCTGCTGATTAATCAGATAAACAGCATCACCTTTTTGAAAACTGCCGCTCGCCGCTGTGATACCTATGCTTAATAAAGACGCACCTTTGGTTAAAACAGCCTGTTCAGCGCCTTTGTCTAAACTAATGTCGCCTTGCGATTTTAGCGTGTACTGCAACCAGTGTTTGCGTGCTTTTTTAGGCGTTGCCTGTCGTTTAAACCAAGTACCTTGTTGCTCTTTTTGCAATAACTTATCAAACACCTGGCCTTTTCGACCATTTACAATCAAAGTATGAATACCGTTAAAAGTTGCTTTTTCAGCCGCTTCAATTTTGGTTCGCATACCACCGGTTGCAATTTTATTAGTTGTACCACCGGCCAGCGCATATATGCTGTGATCAACCAAATCGACATTATCAATTAACTCGGCTTTTGGATTTGATCTGGGGTCCGCTGTGTACAAACCATCGATATCACTGCAAATCATTAATAGATCAGCATCTGAAACCTGGGCAACCATAGCGCCTAAATTATCATTGTCACCCACTTTAAGTTCCTGAGTAGCAACCGAATCATTTTCGTTCACTATGGGTAAAATGCCATTATTAAGCAACTCGCGGATGGTATTTTTGATATTAACGTAACGACGTCTGTCCGCTAAATCATCATGGGTAATGAGGATTTGCGCACAGGGAAAATCAAAAAATCGCGCCCAATTGGCCATCATTTTAGTTTGCCCAACCGCCGCCATAGCTTGTTTTTCAGCAATGGAAGGCACTTCACCATGGGCAATCAAACCTCGCCCTGCGGCAACACTGCCACTGGAGACAATGACAATTTCTTTTCCCTGCTGGCGGCATTCAGAGATATATCTGGCAATGGGTAATAAAAATTGTCCGGTACACCCTTGACCGTCCGGTGCAATTAATGCACTTCCCACTTTAATAACTGCGCGATGCCAGCTGAACAAACCCATGATTGATGATTCTCGATAGAAAACTGAAATGAAAAGAGTTCATTATACTCAAACCGCCTTGAAATGCGAGATTCTATGAAAGATAAAGCCGTTAAAAATCGAATAAATTTGACTCCGAACCACTTTGATTTCAACGAAACTCACTTTCGCTAAGTCTTATTTTGTCAGATACTCATTAATACCATGGCTGTTTGCAAATCTGTGATTGAATTTACGTTTAGAAACATTCATTTTTACAATTTAGTGCTATTATCAATCAGTATTTAAAGATTTAATGGTTTATTAAGGGGCTTTTTCGTTATAATGAACTCGTTTGAGCCTTTTAACACAGTATTCAAACGGCTTTATTATACCAATAACAAGCTAAATGGCCTTTTTATGTTATCTGAAATTGCGTCACAACCTAAAGCGGAAAACGGTCCCGCTATTTTATTTTTCAGCGGTGGGTCTGCTCTTGCCAAATTGAGTAAAGCAATTAAGCAATATACGCATAATAGTTTTCATTTAGTGACTACGTTCGATTCCGGCGGCTGCTCTGCGCAATTACGACAACATTTTGATATGCCTGCCATTGGTGATATCCGAAACCGTTTATTAGCGTTAGCCAATGATCAGAATGTAAATATCGCTTCAGCGATTAAACTACTTAACCTTAGATTTCCAAGCGATCAGTCGCAAGCTCAACTTGAGCAAAAGCTAAAAGCCATTATCAACCGGCAAATGCCGCATTTTCAAAAAATCACGCCCGCCAGTCAAAATATTATCTGCAACTATTTAAAGCATTTTTACTCAGTTATGCCCGCAGATTTCAGCCTGAAATCTGCCAGTATAGGTAATTTATGTCTAACCGGGGGGTATTTATTGGCCAATCGACAGCTTCAGCCGGTTATTGAACAATTCAGTCATATACTGGATGTAAAAGGTAAAGTGAGTCCGATTATTGAAGATCTGTACCACCTAATCGCAGAGTTCGCTGACGGTCAGACAGTGGCAGGTCAGCACAATATTACCGGCAAAGAAGTTAAACCCATTAACCAAAAAATCAGTCAGGTATTTTTATCTGAAAGTGAATTTCAGCCAACCCCCATAACACCCGCCATTAACGCTCAGTTACAAAAAGATATCACTTGTGCAGACCTGATTTGCTATCCGCCCGGTAGTTTTTATTCAAGCATACTGGTTAACTTAATCCCTCAGGGTGTTAGCAGCAGCATAGCGCAGGCAAAATGTAATAAAGTGTATGTACCCAATTTAGGAACGGATCCTGAGCAATACGCAATGAGTATGATGGATACAATTAATGCCTTGCTCAATTACCTCAAACGCGGTTGCCAAATTAATACTCAAGATCAGGATTTGCTCAATTATGTTGTCCTCGATGAGCAAATTAGTCAGTGTGTCAGTTTTAATGATGAAGCGCGTCTGGCCAGCCATGGCATTAATATCATACGGGCTAGTTTAGTCTCTCCGGAATCGGCTCCCTACTATGACAATAAAAAGCTGTCAGAGCTTTTAATTTCACTCGCCAAATAACAAGTGTTTATTTTTTGAACTATAATAATTAGGTCCTGTTGCTGTTTATCAGGTACTCCACAACGTTAAGGAGACTCACCATGATAAAAGTTAAATCCTGTATTACAGTCATCGCCCTCTTACTGTTAAGTATAAGTGCAGTTGCCGGCGAATCAAACCAAGCAAAAATTAAACGCGCCATGTCAGCAGCGCCCAGTTCAATTAGCGAATTTGCAACTATTTTAGACTCTGACGGCAGTGTGCTCAGAGCTGGCAGCAATGGCTGGACCTGTTTACCCAATACTCTGCCAGACGATAAAATTCCGATTTGCAATGATGCAGTCTGGATGAAAGCCATGCAAGCCCTGCAGGCTAAAGCCCCTTTCACAACAGACAGAATTGGCATTTCTTACATGTTAAAAGGTGATTTTGGCTCTGGCGTGAGTAACTCAGATCCTTATCATAAAGATCATAAAAATGCCGATGATTATGTAGAAACCGGTCCGCATCTGATGATTATTGTACCTAAAGAATTATTGAAAGGTGTACCAACCGACCCGAGTATTGGTGGTCCATATGTGATGTGGGCTGATACGCCATATGCGCATATCATGATCCCGATTGATAACAGTAAAGTTATGATGCATAACCATAAACACTAAAATAAAGCCCCGAATTTCCGGGGCTTTATTACTGCTTTAATGTATCTGCTATTCACTATCATCATTAACCTCAGTTGAGGTTAATTACAAAACTTTTTTCAGAAAACTAGGGAGTCGCATACCTGCCTGATGAATGGCTTCGTTATAATATTCAGTTTGTTTCGAAAAAGTTTCAGCATCTGATTGTCTGAATTCACCAAATTCGCCGTCTTTTCGGGCCAAGGTACACGACCAGTAACCACTTGGATAGATAGGTTGAGGAAACGGTATTGTCTGCACATCTGAAAATCCAACTTCGAGCATGGCTTGTCGCATCTCTTTAATTAATTTTTGATGCAAAATAGGCGATTCACTTTGCTGAACTAAAATCCCGTCCGTACGCAAGGCATTTAGACAACTGGTATAAAAAGCACGATTGAATAAGCCTTCTCCCGGCCCAATCGGATCGGTGGAATCGACAATGATAATATCCAGTGATTCAGGTAACGTTTTATGCATAAACTCAATACCATCATCATATATCAGATGTGCACGAGGATCTTGATTGCGCTCACATAATTCAGGAAAGTAAGTTTGCGCCATTTGCGTAACCAAAGCATCAATATCAACTTGATGCACAGCATTGACCGAATCATGCTTTAAGACTTCGCGTAAAGTTCCACAATCTCCACCACCAATTATCACCACATTTTGCGGATTTGGATGCGTAAATAGCGCCGGGTGAGCCATCATTTCGTGATAAAGAAAATTTTCACGGGTACTGACCATAGTGCAACCGTCAATCACCATTAAATAACCAAAATCTGTGGTTTCATAAATTTCAATTTTCTGAAATCTTGAGTGTTTTTCAACCACTTTATGTTTGATGCGCAATGAAAGTGCCAAGCCGGTATTTTCACACTGCTCAGTAAACCAGTTTGGTGAAGATAAATCAGACATTCCAGTATCCTCAAATACAAATCAGGCTGCAATAGTCACCCCGATCTTTATACGCTAAATGAATTCATAAATTCTGCCAGCCTTATTTAGCTCTGGCAATGAATAATATCCTTTGTTCAGACAAGAAAATGTTAGCAGGCTTTGTCATTTAAGATTAAACTACGTGTTTTTGTTGATTGTTTATTTATCCCGGTATGACAGACGCTTTAATTTCTCAGGCTAAACAGATTTATAACATTGCTAACTGGAGCGATGGCTATTTTGATATTGATTCTTACGGTAATCTGGTTGCTCAACCAAAAGGACAACCGCAGACTCAGGTCAGATTAAATAAAATTATTCAGGCGCTCAAGGAAACCGGATTACGTCTGCCTGTTTTACTTAGATTTACAGACATATTGCGCGATCGAGTGGGCTCACTTAACAGTGCGTTTAGTGATGCTATTGAGCAAGTTAATTATCAGGGACGTTATACAACCGTTTACCCTATCAAAGTAAACCAGCAATTCAGTGTGATTGAGCAATTGCTCAAAGCTGAGCCGCAAATTGGTTTAGAGGCTGGTAGTAAACCTGAACTTTTAGCCATTTTGGGCGCAACCGACAAACCGTTAAAACTAGTCTGTAATGGTTACAAAGACTCAGAGTTTTTAGAACTCGCCAGTATTGCCAAACAAATGGGCCATCAGGTCTATGTTGTGGTCGAAAAACTGTCAGAACTGAATACCCTGTTAAAAGTGATTAAACAATTCCCTACCGCACCGAGTATCGGGATCCGAATTCGACTGAATTCGGTTGGTAAAGGAAAATGGCAAAATACAGCCGGCATTAAAGGTAAGTTTGGGTTAACGTCCAGCCAGTTATTAAAAGCCATTGAAATGCTAAAAGCCGAAAATCAGCTCGATTTATTTCAATTGATTCATTTTCATATTGGTTCCCAAATTGCGAATATCCGGGATATTCAGATTGCAATCAGGGAATGTGCGCGTTATTACACTGAACTTAAACAATTAGGTATCAATATCACAACCTTAGATGTCGGCGGTGGTTTAGGTGTGGATTATGAAGGCAGTGGCAGTCGCAGTCATTGCTCGATGAATTATGATATGTCTGAATATGCTAGAAATATAGTCACAGGTATTGCTGATATCTGTCGGGAGAGCGATGTCCCTGAACCCAATATCATTACTGAATCGGGTCGTGCAATAACAGCACATCATGCCGTATTAATTACCAATGTTATTGATATTGAAACGCCTTCCAAACCACTTGATGATTTGGAAACACTCACTGATTTAGCTGAGGATGCACCGCTGGAAAGTCAGGAAGTGGCTGCATTGAATCATAAATTAAACGAACGAAATGCGCTAGAGTGCTACCATGATGCGATTCATTATTTTAGTGAAGCTCAGCAAAAATTTGTTTTAGGGTTATTCAGTTTGTCTCATTGGGCTGAATTTGAAGCCCTTTATTTTACGACTCTGCATCATATTAAACAGAACCTGAATGATAAGGCTCGTGCTCATAGAGAAATTCAGGAAGAGTTAGATGAAAAGCTAGCGAGTAAGTTATTCTGTAATTTTTCATTATTTCAGTCATTACCGGATGCCTGGGGTATTGATCAAATATTTCCGGTTGTTCCTTTACAAAAATTAGAACAACCACTGTCCATGAGAGCGATTATCCAGGATATTACCTGTGATTCCGATGGTCAGCTTAAACAGTATGCAGATGGAATGGGCATTGAAGCCAGCTTGCCGCTACCTGTATATAAAGCGGGTGAAGAGTACTTATTAGGCATATTTATGGTCGGTGCCTATCAGGAAATTTTAGGCGATATGCATAATTTATTCGGCGATACGGATTCAGCGCATATTGAATTTGATGCTCAGGGTAACTGGAAAATTAACCACACTTTATTTGGCGACAGCGCAGAATCAGCGCTGGCAACGGTTCATTTCCAAAAAGAAACTTTGCTTGAAAACTATCATACGCAGTTGCAAAGCTCTAACTTGTCCAACGATCAAAAAGATCAATATTACCTTCAGCTCAAAGCCGGGATTGAAGGGTATACCTACTTTGAAGACTAAACGATCAAGCCAGGTTAAATAGACTTAACCTGGCATCTTAAATTACCTCAGCTGCGCATAATAAAAATTGCCCACCTATTCTATACGCAGCTCAGGTTAAATTGGTTTTCCAGCCCGCTATCAAGCCAATTTCTGACTAAACTTAAAACCGACTTAGCGCAATTCTGGCTTTTGTATTATGCTTATCTAAACTCATCACTCCCTATCCAAAACCAACGATTGGCTTCGATTATCGGGAATACGTCAGAATGACAACTGAAAAAATCGCATTCAATAGAAAGATACGAAAGTCATCCTCAAAAAGAAAACTCGCCACCATTGTTTCGCTTTTAATCTTTGTGATATTTGTCGTTTTTGCCCTATCTTTTATCCAATCGACGATTATGGATTCAGTTCGTGCCTATGTTCGTGGTGAAGGCCTGTATGCAAAAGCTCAAAAAGATGCAGTGACTGCACTTACGTCATACAGCTATACTCAGGATAAAAATGAGTTTCAGGCATTTCAACATGCCCTGTTAATTCCGTTAGGTGCCAGACAGGCACGAGAGACTTTACAATCTGATAGCCCTGATTATCAATTAGCCTATCAGGGTTTTCTGGTCACGAAAAGCCACCCTGACGATATTGACGGCATGATTCACTTTTTTCTCAATTTTGAGCACTTTCCCTATATGAAAGATGCAATTGCACTCTGGACTGAAGCCGACCAGCTTATTGCAGAACTAGAAAAGCTCGGCTTTGAGATAAAACAAGCAATTGAAAATAATGATAAAACTTCATTAGTGCAGTTAACCGAGAATTTAAAAACTCTTAATAACAAGCTCAATAATATAGAATACGAATTTTCTTTGGTACTCAGTGAAGGCGCACACTGGATTACACAAACGTCACTCGTGATTAACGCGATCTTGATTAGTGTCATTCTGGCGCTTGTTCTGTTTTTTACCCGCCGGATTTTTCAAAGTATTATTCAGACAGAGCAAGATTTATTAGTCAGCGAAAATCGCTTTGAAAGCTTATTCCGAACCAATTTGCTCGCGATTGTAGACTGGGATAAAGAGGGCGCCATCACAGATGCTAATCAAGCTTTTTTAAATATGCTCGGCTTTACCAAAGAGGATTTAAAAGGCGGTAAGATAAACTGGAAAAGTATTACACCGGCAAAATGGCAGCCGCAGGATGAAAAAAAGTTACCTGAGATATTAAAAAAAGGTCATTGCAAACCATTTGAAAAAGAATTCATCGCTAAAAATGGTCAGCATGTGCCTGTCTATCTGGGCGCTGCTTTGCTAGGTGGTGAAAGCAGTAAAGGCATTGCTTTTTTTATTAATCAGTCTGAAACTAAAAAAGCGCAGAAGGAAATGCGTCTGGCGGCGACTGTATTTAACTCAAGCAGTAATGGCATCATAATTACCGATCAGAATTTTTGTGCGGTTTCTGCCAATGAGACTTACCTAACATTAACAGGCCAAAGCAAGGGTGAAGTACTGGGCAATATACCTGAATTCATTCGTCCGCCCAGTATGACTGACGAGTTAGCACAATCCATTAATCAAACGCTTTTGATTAATAGTCACTGGCATGATGATTTACCAATACATTCTAAGGTCGGTATCGAAATACCGGTCGAAGTATCCATTAATGCGGTCAAAGATAACAACGGCCAAGTTTCTAATTTTGTTATTATTTTAAATGATATTACAGAGCGGGTTGCAACTGAGAAAAAGCTGCGTTACCTGGCACAATACGATTATCTGACGGGGCTTGCGAACAGAGCATTTTTTGCAGAGCGCCATAGCCAGGCATTGCACAGAGCAAAACGACTGGATTCTATGGTGGCAATTCTATTTATCGATCTGGATAAATTTAAACCCATCAACGACCAGCTCGGACACGAAGTTGGCGATGGTTTATTAAAAGCGATATCAGAGCGTATAACCAGTCAAGTCAGAGATACTGATACCGTGGGCCGACTCGGCGGAGACGAATTTGTTGTATTGCTCGAAGATTTAACCGAGGTGGAGTCTGCCAAACAAGTGGCAACAAAAATTATTTCCGCGATTAATCATCCGTTTTCGGTCAATGAATATAATTTATCCGTTGGTTGCAGCATTGGGATAGCCATGTATCCGGAAGATGCTCAGTCATCGGAAGAACTGATAAAACAAGCCGACTTAGCCATGTATCATGCAAAAGAAGCTGGTCGTAACCGATTTATGCTATTTAAAAAAGAATTTGTATAACTGTACGTTTTCAAATTACACACGAAAGCTGTAGGATATTTATTCCGGTCAAGTCGCGCCTACATATTCCTCCCAGCTCAAATTATAAACAAAGATAAACACGCCCCAGAAAGCTTAGTTTTTTAGCACTTCAACCTGATATCGACTCAGTTTGTCTCTGCGGCGTCTTATCCAGATTTTGTGAAGCTCTTCGACTACTAATAAACTTAACGCCATTAATAAAAGCTGAATCCATTCTTCTAAAGTAATCGGTTGTAACATGAGCACATCAGCAAGACCCTGAGTATACATAGCACCAATATGCACAAGTTGAGCAAGTGGTACCGCGCATACCAAAAACGGATTACGCAATAAGGACATTTTGAACAGTGACTGAGTTTCTGAACGACTGTTAAGTGCATGAATATTGCCAAAAATAACCATCAGCATAAGGGTTAAATTTCGGGCATGTTCAAGGCTATGACCCAATTCTAACTGCCAGCTAAAGTTTGCAAATGCCACAAAGCCCATAACACCGCCGACAACCAATACATGCTCTACTAAATGAGTTTCAAATACAGCTTCTTGAGGCGAACGGGGCAAAGCTTTAAGTTCGTTACCTTCTTTGGGCTCAAATGCCAGCGCTATATCCTGAAAACCGTTTGCAATAAGATTTAACCAAAGTAGCTGAACCGCAATCATAGGCATAGGTAAACCCGCCATCACACACAGGAAAAATAATAAAATAGCCGAAAAACCAGTTGCTATCAGCAAACCTATGACTTTTCTAATATTGCTATAAACCACTCGCCCCTGCTCAATGCCCGCAACGATAGACGCGAAGTTATCATCAGTAATAATAAGATCAGCTGTTTCTTTGGCTACATCTGTTCCCCGTTTACCCATTGCTATACCCACATTTGACTGGCGCATAGCCGGTGCGTCATTAACTCCATCTCCAGTCACAGCAACAAAATGTCCCTCTCTCATAAAACTATCAACAATCAGTTTTTTCTGATAAGGCTCTATTCTCGCAAATACTCTGACTGGACGAATCAGATTGTCAAAGGCTTCTACATCCTCTGATTCTAAAGCTTTTATCTGAGCTCCGGTTACCACATTATCCTTTTCAGTTGCCAACCCCAGTTCAGTTGCTATAGATTTAGCTGTAGCCGGATGGTCGCCGGTTATCATAGCAACACCTATCCCGCCTTGACGACATTGCATAATGGCTTTTTTAGCATCCTGGCGAAGCGGATCTATCATAGCCACCATACCTAAAAAGGTCATTTGAGTTAATTTTTGATCACGCTCAGATTCTTTTTTAGCCAGAGCAATAATCCGGTAACCCTTAGTCGCTAACTCAGTGAACTGGTGCTCTATAAAAGCAGAATCTATCGGTATAATTGAATTATCAGTTTGCATGTAAGTACACATGCTTAATATTTTTTCGGGGCTCCCTTTTGCATAAATATAAGTTTTGTCATTTACCTGATTTATAATCCCACTATAGGCATTTTCTGACTCATATGGGATCAGTGTAATTTGCGCCTGCTCACTCCTCAATTCGCTTATCGACATTCCAAGCTTTTTAGCCATGACTAAAAATGCAATATCGACAATATCGCCGTTAGAGGCCCATTCCCCGCCAGCGTAATCCAGCTGACTTTCATTGGCGAGCACGCCAGCAGTACATAACTCACACAATGCAGCCCAGGTATCGGGCTGTGTATTACCTTGCGCTGTCACCTTGCCGCCTGGCGCAACCCCTTCACCTGTCACTGAAAACGCTTGATCATCCGGTAATACAATCTTTGTGATTGTCAGCTCGTTAACGGTTAATGTGCCGGTTTTATCGGAGCAAATAAAAGTGGCAGAACCCAAAGCTTCAACGGCAACTAATTTACGAATAATGACATTATTTTTGACCATTCTAGACATACCAATAGCCAGTGCGACCGTTAACGCGGCTGGTAAACCTTCCGGTATAACAGATACCGCAAGGCCTATTGTCATTAAAATCATTTCTTCAACTGAGTAGCCGCCTTTTAGCAACATCAACGCAGTTAAAGCCGCAATTGCAAGTAAAATGCCGGCTGCAACCTGATAGGTAAATTTACGAATACGTATCATCAACGGAGGCTCAGATACACGTTTAGCCGTCACCTGTTTAGCGATCTGGCCTAATTGAGTGCGACTGGCAGTCGCTGTAACTCTGCCCTGAGCCCGTCCCTGAGTAATGATACTGCCAGCAAAACATTGGCTCACCTGCTCCGATAAAGCCGCGCTACTTGATACAACTGCATGCGCTTTTTTAGTGACCGCTAAAGATTCCCCGGTGAGCATAGATTCATCAACTGCGAGATTTTGACTGGATATCAACTCAATGTCAGCCGGGACCTTATCTCCAGAAGCAAGTAGAATAACGTCGCCGGGTACGATTTCTTCAACATCCAGAGTTTGAATTTGACCATCCCTTAATACATGGGCCGTGCCTTTGACCAGATTTTTTAAGGCCGCTGCGGCCCTCTGTGCAGAATACTCCTGAATGGTGCCAATACTGGCATTAACCAATAGAACAATAATAATAAAAACGCCGCTGGGGTTTTGTCCTAAAGCAAAAGAAATAACAGCAGCCAACAATAAAATATAGATAAACGGACTGAGAAACTGTCTTAGAAACAATATGCTTAGACTTGGCAAAGCAGCATTTGGAAGTCGGTTATAGCCGAACTTGGCCAAGCGTCCAGCGGCTTCTTCAGATGTTAACCCGGATTCAATATGTGAGGTGTGAGTTGATTCTGCATTCATTATGACGCTTCCATGGTGCAAAGTTTGACGGCCTGAAGATATTTTAGCCTTGCCATTTTTAGATTATAGAAGCCAGATCAAATTAAGTGCATTTAATGGTCTGCTCGATTAGGCAAATCATTCACCATAACAGCGTTGTATTAAGTGCTAACAAAGCAAATAGAATCAACATTAAACTGATCTTAAATCGCAGCTATGGCGTACTAATAATGCAATTAAGCGCACTTTCATCTTATCAATGCTCAATTTTCAAACGATATGATAAATAATTCGTCAGGGATAAAATAAAATGACAAATTTAATAAAAATTTCATTAAAAAGTGCGATTTTTTTGCTGAACTTAATTGACTTTTAGCACTCAATATTGGAGAGTGCTAATCAAGGTTGGCAGTCATAACGATAGACTGCTAAACAAACAGAACGATTTCATTGTTAAATTAATACGGAGCTCAACATGGCCAATATGTCTGCATCTACAGCTTTAGTTCTTTCACCGCAAACCGGTAGTTTAGATGCTTACATCCAGTCAGTAAACAGCATTTCAGTGCTAAGCGCTGAAGAAGAGAAAAGTCTGGCTGAGCGATTATTTCATGACGGTGATCTGGACGCGGCACAACAGTTAATCATGTCGCATTTACGTTTTGTCGTACATATTGCAAAAAGTTATTCAGGTTATGGTTTACCACAAGCTGATTTAATTCAGGAAGGTAACATAGGTTTGATGAAAGCCGTTCGCCGGTTTGATCCATCAGTGGGTGTCCGCCTGGTTTCCTTTGCTGTTCACTGGATCAAAGCAGAAATTCATGAATATGTACTGAAGAACTGGCGTATTGTTAAAGTTGCAACGACCAAAGCGCAACGAAAATTGTTTTTCAATTTACGTAAATCCAAAAAGCGTTTAGGTTGGTTTAACAATGCTGAGGTTGATAAAGTTGCTGATACGTTAGGCGTTAGCCGCCGTGAAGTATTGGAAATGGAATCAAGAATGAGCAATCAGGATCAGGCATTTGACCTGACAGGCAGTGATGACGACGAAGGTCCAAATTTTGCCCCCGCTCAGTATCTTGAAGATGCTCAGTCTGACGTTGCAACAAGTGTTGAATCTAATCAATGGGAACATCATGCGAACAAACGCTTGCTCAACGCGATTTCGACTTTGGATGAACGTAGCCAAGATATTATTCGTGCGCGCTGGTTGGATGACGGTAATAAAATTACCTTGCAGGAATTAGCGGCTAAATACAGTGTTTCAGCCGAGCGTGTTCGCCAATTAGAATCCAATGCGATGAAAAAATTAAAGAGCGCTATGGGCGAGCTTTAATATAATAACCCGCTCTAAATAATGCTAAAAATAGCCAGCTTGTCTGGCTATTTTTAATTTACCCCTGTTATAAATGTTCAAATCCTACATAAATACCTTAGCTCAACGCACTTAAATATTTTCCGAATAACTATAGCTAGATAAATATAAATTGACGTAATCAGCTATATAACCCCTTGTTTTACATTTTATTTTACCGAACTGGACAAACCAGCCCGATTTTGACCGTTTTGTTATTGCGTCAATTCATCAATAGATTAAAATTAAGTGCTAATAATTAAAATAATCGCTTGAGCTTAATCGCAACAGCAGGCTTTATAAAGGAATAGCCATGGAAAACTCAACAAGGTGTCATGTTGAAACGCCCCACCCCTATCTGGACAACGACCTTAAAATAGATTCGTATACTTTTAAATATATGTGCAAACTGTTTGAGCAAATTGCACAATACTGGCAACTAGAAATGCCGTCAGTCGGACAAGAGTCTCAACTTCTTGTATTTATTCAAAATCGCATTAAGCTGGATTTAAACTATTACATAGAATATAAAAATGCGGTTCATGTCATTAAAGAGCTATGTGCTGTTCATGGCGATCCGCAAGGTTATATACAACTTTTAACCGATCCCAGCGGCCTGATTACGCCAGCTACGACCCCCATTGCGCGAGCTCGCCAGAAAGTGTCCAACGAATTTATCACTCTTGCGTTGGCCATAGGTGGATTCAAAACGTTTGGCGCTAAAAATGCACTAGGTTACATCAGCGGCGGTAATATAGAAAATAATGTACCTTACCGGGTTTTCAAGGACGTATAAAAATGACTCAACAAACCGATATCCTCATTATTGGCTCGGGCGTCGCTGCGGCTGCCATTGCACAAAAAATACTGAATGCAAATCCACTGGCTAAGATTACAATGCTTGAAGCCGGCACAAAAGTGAAGATGCGAGACTTTGCTCTACACCAGAATTATTTAATCACAGGTCAGCTTCCTTACGAATTTTGCCAGGATCAGGCCTATCCAACCAAAGATTCAATAGGTGAAAATGAATCACTTGGGCCAACCCTTATTCCAATGCAAGGCTCACGATTAATGATGTATGGTGGCTCAACCGTACACTGGGGGGGGTGGTCGTTCCGATTAAAGCCTGAAGATTTTAAATTAAAGACACTGGCAAAAAGTGGTATAAAGGCACTGAAAGGCGATTATGATCTGCTTGACTGGCCTATTAATTACGATGATCTGGAACCCTTTTATTGCGAAGCTGAGCATTATATTGGTGTATCAGGTGACTCAGCCGATCCCACAGTGCCAAGAAGTACGGCATACCCTTACCCTGAATTTCCATATACGCTAGAAGACAAGCCCAGTATTCTGGCGATGAAAAAATTAGGCATTGAATACAGCCATATGCCCATCGCTCGCCATGGTGTCAGTGCTTCTGATTCACCCCACCCTCCCTGTCAAACAACAGGGACTTGCAAATACTGTCCTTTTGGTGCGCGTTATGTTGCAGCAAATTACATAGACGAACTGACAGAATTTCATAATTATCCAAACTTTCACCTTAAAACCAATGCAATTGTTGAAAGCTTAATTATGAGTGACAAACATCAAGTTCAGGGGGTGACTTATATAGATAAACATATTTCCGAGCACCAAATTCAAACGCTGAATGCAAAACTTGTCATTCTGGCAGCCGGGGCAATTGAATCATCTAAATTATTATTACGCTCACAATCCGATCACTGGCCAAACGGGGTCGGTAATGATCAGGATTTGGTCGGCCGTAACCTGATTACTCACCCCTACTTAATGTTTGAAGCAGACTTACCGGATAATCCTGATGGTCTGATGCCGGAGATGGATTTTCCAACCCTGGTTTCCCGCCATTTTGACAGTGAAGCAGAGCAAGCATTAGGTAAATACATCATAGTGAATCCATCGGCTAGCATAGGGACTCGGCTAGCTAATGAGATGCAAAGTGGTAAACCGTTCAGTGTGATTAAAGATGAAGTAACAGGCAAAAGTAAAATACAACTACATGTTTTACTTGAGATTTTCAGTCAAAACAGAAATCGTTTGTTTAATGCAACCAAACGCAATCACTTAGGCCTGACAGAAACCGCCATCGAGTTTGATCAAGGACCCGACTTTAACCAGAGACTGGCGCAAATTCAGCAAAACATGACTCGAATTTTCGAAGCGATGGGCGCTAAGGATACTCGGCTTAAAACCATCTCCTGGCGTGCGGATCATGCCGCCTGCACCACACGAATGAGTGAAGATAAATACACAGGTGTGGTAGATAAAAATTTAAAAGTATTTGATATCAATAACCTGTTTATTTGTTCAAATGCATCATTTTCTAGCCTAGGCGCGGTTAATCCGACACTAACTCTGACTAGTTTAGCGATTCGCCTTGCAATGCATCTGAATCAAACTGTCATACCAGAACTCGAACACGCTGAACAGCAGACGCCTAGTCTGCAAGAGGAAATTAGTTAAATGGATATATCAGAACAAAAACAAGCGCTTTATAAGCAATTGCAATCTGCGATTGAGCTTGAACTCAGCACGTTACCACCCTATTTAACTGCTTTTTTTTCAATCCATGAAAATTCCAATGCTGCAGCGGTAAATGCCATTCGCAGTGTCTTTATGGAAGAAATGCTACATTTGTGTCTGGCGGGCAATGTTATGGTTTCAATCGGCGGTCAGGTAAAACTAGGCCCAAACAATATTCCCAGTTACCCTTGCATTCTTGGTTTTAAAAACAGGGAATTTGAAATTGATTTGGCTCGCTTTTCAAAACAAAGTATCCAGACTTTCAGGCGCATTGAATTGCCCGATGGAATGCCGCCGCTGGAAGATAGTGGCGACCTGAAAGAAGACATCAGAGTATCGGGTTCCAGTATAGGGGAATTTTATAAAGGTATCATTGCCGACTTAAAGTCACTGAACCTGGCTTGTGAACAGGCTGGAATCGAGCTATTTAATAAGGACATCAGTCAACAAATTACCGAAACTTATTTTTGGCGAGGCGGCGGTAAACCCATAGCAGTTACTGACTTTGCAAGTGCTGAAAAAGCGCTCAATGAAATTATTGATCAGGGTGAAGGGGCTTCTACCAGTCTATATGACGGCGATGCTAACGAATACGATCAAACACCGGATTTGGCACATTTTTATAAATTCAGTGAAATCTATTATCAACGCCAGTATTTAAATCACGATGATCCGCTTTCACCGCCGACAGGCGCAGACATTCAGGTTGAATATGATAAAACCTACCCTGTGCGAACAAATTGTAAACAGAGTGATTTTGCCAACAACCCGGATCTGGCGCAACTCAACTTAAGATTTAATCAGGGTTATAGCCTGATGCTAAAACAAATAGAAGAGGCTTTTTCCGGAAATCCCAGGGTTTTATATAATGCGATTATGAATGGTATGCATGATTTAACCCCAATCGCACGAGCTATGGCAAAAATCGAAATAAACCCTGCCTGCACCAGCGGAGAAACCGGCTCGCCCTCATTCGAATGGGCGAATCCTGTTTCTAATTAAGATTAATCAAATTTAAAGAGTCGAATATTATGGGTTTTAAACTGGAAGTGAATTCAATCTTACGTACAGAGCAAAATTATGAGCTTAAACTGGGATCAATTTACCCTTTTAGCAAAACAGGTAGCCGCATCTTTTTTGACGATATTCCGGTTTGGCTAACAGATAAAAACTGGCAAGTATTAGCCGAAATTAGCATAGTTTCTCAAACCCGCGAAAATGACCAGCTCACAGGTCAATTCAGAGTAGATTATCTTTATCAGGGTGAAGAACAAAGCATCGTCAGCAATATGTTTATCCGTATGTATGATGGTGTTTTAGACCCCTATATCTATTTATTATCATCCGCCAGCGAATATGAACAGGCGCAGCAAACCGGTGAATTTATTCGCGACAGTTTACAGACAGAGGGGTTTATCCATGCATCGCCTAAAAGTCAGTTAAACCGGGTAGCCAATAAATTTTATAAAGACTGTCAGGAGCCACTCATTTTGGTTGTAGACAAGAGCAAAGTCATACCTAAAATAAAATGGGAACCTGCCACAGGGGGCTTATACCCGCACATATATGGCCCATTGAATGCCAATTCAGTTATCAAAAGTATCTCTATCAAACTCAATGAAAAGGGTGAATTTGATATAGATACCAGCGCACTATAAAACACCATTAACCCACGGAAGACGAATGACTTTAGATAAGAACAATAAAAATTCAGAAGAACTTGTTTCACTACTAAATGCGTTACTGGATGCAACACCTGATTTAATTTTCGCCAAAGACATCAATTATAAATATTTGGCTCATAATAAGGCGTTTTCAAATTTGGTCGGCAGAGCCGGCCAAGATTTAACCGGACTTTCTGATGAGGATATATTTAGTAATCCAGAGGCAATTAACCGACTTCGAGAAACCGATATACAAGTCATTAGTCATGAAAAAACGCTGACCAATCAGGAAACAACCGTTTATCCGGATGGTAAAACCATTAAAGTAGATACACTTAAAGTGCCTTTTTACAGTGACGAAGGCCAACTGATGGGATTGCTCGGGATATCAAGGGATGTTACACGGCGTGTCGAAACTGAGCAGCAGCTCGGCCTGGCTAAAGAAAAAGCGGAAGCGGCCAGTCGTGCTAAATCTGAATTTCTGGCCAAAATGAGTCATGAAATCAGAACGCCGATGAATGCTGTCATTGGCTTAAGTCAGCTGCTCAGCCGTACTCAGCTAAACTATGAACAAACAGATTATGTCGATAAAATTTTAAACTCAGCCGAGAGTTTATTAAATCTAATCAATGACATACTAGACTACTCTAAAATAGAGGCAAACCGCTTAACCCTTGAACAAGTCCCTTTCACGCTGCAAAGTGTATTGGATAAAACCATCACTATCTGTGAACTAAAAGCGCTCGAAAAACACCTTGAATTTATTATTGATGTCCCAAGCGCCGCGCCAAAGTGTCTGTTAGGCGACCCGCACCGGCTACAACAGGTTTTAATTAATCTGGCTAACAATGCCATTAAATTTACCGAATCAGGACATGTGATTGTAAAAATCGAATTTAACCAGACAGATAATAATAATGCCGACATAAAGTTCTCAATCTCTGATACCGGCATTGGTATGTCGATGGAAGAACAGCAGCAATTATTTAACGCATTTTGTCAGGCTGATAACTCATTAACCCGTCAATACGAAGGCTCAGGGTTAGGTCTGGTTATTTGCAAACAAATCGTCGAATTAATGGGTGGTAATATCCAGGTAGAGAGTAAACCAGGCGAAGGTTCAACTTTTAGTTTTAATATTAAATGTCCAATCGTAGAACAAGCAGAATGCCATCGTATTCAATCGATTAACTACCCGGAAACCAAAATACTGGTTGTTGATAATAGCCCGGTCGCACGCCGAATTATCGTTGAAATATTAACCGAGTTTGGTTGTCAGGTTGAAGCCGCTGACAGTGGCATTGAAGCTGTGAATAAAGTTAAAGCGGCCAGTGACGCTTTTCAGGATTATGACTTAATCATTATGGACTGGCGAATGCCGGGTCTAGACGGCATCAGCGCAGCTAAACAAATTAAACAGGATTTAGGTAAATCACATATTCCGGCAATATTACTGCTCTCAGCTTATGATTTGGATGAAGCTAAACGTATTGCCAGACCGGAGCAGATTGATGCATACCTTGAAAAACCCGTTATTCCACAAACCTTAATGGAATCCATCAATAAAAGTCTAATGTGTCATTCACAACCAGAAAACACTCAAACCGAAAAAACGAGTTGGATCGATCCCAGTTCCTCTAAATGGGATGTCGGTAACCTGAATTTTTGCAATGCAAAAGTATTACTGGTAGACGACAACAATCTAAACCGAAAAGTAACCTGCGGTTTTCTAAAAGACAGCAATATCCAAATGGATATGGCGGTTGACGGCGAAGATGCCGTTGAGAAAGTTAAAAAGAATGACTATGACCTTGTATTGATGGACATTCAAATGCCAAAAATGGATGGTTATACAGCGACTAAACTTATACTGCAAGATCCTAAAACGAAAGATTTACCAATCATTGCGATGACTGCACATGCAATGGAAAGCGACAGACAAGAATGTCTGGCAGTGGGCATGAAAGGTCATTTAATTAAACCAATTTCAATTTCAACTTTATATGAGATTTTAATTCGCTTTATTAACGTTAACCGGCTAAATACAAATAAACCTCTAAAGCAACCCCATCAGCCTGAAGAGCCGCTAATTTCGCAACTAGCAGAATTAGCGGAACTGGATATCAATGCAGCCATTCAGGCATATCAGTTTAATCAAAAGCTTTTTGTAAACCTACTGGAAGAATTTGTCAGCGAAAATAAAGATATACAGCATGGCATTGCTAACGCCATTAACGAACTGGATGAGGACATGATTTTTACTAAAATTCATAGCCTTAAAACCAGTACCGCCTACATAGGCGCATATAAAATGTCGCATCAATGTGCTTATATTGAGAGCCTAATTAAACAAAAACAAAAATACCAGAAAGAGGTCGTTAAAGTTGCGAATGACGTCAGCCAACTTGTATTGTCTATGCAAGAAATTATCACCCTCCAGCAATCAAATACACAAAATACAGAACAAACTGGACTCTCTTTTCGGCAATACTTACTCAAATTACAGCCGCTGTTAGCCAACTCAGATTTTGCGGCAGAAACTTTAATTTGTGACATATTAACTTCCACTTCAGACCCGACTGAGCATTCAGTCATCAAAGAAATTTCAGAGCTTGTTGCCTGTGTTGAATTTGAGCGAGCCAGCAAAATTTGTGAAGTAGCACTAGCAAGGACAGACAATGGTTAACCCCAACTTACGTATTTTAATCGTCGATGACGAAAAACCAAACCTGATGGTATTAAGTGATTTGTTGCAAAATGAAGCACAAATCACACTGGCTAATAATGGGAAAAGAGCCATTGAGAAAGCTCAGGAGCTCCAACCGGACATCATTTTATTAGATGTAGTGATGCCTGAAGTTTCTGGCTTTGATGTAATAAAAGCGCTTAAGGCGAATAAACTTACACGCTCGATCCCGGTAATATTTATTACCGGCTTAGGTGATGTCAAAAGCGAAGAAAAAGGGTTTGAACTCGGAGCTTGTGACTATATTCAAAAACCTTTTCATTTGGGAATTGTAAAAGCCAGAGTTAAATTGCATCTGACAATTGCTCGTCAGTGCATTATGCTTGAAAAACTAGCTAATATAGATCCTTTAACAGCCATTCCAAATCGCAGAAAATTTTCAGAACGAGTTGAAAACGAGTGGGCAGGTGCAAAACGAAACCGAAACCCAATTGTCCTAGCTATGGTTGATGTAGATAAATTTAAGCAGTATAACGATCAGTACGGCCATGCTGCCGGTGATAATGTACTGACACAAGTTGCAAAAACGCTGCAAACCCAACTCAAAAGACCCAGAGATTTTATTGCCCGTTATGGCGGCGAAGAATTTGTCATTATCATTAATGAAACGGATCAAATCAGTGCCAATGCAATCTTAGAAAAATGTCGCAGTGCTGTGCAAAATCTCAATATCAAAAACGAAGCCAGTCCACATGCTTGTATCACTGTCAGTATAGGCGCGGCTATCTGCACGCCGAGTTCAAATATCAGTGCAAATGCCTTGCTCGAACAAGCCGATCATACCCTGTATCAAGCGAAAGAAACCGGCAGAAATAAGCTTGCCTGGTCTGCTTAATGGTTAATCAAACAGATGTTAACGCCGGGGACTGCGATTAATAAGTCTCTCAGTTTAATGTTTGGAGACCGTATGAATATGAGGCGAATATCTGAGGTCTTTAATACCTAAGCGACCACTTGATTTGCAATTGTTAGAATATTAAATCCTTTATTTTACCGACAAAATTCGGATTCAGGTACACCGGCGTGCAAGTCCATTACCGCCGGTTTATCGTCTGGGTTCATCTTAATTCGCCATTTCAGCTTCAATATCTACTCTAAAAATTTAATTTTAAATGCAAAATATGTCACAAGTTCAATCTGTTTAACTTGACGAAGTTTAAATACTGATAAAAAATTAGAAACTAACTTAATCTAGTTGTTCTAATTTTAATCAAGCTTTTCAGTCGGATATTGACTGGTTTGACCAAAAAACCGCTTTAAAGCGGCGCTTTGTTATATTAAATCTATTTTTTATTCCAAATTAATCTAGTTATAAACTCATCCCCTCATATAATTAAGAATGCGGTAAACGAATTGATGCTCATACAAATTTGGTAGTGAAATCCGTGTTCATTGCTGTACCAAGAGGGTAAAATTATGATCTTATTAGTTGGTGGGGAAAAAGGCGGTAGTGGTAAGAGCTGTCTGGCTCAAAACATTGCTGTTCATTTAACCAAAGAGCGGGATGCAAGCGTTATGTTGGTGGATTGCGATCCACAAAAAACAACATCTGACTGGATTCAATCCAGGCACAATAACGCAGATTTAGATTATATCAGCTGTGTTCAGTTGTTCGGTAAAGTGCGTTATGAGTTACAGGGTTTTGAGCGCAATTACGACTATGTCGTAATTGATTGTGGGGGTCGAGATAGTACAACCTTACGTTCAGCATTATCTGTAGCAACTCATGTACTTGTGCCTATGAGGCCTAAACGCCGTGACTTAAAAACGGTTGAACACATTGAAGATTTAATATCGACTTGTAAGATGATAAACCCGAATATGCGAGAAGCAGTTGTCATGACACAATGTCCGTCACTGCCTAATCAAGCAGGGCGTATTCTGGAATCAAAAGAAATCTGCCGTAGTTATGGATTATCAGTTCTGGATTCTGTCACATTCAGTCGAAATATATATGATGATAGTGAAGAAATGGGCTCATCAGTTATTGAGCAAGATCCAAAAGGTAAGGCAGCTGAAGAAATACGTTCAATTGTCAGTGAAGTAATGCAACTACAAGTGGAGAGTGAAGATCATGGGCCTGGCCGATCTCAAGAAAACCACCTCAAAGCAGTCTAAACTTAAAAAGATTGATATTGAAGATTTCATCGATGATGCTAATAATTATGCGTCAGGTTTACCGAGCTTGTTATTTGATGTCCGGCATGAACCGGACAATGACAAAGCGCATAAGCTAAAAGAGCTGGCAGACAACCAAAGTCGACGAAAAAACGCGACTTTCTCTTTGAATGAAAATACCATTAAAGAGCTCGAAACTCTGGTAAAAAACAAAGACTTGCACAAGTCTAAGTTAGTCCGGGTTTTGATCCAGTATTTTGCCTATTTAAACGAGAAAGAGCGTGCTGCAATTTTACGATTGTTTGCACAACAGGAAAACAAGTAAAATAGCAGTCAAGTTTTCCCCTTCTTTTTTGTAAAACCCGAATTCAAATTGACTCAGGTTTGTATAATACCAGTTGCTTAAAACAATAATTAGCCAGCTGCACTGGCTATTTGGATTTTAAACAGTAAACTACCCTTTTCTATCACCTTTAAGTAAAGTTTTTCAATGCAATGTCGACTCGGTTGCGGTGCTTGCTGCATTGCACCATCAATCAGCTCATCAATACCTGGTATGCCAAACGGAAAACCCGCAGGTGTTCGCTGTATTCAACTGGATGAAAACAATTTATGTAAAATTTTTGGTCAACCTGACCGGCCAAAAGTCTGTGCAGAATTTACTGCTGAAGCCGAATTCTGCGGAACAACTAACCAACAAGCTATTCAAATTCTGACTGAACTGGAACAAGCTTGATTCTTTAATTTTTATAACAAAATAGGCATCAGACAAGTCAAACTCGTGTTTGCTGCACAGAAGCAAACACACTGCTTTATCACACCAGCCTTGCATTACATACCCACATATAACTGACATTCGCCTATGACTACTTGCTTGTAAATCTATCCTTGGTAAAAGATTGAAACTCCTTCTCTTGGCCAATTTTGATTAAATCCTGCCGGAAACCGCGATAAATTATTTAACCTCAGCTGCGCATAAGAACAGTTGAAGTAAAATTAGACTTTAATTTTCTAAATATAACCACAATCTTGTTTTATTATACGTTCCGATGTGGATAGTTTTTCGTCTATCAAGGCATTTTTGTGTACCTAATAGCGAGCTATTAGTCAGAAAAATAACGCTGAGAGGCGGAAAAATAGACTCGTTGGACAATTTTTATTATGCGCAGGCTGAGGTTATTTAAAAACCTATGCTGATACTCGGGTTAATTTGCTAGAATGAGCGACAAATTCACTGTGCATAATTTATCGGTTAAGGGCTTAAAAATGGTGATAGGAACTGCAAATTGCGCCTCAGCAAGTAAAGTAATGATGCTTGGCTGTGGTGAGTTGGGAAAAGAAGTTGTCATCGAACTACAACGTTTAGGGGTCGAGGTTATTGCCGTAGATCGCTATAACAATGCACCGGCAATGCAGGTTGCGCATAAACATTTTGTAATTAATATGCTGGATGGTGCAGCATTAAGACAACTTATCGAACAAGAGAAACCAGATTTAGTGGTTCCGGAAATCGAAGCAATCGCAACACAGACGCTTGCTGAATTAGAGCGGGAAGGATTTAATATTGTTCCCAGCGCAAAAGCAACGCAACTCACCATGAACCGTGAAGGCATACGTCGTCTGGCAGCAGAAGAACTTGGCGTTAAGACATCCAGTTACCAATTTTCTGATAACTATAACGATTTTAAAGAATCAGTTCAGCACATAGGCATGCCTTGTGTTGTCAAGCCTATCATGAGTTCGTCTGGCAAAGGCCAGTCAGTCATAAAATCTGAAGCTGACATTGAATCAGCTTGGCAATATGCTCAGGAGGGCGGTCGTGCTGGCAAAGGACGAGTGATAGTAGAAGGCTTTGTTGATTTTGATTATGAAATTACTTTGCTCACGATAAATGCCGTAGACGGTATTCATTTTTGTCAGCCAATCGGCCACAGACAAGAAGACGGAGACTACAGAGAATCATGGCAGCCTGCAGCTATGAATGACAATGCCTTAAAAAACGCACAGATGATGGCAAAAAAAGTAGTCAAAGCACTCGGTGGAAAAGGATTATTTGGCGTAGAAATGTTTGTAAAAGGCGATGAAGTAATATTCAGTGAAGTTTCTCCCCGACCCCATGACACAGGTCTGGTGACCTTGATTTCACAGGATTTATCTGAGTTTGCGCTGCATGCACGTGCTATTTTAGGATTACCGGTCGTTCATATCAGCCAGTTTGGGCCGAGTGCATCAGCCGTTATTCTGCGTGAAGGTGAATCATCAGATATTCGCTTTGAAGGCGTAAATGATGCTTTGTCTGAATCGCTGACACAAATTCGTCTGTTTGGAAAACCAGAAATCAGTGGCAGACGCCGCCTGGGAGTTGTATTAAAACGGGCGGATAATATAAACACAGCCATAGACGGAGCGGTGGCAGCCGCAGCCAAAATAAAAACGCATTTTTAAAATTTAAACCAAGCCGGAGTGTCTGTCTCTGTTACAGGGCTCCGGTTATGGTAACAGTCAAATCAGGTTATTTATGCTAAAACTAAACGCCATTCACCATGTTGCTATTATCTGTTCTGATTACGAAAAATCAAAAGCTTTTTATACTCAGGTATTAGGGTTACCGATTATTAAAGAAACTTACAGGGCCCACAGAGATTCATATAAACTGGATTTATCTGTCAATCAACATAGCCAGATAGAACTATTTTCCTTTCCAAACCCACCTGCGCGCCCTTCCCGTCCGGAAGCACAGGGACTCAGACATTTAGCTTTTGAAGTTGATAGCGTAGAGCAAAGTAAATCATCACTTGAATCTATGGGTGTGGAAGTTGAAGATATCAGAGTAGATGAATTAACCGGTAAAACTTTTACATTTTTTCAAGACCCGGATGGTTTACCACTTGAGTTGTATCAAGCATAACTCAATCAAGAAAATGAACAAGCTTATCAACGCCTGTCAAATGGTAAGCTAAGGGTAAACATAAAGTCGCTGTTATTGCTCTTTGCTGTCGTTTACAAGATGACACACATACCAGCACTATCTGGTAGCAATAGAGTCTAATTTGAGTTCGCCCTGCTGATTAAATTCTGCCGACCCCAACTTGTACCTGAAAGCTAATAGGCACGTCCATATGAATAGCTTTATTTCGAGTTTAACCCGTTTTTAAAGTACAGATTTTTTGATAGTAAATCGCTCGATGAAGATTCATTCGCCCCCAGAGATTTTGATGGCAATAAAGCCATAGCCTGAAGGCCCGCTACTATTTTGCAAGAAACGAGTCTAAAATAACGGCTAACCAACATCTCTGTTTAACTGCAGCAGCAAAGATATTAAAGTTATACTATAACATTACACGAATTGTTATGTTATAATATTTCATAAACCCCAAGTATTATAGTAATTATGAATATAAAATTAACATTGTCCCGCTTTTGTTTTAGTATAACCGCACTTTCTACACAAACTTTCGCAGAACCATCCATTGAGCATATTAAAGTGGTGCACAAGCAAGCTTATCGGGGTGATATTCCGGTTAAAGACTTACCTCAAGCCATCTCCACCTTTGACAAAAGTTTATTATCTGACTTGGGTATTACAGAATTTCAGGATGCACTTGATTTTTCAGCAAGCATAGCCCGCACCAATAACAGTGGAGCACTTTGGGACAGTTTTGCGATTCGGGGATTTGCCGGTAATGAAAACATGCCTTCTGGCTATCTAATTAATGGTTTTAGCGGTGGCCGAGGGTTTAGCGGCCCCAGAGATACATCAAACGTCGAATTTATAGAGGTATTAAAAGGACCAGGATCAGCATTATATGGCCGTTCAGAACCCGGTGGCACAATTAATATCGTAACCAAAAAACCTCAATTTTATGCTCAAGGTGAAATGAACCTGGAGATCGCGAGTTTTGATTATAAAAGACTCTCGGCTGACTATACCAATGCCATAACAGACAAGTTGGCATTCAGAATAAACGGTGCATGGCAGGATGCTGACAGTTACCGGGATGAAGTAACAATCGAAAAAAATGTGCTGACGCCTTCACTCTATTATCAAATTGATAGTCATTCCAGCCTGACCTATGAGTTTGAATACGTCGATTTAGCTCAGCTGTTTGATCGCGGTATTGTGGTATTAGATCATAATATGAATACCTTGCAACATGATGCCTACCTTGGAAACCCGGCAGATAAACCGACTCATATTAGAGCGCTCGGCCATCAATTTACTTATACCAAAGCATTCAATCAAGACTGGTCGTTAATCGCTGGACTCAATTACAGAAATTCGAAAGTTAATGGTTTTTCATCCGATGCAGAACTATCGCCAAGCCGGCAATCGCTATTTGATGATGGCCAGACTTTAACGCGTCAACGTAGATACAGAGACTATGATGCGGAAGATCTTTCAGCCCGATTTGAACTCAGCGGTCATAAAACCTTTCATGGACTCACTCATCACCTGATGTTCGGACTCGACATTTATGAATATGATTTAAGCACAGCACTTTATCGCTTCAGAGGGCAAAAAGCGGCTTATAGTATAGATATTTTCAATCCTGGTATTCAGCCTGAACCACCCGAAGTATCGCTTTTATATCACAATCTTGAAAATCAGATAGCCTATGGCGTCTACGCTCAGGATCAAATTGATATCAATGAACAATTTAAAATTCTACTAGGTTTGCGTTTTGATCAAATCGAGCAAAAAATCGATGAAATAAAAAGCCAGGTAAATACGAATAATACAGAACAACAAACCAGTCCTAGAGTCGGTTTGGTTTATAAACTGGATGAGGATTATACCTTTTATGCAAGTTATTCCGAAGGCTTTGTACCGCTATCAGGAACAGATTATCAAGGACAGGCTTTTGGGTTTGAGTATAGTGATTCAACTGAGCTGGGCGCCAAAATTAATCTGGGTTTAATCCGGATTAACATAGCGGTATTTGATGCGAATAAAGATAATATTCTGGTCGCAGATCCGGTTAATGTTGGTTTTTCTGCGGCATTAGGTCAGGCAAACAGTCAGGGCCTTGAAATTGAATTAGACACTTACCTGACGGATTCAACTCAACTCAAACTTTCGTATGCCTATACAGATGCAAAAACCAGCAAGGATACAAATAACGCAGACTGGAATACGCCTATCCCTAAAGGCAGTCCTTTAGTTAATGTGCCAGATAATAAACTAAGTTTAATACTGAATCACAATACGCGTTTATTTGACAAATCCTTTAATATTGGAGGCAGATTCGAATATATCAGCGAACGATTAGGTGATGCAGCCGATCTCCGTTTTATTTTACCTGACTACCAATTATTTAACTTATATACAAACTATCAGCTCAATGACCAATTCAACATTGCATTTAACTTAAACAATATATTGGATGAAGATTATATTGAAAGCAGTTATAACGCGCTTTGGGCATACCCAGGTGCCCCCCGAAATTTTAAAGTGAGCTTAAAATATGAGTTCTAATTTCGGCCAACGAATTAACAGCATTGATGTGATGCGCGGTCTTGTCATCCTGATTATGCTATTGGATCATGTCAGAGAACGCTTTTATTTGCATATGCAAGTGAGCGACCCTATGAATATTGACACAACTGAGTCTTTACTATTCTGGAGTCGATTCTTAGCTCATTTTTGTGCACCTATCTTTGTCTTTTTAACCGGCCTATCTGCCTATTTATATAGCCAGGCCAAAACCGCACAACCAAGAAACGTCTCAGCATTTTTAATTAAACGTGGTTTATTTTTAGTTGCGCTTGAAGTAACCGTCATCTGTTTTTCCTGGTTAGGTAGTTGGCAAACCATCTACCTTCAAGTGATTTGGGCTATCGGACTCAGTATGCTGTCGCTGGCTTTATTCATTAAATTACCTAAAACCGTGTTAGCTATTTTAGGTTTGAGTATAGTATTTGGTCATAATATGCTAACCCCCATCACCTTTGCACCGGATGAATGGGGCTATGGTTTATGGACAATTTTACATGACCGTGGCTATCTAGTATCAAATGCGGCTATCAAGATTAAAGTGAGTTACCCGGTACTACCTTGGATTGGCGTCATTATTCTGGGCTATCTGGCAGGCCCTTTATATCGAAAGGCCCTATCCGTTACTGAACGCCACAACAAACTATTATTACTTGGCCTGGCTAGCCTGAGCACATTTATTCTGTTAAGAGGGTTTAATCTGTATGGAGAAACAATAGACTGGCAGACGCAGCCAAGTCTGAATAAAACTCTGATGGATATTTTTAACCTGACTAAATACCCGCCTTCGCTTAATTTTTTATTAATTACACTGGCCGCTATGTTTTTTGCGCTCTGGTTATTCGAAAAGTATCCGTTAAAAATTTACCGATACTTATCAACCTTTGGCTCAGTCCCTATGTTTTTTTATATAGTACATTTGTATGGTTTACTGGCGTTATATACTTTGGCAGAAACCCTTTTCGGCAAAACTAAAGGCAGTTATTTTGGCGTGGATAATATGCTCTGGATATGGCTAATTACGGCATTACTTTCCATTGCTTTATATTTTCCGACCGCAATGTTCAGCCGATATAAAAAAGCACATAACAAAGCTTGGTTAAAGTACCTTTAAATCTATTCTGTTAACTGAACAATAAAAAGCCGCAAAATACAGGTTAGTTTTTGCGGCTTTTGATAAATAAACGGGTTTCAAATTACAGGCAAATAGTTACATCCGCTTTTGTATTCTCACCTTGTTTAATGGTTAAGTTAGACACGGCCAAACCTAACTGCCCCTTGGTACTGATTTGCCAGGGTGATGTTATATTTTTTAGTGAATCATTTTCAGCCAAGCACCCCATTTCAACCGAAACATGAATCCATTTGCCTGGGGTTTGTTCATTTAACAGATCCGTGATGTCTGCTGAATAATGGCATTCCGAGCCACACATTAAACTCAATCTAACCTTGTCAGTGGGCTTAGAATCTAATCTTAAATCAAATTTAAACTGACTGTCTGGCTCTACTGCTTCGGTTAAATCTTTAGCAGTCTGGTAACTGAGTTTAGCAACCGCTTCAGATACACCAGACCAAACAAAACGCCGGGCATCTTCCTGATAAGCCAGGTTAATTGCCTGTATCGTCAAGTTTTCGCTGCCGTCCGTTGTACCGGAAGGTCCTTCAATAATTTGATTCCAGTTATTCTTGTCACCTAAAGTCCAGTTTAAACCAGATGCCAGTTGACGGTAAAATAACGGATAGCCCATGTCAGTTGCTTTTTGTGTTTTAACATAAGAAGTTTCATCCAATTGAGGTAAATCAGACGGCGTTTGATAATCTAAACCGAATCCATAGGCAAACAAGGGATCGTAATTTTCATCGCCTGAATTCAACACGACCTGAGTATCTTTTTTCGGCCATGAAAAAGATAATCTGCCTTTAAAATCGTAATTAATTTCTCCATTTGCATCTCTGAGTATTACATCTGCCACACCCTGTCCTTCCGAACCCGGAAGCCATGCCGCAACAAATGCATCTGATGCGTTAATTTCTTTGTTCATCCACAAAGGCCGACCACTGACAAACACAGTCACAACAGGGATCCCCTGAGACTTAAGTTTGTTTAATAACGCCAAATCCTTTTTTTCACCTTTTTGATATTCAATATATTGAATATCGCCAAACCACTCCGCATAAGGCGCTTCGCCAATCACCACAATCGCCACATCAGGTTTGGTTGAATAATCAGCAGTTTCATTTAACTCAATTTGACCACCTGCTGCATCAACAGCGTCTTTTAACCCTTGATAAATACTGGTCGCACCGGGAAAATCTGAGTTAGTATTATCCGTACCCTGCCAGGAAACACTCCAGCCACCTGCTTGTTTTGCAATATTGTCGGCTGCATCTCCGGCTACCAGAATATTTAATTTAGGGTCCAGCGGTAAAATACTCTGATTATTTTTTAATAAAACCAAAGATTCACGAACCGCCTGGCGAGCTAAATCACGATGTGCTTTCGCCCCAAACTGAGATAAATCATTAGCCATAAATCGTTCTGATGGTTTGCTTTTTTCAAATAGTCCCCAGCGCACTTTAGCTCTTAAAAAGCGGGTTACTGCATCATCAATTCGGGACATAGGGATTTCGCCACTTTTAACCTGATCGACCGTATTGTGGTAAAAAGCTTCATAATGCTCAGGCACCATAATGACATCTATCCCGGCATTAATAGCATTGGCACACTGCTCTAAATCACAGCCATCAACAAATTTATGACCATTCCAATCAGAGACAACAAATCCATCAAATCCCATCTGACCTTTAAGTACATCCGTTAACAGATATTTATGACCATGCAATCGCTCTCCTTTCCACGAATTAAATGAGGCCATAACAGACTGAACACCGGCTTCTATCGCGGTAAAATAACCAGCAGCATGAATGTCTCTGAGTTCTTCTTCAGATGCCAGTGTATCTCCTCTGTCTATACCATTTAACGTACCGCCATCCCCTACAAAGTGCTTAGCGGTTGCTATTCGGTGATGATCTTGCAAATAATTTTCACCAATTTCGCCCTGTAACCCGCTGACCATTTCTTTGGCATAAGCGGCCACAATTTCCGGTTTTTCAGAATAGCTTTCATAGGTTCTACCCCATCTGTCATCCCGGACAACCGCAACCGTTGGGGCAAAGCTCCATTCAATCCCAGTTACAGCCACCTCTTTAGCGGTCGCTTCGCCAATTTTGCGAATCAAGGCTGGATTATTCATTGCACCTAAGCCGATATTATGCGGAAATAAAGTCGTACCTGAAACATTGCTATGCCCGTGCATCGCATCTGTGCCCCAGATCGTGGGAATAGAAGAACCGTCTTGTGAGTCGTCTATTGACGCCAGATACATTTCATCTGCAAATTTTAACCAAGCTTCAGGCTTAGCTGTTTTATTGCCGTAAGGTGCTGTATTCCCGCCATTTAAATATGAGCCAAATCCATATTTTCGCATTTGTTCAACCGTCAGATAGCCAATTTCAGGTTGCACCATCTGCGCGACTTTTTGCTCTACAGTCATCTTAGCTAATAGCTCAGCCACTTGTTTTTCGACCTGGGGGTCTCGTTTTAAACGTGTGTTGGCATTTGCCCAGAGTACCTTTTTTTCTGTCTGTTTAACCATAACGGAGGATGCTTCTGAATTAACCTGTTTTTCAGTAGTTGCCTGCTCTGCACAGGCAACTAATAAACCGGACAGCGATAATGCTGACAATAAAAAGTGCTTTTTTAACATCAATACAAACCCTAACGAGCAGTTCTATTCAAATTTTGCATTATAAAATACACGTTTTCCTTAATTAGTAAACGTTTTCTTTTTAAACTTAACCTAAAAACCCCAAGTCTCAACTAAAAGCCGATAATTTTTCAAAAATTTGCAGAATAAACCTTATTTTTTCTAATAATTCAGAAAAAATTCAACTTTAAAATCTGTAGTTAAAACTAAAGGGTGAAAAATAAATACATATATTTCATAAAGATAAATAATATTTTAATGTTAATTTTAGAACCTAACTTACAAATAGAATATTTTTTGAACATTTTTGTTTCATATTTGTAAATTTTAGTTTATATTTGAAATCGTTTACATGTTTGAACTACAAATGGTAGATAAAAACAGGCATGTAATTTATTTTACCTAAAAAACTTATGGTCCATTTAACATTATCATGGGTGTAAGTTTAATATTAAATAATAATAGGACTAACACAGAGGCATAAAATGAAATTTTATAACAGGATTTTTGCAAAGTCTCCACTGGCTTTGAGCGTTGCCGCAGCTATCTGCACAACTCAGGGAATCGCCGCAGAAACAGACCAAACAGAAGTCATTCAGGTTAAGGGAATAAGAGGCAGCATTGTAGCCGCTCAATCCATTAAACGGGATGCTGTTGGGGTTGTAGATGCTATTTCAGCAGAAGATATTGGTAAATTCCCAGATACTAATCTGGCAGAATCGCTGCAGCGTATTTCAGGTGTTTCTATCAGCCGGGAAAATGGTGAAGGCTCAAAAGTAACCGTACGTGGCTTTGGCGCTGAATATAATATGGTGACTTTAAATGGCCGGACTATGCCAGCAGGTGGTGTCTATGGCGGGGGTTCAGGCGCAGGTGGCACGGTGGGCGGCTCTACCCGGGCATTTGATTTTGCGAGTCTGGCATCAGAAAGTGTCAGTGGTGTACAGGTCTATAAAACCGGTAAAGCGAGTATCGCAAGTGGCGGTATTGGCGCCACAATTAATATTGAAACAACACGACCGCTGCAAAAACCAGGCTTTCATGCCAGTATTGGCGCAAAAGCGGTACATGATACCACCAACCGTACTGGTGATGATTTAACACCAGAATTATCCGGTTTAGTCAGCTGGACAGATGACAATTCTGAATTTGGTGTCGCTTTAACCGGAAGTTTTCAAAAACGAGATTCAGGTACCCGCGGTATTGCCGTTAATGCATGGAATCAGGGGATCTGGGGAGAGGACACATTATATTCATTTGCACCAAATGCCGTCATAGAAAATGAACCGGCTGAAGGTACTTTGTATTCAAGGCCAAATGATGTGCGCTATACCTTTTCAGACATACAAAGAGAGCGCTCCAATGCACAACTGACGCTGCAATGGGCGCCTAGCGATTATATCGTCGCCACCATGGATTATACGTTTGCTGAGAATGAAATGTTAGAGCGCCGTGGTGAATCGACTAGCTGGTTTGCAAACAATACGTCAATAACCAAAGTTGTATTTGATACGAACCCAAATCTGGCATCTCCGCTTTATATCGAAGAAGTAAACGGCCCACGGGACCAAGGCTATGAGCAACAGCTACGTCAGCAAACCAATACATTAAAATCGCTGGGGTTAAATCTGGATCTGCAAGTGACAGATAACTTAAATGTAAAACTGGATTACCATTCATCTTCAATGGACAGTTTACCAACCGGTCCCGGAAAATCGGGTGAAATCGCAGCCAGTATAGGCGCGCCTACACAAATAGCACACTGGGTGGATTATAGTGGTGATTTACCTTTATTCGGAATGACCCTGGACGACAGTGCCCGGGGTAATAACAACGGGATTCATGATGCCGCAGATATAGGCTCTCAGGTTGTTCGCGTATTTTATGCCGATCAAACTATGGATATAGACCAGTTTAAAATGGACGGTAGCTACGAGTTTGAGGAAGGCTCATTTGATTTTGGTATTGAAAGTCGCGAAATGAACATGAATGCGAAACAGTCTGATCGCTACATGGCTATGGGTGACTGGGCGATTGCCAATGTTGGGGATATACCCGAAAACCTGTTCGAAGATTTTAATTTAGCCGATTTTGACGACCACGATGCATCCGGCTCATTTCAGGGTGGTTTCAGAGGCAATGCGGAAGATATTGCAGAATCTCTAGTTGGTACCTACGGGACTCAAGATAACGGATATTGTGTCTGCTATAATCCTACTTTTTCCAGTAATGACTCTATAACAGAAAAAATTCAGGCGGCTTATTTCCAGTTTAATTTAATGGGCGAACTAGCCGGTCTGGAAACCAATCTTGCATTAGGTATGCGTTATGAAACAACTGAGGTAAAGTCGTCAGCTTTAGTCACCATTCCTCAGTATCTGACCTGGCAGGACAACAACGATTTTTTAATTGAATATGGCGATAACGAACCTGAAATATTTGGTTTAAATGCTGAATACGACAGTTTTTTACCCAGTTTTGATTTTGATATCTCGTTCACTGACGATATTAAAGGTCGTTTGTCATACAGTAAAACCATTGCACGAGCTAAGTTTTCAGATCTGAGTTCTTCTATAGGTACTTATAATGCTGGCGGTGGTTCAACCTATAATGGTGCGATTCCGACAGCCGATTCAGGCAACCCTGCCCTGCTGCCACTTGAATCAGACAATTATGATGCGTCTGTAGAATATTATTATACCGACGACAGCTATCTGGCATTCGGTTTATGGGAAAAACGAGTCAGCAACTTTATCGGCACGGAACAGGTAGACAGAACCTTATTTAATATTCGGGATGCCTCAAGCGGACCGTCTGTAGAAGCGGCTGCACAGGCCCTTATTGATGCAGGACATCCGGTTGACGATACCACTTTGTTTACCATGATGGCTATTTTAAGCAACCCGGGCGCATTCCCTGAAGGCGCGGATGCTTATGAGGGCACACTGGAACAATCCCAGCAAATTGCAACTGACTATGATGTTATACCAGACGCACAGAGCCCGCTAACCACGTTCAGGGTGAGTCAACCTGTGAATAACAAAAGCGCCAAAATTCACGGTATAGAAATCGCTTCGAGTCATTTTTTTGGTGATTCAGGCTTTGGTCTGCAAGCCAACTATACAATTGTTCGTGGTGATGTGAAATTTGATAATTATGCCGACCCCAGTGTTTCTCAGTTTGCTCTGTTAGGGCTCAGTGACACAGTCAACTTAGTCGGTATTTACGACAAAGACGGTTTGCAAGCCCGTATAGCTTATAACTGGCGCGATAAATATCTACGCGAATCCAGCGAAGACAGCTCCCGTAACCCAATTTATGTAGAAGCTTATTCACAGATTGATTTAAATGTCAGTTACGAATTAAGCGATAACTTAAGTGTATTTTTTGAAGGCTTAAATATCACCGGTGAAGATCGCCGGGATCATGGCCGTTCAAAAACACAAATTGAGTACCTATTAGATCTGGGTGCACGTTATCAAGTTGGAGCACGTTATAACTTCTAAATAAGCAATAATTAAGCCGCCTGCGAGGCGGCTTAATCACAAAATTAAAAGGAGTCAGTATGGGTCAGTTGGAATTATTGAATAATGTTACACATGCCGAACTAATGGTCGATCAAGCAAAACTATTTGATCAACCCACAGGAAATTGTGTGCTGGCATTTCCAACCGAATTTTCGGATTTGCAACGTGAATATCCTATTTTACTGCAATACAATCAGCAAACTGAACAATTCCAAGCTATTGCCTTATTAGGGCTGGAAAATAACGAAAACTTGTACCTGACAAATGCTCAGTGGGACGCTAAATATTTGCCGGCCAGTATTGCCAAAGGACCATTTTCAATCGGGATGCAAAAAAACCAGCAAGCACAGCAAGCGCAAGTTCAACCGGTAGTCATGATTGACCCCGCTCACTCAACAATTAATGATAAACAAGGGACTCGGATATTTAAAGAATTTGGCGGTAACAGTCAGTACTTAGATTATATCAATCAGGTGCTTAATGTGATTTTACAAGGCATAGATCAGGCTAAAGCCATGTACTGCGCATATCAGGCCATGGGCTTAATAGAACCTCTCACGCTGGAAATCACACTCAAGCATAACCAAACGCATAAAATAAATGGGTTTTATACCATCAGCAGAGAAAAACTGGCTCGCCTCAATGCTGAACAAGTGTATCAGTTAAATCATACCGGTTTATTAGAAGGGGCATATTTAATCGCAAACTCGCTCAATAATGTTCAAAGATTAATTAATTATAAAAATGAGCGCATTCAAGCACGCTAATTAAAACTAAAACTATGATTTTAATTTATGACAAAGATTAACCAAAAGGTCAAAGTTGTTGAAGGAATAAGCGAAAACGAGATTCCGGATTATATCTTTGAGTCGCAGCAGCCTCTGATATTAAAAGGGTTGGTAAAAAACTGGCCACTGACCCAACTGGGCTTAACGGATACACAAAAAGCCATTGCCCAACTCATCGACGCTGACAGTCAGCAAGTTGCGCCTGTATATTATGGACAGACAGATTCAGGAAACCGTTTAGGCTATATCTCAGATTGCACATCGCTTAATTTTGAAATTAAATCAGTCAATTTAACTCAGGTCTTACAGGAACTGGCCAACAACCTGGATAATCCCGCCTACCCGCTACGCTATATTGCCTCTAACGTTTTACAAATTCATTTTCCGGATATCTTTAAAAACAACCAGTTATCTTTTGACTCGCCCTACTTTAAAAACAAACCAATGCAACCGGGCGATCCACTGACTGGCATCTGGATTGGCAACCGTACACTGTCTCCCTGCCATTGGGATGCTCAGTGCAATATTGCCTGCTGTGTCGTCGGTCATCGCAAATTCACCTTATTTCCGCCAAGTCAGATAGAAAACCTATACCCGGGTCCGCTGGAATTAACACCGGGTGGCCAGAGCATCACTCTGGTCGACTTTGACAACCCTGACTTTGAACGTTTCCCTAAATATAAAAATGCCATACAACACGGACAAATCGCTGAGTTAGAACCGGGTGATGCGATTTTTATACCTTGCATGTGGTGGCATCAGGTTGAGGCTATCAATACATTTAACGTATTGATTAATTACTGGTGGAATCCGTTCGAAAAAATCAGAGGCCAGGCCATGCCGGTTTTAGAACATGCCATTTTAAGTTTGCGTGACAGACCAACTTTCGAAAAGCAGGCGTGGAAATACTTGTTTGATTATTATATTTTTGGTGATGATCAAGTCGCAGGCGAACATATACCAGCCGATGCGCGTGGCAAACTTGGCAAAATAGATACACTGAAAGCTCGCCAACTCAGAGCGCTTTTAATTAATAAATTAAACCGATAAGACAGAGTAATGGAACAGACGATTCAAAAAATTGTGATTGCAGGGGGCGGCAGTGCCGGATGGATGGCCGCAGCGGCTTTATCTAAAAAATTAGGTGGCTCAGTTCAGATTGAATTAGTCGAATCAGATGAAATTGCAACGGTTGGTGTCGGTGAAGCTAGCATACCGCCGATTAGGGCTTTTCATAAATTACTCGGAATTGATGAGCAGGCTTTTATAAAAGCAACTCAAGCCAGCTTTAAACTGGGTATCTCGTTTGAAAACTGGCAAGTAATTGGCAAACATTATTTTCATTCATTTGGTCAAACCGGACAACAAACCTGGATAGCAGATTTTATTCATTTTTGGTTAAGGGCCAAATCACTCGGCTTTGCCAAAGACTTTGGTGAATACTGTCTTGAGCATGAGCTGGCCAAGCATAATAAGTTCGCAATTAGCCAAAAACCTAACCTGAATTACGCTTATCATCTGGATGCAGGCGAATATGCCAGATTCTTACGAGCCTTCAGTGAGCACCTGGGGGTCAGCCGGACTCAAGGAAAAATTGTGAGTGTTAAACAAAATATTCAGACTGGCGATATCGAATCTTTAATATTAGATTCAGGCAAAGTCATCCACGGCGACTTATTTATTGATTGCACCGGCTTTAGAGGGTTGTTAATTGAGCAAACCTTGCATACAGGCTATCAGGACTGGTCTCACTGGTTGCCTTGCGATCGCGCAATTGCCATTCAAACCGAAAAAGTGTCTGACGCTAAACCCTATACCCGTTCAATTGCCCGGGATTTCGGCTGGCAATGGCAAATTCCGCTGCAAAACCGAATCGGTAATGGTTTAGTCTATTGCAGTAAATACTTGTCTGATGAAGCTGCTCAGCAACAATTAATCTCGAACCTGGATTCTGACCCAATCAATACAGCAAAAGTCATTCGTTATAAAACCGGGCGAAGATTAAAGCACTGGCATAAAAACTGTATTGCGCTGGGTCTGGCATCAGGCTTTGTCGAGCCGCTCGAATCAACCAGTTTGCACTTGATTATGACAGGTATTACCCGTCTGATTCAGCTCTTTTCGTTTAATCAAATTAACCCGTCAGTTGTTGACGAATATAACCGCCAAAGCCGCGATGAAATCGAAAAAATCAGAGACTTTATAATTTTACATTACCACCAGACAGACAGAACGGACACTGCATTCTGGCGATATTGCAAATCAATGGACATTCCACACAGTCTGGCCCACAGAATCGACATCTTTAGAGACAATGCACTCGCCTTCCAACATAACAATGAACTGTTCAGAATAGATTCCTGGACACAGGTGATGCTAGGCCAAGGGATTATGCCGGCGCAATTTCATCAAGCCGTCAATCAAATGCCAACGCAGGAGTTAAAGCAATTATTAGATTCTATGAGTCAGCATATTGAACAAGTGGTACAGCGTATGCCGACACATCAAAGCTTTTTAAATCAGCACTTTTCCTAATTCGGTCAACAATAACAGGTTCGCTTTTAATGAAACTCAGCACCAGCAGCAAACTGAAAATACATACTGAAACGCTGGGCGAGGAACAAACGCCAGTACTGATAGTTGATAATTTTATTGAGCAAGTTGATTGTTTGATTGAATTTGCTGCACAACAAAACTTTTTCAGGCCGCCAGGTTATTATCCGGGTGTCAGGGCAAACGCCTCCGCCGCTTATCAGGTATTATTAATTAAGTTGATAAGACCTTACCTGAAAACCCTGTTTAACATTACCCATACTCAGATGCGTGCCAGCCAAACCCAGTTTTCGTTGGCGACTCAAGCGGCCAATAATTTACATCTACTGCAACGCATACCACACTTTGATTCAACTCAGGACAATTCACTTGCCACTGTGCACTATCTATTTAAACAGGACTTCGGCGGCACTGGGTTTTATCGCCACAAAAAAACAAATTTTGAACGGATAACAAAAGCCCGACTGACAGCCTACCTAAAATCACTGGAATCGGAAAACGGTACTGAAAACATGCCTAAAAAACGCGATGGTTATATTAACGGAGATACCCGATTATTTAGCCAAATTGCCAAACAGGAAGCCAGATTTAACCGCCTGCTCGTTTATCCACAAAATATATTACACTCAGGGGATATACCTAACACCTTTGTCCCGGATAACCGTGCGCGAAATGGCCGGCTGACTCTGAATACATTTATAGATGTTCTCTGATTTTAAGACATTTTTAAACCAAATACAGCTAACGTATCCAGCTCCATCTCAGTACCTGTATGCAACAATGAGTTAAAAGCCTCCTGTGCAATGCCACAAGAAAACACACTAGCAACCGATTAAGTCTTCCAGATAAAACCGTTTATCCATTTTATAATTCTGATTAAACTTTCGAATAGCAGCCCCATTTTGTTGCATAAATAAATCAAAAATATCGCCTCGTTTATTAAGTTCAAGTAGTGCATTTTCCAGTTTTTTACCAAGCAGCTGTTTTACTTTCGGGCTATAAAATATTTTTACCGGCGCTTCATAATAAATTGAGTAGTCTGGCACTAACGCCAATTCCGGGTGTGTATCCAGTTCACTCTGATATTCAAATATTGATCTGGGAATATAATCGGCTCGCCCTTTTATCAGCATTTTAAACAGGCTTTCGTACTCAGTTGTGCCTGAAACCGGCACACCAGCTGTTAAAAACAACTTATATTCCGGCCAGTCTTTTCCAACCAGAGCCGTTAATTTAGTCAAATAACATCGTTTATTTATTTGCGTAAAAGCCACCAGTTTATCCGGCATAGTTAATAAAACACGTTTACCAAATTGACCAAAATAAATATCAAAGTCGAGAAAATAATGGAGTTGCTCTCTGTCTGAATCAGAGACAGACCAGACAAAATCAATATTATTTTTATTTAGCTCTAACAAAGCCCTACCCTGGTGGATTTCTCCCAAAGAAGGAGCTAATTGAATATTTTGTTCATCAAGATTAATCTGAGCCATAATCAGTTTAATCACATCAACGGGATAAGTTGACCGAGTATCCTTTACGGATTCATTTTGCGGGAAAGTCAGTTCGATTGCTTGTCCCGATAAACTCAACATCAGTAAGCAGAACAACATGATCTTATTGAAACTCAAAAGGCAATACCTTTGCTGACCTGAATTATCATAAATATAGTACAGGCTTACCTATTTATCCTGACAGCACAACAAGACTTAGACCCAAATCAATAAATGCTGCTATGATTAATCTGAAAAGCAGATTTACCCGTTTAATAAACAATTAAAACCAAAAGGCTTTCCCGATTTTATGGATAAACTCAGCAGTATCATCATCAATAAAATATCCGATGTTGTTTTGGGCAAAGAACAGCAAATTAAATTAGCGTTATCCTGTTTATTAGCCAAAGGGCATTTACTCATTGAAGATTTACCCGGCATGGGTAAAACGACCTTGTCACATGCATTATCAGCGGCTATGGGGCTGAGTTTTAGCCGGGTTCAGTTTACGTCAGACCTGCTGCCGGCTGATATTATCGGCGTTTCAATTTTTAAATCTGACAGTCATGAGTTTAATTTTCATCCCGGTCCTATCTTTAATCAGGTCGTTCTGGCCGATGAAATTAATCGCGCCAGTCCAAAAACGCAAAGCGCATTGTTAGAAGCCATGGCCGAAAATCAGGTCAGCGTGGATGGTAAAACCTATCCATTAGATGATCCGTTTTTTGTGATTGCCACGCAAAATCCTTTGTATCAATCCGGTACTTATCCGCTCCCTGAAAGTCAGCTGGACAGATTTTTAATGAGAATTAGTTTAGGTTATCCACCCAAGACAGCCGAGCTGGAAATGCTGCAACAAGTGCAGACTGAAAAACAGGACTATGCTCAGTTTGCTTGCATTACAGCCACAGAACTCACCGAAATTCAACAAGCAGTCAATCACATTCATGCATCAGACAGCTTGCTCAATTATATTCTCGAGCTGGTCAGCCTGAGTCGCCAGAGCAGTGAATTTCCGTATCCGTTATCACCAAGAGCAAGTCAGGCTATTTTACAGGCCGCTAAAGCCTGGGCATTTATTGAAGGACGCGACTTTGTTACCGCAGACGACGTTCAGGCTATATTTCCGGCAGTTACTGAGCACAGGTTATCACCTGCATTAAATGCGGCTTCACCTGATACCAGCTACAGTCAGAAATTACTGGATGCGGTCGATCCTGTGTAATGATAACAATCTGACCAGCCGAGGAAAAAATGTTAACTCAAGTATCAAAATGGCGACAGCTCAGATTTAAACACTGGCTGAATCAAAGAATCCCGGCAGCCAATTCCCTTTCACTCAATAAACGTAATATTTTTATTTTTCCAAGTTGGGCCGGGCTGGCCTATTTAGCCGTCAGTTTAGCCATTTTTATACTGGCCACTAACTATGAAAGCAATCTGAGTTTGTTGTTGTGTTACTGGTTATTAGCCCTTTTTTTAATCTTGCTGTATTTAAGCTATTTTAACCTATCAGGCATGGCGCTTAGTGCCAGTCCGCTCAAACCTGTTCATGTCGGTGACAGATTGCAACTGGAAGTCAGTTTGCAGTCTAATAAAAAACACTTTCACCTTAACTGGCTCGACGAAGTTAATACTCAGATAAAACAAACTTCTCCAGGACGAGAGATTATCAAACTGAGCTGGAACGCAAAACGGCGGGGTAACTGGGTGTTACCCAGAGTTAAATTATTCAGTCAGGCACCTTCTGGTCTATTTAATGTTTGGACTTATCCTGACTTTAATCAGCAAGTGCTAATTTATCCAAAATTAATAGCTTGCCCTGAATATGCATTTGGAACCGGTAAAAATACAACAAAAGAAGGTGATTTAAACCAACCTCTGCAAGGCGTGGATTTTCAGGGATTAAAAAACTACCAAAAAGGCGACTCTCTGTCTCGGGTTGCCTGGAAACGGGCCAGTTTCAGCCAAAATTGGCAAATTAAACACTTTGAGCAAACTCAAGATCAACAAATCTGGTTTTCAATCTACAAAGTACAGGCCGATTCGATTGAAGAGAAATTAAGTAAACTGGCTTGGCTGGTCACTAATGCACACCACCAGGAAATTACATACGGATTGCAACTCAGTCATATAGAGCTAGATCCGGCACAAGGTGAATCCCACCTAAAAATGTGTTTAGAGCAGTTGGCGAAACACCCATGAAACAGCGTCAAAATACCAGTGAACCCATTTTATTAAGTACAGTTTTATTAGTCTGTGCAGCCAATCTGGTTGTCTTGTTTTACCAATCACTCGAAAACCACTTTAATGCCTTTTTCTTTTTTTTGGTTTGTGCGGCAGTCAGGTTAGCACCCTTTTTCTTTCCTCAATTTAAGCTGAAAAGGCGTTATGAAATTTCGCTGTTTATTATCGCCCTAATCATTATTCTGACCAGCATTATTGGCAAAGATATTCTCGCGACGCTTTTTACTTTGCTCGTTTGTTTGCAAAGCTTAACGATTTTAAGGCTATTCAGTACAAGAGAACTTAAAACCTGTGTCTGGGTTTTATTATTTTTGGTGGCTGCAAACTTACTATTTTTTTTTGAATTTCAGAATGTTGTGATTCTTTTTATGGCAGTCATTGTGGCACTTAGCGCTTTAATTAATCACTTTTGTAATTACAATATCTATAAAGAAGCGGTCAGTAGAATGATAAACATCGCTTTGCTGGCATTACCTGTCGCCGTGATATTATTTTTAGTTATGCCAAGACTGCCACCCCTTTGGAAAATGCCTAAAGTAGAAAGTCAAAGCCGGGGGTTGCAGGATAAAATAAGATTTGGTGATATTGCCGAACTCAGCCAATCGAGTAATCTTGCATTTCGAGCCAGCTTTGATGGTCAACCACCGAAAACTAGCCAAATGTACTGGCGCTCTTTTGTACTACAAAACTTTGACGGCAATATCTGGCAACGCAGTGAGTATATGGAAAGCTGGCAGAAGCTGGTTAAAACACGCCGTTCAGGTGTGCAATGGAAAAACCTTCAGGCACCCGCCGTTAATTATCAGGTAATCACAGAAGCCAGCTATCAGAACTGGCTATTTGCGCTTGATCTCGCGACCAGTCGTCAGCAAGGCGTTATTTCACTGCCGGATTTTAGTTTATATTCCAGTGAGACCCTGACACAAAAATTTCGCTATCAAGTCACCTCTTACCCGGAAAGCCAACTGACTGATTTTGACAATAATCAAATTAAACAGCTGAACTTACAACTGCCCAATGTTGCTAATCCGAAAACTGAACAGTGGGTCAAAGCACTGAAACAACAAAGCACAACCGATGCCGAATTGATTCAGGCTGTGCTGAATTATTTTAATCAGCAGGATTTTTATTACTCGCTAAAACCCGAGGTTTTGGAATCTCCCAAGATTGATGACTTTTTATTTAATACGCGTACTGGATTTTGTGAACATTATGCCGGTACGTTTACCTATATTATGCGTTTAGCCGGTATTCCCGCCCGAGTGGTCGTTGGCTATTTGGGTGGTGAATATAATCCAGCCGGGGATTACTTCAGTGTTTATCAATTCGATGCACACGCCTGGGCTGAAATATGGCAGGCAGATAAAGGCTGGGTTCGCATCGACCCGACATCTTATGTCGCGCCGGAACGGGTTGAATTTAATCTTCAACAGGCCATAGGCAATGATGAATTTTTAGCCGAACGCGATTTTTCTCTGTTTAAATATGATCAATTCGCGGCAATCAGAACCATGCGCATGCTGATCTCAAATTTAGATTATCAATGGACATTGTGGGTGCTTAACTATGATGCCACTAAACAAAAAGATTTATTAAAAAAACTGTTTGGAGAGACCTCTGGGCTGGCATTTACACTTAAACTGGCTTTTTTAATATTGGGTTTATTCAGTTTTATTTTTGTAGTAGGTTGGTTACTGGCTCATAAAAAATCACCGCAAAGCCAGCTTCAACGATTGCAACAAAAGGCGACTCAAAAACTTGCTAAAAAATATCAGATTCAGCGTCGTCAGGGCCAAACGCTACGCCAGTTGAAAAGGCAAACTCAACAGCACTCTGAAGCGCTCGCGCAAAATTGGCAAACCTTTTGCCAACATTTTGAACAGCTTGAGTATGCGCCGTTGAGCCAGGCTCAGTTTAAAATTCATTACCGAGCTTGCCAGCAGTTGATAAAACAGTTGTAACTGATATTTGCCATCAGTTACAACTATCAGCTCATCTGAGACTATTTAACCTCAGCTGCGCATAATAAAAATTGCCCAACAAGTCTATTTTTCCGTCTCTCAGCGTTATTTTTCTTACTAATAGCTCGCTATTAGGTACACAAAAATGCCTTGATAGACGAAAAACTATCCACATTGGAACGTGCAATAAACAAGATTGTGGTTATGTTTAGAAAATTAAAGTCCAATTTTACTTCAACTATTCTTATACGCAGCTGAGGTTATTTAATCTGGTCTTTAATCCAGTTTAAAATGACATGTCGGGTTTCAGTAGAAACCCAATGTTCATTGACCGGCGTGATCAAAGCCGTTTTTTCTGTATCAAGCGTATTATAAACAATATAACTGGTTGTCGGTGGGCAAGTATCATCGTTAAACCCCCAGGTTATAAAACTAGGTACATCAATTAAACGGGCAAAATTCACCACATCATAATACTCAAGCGTTTTTAGTTTCTCTGGCGTATCCATACCAGAAAACTTGGTAAATAAATGCGGATAACCGCCTGCCCGGCCCGCTTTATAACCCGCCATGTCACTTAATGCCGGATGGTTGGCCGAAACCGCGGTGATGCGCTTATCTAACCCGGCCAGCACCAGTGCCAGTGCACCTCCCTGACTGCCACCCTGAGCTATCATATTTTTACCATCCCACTGCGGCAAGCGAGTTAAAAAATCCACCACTCTTGGCATAGATAAGTAGGCTTTTTTCATATAATAATTATCTCGGTTATCCAAACCGTTAACTAAATAACTATTATTATTTTTACCAAAAGCAGCGCTGATTTCATTATAGGTTGCTCTGTCTAAATCAGGGCGAATACCATGAATTTCCATATCAAAACGAATCACACCGGATTCAGCATAAAACAGGTGTTTTTCGGGCGTCATAGGTTTAATGCCTGCACCCGGCGGCGCGATCACAGCAGCAAATTTACCGGGCTTTTTAGGTATCGTTAAATAGCCATAAACATACTGACCTTTTTGATAGGCCTGGATTTTGACTAAGTAACAATCGACCGTATCCGATGAAAATTCAGGCACAAATGTACGCTCAACAGAATAAGGCACTGACTCAGCTTGCTTTAATTCAGCTTGCCAGAATGCTGAAAAATCATCCGGCATTTGAGTATAAGGCGTGAGTTTTTCCGGCGAATAGCCAACTTTGATATGATGTTTATAGGTTTTACCGTTAATATTTGCACTCAGTTTTAATGCTTTAAATCCCGGTTGATTTAAGGTGCCCATTGAAATCACCGCCTGACCATTTTTTAATACCAGCAGTCCTTTTTTATCAGCCGGCAGCAACTCGGGTCCAATTTCATATGCAATTTCAATATCGGATAACGGCATGCCATAGTGATATACATTGACTGTAACTTTCGCATTTTCATTAACCTGATATAACCAGTTATCATGGTCGGGCGTGGCTACCCAAAGCACATCACTGCGATAAGGATTATTTTGTGCCACCGTTGGCAAAATTAAAAAACTAAAAAAGCATAACAGCACAATTTGTTTTAAATGCTTATAAATCATAATCTTTCCTGTCTGATTATCGAAAAGGCTAAAATAAACAATATTGTAAATGACTCTGATGAGTAAGTAAAAAAATTGTTGGATTTAACTCACAATGTCGGGGGCACTGGCTAACATTTACGACAGCGGCTCAGGCCAAGCCTTTCTCATCCCTACCCGAATAAGCTAAGAATGTATAGATTCACATTTTAACTTTTATTATTTGGCGAAAAAATGTAGTGGTAAACGTATAATGAAACAAACATGACAAGGCTAATGAAAACCGGCCGGTAGAAGTCAAATGGCGATTCAGAATGACTTAGCAATTGATAAATAGATGTGCCGACAGGCCTCCCAAGAGCGCCTTTTGCAGATTTGGAAAAGTGCCTACTCATGATTTTACTTTCCCATATGCCCTATAGAAATGACTCAACCGTAAACGTATTTGCTGTGCCTTACTTAAGCTGTACACCGCAATTTTGGCATTGACTGATACTTAAACCTGAACCTAACTTTTTACCACAAGACGGGCATTTCCAATACTTAAAATGAAAGCCAATATTAACTGCAGCTCCCATTAATAACACCCAAACAGCCGACTGTTTAGTTAACCCGATAAAAGCGTCCAGATCAGAAAAATATAATACGCAAACGGGTATAAAAAGCGGTACAGTTAATAAACGAACAAGATTGAGCTTGTAATTTATCGCTTTAAATTGATCTTTAATTTCTGAACCAGACATCATACTCCCTCATATTGACCAAGCCTTAACACTCAAGTCTTTGCGGGAGCTGTATACCGGCAGCCTGTCATTGCTCGTAATTAAAAAAGCATCCATTTCTACTGATACCAAACCCGATAAAGGAAAAACTTCCAGAATCCCCAAGTCAGCAAGCTTAGCACAAAGCAGTGCGGTTTTACCGGTAGCAAACATACTTGAATCGTGATCACGAAGGTCGCCATCCACATAAAGCTTTGCGCCAGCAAACCATGAGTTAACAATTTTAATTTTATGGCCTTTAACTTTGAATTCGAACACTTTTCTCATGACTATACCCGTGCTACTTCAAGATGCATGTTTCAGAGCTATCACAGCGCTTTCAATACAAGGCATATTGGTAAAGGAATGTAGGCACCTTTCGAACCAATATAACGCAGTAGTGGAAGCGCTGTGAAGCTCCCAAAGGGCCGGGCTAAAAATGCCTGATACGGCGTTAAATTGCTTTGATGTAGAATAACTATACCTTCAGCAATTTGCCTTGTCTCATGCATTTTTTTCTCCGGCTGAAATCAAGCATATTGAGGCAGCACGGGTATAAACTCCCTTTTATATTTTTGCCTTAAAGTGAACTCTAGTACACCGTTAGACTGCGATATTCTGCGGTGCTCAAACAGTCCAGATTTAATAAATACTTAATAAACAGCTAACAAACAAAACAATAACCAACCTATAACCGGATATCAAGCAATTGATGTTTACGTTTTCTATATAACTATAGCCCAACGCCAAAACGGATTGTCTGAGTCATGTTCAATAAACGCAGTCAATTCGCCATCAGTCGCTATAAGGATAACTCAGTAGAAAGAGATAAAAACCAAAAGGGCCTGCTTTTGAAAATCCAAAGAATTGAAATAGCGAGCCCGAAACTAGAGTTATCCGGCCTGTAACTCGGCTCGAACAATATCTGCACCTGCATTTAACGCTTTGAGTTTCGCATTTGCCACTTCGCGGGATAAGGGCGCCATGCCACAGTTAGTGCAGGGATAAAGTTTATCCGCATCCACAAATTGAAGCGCTTTTCGGATAGTTTCAGCAACTTGCTCAGGCGTTTCAATGGTATTGCTAGCCACATCAATTGCGCCAACCATAACTTTTTTACCGCGAATTAGCTCAATCAGTTCCATTGGTACGCGGGCGTTGTGACATTCCAGCGAAATAATATCAATATTGGATGCCTGTAGTTTTGGAAAAACGGATTCGTATTGTCGCCACTCAGAGCCCAGTGTTTTTTTCCAGTCAGTATTGGCTTTAATGCCATAGCCATAGCATATATGCACAGCGGTTTCACACTTGAGTCCTTCAATTGCTCTTTCTAGTGCAGCAATGCCCCATTCGTTAACTTCATCAAAAAAGACATTAAAAGCAGGCTCATCAAACTGGATAATATCGACCCCAGCAGCTTCTAATTCTCTGGCTTCCTGATTTAAAATTTTGGCAAATTCCCAAGCCAATTTTTCCCGACTTTTATAGTGATCATCATAAAGCGTATCTATCATCGTCATAGGCCCTGGTAGCGCCCATTTAATCGGCTGGTCGGTTTGTTGGCGTAAAAATTTGGCGGCTTCAACAAAAACCGGTTTTTGCCGGCTCACCGGCCCAACAACCGATGGTACACTGGCATCATAGCGATCACGAATTTTAACGGTTTTGCGTTTTTTAAAATCAACACCATCTAAATGCTCGATAAAGGTAGTGACAAAATGTTGGCGGGTCTGCTCACCATCACTCACAATATCAATCCCGGCCAATTGTTGCGCCTGCAAGGCAATTCGCAGCGCATCCTGCTGACCGCTGATAAGCTCGCGACCTTCTAATTTCCAAGGCGACCATAGCTTTTCAGGTTCTGCAAGCCAAGACGGTTTAGGCAAACTGCCAGCGGTTGAAGTAGGTAATAATTTTTTCATAAATAATTTCGGCTCAATTAATTGTCAGTTATAAAGTATTCAATGATGATGTGTAACGGGCACACCACTGCTCAAGCAGAGTCTGATATGGCTTAATAAAATACTCTTGTGCAAATTTACCTTGCTCAACCGCTAGACGGCTGCGCTCTTCCCGGTCGTAAACAATTTGCGTTAATGAGTGGTCCTGATTTTTCAATTTTGGCTGATAACATTGTCCAGCGACTGCATTCGCATTATAAATTTCAGGGCGATAAATTTTCTGAAAGGTTTCCATTGTGCTAATAGTGCCAATCAGCTCCAGATTGGTGTAATCGTTGAGCAAATCACCAACAAAATAAAAGGCTAAAGGTGCCACACTATTGGGCGGCATAAAGTAGCGAACATTTAACCCCATTTTTTTAAAATATTGCTCAGTCAGCGAAGATTCGTTTGGCTGATACTCAAACCCTAATACCGGGTGCTGATTTTCCGTTCTATAGTAGGTTTTATTGTCCGATACACTCAGGCAGATAACCGGTGGTTTATCAAAATGCTTTTTGTAAGTAGTCGAATTCACAAAACATTGAAATAACTTGCCATGCATCTCGCCAAAATTATCCGGAATGCTGAACTGTTGCTGGTTTTTATTGTGCTCACGCAGTACAACACTAAAGTCATAGTCGCGAATATAAGAGGAGAAATTATTACCAACAATACCGTCAATGCGTTGATTAGTTTTGTGATCAACAATATTGGTTTTTAATACTTCAATCGACGGAAACCTTTGCTCGTTGCCTTCAATAGCCATATCGACCGAAATAATATTAAGCTCAACACTATAACGGTCACCTTGAGGGTTATCCCAATTTGCAAGCGCATTAAAGCGATTATTAACCATCTTAAGCGCATTACGTAAATTTTCTTCACGGCGTTCTCCTCTGGCTAAATTAGCGAAATTGGTTGTAATGCGTGTATTGTCTGACGGGCGATAATTTTCATCAAATTTGACGCTCTTAATCTCAAATGCAAACTCTGTATTCATGGTGATAGGTATCCTTTTTATCTGTTAACAGCTAAATTTTTTGTTTCACTTCACAGACTTGTCTGTTTTTAAATGAAGTTGTATAGGATGTAGTTATACCCGCACCTTAAGATGAATAAAATTGTTTATGATTCACATATAACATGAAATAAATTCAACATTAATATCTCTAAGTAAAAATTCATCTGACTTTATCGAAACTGGCCCAATCTGATCTTAATATGTCCTCATAGCCACTGTTTGTTATTTAAACGATTTTCTACAATAGCTTCATTGAATCGATACATGGCCCTAACGGAGACTTATTATGAAAATCACTCAAATTCGAAACGCAACGCAAATTATTGAATATGCAGGCAAAACCTTTCTGGTAGACCCTATGTTGGCCCCTAAAGGGACCTATCCGGGATTTGAAGGCACTGCCAATTCACACCTGCGCAATCCAACTGTTGAATTACCTATGCAGATTGAACAGATCATCAACGTAGATGCGATATTGCTCACTCATACCCATCCAGACCATTGGGATGAAACGGCAGTAAATCGCATTCCTAAAGATAAACTGATTTTTGTGCAACACGAGCAGGATGAAAACATTTTGCGCGAACAGGGTTTCACTAATTTACAAATATTTTCTGAAGACACTGATTATTTTGGTATTTCATTTACCCGAACAGTTTGTCAGCACGGCCCACAAGCGGCATTTGAACACGAGCAAATGGCTGAGATTTTGGGTGAAGTAACCGGCGTTATTTTTTCCCACCAGAACGAAGAAAAACTCTATATTGTAGGCGATACCATTTGGATACCTGCGGTTGAAGAGATTATGAAACAAGAGCAGCCAGGTGTTGTAATACTGAATACCGGATGGGCACATGTTCTTGGTTTTGGCCCGATTATTATGGGTAAAGAAGATGTACTTAAAACGCATCAGGTACTCCCACAAGCTCAAATTGTGGCCACTCACATGGGTGCGGTAAATCATGTATTGGTCACGACTCAGGAAGTGCGTGAATACGCAAAAGCCAATGCCATCAGCGAATTTGTTCATGTACCGGAAGACGGTGAAACGGTTTGTTTATAAATATCGGTTAATGAGAGAAATTTAAAATGTCGACACAAGAAAATATTGAATTAGTGACCCGGTTTTATCAACTGATTGAAGAAAACGACTATGTAGCGGTTCAGACTTTATGCCATGATGACTTTACCTTCTATTCGCAAGTGGATACGCCTCTGGATTTAGCGGGGTTTCTTGCGCAGGAAAAAGGTAATATGGATGCGTTTCCTGGATTTACTTTTCGGATACATGAAATATTTGCAGAGGGTGACAAGGTTGCCTGTTACATGATATTTGAAGGCGTGAATACGGCCCCAATGCATCAAACACCGCCCACTAACAACAAATTGCGTTTTTCATTAATGATGCTGCTGACCATTAAAGACGGTAAAATTTTAGAAAAACGGGCACATTTAAATGATGCCGATATTATCAAACAACTCCATGGTTAAGCGCAAACAAAGATTAAATAACCTCAGCTGAGGTTAAATAATTTATGATACGCTTTAGGTCAGTTTAGTTGAGACTAAATCAAACGGCACAGAGCTCGCTTTGTGCCGGTATAAGTGAAAATTAATGAACGCAGATAACCCCCAAACTTCGAATAAAATTGTCCCTAAAGTGGCGGTTATTGTATTTAATAATTTCAGTCCTTTTCATATATCTGTGCCCAGCCTGGTATTTGGTCAGGCGACACTTAATCATACCTATTTTGAGCTAGAGTTTATCGCCGGTGAAAGCGGGCCTATTCTGTCTGATATGGGCATGGAAATTCACTCAAACGCGGATTTAAACCAGCTTGAGAAGGCTGATATTATTATTGTGCCGTACTGGCGCAGCCCGGATGAAAAACCAAATGACCCCTTATTGGCAGCATTGCAAAAAGCTCATCAAAGAGGCGCAACCCTTGTAGGGTTATGTTTGGGCGCATACGTTTTGGCGTATGCCGGTTTATTAACTGGTAAACGCGCAGCAACCCACTGGGAGTTAGAGCAAGACTTTATCAACCGTTTTCCTGCAACAGCACTTGATCCAAACGCGCTTTATGTCGAAGACAATGGCGTGATCACCTCAGCCGGCACGGCAGCAAGTTTGGATTGTTGTTTGTATATTTTCAGAAATTACTACAGCAGTACTATCGCCAACCGACTTGCACGCCGAATGGTCGTGCCACCCTACCGCGATGGCGGACAAGCCCAGTTTATTGAACAGCCAATCCCCCTGACCACATCGGATGCTCGTATTAATCACCTTATGGAACAGATTCGTCAGGATATCAGCCAAAAATATTCGCTCGATGAGTTGGCAGAGTCAGTTATGATGACACGCCGCACCTTTACCCGAAAATTTCATAAAGCGACGGGCATGGCATTTGGCGAATGGCTGATAACAGAAAGGCTAAACTTAGCTCAGGATTTACTGGAATCAACCGATTTATCGATTGAACAGGTTGTTGCCAAAACCGGCTTTAGTTCAGTACTAATGCTCAGAGAGAAATTTAAAGCGCGCTTTGCTGTTACGCCAAACCAATGGCGAAAAACTTTTCACTCAAATTCAAGCGCACTCTAGTGATAAATCGATTTCAAACTTAAAAAACTCAGGTATGTCGGATAATGCAAACCAGTCAAGCGAGTCTTACTCTCCTAGAGCACCAATCTATTCAAAAGCTAAGCAGCAAGATTTATCGGTATATGCAAATTAGTGCTAGCGCATGCACCGCTTAAACTCTTTCTCAGGCTTGAGCCCTTTGATAAGACATTTCTGCATCATAATTAAGGCTGTTTTGGTACCTGATTGAATTGCTCTATGGCTTTGGCAAAAGCCTGTCCTAAATCAATATAGTTTTCACTCTGGTAGTGCCAATTATCTTCTAAAAACTGATAATTTTCAGTATTAGTCACCAGCGCGGCAGCTTTATCCTGTTCAACAAAATCCTGCTGCGCCTGATGCACAATTTCAATAAAATCCATCATTTTACCATCTTTTGGATCGCCACCTGAATCGGCAATCTTTCCAATCACAACGGGTAAATCATCTTGACGGAAAGTTGCGCGAATCAGCGCCATCAGTTCTTTTAAATTATTAAGATAAGGTTTTGCAGACCAGTCCAAATACGCATCCGCTTCTCCTTGCATCCAGATAATACCTTTAGGAATTAACTTGTCCGGGCTGCCGTCACCGTCAATATCGACAATACCAGTTGCGTTACGCACTGTGGTTAAAAAGTTATCGTATTGATTGACCGCATTACCGTTTGCAAATGCAGGCGACCAGTTACCAAAACCGGAAGCGCCATTAGCTATGGAGCTACCGCCGCGCGCATATTTGATAATCGCGATTTTTTGTTCAGGATGTAATTTTGTTAAGTATTGAGCAAACGGCAGCTCTGGGCCAAATCTGTCTGAAAGTGTATTGCTTTTATCGTCGCTAGAGTGACCTACGCCATGCCCGGCCTGCATCTGTTGCCAAACGCCCAGCCCACCACCCGCTTCATTATCTGCCACATCATTCCCCTGAAAAATCATTGCCTTTTGAATCGGTTTTTTCAGCGAAGCCGGCAGGTCTTTATTAAAGCCATAGCCTTCCATATTCGATTGACCGCCCATAAAATAAAGCTGATATTCATCGGCGCACACATTGCTAGCCGAACTGATTAAGAATATCCCGAAAGCAGATAATAGTTTTATTTTTTTGTTCATAATAATGCTCCGAAAACAAAAATGATGATGCATTTTATATTGATAAAAAGCACTTTGTATACGCCTAAAAAAAATGCTCATACCAGCTGATATGAGCATTTTATAAAACGGATCGCTTAAATTAACTTACAACTTTCTGATCCAGATATTTCGATAACTCACAACCTGACCATGGTTTTGCAATTCAAGCGGTTCACAACCATGTGCTTCTTCGTATTCAGGCAAACCTATATAACGCGTCGGTCCCATAATCTGAAAATGATCCTGAACTAAGATACCATTATGTAAAACCGTCACTTGTGCTTTGACTTTCACTTTTCCGTTATCAGCAAAAATTGGAGCTCGATAAATGATATCGTAGGTTTGCCAGTTCATAGGAGCCCGGCTGGCATTCACTAAAGGCGGGTTTTGTTTATAAATAGACGCTGCCTGACCATTGGCATAAGTCGGATTATCATATGAATCTAATACCTGAACTTCATAGCGCTTTTGTAAAAAGACACCACTGTTACCCTGGCTTTGACCCAAAGGTTCACCTTCCGGTATGGGTGCTCTAAACTCTAAATGCAATTGCACATCACAGAACTTTTGTTTAGTTTCAATGCTAGGCGTACCATTTGTGATAGTCACAGTGCCGTCTTCTACTTTCCATTTAACTTTGCTGCCATCGGTATGTTGCCAATGGTTCATATTTTTGCCATCAAATAAAGCAACTGCATCAGACGGAATTGGATCCGGGTTCACTTTTTTAATTTCTTTCCAGACTTCAGTATGTTCCGGTTTCATTTGTTCAACTGCGCCAGCCACATTAAAACTGCTCAATCCGGCTAGGGTAGTCAATGCTAACAAAATACGTTTTTTCATCATTTTTAACCTGTTTTCTCTTTATTTTATCTGTGTTTTCTCTGTGTCTAGTTGGGCTTTTTATTTAAGGTGTAATAGACTTTAGTGCTTGAAGCAGAGCTTCCTTTTTTATTGGTTAATCCGGCAAAATCAAGCATAACAACATAGCCTTGGGTCGCATCCAGTTTGATATCAATTGTTTTGTCATCCACTTGCTTAACTGAATTGATGTCAATTTGCGTTAAATCTACTTTAGGTGAGCCATAGTCCGAACCATAGTTGTAATGCCACTGCTCTGCCGAAATCGCTTTTTTCTTTATAGACTTAGCATCAATAGGCTGGGTAAAAGAAACCCTGAAACCGTCAGCTTTGGCCTGAATATTTTGCAGCTCGAACGGTGTTGTACCATCCCAAACCACTTTCTGTAATCCGTACGGTTTGCTACCTTTCGCGCCCCAGCCTCGTGCAGTTTGTCCAATCCAAAGCTGCCCTTTTTGATCGAATGTCACCCGGATATTGCCGCTTTGAAAACCATCGATAAAATTAATCACAGCGCCCTGACGAACACCATCGATTTCTTCGAGCATAATTCGAAATACGTTGGACTGTGTCTGGTCGCCCACAAAAATTTGGCCTTCAAATGGGCCAAACTGGCCTTTTGTGGTATTCCATTCCGGGTTCCCCGGTGAGTTGGCAATTTCGACATGCGGAATATGCACAACCGGTTTTTCGCGCCATTTATCATAGGCTTCTACCGAGGTATTACGAATTTTTTCAGGCGTATAATCCGGATGATCAATTAAGGATACCGGGTGACCATAAAACTTATCTTTTTTCAGTAACTGTAAAGTTGAAGTCGCAACCCAGTCACCCTGATTATCGGTGAAAAATATCTCATCATCCGGGCTGATACCAATTCCGGCCGGTGAACGCAATCCGAACGCGTAAGGAGTAAACTCACCTTGTTGGTTAACCTGATACGCCCAACCACGATAACCACCTGAGCTGCCCATAGTGCCCATATCAAAGGCATTGGGATCGCCATGACTTAAATTCAGCGTACCGTAATAATTACCGGCTTTGTCTTTGACTGGACCAAAATGATACTCATGATAGTTATCATGAAATTTCCAACCATCTGCAACACGAATGTATTCATCCGCTACACCATCTTTATCTGTGTCGGATAAACGCGTCAGCTCAGGCTTTTGCGCAACCACAATATGATTATCATCTTCGACCAATAAACCGGTTGGCTCGTGCAGGCCTTCTGCAAATTTTTGCCACTGTCCCTCTGGGGTATAACGCCAAACATCACCAAAACGTGTGGCTGCATAAATATTGTTTTTAGAATCTACATCCAGCCCGGTAACATGAAACTCCATGCCTTGCGGTGTTTTAATGGTTTCAACTTTGTAACCAGTTGGAATAACTTGCTCTGCTTGCACAGGTAATATGGCTGCCATTAAGCTCGCTGCCAATAGAGATTTTTTAATCTGTAATTTCACGTTAAACTCCAGAAACTGTTACCGTAAAGGCTTTGACCTGAGTTAAATCAATTGCTTTAGGGTTAATATTTTGACCATTCGCCAATACTGTTAACTGGCCCGATTCAAGCGCGGGCAGTTGGATGTTAAGTGATTTTTTGCCATTTGGGTTAATCACCTGATATTCAAAGGTTAAACTTGTTGATGTCGCTTTAAGTGTCGTTAATGACAGCTCAACCGAGTTCAGACTAAAATAAAACTTTGGTTGCTCGCCTGTCTGATATTTATTAAAAGCGCACAAAGCTTCATCGTTTGTCCCTAATACCTGTGGTGATTTAAATACCCAATTACCAATTGGAAGACTACTTGATTTACCGCGACCAATGACATTGGGTCCAACATTTAAAAAGTCACCTTTCCACAGTCCAACCAGACTGCAGTTTTTGGTATTAAATGCATAATTAATTTTCTTAGGGAAGCCTACCGAGATGCTATAAGCGGGTAACTCAGCTATTTTTTTGCGCTGCACCAAAACGGTTTTGTCGGCAATAATGTTATGCTCTAGCTGGTTAATAATGGATTCGGCTTTAGTCGATACCGGAAAAAAGTTGATAGCTTCATCCGGTGTCATCACGCGTAAATCCGGATTAGTCTGAGTTAATTCATGATACGGCGCTTCAGGCAACATCATTTTAAAAACCAACTTTTGAAAGCCTTTTTTCAGTGGCCAAAATCTATCCCAACCACCTTGCATTTTGACAGGCTCACCATCAATTAAAACTTCAAATTGACTAAATGGGCCCGGCTTGGCAAATAACATAGACGCTTTATCTTTTGGAGCATAAAGATCGGCTGTCACGACAATCGCATATTCTTTTGTTTCAGCCAGTTCAAAATTAACCAGATTATTATCCGCACGGCCTTGTTTAGCCGGAGTAGCCCTGTCTAAATCAGAAAAACTATAATTTGGATACTGACTCGGTTGATAAATTTCATATTCAACATTCGCCAGCCCTTCCCGCTTGGAAAAAATAAAGGCAACGATTTCTTTGCGCTGCTGCTCGTTCAGCATAGCGCCAAAACCCGGCATGCCAGCTTGTGAAAATCCGTTCGATATATTATTAAATACGTCACTGGCTGAATCGCCATGCAGCCAGACACTGTCTTTTAAGTTAAAACCCACCGCGCCAGATAAATCTTTAGCATGGCAAGCCGCACAATATATGCCGTAGCTTTGTTTACCCGATGCAATAGCCGCCGGTTCATTCAATAAGGTTTGTACTTGCTGATCGATGCTTTCACTGGCGAAAGATGTAAACGTTATCAACAATAAACCTAAAACGGCGCCAAAATAACCTTTTATATAGCTAATCATTTTAATATCTCAGTAAGTTGTTTTAAATACCGCGTCAATACAGTTTTTTAATACTAATTCATTATATTAATGATAACAAACTAAACCAGCTACTAAATGAAAAAATATTGTAAAAAATATAATCAATGATTAACTAATACATTGTATTTATTGAATAAAATAAAAAACCCAAGCCTTATAAAATAATCAAAATTTTAATAAGTCTTGGGTTTTAAGTATGACTAAATATAATATTTAACGCACAGAGTGCGGAAATTATTATATTTTATTTCGGCAAACCTGAGCGCACGTCAGCTAAATCGACGATTGCTTTATAAGCTTGTGCAACTGACTCGATAATATCAGTCTGGCTGATTAAATTTGAGTCAATCAAACCGTCTGCTGTTAAAAATGATTTAACATCATGTTCAGCATCACCGTTGAATTGCTTAATTGTCTCTATCATCAATTCAGCTTTAGGATCGTTTAACTGCTCGCCAGTTTTCACTTTATTCACAACAAACTTAATCCAACCCGCAACCACATAATAAAGTGCATTATTATTGCTTCTACCCGCTTTTAAATTATCGTTAATGGGCTCTAATGTTCTGACTGGGATTTTAATTGAACCATCACAACCGATTTGCTCCAATAGATGACGGATTTTAGGATTCTCAAAGCGAGCAATAATCTGGCGTGAGTATTCAGTTAAATCTAAACCTTCAGGCGCTTCAATTGTCGGAATGATCTCTTCATCGACTAACTTAATTAAAAAGGCTTTAAGTTGTTGGTCTGAAACCGCTTCAAATACAGTTTCGTGTCCGCAAAGGCGGCCTAAATAAGCCAACGTCGAATGCAAACCATTTAATATACGCAATTTAGTATGCTCAAATCCGGCTACATTATCTGTAAAAATTACGCCAACACTTTCCCAATCCGGACGTTCGCCGTTTAAACAGTCTTCAATTACCCACTGATCAAACCCTTCACGCTGAACCGGCGCAGCATCTTCAAGGCCAGTTGCGGTTTTAACCATTTCTAACGTTGATGCTTCTGTTGCCGGCGTAATACAGTCAACCATGGTATTTGGAAAATCTACATTGGTTTCAACCCAACTGCCTAATTCAGCCGAAATCGCTTTTGCCAGTTGGATCACACCTCGTTGCAGTTTTTTACCATTGTCCGGTAAGTTATCACAGGCAATAACATTAAATGCAGGCGTACCAGCTTCAAAACGTTGAGCTAATCCGGCAACTAACAAACCTAACGCGGTAATCGGCTCAGACGGGTTTTCAATATCGTGTTTAATCCCCTCTAATTCGGTATCCAGGTTACCGGATGCATTTAAGCAATAACCTTTTTCAGTTACGGTTAATGAAACCAGTTTAGTATCCGGGTTGGCTAGACGCGCAATAACCTTATCCGCTTCTTTAGATGCAACCAGAACTTCTTTTAATGCTGAAATGACTTGAAACTCATCTGTTTTATCAGCAATGGCCAAAGTGTATAAGCAGTCTTGTTCCTGCAGGTTTTTTTGCAGCTCAAGGTTACGCATTGAAATACCACTAATCCCCCAGTTACCACCTTTTGCATTCAATACTTTTTCAGTGAAAAATGCCTGATGTGAACGGTGAAACGCACCTAAACCAATATGCACTATGCCTATTTTGGTTTCATCACGGTTATAGCTGGGTAAAGTTAAATTATCACTGCCACCGGCTTCAATTAGTTTATTTAAGTTTTGTTGATTTAATCTCATAAGAATCTCGCTTGTGCTACTTTACTCTACCGGCAGATTTGGTTTCCAGCCACCAAATATCTGCTCTGTCTGATAAAAATTGTCTACTTCAAAATCGCTAAGCTGACGGCGGTCAAAGTTAATTTGAGCTCCCGGACCATAGCTTTTATATTCAAAAAATCTTGAGCTTTCAGGCGTAAATTGCATTTTCCCGCCTTCGCGTGCTGTTCCGCTCATAGAAGCCCAACCTGATTGACTAATATGGCTATCCATGTAGGTATTAATAAATACCGATTTGGCAATTGCAAACGGGTTAGCATAGCGACCATCATGGAAAGTCGTGGTTGGATGCCACGGACGTCCTAATGGTACAGAGCCGTCTTTAACCCCTTCATTTTTTAATAATTTGCAGTCAACAAACGTAAAGCCGTAAGGCAATGAAATGGGTGTACTGGGCGCGGTAATATAGCCCGAGTATTTGCCTGCACTATATCTAGGCTCTGATATGATATCTGATTTATCAAACACAGCAACACCGCCGCCAAAAATAAAGTCTATATGACCATATATTTTATTCTGATAAAAGTAGTTTCGCCCACCATCAACATACAAAGTATCCTGATAACCTTTAAAGGTTACATTATTAAATACATTTTTGTCCGACAGTTTAGTAATTTTTAAGGCAACCGCCTGCTCGCCCACAATTTTATTCGGATCGGATTTAGCCAGTTTTTCATTTGCCGGATAATCAAAACCATTGGCAATGGTTAAATGCTCTGCATAAAAGCTTTTACCATCTAACCGGAATGTTGTAGAACCTGTGGTGCCATAATTTTTATTGCTGCCCGGTATTTTTTTACCACTGTAAATATCATAAGTGATGACAGTATTATCCTGTCCTGCGCCATAAAAAGAGACATTATCTGTGGTTACCGCTACTCTTTCATAATAGCGGCCAGGGGCCAGATAAAGTGCATATTGGGCGCTTTCTTTGGGTCTTGCATCCAGCGCAACTTGCACGCTCTGATACACAGGCAATCCCTTGGCTTGCCAATAAGCTTGATCAGCCTCACTTTGTACAACCGCAGCGTCATATTTGGTTTGAGTCGTTGTTTGAGTATTTGAGCCAGTATTGGCACAACCGGTTAATATCAGGCATACCGACAAAAATTGGATCAGTTTTTTCATTATCACCCCTTATTTAAACAAATCCGGAGCTATCTCTCGTAGGTCTTCAACCACAAGCGATACCACCTCATCCGCACCCCAAACAGATAAGTGCGTGCCGTCACTTGCGCCATCCGGATAAGCCGCATATTCACCCGGTTTGTAGAATAAGAATAACGCACGGGTTTTTACCGGTCCGAGTTGTTCAAAAAGCGCTTTTGTTTTTTTATTTAATGAAATAACAGGCACATTCAACGCTTTTCCAAGCTCATGCATTGCAAACGGATACCCCCCTAAAGTGGGTACAATTTTATTATCAAAATCATATTTATATCTGTTAATTGAAGTTACCAAAATTGGCTTGGCCCCCACTTTACGAGCGGCGTCGATATAACGAGTTAGATATTCTTTGTAGCTAGAGTCCGGGCTGGTATATCTGTCTTGGGTATCTTTTTGATCATTATGACCGAATTGGATAATTAAATAATCACCCGCTTTCATTTGTTTTTTAACCGGTTCAAAATGGCCTTCATTAAAAAAGCTGCGCGAACTGCGGCCTGACTTTGCAGCATTGATTACAGTCACACCATCTGAAAGCTGCTGTTGCAGGCGCATTCCCCAGCCCGTTCTTGGAAAGCGATCGGCTGAATACTCACTGGCTGTTGAATCACCTATGATAAATACATTTGTTTTACTGGCCTGATTAGACGCGCAGGCTACACAACTTAGAATAAGCGCAAAAACGCTGAAAATGGATAAATGTAGTTTCACTAAAAAGCTCCTAATGAATTTATATATTGCTCAATCACTGGCTGGGTTTTGTCTAATGAGCCTTCATACTTAACAAGCCAATCATCTGCAATGCCATCTTTATTGTCATCCTGATAAGGCTTGAACTGGCTAAACTCAGCCCGGTATTCAGCCCAACTGGCAATTGAATCTGCTTCTGTATCTATAATGCCTTGCTTGCCTTTATCGGCTTTACCATCTTTAATTTCGGCTAATATCCGACTATCGACTGAATCGATAAACGATCCGGATTGATTTCTGTTTGCACCAACTTCTTTTTGATAAATCAGCTCAGAAAAAGCCTGTTTTGCAGAGTCAGCTTGTAATAGATAAGACATATCCGAGGTATGCAAAGGTGTAACCGGCTTGTCTTGCAAAACACGATTAATTTCATCTTGCTTGGTTACTGAAGGGAATTTGATACCACTTAAGTTATCTTGCGATATTGGAGTATTCGCTTCAAAAAAGTTACCGCTGAAAAACGCTTGGGTATGATTCACTTTAGTTTTAACTGGAAAGAATTCAAAAATACGATCCGGGCCGGCTACTGGACCTTGTTTGTAATAATTGTTGACCAAATTAAAACGACCGTTTTCACCACCATAACTGCTCTTTTGACGCCAGTTATAAATAACGTTATTCACCATTTCAACATAGCTGTCTGCCTGAGCGTAACGCGGTTTTAATCTATATCCGTTAATTCTGGGTAATCGACTGGTGTGATGGGCAACAACATTTTTAATAAAGCTGGCACCACTACCGCCCCAAATGCCACCATAACCATGCTCACCTTTTGCGTGACCAGCATTATTCAAACTTTCAGTGATCAAACTATACTGCAAAGTGAAAAAACGGTTATTGTAGAATGACGCCGTTTCATCCACCCCCCAACTCAGTGAGCAATGATCAATCATGACATGGCTGGTATTCCTGGCGGTGATGGCATCTTCATCCGCAACTGAGCTACCCAAACGAAACCGGATATAACGAATAATAACCTGATCCGTGTTAATTCGGGTATTAGCTCCGGTAACCACTATACCGCCGGGTGAGGTCTGTCCGGCAATCGTGATATACGGGTGACTAAAAGTCAGCTGGTCTTCGAGCTTGATTACACCCGACACATTAAAGACCACAATGCGTGGTCCTTTCTGCTCTACAGCATATCTTAAAGTACCAGGTTCGGGGGTTTGTGCATTATCTTCAAGCGAATTAACCATAATGATTTGACCGCCAGATCCGCCCTGAGTAAAGCGGCCAAACCCTAACGCTTCAGGAAACGCTAATCGCTCTGCCTGTGCAAACAATAACTGTGTATTAAGCAGAGATGCAAATAGCACCACACACGACAGATATACCCGAACCTTTCTCACTTTAAAGTGCCTTTAACGGTTCGCCAGCGATCATCACATTTTCAATGCTCACATCACTGACATTTTCCAGTACACTTTCTTTCTGAACTGATTTAATATTCACGTTTTTCAATGAAATACCCGTGATATGGTTATGAGGGAACCCGCGAATATTAAACGCTCTTTGTGCATCTTCAACGACTAAATTGTGAATATTGATATTTCTTAATTCAGGTTGGAAATCACCACCATCGCCTTCTTCATAGTAGTAGTTAACCACAATAGCATCTTTTACTTTACCGATTTTCAAATCACGATAATATAAGTTTTCTAATAAACCACCGCGAACTGAGTTGGTTTTAATGCGAATGCCACGTGCTAAATCCGGACTGCTCATTTCACAGTTTTGTGCAAATAAATTACGCACACCGCCAGAGATTTCACTACCGATAACCACACCACCATGACCGGCCTTCATTTGGCAGTTTTCAATTACAATATTCTGGCAAGGCACGCCAACTCGACGACCATCATTATTACGACCAGACTTAATAGCAATGCAATCATCACCTGTATCAAAAATACAATTTTCGATTAAAACGTCTTTACATGACTCAGGGTCACAACCATCTGAATTAGGACCATAACTATCACAATGTACACCTCGGATGGTTACACTGTTAGATAAAACCGGGTTTAATAGCCAGAATGGTGAATTTTTAACGGTGACATCTTCAATTAATACATTGGTACATAAATACGGCTGAATAAAGGGTGGACGCAAATAGTTGTTTTCAAATACACGTTCAGCAACCGGGGTACCCTTTTCAACCATAACGCCTAAAGCATCACGGGTATGTTTCTGGTTTTCAACTTCACTGATTTCCCAATCTGACTTTTTCCATTTTCCTTTCCAAGGCCACCATTTATCGTTAGCACCGCCACCTTCTAATGTACCTTTACCCGTAATCGCGATATTGGTCTTTTTGAATGCATAGATGAGCGGCGAATAGCCCATTAGCTCCATACCTTCCCAGCGGGTAAATACGTATGGCTTATAACGTTCTGGCTCAGAGAAAAAGGCAACCGTCGCACCTTCACTAATATGTAATTCAGTATTGGATTCAAGGTGAATCGGACCTGTCATAAAATGACCAGCCGGAACAATAACTTTACCGCCGCCCATTTTTTTAGAAGCAGCAATAGCGTCTCTAAATGCCTGTGTATTATCGAACTGGCCATCACCCTGACCCCCAAAGTCAGTCAATAAAAATTCACGATTAGGAATGCTGGGTAACTTAATACGGTTACGAATACGTGCAACATTAGCATCCCACTCAGCTTTAGTTGGACCTGCATTACCAGCAACCTTGTCTAAAACCTGAGTAGCGCCACATCCGACTAGGTTCAGTGCGCCTACACCTGCAACACCATAACCTACGTTTTTTAATAAATTACGTCTGTTTATATCCGTCATCTCAATACACCTTTAGTTATGCCTAAAACTTTGTCGTATTCTTATACAGTTTTGCTACCGGTGGCAGCTTTGTAAGGTCTGCTTATCGTAAAATTAGGTTTTGCACTTACTGAATGCATCTAATTTTAAAAGCTATCCAGACAGACCATGCAGGATAAAGGATCTCGCGTTTTATCCTGCGTTAACGTTTGTTTTATGCTGTGCTTTAAAGCTTTATTTTATAAACCTAACAAGCAGTTGCCAAAACAGACGCTACATTTAAAACGCGGTCAGTCCGCGTTTTAAATAGTTTAGATAAAAATTAAATTAATCCAAATAATCCAGGTAAAAACTCACTGATACCAGGAATATAGGTTACCAACATTAATACAATAAACATTGCAATATAAAGTGGCATTAATGGTCTGATAATTTTCTCGATAGAGGTTTTAGCAACCGCACAAGATACAAATAATACAGAACCAACTGGCGGTGAACATAAACCAATAGATAAGTTTAATACAATCATGATACCAAAGTGCAGTGGCGACATACCAAGCTCAGTTGCAACCGGTAAGAAAATCGGGGTAAAAATTAATACCGCCGGTGTCATGTCCATAAATGCACCAACAATAATTAACGTTAAGTTGATTATTAATAGAATTAACAATGGGTTATCGCTAAGTGCCAGTAAAAAATCACTGATAGTTTGTGGAATGTTTTCATACGATAAAATCCACGACATTGCCGACGAAGCACCAATTAACAACATTACAATGGCGGTTGTTTCAGACGCCTTTAATAAAATCTCAGGCAACTGTTTTGGATTTACTTCTTTATAAAATACGACGGACAATAACAATGAATAAATAACCGCAATTGCCCCCGCTTCGGTTGCCGTGAATATGCCGGCGATAATACCGCCAATCACAATAAATATAAGTAATAAACTAGGCAGCGCTGCAACAACTTTTTCCACCACAATTTTAAGTGGTAAACGTGCTTCCGTCGGATAGCCTTTCATTTTTGCATAACCGGCACAGACAATCATCAGTGACAGGGCAACCAGAATACCCGGTAAATAACCCGCAACGAATAAAGCTGCGATAGACACACCGCCACTGGCAATAGCATAAATAATTAAAATATTGCTGGGAGGAATCAACATACCCGTTGTGGCCGCTGCGCCGGTTAGCGCCGCGCTAAAGTTTTTATCGTAACCTTTTTTCTCCATTTGAGGGATCATAAAGCTACCAATTGCACTGGTTGCAGCAACCGCAGAACCGGAAATTGCACCAAATAATGTACAAGATAAAACATTCACCAAGGCAAGACCGCCCGGTAACATCCCAATGAGAGCCATCGCACATTCGATTAATCGTTTAGCGATACCACCCCGTCCCATAATCAAACCAGACAAAACAAAAAACGGAATGGCTAATAAAGCAAAACTGTTAATGCCGCCCGCTAAACGCTGAGCTATGGTGGTTGCAGCAGGGACTAAGTCAATGCTGCATAACATAGTGACTAAAGTCGCTATACCTATACTGAATGAAATTGGAATATTAAGCGCTAAAAGTAAGAAAAATACACCAACTAAAATTAAACCTGAGTATTCCACTGTTATTCTCCTGCAGGCTCTTTGTTATTTAACGTCGCAATTAAATTATCAATTGCAAATAAGGTAATTAAAATGCCCGAACCGGGTACAGCTAAATAAATAAAACCCATTTCAATTTCTAATGAGGCGGATACTTGAGCCGGGTTCATCGTCAGTTGAACCAAAGAAATACCACCAATAATCATCACCACAACCGCAAAAGTACCGACTGATAAATGAATAAACAAATTAGATAATTTGTGTGCGCCTCCCTTCAGGCGAGTAGTAATGATATCCAAACCCAAATGCGAGCCGGTACGATAGGCGTAAGCGGCACCAAATAAACCAATCCAGATCAATAAGAATCGGGAAAGCTCTTCAGTTACAGAACTAGGATCTTGTAAAATATATCTTGAAAAGACCTGCCAGGTTACACCTGCAACAATCAGTGCGGTTAAGCAAATCAACAAATAGCCCAAAACTTTTTCAATTAAACGCATCAAACCACCCATTTTTAATTCGCCTCCGCTTTAATTTTTTGCAGATACTCACCCACTAGCGTGCCTTCAAATGTCTCATATAAGCCTGAAACCGCATTGATAAAAGGCGTCTTGTCAGGATAAATAACTTCAACCCCAGCCGCTTTCACTGCATCTAAGGCTTCTTTTTCACTGGCTAGCCATAATTTTTTCTGATACTCAACAGAATCATCTATGGCCATTTGTAACCACTGTTTTTGCTGCTCGTTTAAGTTTTCATAAACATGCTTACTACCCAGAATTACATCAGGTACTGAAGTATGTTCATCCAAAATATAATATTTACAAATTTCGTAATGTCTTGATAAATAGAAAGAAGGAGGGTTATTTTCAGCTCCGTCTACAACACCTTGCTGCAATGCTGCATAAAGCTCACCAAATGAGATTGGGGTTGCCGCACCGCCAAATGCGCCTACCATTTTAATCGCCATTTGGCTTTCCAGAACTCGAATTTTTTTACTGGTTAAATCACTCGGCTCTTCTACTTTAGTATCTGTCATGTAAAAGCTTCGACTACCAGAATCGTAATAACCTAAACCGACAAAATGCGCTTTTTGGGTCGCATCTAATAATTCCTGGCCGACTTTCCCCTGTAGTACTTTCCATCTGTGCTCTCGGCTTTCAAATAAATAAGGCACACCGTAAACACGCATGTCGGGGACAAAACCTTCAATGGTTGCAGCTGATACTTTTGCCATACCTAAACTGCCAATTTGAAGCAATTCTACCATTTCACGTTCATTGCCCAATTGAGCATTCGGATAAATTTTGACTTCCATTGTGCCTTTGGAGTACTCATCTAACTTTTTAGCTAAAAACGCCATCCCTTTATGCACACTGTGTTCGGTATCCAGTGTATGTCCCATTCTCAGAATGACCTTATCATCCTGTTGACTACAGCTTGCCAAAAATAAGCTGAGACCTGTCATTAAGAGTATTTTTTTTATCATCGAACCCATTAAGTTTACCTCTGTTTTAGCGCAGTCTGAAAAAATTCAGCGCAGAACTAAAAGGATTTAATTAAACACTATTTGTTATTCTCTGTTCAAAACCCAGCCTTAACTGACTGATTTGTCATCTGACAAACGCCTCTGAAATTCGCCTTTTAAATAAAGCTTTTATCTTAATTTTAGTCAGTTAAAAATAGCAGTAAAACTGCAACCTGATATGGCTTTTGACTCTCATTAATCACCAACCAGCAAGGTAAGTTATAAGAATGTTAACCTTTTTAACAGGTGGATACAATGCTTGAGAGAAAATAAATGCTACCGGTGGCATTTTAATAAAAAAGTGGTTATATTAACAAGCTGAAATTGAGTTATTTACGTAACAATCCAAATTTGGTTATTAACTGAACTAGAGTTTATAACATTTAGTGTTATATTTTAACGCAGCTCAACAACCTGTCATGGGGGAATTATGAAAAAAATCAGTATGCTTGGTATCTCTACAATTATGCTCGGATGTGGCGCTACCCAGCAAGCAACGGAACAAACAGCAACCTCAGTTAGCAGCACAGTTTTAGCACCTAATCAGATTGCTAAATTAAAGCTGGCTAACCCTTCAGTGTTTGCACGAGAAGATGAGACCACCTTTTTCAGTTTTGATGCATTGGGATTAGATGCGAATGACCCTCGCGTCGCGGATATTGTTGTAAAAAGCGGTGACCAAGTTGTGCCTAGTCAGAATATAGATACGGATAATGATGGATTCGTAGATGAACTGGCTATTTTAAACCAGTTTTCACCGGGCGAAGCGATTGAACTGAGCATAGAGTCCGATAAAAACCATAAGGCCAATTTTGAGAAAAGAACCCAGGCTGAAGTTTCCCATAAAGTTGGTGGGCACTGGGAAGGCAAAAAATATATTGGTGGCACATTCAAAAATGTAGATGAACTCACCGCACCCGAGCAATATACAGACCACTCTGAATATATTCGTTACGAAGGTCCGGGTTTAGAGTCAGATAAAGTCGGCTATCGTTTTTATCTTGACTGGCGTAACGGTTTTGACATTTTTGGTAAAGTTAAAAACGAAATTGCACTTCAAAAAGTCGGCCAGGATGGTTACTCCAGCTATCATGAAATGCAGGACTGGGGGATGGATATCCTTAAAGTAGGTAAATCGCTGGGCATGGGTGGTTATGGTTTCTGGAATGGTGAAGCCATTGAACGTGTTTCTAAGGTAGATGGCTGGCATACAGAGATTGTTGAAAATGGTCCGGTTTATTCCGCGTTAGAAATAAACTATAAAGGCTGGCACATTGACAATAAGCATCTGGATTTAACCAGCCAACTTTCAATGACAGCGGGTAGCCGCTTGGTTCATGTTGAGCTCGAAACCAGCGAACATTTGGATAATATCGCGGTTGGCGTGGTTAAATGGCCAAATACAACCTGGCTGCAAGGTGAATTAGACGTTCAGGGAACTGGCTGGGTCTATTTTGCGTCTTACGGCAAACAATCATTGAATGATGATAATCTGGGTATGGCGGTATTTGTTCGTAAAACAAATATCAAAGAAATCACCCAAGATGAGCATAATTATGTCGTTGTCACAAAAAGCAATCATAATGAACTCGACTACTATTTTACAGCTGTCTGGGAAAAGGAAGAAAACGGCATTACCAATCAAGCTGATTTTGTTCAATATCTTGAGAAAACAGCAGAACGCTTAACGCGCACTGTTCGCGTCAATAAAAAAACCAAATTAGGTCAGGCTGAAAAACAAAAGCCGCTCACATCTGAATATGCATTAGACTGGGCAAAACGTCTTGCTGATTCAGAAATTCGTCGTAAAGCTTACGACTATGTATATGGTGGATTTGATAAGATGCGTTTTCGCGAATCTCGCTACACTTATACAACAGGCCTACTGGCACAATCATTTGATGATTTAAATCAGGCCACGGATGTTCCCAGATACCGCCAGGCCGCTGAAGCCATTATAGGTTCTTTTATCACTTCAGACGGTGATATCCTGACGTATAAAGAATCTGACTACAACATTGACAAGATTAACTCAGGTAAAATGTTGCTGCGTTTATATAACCAAACCGGTGATGATAAATATAAAATCGCCGCGTCACAGTTACGTACGCAACTGAAAAACCATCCTAAAACCAGTAATGGTGCTTTCTGGCATAAGAAAAAATATCCACATCAACTCTGGTTAGACGGCGTTTATATGGGCATGCCTTTCTTAGCACAATATTCAGTTATGTTTGAAGACGGTGCATCACTTGAAGAAGCGGTACATGAGTTTGAGATCACCCGTGATTATTTGTTAGATGAAAGCACTGGCCTGTATTTCCACGGTTGGGATGAATCAAAAAGCATTGAGTGGGCAAACCCTCAAACCGGTTTGTCACAAGAGTTTTGGGCACGTGGCATGGGCTGGTTGTCTATGGCTGCGGTTGACATTCTTGACTACATCCCGGAATCAAGACCTGAACTTCGTAAAAAAGTGCTTAATATCATTGCCGATCTCGCTAAGACCCTTGAAAACTATCAGGATGAATCCGGTACTTGGTACCAGATTCCGAATAAGCCAAATGCGGTAGGTAATTATTTAGAGTCTTCGGCAAGCAGCATGTTCACTTATTTCTTTGCTAAAGGGGTTAATCAAGGCTACCTCAGCGAAGATTATAAGCAAGTTGCTCTGAACGCATATCAGGGTGTCGTGAATGAATTTATTGAGTCACACCCGGATGGCAGTGTTAGCTTAACCAATTTATGTTTTGTGGCTGGTTTAGGCTTTGGCCGTGACGGTAGTTATGATTATTATATGAACGAACCCGTACTGAAGGATGATCCTAAAGGGACAGGTCCTTTTATCATGGCGAGTACACAAATTGCCAAGTTATTAAATAAATAATAACCGGCAGTTTCAATTAAAAAAGCAAAAGCCAGCAAATAATTTGCTGGCTTTTTTATCTGGTTAAAAGGCATTTTTTCAACCTGAAATACTCTGCCCGCCTACATTTAAGATTGAATCGCTTTCGATATCTACATCTGTTAATTAACGGTGCTTGTATTGAGTAGGGCAATATCCCCGGCTCACATCGCCACTGCGAAGTTTTAAATGTTTGGTAGCACGTCCACTCACCCTCGCCCGCCAGAGTTTAAAACTGGAAGGTTTTAACCGGCTTCGCATTAATCGAATCACGTCAGATTCGTTTAAACCAAATTGCAATTTTATGGCTTCAAACGGCGTTCTGTCTTCCCAAGCCATTTCTATAATTCGGGATTCTCGTTCTGCTTTGCTGTCGTTCATTTTTAAATACAGTGATTTATCAATGATTGGTTCTACGCATCTAAGTTACTTTTAGTTCAGACCCATTACGCTAGTGCGGTTTCAATTTAGTGTGGAATGGATAAAGATCTACAAGTTTCGCGCTAAAGCACAACCCACAAGCAGTTTCAAACAATCAATCTACTGATTACCTTGCACAGCTCAATAACAAGCGGAAAGGAATGAGCAGGCGCTCATTAAGCTCTAATCCAGCCACTCATAACTTGCTTCTTTTACCAGATGTTGGCGGGCTAAATATTTATCAATCAGCCTAAAAATAGTAGGGTTCGGGAACTGGCGTTTGGTTGTAATAGCATAAAAATTTTCAAAGCTTTGCGGCAAAGTTAAATATCGAACGAGTCGCTTGTCAGTCAGTTCATCCTGTACAACAACTTCAGGTAATACAGTCATTGCCTGATTATCTCTTGCTAACAGCCTGAGCATCGCCATATCATCCGTTTGTGCTATCACTTTAGGCTGAAATTGGTACTGTGCACAAAATCGGTCAAATGCGGAACGAATAGGGTTACCATCCAGCGGTAAAACCCAAGCATGTTCGCCAAATTTTTCATTAAACCTATCCGGCAAATTTAAGTCAGGCGGACCCACTACAGCAACGGGCTGTCTGGATAACAATTGAGCCTGCCATAATTGAGTATCCGTACCCGCAACACTCATATTGGTCAGTGCAATATCCAGTTGATGGTTAGCCAGCTCATTTAATAAATTAGCCTGACCGTAAGAATGCAACAGATAACTAACTTTATCCATGTTACGAAGTGGCGCAATAAATTGCTCAACAAAATTACGTGACATGGTTGCCAGTATACCAATACGAATGGTTTGATTTTCGGCTAAAAACCCTCGCTCGATTTGCTGTTCTAACTCTTCGCCTTTTTTAAAAATTTCCTGTGCGTAAGAAAAAACCTGCTGTCCTTGCTCAGTGAGCTGTAAATTACGGCCTTTCTTTTCAAACAGGTGGATATTCAGCCGATCTTCAAGTTGTTTAATTTGAGTAGATAACGCTGATTGCGATAAACACAGATTGTCCGCTGCTTGTGTCAGTTTGCCTTCTTTAGCAACCTGCCAGAAGTAATATAAATGATGATAATTAATGCGTGCCATCTGTTTCTCTGCCTTACTTAAAAGTCTAACCTTGCCGATAAATGGTTCTATAAAATAGAACTATTTATCAATATATATCCAATTTTATTTATTTTAAACCTTTGCCACAATACACGCCAACAAGAATACGCATTCATTTTTAAGGGAGCATTATGCAATTAGTAAATGGGCTTGCACTCATTGCGATACCCGCGCTACTGGCCTACAGTGGTTGGAGAGCGACTTCTCACACTCCGGCGAGTGCCGGTCAGTGTGCAAAAATAACTGCTGGTTCGTCTTTATTTATCAGTTTGGCCATTTCATTATTTAGTATTGTGAGTGAACAAAAGTTGCATGCTATTGGTATGCACGCAACCACAATGGGACTCATAATGTTAGTTGTGGTCAGCTTTATCGGCTTAATCGTCATTCAGTTTTCACGTCATTATTTAGCCGGCGAATCACGCCAACTATACTTTTTCCGCTGGGTTCAACTCACGCTTGCATCCGTTGCCCTAGTGGTTATCAGTAATAATATGCTTCTGTTTTGGCTGGCCTGGGTTGCGATCAGTTTAAGTTTACATCAATTGTTAATGTTCTACCCAGAGCGCCCGCGTGCGGCACTGGCAGCCCATAAGAAGTTTTTATTTGCCCGGCTGGCCGAAATCCTCTTGATGGTTGCGTTTATATTACTCTATATCGAACATCAAACCCTGGCATTGAGTGAAATTTTGAGTCATTACCAGCCGAATGTTGAACTTTCCTTCATCAGCCAACTCGCCGCGCTATTCATTGCGGCAGTAGCCTTAATCAAATGTGCCCAGTTGCCAGTTCACGGTTGGCTGATTCAGGTCGTTGAAAGCCCGACGCCCGTATCTGCCATGTTGCATGGTGGCATTATTAATCTAGGTGGATTTTTACTCATCAGTTTTAGCCCCATTTTTATGCAAGCTAGTGCAGCTCAGTGGTTAGTGCTGATTGTTGCTGGGTTAAGCACTGTACTCGCTGCTCTGATCATGATGACACGCGTCAGTATTAAAGTTCGCTTAGCTTGGTCTACCTGTGCGCAAATGGGACTTATGCTGGTTGAATGTGCGCTCGGTTTATACGAGCTGGCGCTATTACATCTGGTGGCTCACTCTTGCTATAAAGCACATGCATTTTTAAGCTCAGGCAGCGAGGTAGAAAGACACTTGCAACTATCACTGGCACGTCGCGATCCATTAAAGCCTGTTCAGCTTTTACTACCTATCATGATTTCAGCAGGTCTAACGTCGCTATTTGCCCTCACATATTATGGATTGCACGGTACAAGCTTAATAAGTCCTTGGGTCCTGATTGGCATGGCACTCAGTCTCTTGCTGGTACAGCGAAATTCAACCGCACAACGAAAACAATTTACAAAGAATATACTCTATGCTTTAAGCGTATTATCAAGCTACACCCTGTTAAAATTCGCCTGCTCGCAACTTTTACCGCCGCAAACAGCCAGCGCGGGTGCAGCGGCTGATGGATTTATCACCCTGCTCCTGGGTGTATTCTATATCAGCTATTTAATGATGGTATTGAGCGCCAGTTCAAAGTTAATTGATCGTGTACAAACCTACCTGTATGCCGGCCTTTATTTAGATGAGTGGGCGACCCGAATCACCTTAAAAATCTGGCCAACTGAATTGCCTCTGTGGGAAAACGCAAAGCAACACCCTTCACTTTCTTTGGAGAAAAGTCTATGAAAGCGCTCAGTGTCATTTCAAATTACAAGTATCAGGACGCAGTAGAACAGAGTTGCAAAGCAATAGCGCCGACTTGGCCACTGGATCAAATGATCGCGGTCAATCCGCTATGGAAGCAAATTAATCAACCATTTAAAGACGTATCGGCAAAATTGTCAGCGCTAGGCAAAATCAGTTGTTTAATGCCAGCCAGTTATTACCTCAAAAAATGGCAAGCGGGCGAAATTCTCGAGCAGGATTTACCAACAGATTACCCCAAAGAAAAGCTGTTATCGGCTTTACAACCAAGTTCAGACAAGCCGCTGGCTAACTGGCACAATATCAGTGATTTACTCGACAGTCAGCGCGACCAGCAACACAATATGGCATGGCGTGATGAAATCACCCACCAAATCAGCCAGTTTTGTGCGTTGTATTTCCAGTCGCTGGACATCTCGTTGGCCACAACTCAAGCCAGCCTGTATCAACGCTGGCTTGAAATGACTGTGGTAGATAATGGAATTGAGCTGTTAATGGACAGCCCTAAACTCATGTCCCAATTTAAAACCTTGCCAAAAGATGCTACCGAGCTGATTGAACTGGCATTGGATGAGCTTGATGTGCCAACACAAACAGCACAAAATTACTTACATGCTTTGTTACTGGACATTAATGGCTGGGCCGCTTGGGTTGCTTATCTTGAATGGCAAGCTGATTTGCATCATCAACCGGTTAAAATAATGCATGAATTACTTGCGATCCGTCTCGCGTGGGATTTAATTTTATGGCGTTATTACCAGTCTGATAATCCATTTACGTCAGATGTTTTACAATCATACTGGGATCAGGAATGGTCCAATTTAGACAATTTAATTGACCAACACCGCCAGCATCAGGCGATACTCTGGCAGTGGCAAAGTGCGCTGGAATTCAGCTATCAACGCAGATTAGAAAATCAGCTTCTAAGCGCACCGCAGAATATTGAAAATACTCAGCCTCGTCCGGCTTTACAGGCCGCATTTTGCATAGACGTGCGCTCAGAAGTGATTCGCCGTGCTTTAGAACAGCAAAATACTGGCATCCAAACCCTAGGTTTTGCAGGATTTTTTGGGTTGCCGATCCGTTATCAGGTTGCAGGTTCACATTTTAAACGCCCGCAATTACCCGGCTTACTGGCGCCACAAATTACAGTCAGCGAAGCGCTCAACCAAAACCAACAAAACAAGCGCAATCACAGATTTACCCAAGCAGCACATCAACAAAGTTGGGCGCGCAACGGTGTCGCAAGCTTCAGCATGGTTGAATCACAAGGGATTCAGTATTTGTTTAAATTACTCAAACAAAGCTTTTTCCCGGCAGCTCACGCGCACCCAATCAACTCGCTTTCAAACCAAGCTGAATTGCGTTTAGAGGCCAGTCAGCAGGCGCTTCCGCTGAAAACTAAAGTCGATTTGGCCGCCAACATTTTAAAATCAATGGCGCTGACTCAAACGTTTGCCCCGCATGTATTATTGGTTGGCCATGGCAGCCATACCACTAATAATACCCATGCTGCCGGACTAGATTGTGGTGCCTGCGGTGGCCAAACAGGAGAAATTAACGCCCGTGTATTGGCAGCACTGTTAAACGAGCAGGCTGTGCGCACAGAGCTTAAAGATGAGGATATTCATATTCCGAACGATACCGTTTTTGTACCGGCTTTGCACAATACCACAACCGATCAAATCACAGTATTCGATCATGCTCTACCCTCCCAAATCAATGACTGGCTGCACAAGGCGCAATCAGCCAGTCAACAAGAACGTGCACCCAAACTGGGTATAACTGCAAAAAGTAACAAATCACTTGGCAGTATACTAGAACACATCAGTCATGATTGGTCACAAGTTCGACAGGAATGGGGGCTGGCCAATAATGCAGCCTTTATCATTGCACCGCGCAATAGAACTAAACACTTTTCGCTCGAAGGCCGCTGCTTTTTGCACGAATATGTCTGGCAAAAAGATACTGAATTTAAGATTCTTGAAGCTATTATGACAGCGCCTATGGTGGTCACACACTGGATTAACAGCCAATATAACGCGTCTATGGCCGACACTTTAAAGTACGGAGCAGGTAATAAAATTTTGCATAATGTGGTGGGTGGCCACATAGGGGTATTCGAGGGAAATGGCGGCGATTTGCGCATTGGCCTGGCCCGGCAGTCACTTCACAATGGGGAGCAATGGATGCATACCTTGCAGCGGCTCAGTGTTTATATAGATGCGCCTAAGCCGGCAATTTCAGCCATCGTCGAAAAACACCCAACCATTAAAAATCTGGTGGATAATGAATGGTTATATCTGCATTGTTTGCCGCAGGACAACCAAAGCATTGAACGTTACATAAATGCTCAGTGGCAAGCCAAGCAAACAGCCGGCTAAGCGATTTAACGTAAACCTGTGACATTTTATTCTATCGAAAAAACAAAAAAGCAAGGTTAGATTACAGAAACTCCAGCGGCTCGGGTTTTGCAAAATAATAACCCTGGACAAAATCGACATCTGAATTCATGCAAATATCCAACTGTGCCTGAGTTTCAATGCCTTCCGCGACCACTTTAATATCTATGCTTTTTAACATAGCGCATAAACCGCTGATAATGGCTCTATGTTTTTGAAATTTCTCACAGCCGTCAATTAACGACTTATCCAATTTTACTGTATGTATTGGGTAATTTAATAAGTGGCTAATCGAAGAATACCCAGTGCCAAAATCATCCAGTGCGATTGAACAGCCCAGCATATCCAGCATGTTCAGGACATTTTTAGTATCTTCATCATTACTTAATAACGCGGTTTCTGTCACTTCAACAACAAGGTCAGATGGTGCAACCTCATATTTTTTGCAGGCAACCGCTATTTGTTCTACCAGATCCGCGCTTTTTAACTGATAAGCAGAAATATTAATTGTGATATAACGTATCTTCGGGAATTTTTGTCGAATATCAACGAACCCTTTAATTGCATTATCAATAATCCATTGACCCAAAGGAAAAATCAGCCTTGAATCTTCCGCCACCGAAATAAATTCATCCGGGCGCTGACAAGTAACAGCACAGGGCCAGCGAATTAAAGATTCAAATCCGACGACTTGATGCTCTTCAATATCTACAATCGGTTGGAAATACAAACAAAAATCCTGATTTTCTATGGCTTTTCTCAGCTCCACTTCAATTTGATATTTTCGATAAAACTCAACTTGCATATTATCTTCAAATAAATATGCCGTATTTCGACCACTGTTTTTTGCCCGATACATAGCAATATCGGCAAATTTTTTCAATTCTTCGGCATCCTGACCATTAAGAGGATGCAGCGCAATACCTATACTGCAATTGCAGTGAATTTCCTGTCCACCAACGTTAAACGGTCGTTTAAACGAGTCCAGAATGCGTTGACTAATTTGCATTATCTGATTGATATGACCGAAATTAGTAAAAATAAGTGCAAATTCATCACCACCTAACCGGGCAAAAACTTCGCTGTCACGGACTATAGTACTCACTCGCTCGGCAACACTTTGCAATAATTTGTCTCCGATATCGTGACCAAAGCTATCATTAATATTTTTAAAGTGATCCAAATCGAAAATAAATAAGGTGACATACCCGTTTTCTCTTTGATTTGAACGAATAGCGCTGCGCAAAGACTCATCAAACCGGTACCGATTTGCCAGTCCGGTCAATGTATCCAGCTCAGCCATTTCTTTAACCTGACGATAACTTTCATATAATTTGCTTTCGAGCTCAAACCGGCGTTGAGCCTGAATCAAAGTACGAGATAATTGACCGGGTGAAATGTCTTCTTTTAATAAAAAGTCCTGAGCGCCTGCATTCAGGCACTCTAAAATCAGCTCTTCACTGTTACTGCTGCTAATCATGACTATCGCGGTATTGGTTTTGGTGGATTCATTTTTAAATTTAACCACCAGCTCAACACCATTCATTTGTGGTAACTGGTAATCCAGTAAAACCACATCATAATAATGACATTTGAGTCTGTGTAGCGCCTCTTCAGCACTGTCTGTTTCTGTGATCTGATAATAGCTGTGTCCTTTATTCAGCGAGCGCTTTACCGTTGCCCTGTCAACCACATCATCATCAACCAGTAATATGTTCATCCTTAGCTACCTCTTTCGGGCAAATGAACGATTTGCCAATAGTGCTTTAACAAGTCGGCGAGCCTGAAAAAATCATCCCCGGAGTAATCTTTTAAAAAATATCCGGCGATACCAGACTGATAACTTGCCTCAATATCTTTTTCATCTTCTGATGTGGTAAATACAAACACCACAGCATTAGCGTAATGAGCGTGATTGCGCAGCTTAGCCAGCATTTCTATCCCGGTTAGCCTAGGCATTTGAATGTCCAGCAAAATAATAAACGGCCATTCAACGTCTCCGGCATCTAACATATCAAGCGCTTGTTGACCGTCTGATGCTCGAATCACTTTGTTATTGATATTCCGCCGTTTAAGACAACGAATAATGTTCGCAAAATCAATATCATCGTCTTCAACAACAAATAAATTAATCGGTGATTTCGCCAGGGCCTTTGTATCTTTCACGTTCATTGATCAAGAGTCCATATGGTTTTTTATAAAGCAGAGGATTGCGCAGCAGGGCCATACGCACATTGTGCTTCGGGTTTGTCTTGAAAGATAAACAGGCCCTAACTTCATGCCTCTTGCCTTATGCTCGCGGGTTGTAAAATTAACGTATCCGGATGCCAGTACTTTGGCCAACGCACTTCAAATGCGGCGCCACGTAAATTGCTATTTACCAGTTCAACACTGGCACCATAAAACTCAACAAGCTTTTTCACCATTGCCAACCCCATTCCACTGCCTTCAACCTGATCTCTGGGCCTGAGTGTCTGAAACATCTGAAAAATTTTGTCTTTATATTCAAAGTCAATGCCCGGCCCATCATCCTCAATCCGAATACAATAGGTATTATCCTGCTCAGATGTGGTTAACTTAATGACGCCCGAAGTTTGGTCATGATGTTTTAAGGCGTTGCTGATAAAGTTATTTAATACAATTAGAACAGCCACTCTGGGTAAATTTAAATTACATCCCTGAAACTCAATCAAAAAACTATCCGAGGTTAAATGAAATTCTCTTAACTCCTGCACCAGAGTCTTCATATCAATTAATTCGTTTTGATAACGCTTGCGGTTTAAACGCGAATATTGTAATAAATCATCTAGTAGTTTGGCCATGCGTTCAGCCCGGTTTTTTATTAAGGAAAAATGGCTTTTAAGCTCATCGTCAAAATCAGCCATATAATCTTCTTCAATCCAGCTGATGAGCTTTTTGATGGCATTTAACGGCGCTTTTAAATCATGCGAAGCCACATACGCAAATTCCTCCAAATCACTATTAGATTTGGATAATTCCTGAATCAGTTTTTCCCTTTCCGTCACATCCCGGGCAACACTTAAAATAAATTTTTGCCCTTTTGCATTTGAAAACCTTTGTTTGGTCGTGAATAGCTTTTTAAATTCACCATTTGGGCAAGTTACGGATTCAAACTCTTCGACAAACCCATTGTCCAGAACATACTGATCAGACTTCATTAAGGATTCAGGATCTTCAACTTTAAACGCATTTAAAGCCGGATTGCCAAGGACACTCGCTCTTGCATCATTCGGGTAGAGTTTTAAAAACGCATCACTGGCATTCACAATATTAAGCGCTTCATCTTTAACAAAAATATAATCCGGCATCAGTTTAAAAATCAGCTTTTGAAAGTTATACGCATCACTGAGTTCGGCTTGTTTATTAATCAGTTCCTGTTCCTTATCAGCCAGTTTTTTTTCTAAGGTTTTTTTCTCAATTGCATCCCGAATGCTTTTATCAAGGGTGTTCAAATTAAGCGAACCTTTAACCAAATAATTTTCGGCGCCGGATTTTATCGCTTCAACCGCAATTTTTTCATTTCCCTGCCCCGTCATAAATACAACCGGCACATAGGGATAAGTCGAATGAATTTCTTCTAACAGCACTAAACCGTCTTTACCTGGTAGTGAATAATCCAGCAATACACATTCAAAACTATGTTCAGCCAATAAATTCATTGCCTTATCGCCATCAATGCAAGGGACAACCTGATAAGCCTTTGACGCTCGCGTTAATAGGCGGCTACAAAATTCAATATCATCTTGATTGTCATCTATGATCAGAATGTTGAGTTCTTTAGAGTTATTCAGGCTAAATGCGGCTCTTTCTGCATTAACTGAGTTGATTAAAACCGTTTCAAGTGAGTCAGTATTAATATCCCGCTTGTTTAAATAATCCTGTGCGCCTTTTTTTAATAAAGAAACCGCTTTAGCTTCATCAGCCTGTCCGGTCAAAACAATAACGGCCAACTCGCTGCCTAGGTTTTTAAGCGCGACCAATAGCTCCAGGCCAGACATATTGGGAAAATAAAAATCAATCAGCACACAATCAAACTGCTCCTGTTTGCAGCGAGCAATGGCTTTTTCCGGAATTTCTTCAATTGATATGATAAATTTGCAGCGCGTTGACTTGGCCAGAGCGCGTTGACACGCTTCCAGATCATCCGGATTATCATCCACCAATAGAACTTTGATGGTATCCATTAGTGAGTTCACTCGTCCGTTTGTGGCAGTATCGCAATGCCAAACCAATAATCTTTCATCGTTTTGATTGCCTGTGTTAAACCATCAAAGTCGACTGGTTTTTGAATAAAGGTACTGGCACCCAATGCGTAACAGTCTTCTACATCTTTAGGATCATTTGATGTGGTTAGAATCACGGTTGGAATAGATTGCATTTTAGGATCTGATTTTAACTGTCGTAGCAGTTGCCGCCCGTCGATACCCGGCATATTTAAGTCAAGTAACATCAAAACAGGCCTGTGCGTATCTGAACTTTCTTTATATTCTCCTTCATTGTACAAATAGTCATGTGCCTCCTGGCCGGATTTACACCAGTGAACCGGGTTTAACAGATGATTTTTACGTAAACTGCGCAGCGCCGCTTCATAGTCATCCGGATTATCATCAACAAGTAATATCAGTCCTGGTTTGCTCACTTAGTCCACCTTATTCAATGTAAAATAAAAAGTCGTTCCTTCGCCCATTTCAGACTCCAGCCAGATCGAGCCGGAATGGCGCTCAACAATTTTTTTGACAAAAGTTAAGCCCACACCTGTGCCTCTTACCGAGTCATCTTCAGAGTTAAGCCGCTTAAAAATTCTAAAAATATCCTGAAAAAATTTTTCTTCGATGCCCATGCCATTATCTTTAACATAGAGAATTTTATCTACATCTTCTTTTGAAGCAGGATTTATCCCGGATATCAACCCAACTTCAACCAGTCTTTGTTGCCTTTTATTATATTTAATCGCATTGGAAATTAGATTGCGGTAAAGCTCAGTTACCCTGACCTTATCACAGGTAATGGTTGGCAAAGGCTCGCTAATTTTTACCTCGACTGTATAGTCTTCAGCTTCGTGGCACGTCAGTTCAACAATATCTTTTACCACTTGATTGAGGTCTACATCTTCAACGGCCATTTCCTGCCGGCCCAGACGGGAGTAATAAAGCAAGGTATCAACCAATTGTTCCATCCGGTTACATAAAAACTGAATACGACTGATGCGTCTCTTACCGTCATCACCCAGCACTGTTTCATAATCTTCGGCTAAGAAGGTAGCGTTGTTAACAAGCCCCCTAAGGGGCTCTTTTAAGTCATGTGATGCAATATAAGCGAATTGATCTAATTCATTGTTACTGGTTTTCAGCTTTTTGATATAGGCCTGAATGGAGCGTTCGTTATTTTTACGCTCAGTAATATCGCGTATGGTGCCAACAAACATAATCTCGCCGTCAATTTCCATTTGATTAACCCCCAGCTCCATCGGAAATATTTCCCCGTTTTTACGCTGAGCCAGTATCTCTCGGCCAATGCCTATAATTTTTTTCTCACCGGTTTGATGATAATGTGATAAATATCCGTCGTGCTGACTTTTATAAGGCTCCGGCATCAACATTCTCACATTCTGGCCGATCATCTCCAGACTGCTGTAACCGAATATTTTTTCAGCCGCACGATTCGTTGTTTGAATTTTGCCTAGACGATCAATTGTAATTAAACCGTCCAATACAGTATCCATCACGGTTTCAAGATACTTGGCTTGAGAGTTGTCCATAGCGTCCTCTGCTTAAACTGATTTAAGTAAAGAATAATAGACTCGTGTGAAAAAGCAATGACGTTAAAATGCCATTCATCTTCAAAACGGGTAAGTGATCGACCTTATATTTTGTAAGAGATTTCCGATTAACAAATAAACCGTAAAAAAGCTTAGGTAAATCAGCTGATAAAAAGACTGATGGCCAATATCAGAGGTGTCATTAAGGTAATGACAAGATTCAGCGCCAGCAAAAATAAAGGTGGGTAGCATGACTGACTCGAGCGCTTATGGAAAGTTTTGAGTAAATAAAAGACGAGCAATCCAATACACAATGGCAATAGCGCATAGATTGATATTAACGGAAATAAACCAGATCCCGTGGCAAATACAATGATTAAGATACAAAAAAGTATAAACAGGCCATATACATTCAGACTGGCATTAATACCATAGGCAATTGAAAAGTGACGCCGGCCAAAGCGCTTATCGGCGCGTATATCAGGCAATTGATTAAGCAATAATAAGTTATTAATTAGAAAAAATGCAATCAATGACGCCCACAACCCCGCAAATGTGATTGCCTCTATCAAACAAAATTGAGTCCCCAGTACCATTAAAAGGCCAAATCCTAAACCCGGCGCAATCAGGCAAATAACCGGCATTTTGTTTAGCCACTGTGTATAAGAAACGATAATAAGTATCCCGGCCAAGCCAATCCAAAATAGCTCAAACCCACACTTAAACACCAGATATAAGCCAATAAATATCGTTATCAGTAAACTCATCACGGCTGCCGATAAAACGAGGTTAGCGGCCTCAGGGCATTTAACTAATGCACCACTGCCGCCGCTAAATGGTGTCTTTTGAGTTTTTAAATCCAACCCACTTTTAAAATCGAAATATTCATTGAAGGTATTGACACTGATATGCGCAGCCAAAGCGCCTGTCAATACTGCCAATAAATTAGAATGCACTGGCGCTGCGGTATGATTTACAGCGACAGCCCAGCCTAACAAAACACAGACAGGCGTTAACAGCAGAAAAGGAATACGCATTGATTGCATCAGCGCTAAGAGTGGGTTAAATACCATTTAAAGCGTCTCCTTGCATTAGGTTATCTAGCCTGCCAGACTCAACTTTGCTTAAGTTGATATACCAAAAATAAATCCCACACTTGCGGTTAATACCATAGCGAGCGCCCCCCAAAATGTCACGCGCGCAGCTGCCTTTAAAATAGGAGCGCCACCGGCTCTCGCCGAAACTGCCCCTAAAAACGCCAGAAAAATCAGTGAAAAAAAGCTTTCATAATAAATAAGATCTGCGATTGGCACCAGATAGGCTATCAACAAAGGTAAAGCGGCGCCTAGAGTAAAGGTCAGCGCAGATGAAATGGCGGCCGTTAACGGTTTTGCCTGACTGATTTCTGCTAAGCCAATATCATCACGGGCATGGGCTGCCAGTGCATCATGTGCCATTAGCGCTTCTGCTACCTGATGCGCTAACTCAGGGTTTAATCCGCGTTGCTGATAAATTAAAGCCAGCTCCTTTTTTTCAGCAGAGTAATTTTCAGATAAAGAGCGTTTTTCGATTTCCAGATCGGCTTTTTCTGCATCCGCCTGTGAGCAAACAGATACATATTCACCCGCAGCCATGGACATAGCACCCGCAACTAACCCTGCTATTCCGGCTAATAGCACCTCACTCTGTGAAACGCTGGCCGCTGCGACCCCGATAATTAAACTACTGGTGGAAACTATGCCATCGTTTGCGCCTAACACGGCGGCTCTGAGCCAGCCGCTGCGATGTGATCTGTGCTTTTCCTGATGAACCATCAACCACCCTCATTATGACTTAAATCATAAGACAAGTTTACAAAACCGGCTCAAGATTACCGGACATCAAATCAATTTATTCTTTACGATTTCTAACTTGAGTTTAGTCTTTACCGGCTGGAAAAAACAATTTTACCTTGATTAGCTTTTTGATTTGTTTCGTTTCTTTTTAATCGAAAACGCATGCAGCCATAAATAACCGCCAAAGCAGGACAATATAATTAACAGAATGGCAAATAAATCGACCAACAGCTTACCATTGGTTGAAAAAATGGCACCTGAATGCAGGTCCAGGATCAGTCGTTCAAGGCTTATCGTTTGGGGGTAAATGGATAGTTGTGGCAAATGGTTCCGATTAAATTTGACCTGTTGCGCGATTGCCTGACTGCTCAGTTGATTGACATCATATTCAAACCACTGACCATTGGACTGATAACAAACGTCCGAGAGACAGGTTTCTGTGCTGACATTTTCAATGGGTAAGTGAAGCCCAGCCACTTCATCTAAACGCTCAATTAAATAAAAATCTGGCCAAGAATATAAAGAGACTTTCGTTTGGCAAATAACAGCAACAGCTTCAAATTTGAGATACTGAACCCCGATCAACTCCTGTTCACAACCAGCTAATAATTCAGTATTGAGTCTGGATACGGATTGTCGGGTAAGAATAAAGCTCTGTCCGTTTATCTGAATACTTCTTCCCTGAGTAGGCTTCACACCATACAAATGCTTTAACAGCCAAGGACTTTTAAGGTAGGTTTTATCTAAACTAAATTCACTGGTGTGATTAATAAATATGCCGGATACAGACATAAAAATAATCCATAGGATTAAAGTTAAACCTAATCGTTTATGCCACTTCCAGCAAAAAGCACGAAATTTAGATAAAGTCCGTTGCATCTTAATTAATTTGACCGTTCAGATATAAGGCAGCTCGCGCACTCGCAGTGACTGCATTAACGGATAAAGTAGCACCTGAAATCCCATCAATATTTTGTGATAACTCAAGCTTTGAAGATAAGCTAACGCCGTTAAACTGATTGGTGAAAAATGGATATTTTACTTCCCAGCCCCGTGACTCTCTAAAGGCTAGAATGCTAACGTTATTGATTTGATTATCTTTAACCACGATGCCAATCGTAATGGGTTTTTCTTTCCCGATTTCGTTAAATATCCAGGCCGAGGTATTGTCTGTTTTCCAGTATTTGACCCTAAGTGTATGGATCTGACGGTGATAAATCTCACCTAAGGCTTTTTTGGTTTCAGCATTAAGCCACAAACTCTGTACTTTTGGTACACTTGTAAAATGCTGATTTAAAAAATCAGTATTTGACAGGTAAGTTTGTGAAACACTACCAAAACAGACAAAAATCAATAAAAACAGAGTGTATTTCAAAAATTTATGCCCTTTTTATAAGAAATGGGGTGCTAAAAGCACCCCATTTTAAATTCTATTGATATTTGTTCAAGTGTTTAATCTCAGCCTTAATTAGAAAGACCAGCCAACACCTAAGTTTAAGACGCTAGAATCATCGCCAGCTTTAGATTGCTTGCCAATGTCTGCCTTAAATACGACTTTTGGATGTAACCAGTAGTTAACCCCAATTTCATTATAACTGACTTCAGTATCAGCGCTGTTACCGGCTTCATTATCCCAGCTGCTATGGCGGGCAAATACACCGACTTCAGGCGTTAACTTGTAGCCAGCTTCAACGAAATAGCCTGATTGTTCATCTAAACCTTCAGCTTTAAAATCATCACCGTCAATATCCCAACGAGCATATAAAGCTTTCACAGTTAAATCACCTGTTTGGTAAACCGCGTGTGTTTCTAATAAAGTGGCTGCAGATTCCATATCTGTATCCGCTTTATTTTGTTTTAAATCGTTTTGATACTGTAATGAAGCAGCTAATTCTAAACCAGCAACCGCAGTATATTTGATGCGACCTGTCGCTGCCCAGTCATTTGCAACTGCTTTAGCAGATTTTTGACGGCCACCACGGATTTTAGCAGCTTCTTCTAAATGTAAACCACTGTGCACAGCAAAGTTATATGAAACGCCTGGCGCTAATTCACCTAGTACCTGGGCACCCGTCTCCCACCAAGTTGTTGGGATAATATTTTTTTCAACGTTATTACGCTCTACACCATAAAAAGTATCAGGTTCATGCGTTTCATTTAAAATACCTACCGGTACTAAAAATAGACCAGCCTGAGCTTTGTGTTGCTGCGCGAAGTCCCATTCAATGTAAGCCTGTTCAAGTTCAACTTCACCCGGAGCACCATCGCCCGCTAAACTGTGTTCTAATTCAAATTCTGATACAAAACGAACTGATTCAGTAAACTCTTTACCTATGTAAAGCACATATCTATGAGCATCTACCTGATCATCTTTACCATCTGTAAAATAGTGATTGAAATGATGCTCACCATACCCACCAATGCTCACGCCTGATAAAGCGTTTGCAGAAGCATTAGCTGAGCCTGATTCTAAAGCGGTTGCCAAAGATTCTAACTTTTGTTCAGTCTGTTTTAACTGGGCTTTTAATTCGTTGATTTCTGCTTGTTGTTTTGAAGCTACTTCGTCATTTTGAGCAAAAGCCTGACCAGATAAAGCTGCACCAATAACTGCTGCGCTGATAAGTGTGTGTTTAAACATAGTTCCTCAGTGTTCTTTTTAATCATTTTAAAAGGACCACTCATTTTGAAGTACAAGGTGAGTGTATTCCGGTATTAACAAATGCGTTAGTTTTTTCAAATAACGATAAAAACTAACGCAATAGCAATTACGGGCAACAAGAATAATGTAAATAACAATAGTTATCAATTGTAATAATTAAAATAAATTAATACCTAATATAATTATTCCTTATGAAACCTAATTCTGGGTGATAAAAGCATTTTAATTTCAGTAATTTATAACGAATTTAATTCAACGGATATAGAGGTATGACCAGAGTTCACTTGGTATCCAGTTGCAATGTTGCAATCAATAAATTTGCTTAATTGTATTATTAATAAAATTTATTGATTCATAGCCAGTCTCATCGACTGAGGGTAAATCAAAATGAGGAAACTCAATTTTAGAATAATCAAACTGAGTCAGAATATGGCTAATACAGTTCAAACGCGCACGCTTTTTATCATCTGCCGGTACAATGTGCCATGGGCTTATTGCGCTGGAAGTAGCTTGCATCATCTCAACTTTAGCCTGGGTATATTCCACCCATTTTGCACGGGCTTTTAAATCCATATCACTGAACTTCCACCGTTTAAGCGGATCAGTCAAGCGTTTGTGAAACCGTTTTTCCTGCTCTTTTGGAGATACAGATAACCAATACTTAAGCAAGACAATGCCGGATTCCATCAGCATAGATTCAAACGCCGGGCAATTTTTTAAAAAGTTTTGGTATTCGTCATCGCTGCAAAACCCCATGACTTTTTCAACACCAGCCCGGTTATACCAGCTGCGGTCAAATACACTCATTTCTCCGGCAGCCGGTAAATGTGCAACATAACGTTGAAAGTACCATTGCGTTTTTTCACGGTCACTGGGTTTATCTAACGCAACCACTTTGACATGTCGTGGATTAAGACGCTCTGTGATGGCTTTAATAATACCACCTTTGCCGGAGGCATCTCTCCCTTCAAATAAGATCACGACTTTAAACCCTTGTTGCTGGATCCAATACTGAAGTTTGACTAACTCTATTTGCAATTCCCGTAAATGAAATAAATATGCTTGTTTGTTCATTAGGACAAGATAAGACGTGTATTTTATTTAACTCTAGTCGATTAACGAAAAATGACAATCAAATGGGTTGAATTGATAAACCATAAGCAGGGCGATTACCTGCTTATGGTAATAAGACAAACATTCACTACTAACCTCAGCTACGCATAAGAACAGTTGAAGTAAAATTGGACTTTAATTTTTTAAATATAACCACAATCTTGTTTATTTTGCGTTCCAATGTGGATAGTTTTTCGTCTATCAAGGCATTTTTGTGTACCTAATAGCGAGCTATTAGTAAGAAAAATAACGCTGAGAGGCGGAAAAATAGACTCGTTGGGCAATTTTGATTATGCGCAGCTGAGGTTACTTATACTTTAAATGTTTGCCAAGGGCCGGTTATCGCCAGTGTTTTCGCTGGTGAATAAACATTAACAAACAAAGTGTTACCATCAGGTGAAAAACACGCACCGGCCAATTCCGTTTGTTCAGTTAATCTAGCAAAATCATATACTTCACCTTTTTCGGTAACACCTCTTAGATGATTATCCACGATCGCCGTATATTGGTCTTCACACACAATTAAGTGACCATTGGGCGTAACAGTCAGGTTGTCACCAAAGTTATAAAAAGATTCATCCATGCTTTCCATAAATAGCTGAATCCGACCCGGTGAAGTCTGCTCATTTTTCTGTCCTTCAAATTCTGAAGGTTGATAACGCATTATTTGGCCAAGCTGTTTTGCGCCGCCATTCGTGCAGCAAAAATAAAGCTCGTTTTCACCCCAGTGAATGCCCTCACCTCGTGCAAACAAAGCTGCACCTTTTTGATAACCACGCGTGCGCAGGTCATCTTCCGGGCTCTTTGCATTGTCTAAATCAACCCATTCAACTTCAAACTCAGTTTGCAGCGGCATTTGAGGTTTTTCCCAATTTCGGCTATCAAACTGTGGTGAATGTTTTACTCGCATAGCCTGCAACTGCCCGCCTTGATTCAACTTGCCATACTCATTTGGAATAAAACGATAAAACAGGCTGTCACCTCTGTCTTCGGTTAAATAAACAATGCCGGTTTTTGGATCAACCGCAGCGGCTTCATGATTAAACCGCCCTAAACCCGGTAAAGGTTTCGCTTCCACCAAGCCGGTTGCACTGGCCGGCACTTCAAATACATAACCGTGAGATTGAGCAAACCCGTCTTTTTCATTTAATACAGACTCTTCACAGGTTAGCCAGGTACCCCAGGGCGTAATACCACCTGAACAATTTCGAATGGTGCCAACGAGTGACAAAAATTCCTGCTCTTTTTTCCGGGTTTTTAAATTATAAATGATGTGGCTGGTTCCACCCGGTAAAGCAACCCCATCTTGTTGAGCATCATATGCCAGTGGCGTTTTATGATGTCGAATCGTTTCAGCGGCTTTGGCCAAATCACCGGGCTTTAACTCATGGTTTCGAATTAAGGCAACACGCTCATCATCTAATGCAATGCAGCCCATGCCATCGGCTTTATCCGGTACAGTAAAACCGTCAGACATAGTGTCATGCAATTGAGAGATCACCTGGTAGCTAAAACCGGCCGGTAAATCTAATAGTTTTTTCGGATCAGGTAACAGTGGTCCATAACCAAATACCTTTTGCGATAAATCCGCGATAGATACTTTGCCAAATGCACTGCGGGATAACCCCATAAACGCAAGTGATGCGGCACTGACTAAAAATGCTCTTCTTGTAACCATACAAATTAACAACTCTAAAGGAATAGACTAAATGACCTGAGCTTTGCAGAATTTGCAGAAGGTGAAACTAAAACAAGATTTGCGCAAATCCGGTCTTACCAAAACTCAGGTTATACTTAAAAATCAGATCGCTAAAATACATGAAAGTTCAGCAAATAACTGAAAGCACTCAAAATTTAATAAAAATGTCATCTTTATTCAGGGCGTGTGGATCTTGGTTTATAATTTGAACCGAGCGAAAAGATTGTTGTAAACAAGATAACAATAAGGAAATTTACTGACCTAAATAAATTATTTCTAACGCAGAATAAAACAGTTTTGGTCCCTGCCCGTATCGACTCTGGGGCTATTAGAGCTTGGCTAAAATTCACGAAGTAGCAGGGCCAAGCTAAGTTTTTGAAAACCGGCTCAGCTCGATCGCACTATAATGCGTAGGCGTTTAACGACCATGAGCCAGAAGTTCGCTCAGTTTAACTTCTTTATAATTTCCACATAAATAATACCCACCATCAATAGAACCGTTATAACCTGCAACCACTAACACGCTATTTACGAGTTTTTTATCAAGCGTAAAATATGCCGAACGGTATAAACTATCCTTTTCAGATATACTCATTTCGAGTGGAATATCAAACAACTTTGCAACTTTTACTGACAACGAAGAAAGCACCCTATCTGTTTTCGCTTGGTCTGTTTCGTAAGGAAAACGAATTTCAAAAGTGATCCAATTTTCAACAATCGTCGATTTAATAGCGTATGGCTTTAACTTTGTTAATTGCTGACTATCACAAGCTAAAGTGGGTGACGCAATCAAAAACAAAAACCAGAATATAAACCTCAATTAAATCTCTTCCTTATAAATTTATCGTGGGCTCAATCTTTGTGTTTAGCTGACCAATGGTGCAATCTAGTCATATTTCAGCAAGGCACGTGTTGCATTTGAGAAAATCAGGGATTTTTATTTAACTTTTATCTCATAGCACTTTTGATTAAATTCTATTGTTAACATATCAGGCCGGGTCATCAGCTTTGTCAACTTGATAACCCGGCCCGATTTTGGGTCAACCCCAAGCACTTATTCTATCTATTTCACTTTTTGGGCGAAGTCACTCACGCCCTTTTCTGTTCGCTGAACCGGTTTAATGGTGCCATCTTCATTAAAATATAGATATTCGGCAGCACTATGACGCTGGCGGCCGCATTCAGAATCTATATCCAACCATCTGTGGTAAAACAAAATCCACTGACCTTTGTATTCAACGATTGAGTGATGATTATTGCTCTGGTGCTCCTGCTCCATAAATTCGCCCTTGTATTCCCAAGGGCCGGTTGGCGATTTAGACATGTAATAAGTTAATACACGGTTATTTTCCGGCATCGTAAAATAATAATACTCTCCACGTTTAAATACCCAAGGGCCTTCCATTTTAGGCTCATAACCACCCATATCCATTTTGGTTAATTCACCAACTGTGCTGCGCATGTCATCAGCCATTTTAATCACATGATAATCTGTGTTAGTTGCATGAACATACAAATAAGCCTGTCCGTCGTCATCAATAAACATAGCTGGGTCATTGGCATAAGGCGTGCGCCACAATGGACCACCTATCATATCTTTAAATGGCCCGGTTGGAGAATCGCTTTCAGCGATGCCAATGCCCATCCATTTAGTACTGTTTTCAGGATTCACTCTGTCTTTATGGCCTGTACCCGCCGGAAAAACTAAATAATATTTACCGTTTTTATAAGCGGCATCCGGCGCCCATGCATAGTTGTCTGCCCAGCTTAAATCATCCACGGATAATAAAGGGCCATGGGTTTCCCAGTTTTGTAAATCAGTTGATGAAAATGCATACCAGTCTTTCATCCAGAAATCTTCCTGACACTCTTCATCATGCGAGGTATAAACATACATTTTGCCATCGTTCCAAACATGGCCTGACGGATCGGCTGTTCTTAACTTGCCACCAAAGTTAAGCGGATTGCCTTTAACCTCTGCTTGTTCTACCTGCTTATCTGTTGCTTGTTGTGAACACCCCATCACTGCACTGGCGAATAAGGCGACACTGATTACTTTTGCTAATTTTTTCATCATCACTTTGTCCTTTACATTAAAGACGTTCAAATTTGATTTTATCCTGCCTGTGACCGAACCAAGGCTGGATCTCCATTATTTTAGGGGTTGAAAACGAACATAATCGACATCTATGTACTGGCTTTTTTCTGCGGCTTCAGGCGTTACCGCAAATAATCCAACTTTAGCTCCAACCCAGCGGCCTTTGCGCGCGGAGAAATGCTCACCTATGATTCTAAAGCGTGGCATATCCGGTGTTTTATAACTGAATACGGCTTCTGCGCCAGACTGAACAATCACTCTTAATTCAATCTCATCTGAATTAAGTAACTCAACTTGCTTTTCCTGCTGGCCTTCATTGCAGCCTTTACGCGCGCCGTGGCAATGCATAAATACAACTTCATGTTCGCCTTGCTCATTTTCATCTATGCCAATCCAGGCATAATCTTCACCGAAAATCGTTAAGCCGGCTTGCATATCATTAATATTGTCAGACAATTTAATTTTAGCGATAGCTTCAAATTCTTCTGCCGGGAGTTTTTGACCAAATAAAGAAGGTGTCATCCACAAATTATCACCTGTGGTTGTAATTTTCTTTTGCGCATATAAACGCATATGGCCCGGATTTTCAGTTAATGAATACCATTCATCATTGGGATTAGCGCTCCACTGCCACTGCAAACTCAGAGTATCTGAGTTAAATTCATCATCAATTTTCAGCGACTTTTCACCCGTATAGTTTGATGTTTTTGGACGGGTATACTCAGTTACCGGATTGCCTATGCCATCGCCATTATCATCAATTCCAATCACAGGCCAATCATTTATCCATTGCATCGGCTGCAAATGAGTAATTCGACCATAGGCTTTTTTAGCCTGAAAATGAACAAACCAGTCTTCATTTTGATCGGTATGTACCCAGGAACCCTGATGCGGTCCGTTGGTGCGGCTTCTGCCCTGCTCCATAACTACTTTTGCTTCATAGGGGCCCATAATATCTTTTGCTCTGAAAACCGTTTGCCAGCCTAAATCAACCCCGCCTGCCGGTGCAAAAATATAATAATAACCATTGCGTTTATAAAACTTAGGCCCTTCGATCGTGCGGAAGTTTTTAAGTTTAGTGCCATCTATAATATGCGTATAGTCTTCTGATACCCAACTGGTATCCGGTGCCATTTCACGTAAACTCAATACATTATTAAAGCCCGCCCGACTTTTCGCCCAGGCATGTATTAAATAAGCTTTACCGTCATCATCCCAAACCGGAGTCGGGTCAATAATGCCTTTGCCAGGTAAAATAAGTTCTGGCTCAGACCAGTCTTTGGCTGGGTCTGTGGTTGTAGTGACATAAATACCAAAATCCGGATCCGGGTAAAATATCCAGTACTTGCCATCATAGTAACGGATATTGGGTGCCCATACGCCTTCACCGTGGCGGGGCGTTGAGAAGTGATCTACCGGCACCTGAACCGGCAACGCATAATTTATTAGCGCCCAATTGACTAAATCTGTTGAATGCAACACAGGCAAACCGGGCGCAGCATTAAAGCTTGATGCCGTCATATAATAATCACTGCCAACGGCGACTACATCCGGGTCAGAATAATCAACATGTAAAATTGGATTAGTATAGGTTTTTTGTGTTTGCTCAGTTTTGGCACTTGGCTGTACACTTGCTTTTTGAGGCTCGCTTGCGACTGTTTGCTCACCGCAGCCCGCCATCATGCCAGCTAATACCAGTGAGGCTGCTATCACGTTTAAATTTTTCATTTTTATTTTCACCACTGCCTGTTAAGGTTGTAAATTGAGTCTTTCCATTAATAAACTCGCCATAATATAAGGCCCGACTGCTTTGGGATCATTCGCCCGGTATGGCTCGTTAATATAGTACTCATAGCTGGCATCACGGTAAGGCTTACCGCCTAACCCGGCAACCGCGCATACTTGCTCAATACTGATATGGTTTTGTTTATTGGTAGTGATTAAATGATCCATCACCCCCTGATAAGCACGTAAGCCAATGCTCAATAATTCCGGATTTAAATCATGTTGTTCATAGGCTTTAAGGACAGAATAAGCCATCATAATACTGCCTGAGGCTTCTAAATAGTTGCCAGCTTCATCCGGCATTTCGACCACCTGATACCATAGTCCGGTTTCATCCTGATACTTTTGCATCGCTTGAACCAAGCGGTTAAAACGCGCTGCCAGCCATTTTCGTTGTGCACCTTGTTTAGGTAAAAATTCAAGTACATCAACCATTGCCATAGCGTACCAACCTACTGCACGCGACCAGTGATGAGGTGATTGTCCGGTTTCAGAATCTGCCCAGCGTTGTTTTTTAGATTCGTCCCAGCCATGGACAGGTAAACCTGTATCCGCCCGGTATAAATGTTTTTCAACTAATTCAAATTGCTTAAGCACATCGGAATAGTCTTTCTCCTCAGCAAATTCAAGGATATACTGGGCATAAAAAGGCGTTCCCATATAAAGACCATCCAACCACATTTGTGAGGTATAGCGTTTTTTATGCCAGAAGCCACCTTCGGTTGTTCTTGGATGGTCACTCAATTGTGTTCTTAGCCTATCCATCGCTAATTTGTATTTTTTGTCACCAGTCTGACGATACAAAAAGAATAAAATTTTTCCCGGATTGATCATGTCAATATTATACTTTTCAATATCATAGGTTTTGATATTGCCTGACTCATCAATTAAAGCATCTGCATAATCTTTAATATAATTAAAGTATTCAATATTATCTGTTTTTTGATAAAGCTTAGCCATGCTCAGCAAAACTAAACCATGGGTATAAGTCCATCTGGGATAAGTACGCCAGTCAATCGACCAAGCCTCTGGATTGCGCTGTATTTCAGATTGAGCCATGCGCTCGGACATAGGCAACAGCGGATTTAATACACTATTGGTTGGTTTTGCTAAACTTGACTGACTGCAAAAAACCAGCGCGGCTGCTAAACAAAAACGGACTAACTTTAATTTCGTGAACATAATGTCTACCGGTGGCAAAATATAACTCAAATGGTACACAAGTTATTTACATAATCCATGTGAAAATTTACTTTTTTAATTATAAATAATTATAATCGTTTATAATATTTGTATAACAAACAGACTGGATTTTATTTTTAAAACATTAAATTTCATTAATTTACATAAAATATCTTAGCCATATAAAACAATGAAAATTTTTCAAGATACTGTTATTAACTTTATACTAATTTATTCAGTTTGTTACTTCCCGCAGCTATTTGCAGATAAAATAGCTATGGTTTTATTCTTTTTTAGCTAATCCGGTAAACAACAGAAGGTACACTTGGCAAGAGTTGAAATACACTGAGCCATCATTTGGACGCTTGGCTCAGTGTGGGCTTGTCTTGCACAATAAAGCAGCGATGAAGTTTAGTTGAGCGCAAGGCTACAGTCGTTTGAAAGTTTTTCTTTCACTAACCCGATATCTTGATGAGGTACAGCAATCAACCAATGGCGAATGTCCTGAATAATACTCATTGAACAGCTCTGATCAACAATCGCCCCTCTTAATACAAGGCGTTTATCATTCAGGTTTATTACAAAGGTTTTTTCTACTTTGCTGGCTGCTTGGTATTGTCCGGTCAACTCACTTTGTGCTATCGAAATAACTTGATTAAGCAGCGAACTTAATTTTTCCTTTAGTAGCTCGGAGTCACCAGCGACCAAAAGTTCAGTTTCAGCTTCCGTAAAAGGTTTACTATAAACCTGAACCATATTTTGATACTGATTCTTTGCGCGTTTTCGAACATGCTTGTTAACTGCGTCAGTTGGGATCCATATCAATGCTTTAACATAAACCTTGTTCATCTGCGGATTGCTAAAAAATATCGGTTTAATGTGTAAAACTTGCTGTGGATTGCGTGTGTCGGTAGATATGAAATTTGCATTTCCAGGGTCAAGTAACTCAGTTAACCTTAAAGTTTTTGATGCTTCAATAATAGGTGCAATCGCTTGGTTTGCCTGTTCCTGTGCTTTGGCTAACTTGTCGTTTCTCTGAGACTGAATGAGCGTAGAATGAGTGCCGATTTGAGCAATCATACCTGCGATACCGGCTCCTCCCTGATACATAATAGTCGAAGCTTCAACCGTATCATTAGTGACATAGACCCCTCGAATATCAACATTGTCACTTTCTTGCAGTTTGATAGCAAAATGTGATGTCGAGAAAAACGAAGGTCCGATATTATTAACATGCCGGATATAGTCATCATTCAAGGGGGTGCTGCCACACCCTGTCAGGAAACCTGTGAACAACACAATCAGTGTGAACACTTTACTGTTTTGTATGTCTACCATGGTTATATTGCGTTTTTAAGCTTTTGTTTTGTATTTTCAATCGCCTGATAATACGCCATGGTGACATTCGGAAATGTAGGTGGTTCATCCCATTCACCGGTAGGTTGAATTTTTTCATTAATTTCAAGGTATTGAATATAAGCGTTAGTATTTAAATCAACGCTGTATAACAGGCCTGATAGGTAGCCTTGAGGATCCCCGTTTGGAATATAGTTGCTAAAACTTCGATGTGCGCCATGCTGATAAATGTCTAATACCACTAAAACATCAACGCCAAGTTCAGTTTTTAAATTACGAAAATCTCGTTTAGCAAAACCTAACTCTCCCTTAAACTTTTTCATTTTATTAATAGGATTAGGCAACTCAACATAAGTTACATTTTCAGCTCTGGTTTGATATTCAGCTAAAACCAGTTGTTTAATATTGTCTAACTCTTGTGTCGTAATACTTGATTCAAGGTGGCTATCTAATTTGCCCGTTAATGCGGATGCAACGCCATAACACAATAAACAGGCTGCACCATAAATATGGGTTGTAGCCCCTTCTTTAGGTGGAATATAGGCAAAGCCAATTTTTAAATCTGGTGTGGCTAAAATATTGGTATTTAAGGCGACTGTTGGTTGAGGCGTACTTCCGCAAGCGGCCAGTACCAATACCATAACAGCAGCGAAGAATGTTTTAAAAATCCGATTCATTTTCTTATTTCCTGTAAATTGTAAATTAAATCCCTATCTGATAGGCAATCCATTAGTTGTAAAAAATACTCAACTTTTAACATTTAATCAACAATTTAAATCTTTTTAATTATTTGTTAAAAAGTGACATCTTCTATTTGACAATCTTTTTTTTAATTACTAGAGTTGTCAATAAAAACTACACATGTAGTAATTAAAGGTGCAGAAAATGAAATTAAGTGAATTTGAACTCGATGTGATGCAACTCCTCTGGAAATATGAACCTTGTCCGGTCAATCAAATCCATTCGCTCCTGTCAGAGCACAAGAAAGTGGCTTACACCACAGTCAAAACAATTATTGACCGACTAGAGAAAAAAAATGCAATTGAGCGCTGCGGGCAGCAAGGCCGAGCGATTATTTACCAATCAAAAGTGGCTCAGGAAACTTTATCAAAACAAGCGTCACCCGGTTTTATACAAAGATTTTTCCGTGGTGACTCACGCCATATGATCGCGCATTTTATTGAGGAAGAAGAGCTGAATGAGGCGGATATTGACTACTTACAAAACCTGCTAAAAAACAAAAAATCGAATAAATAAAATCGAGAATACATAAAATGACGGATTATTTTTTTACCTGTACCCTGATTAGTTTAAGCCTACTACTCACGGTTATTATGCTGCGCCAGGCACCGGCCAGACTGAGCTTTTATTTATTGATCATTGCACTCTCAGCTTGGCTTGTTCCCTGGCAACACTTACCGGCGTTGACTGAAGCTGATAACCCGATTCATTTATCGCTTAACATCGCAGAATTTTTCCCGGTACAACCGACACAATCACTCCAAACCGAGCAAACGACGAGTCTGGATGCATCAAGAAAAACGGTTCAGGAAAACGGGGTCAATCAACTAAAAACCGAGCACCTGGTTTGGGCAATTCTGTTTACCGGGTTGAGTTTGTTTTTATATCGGATAATACAATATTTTAGAATACTCCAATATTTAAAAAAACATTCGATTGAAACCACTCAATATCAATCGATTACCTCTGCTTACCCGGTTCGTTTGGCAAAGTTAAAAACACCCGCTCTGGCTACCGGTTTATTCTGTCCAACCATCTGGCTGGATGAAGAAATGCAAAACCGCGAAGAGCTTACCTCCGTTTTACAACATGAAGTTAATCACCTGAAACAGTTTGATACTGTCTGGACTTGGTTTATTTGCATCATTGAAAGCCTGTTTTGGTGGAATCCACTCTGCCTTTATTTAGCAAAACAAACAAAACAACAACTTGAACTCAGCTGTGACGAAAAATGTTTTAGTCAGCTTGCAGAGCGTTATCAATATGATTTGGCAAGTCTGCTACTGTCAAAAAATCCGAAACATGAAAAACAAGTATTTGCTGTCCCCCTGTTGAGTATTAAACATCATAAAAACTTTAATATTCAACGTATTAAGTTTTTAAACAAGGAGAAAACCATGAAAGTAAAATATGTATGTCTGGCAATCGCAAGCCTTTTGTTAAGTAGTTATACAGCAGCCAGTGTTGTTCATAAGCAATCAAGTTTTTCCGCTGGATCAGATGTTAAACTTGTGCAAAACCAAAACTATCAGACTCAGTTAAACCAACTGATTGAGCTTTCAAAAAATGTCCGCACAGACGATAAAACTGAGCTTAAATCAATTTATCAGAATATTCTGGCATGGCAAAATAATCGGCATCAGTTAACCGGGCCCGAAGACGGCAAACTTAAATTATATGCTTTTACTGTAGTGAATAATGTATTGTATCGTCTTGAGCAATTTCAGGAAATTATAGCGACTTATAACCTGTGGTATGGCGAAGACACCAAGCCGCCTTTCTTTTTATACAATCATTTAGCCGGTGCTCATATGAAGTTAAACCAGCCAGAACAAGCCGTTGCCGAGTTGAAAAAACTTAAGTCTGAAACCGGTGATCGCTTTCAGCCAGGCAGTAAACTATTTTTATCGCAAGCCTATGCAATGTTGAAAAATGAAGAAAAAGCACTGGAAGCCCTCAACAGTATTGAAGCCACAGATCTGAAAGGTTTAGAGATCCATAAATACTTTATTTATAAGGCTTTAGGGGACAATGCCAGTATAACTGAGATGGAGCAGGCCAACCCATCGCTGGCAGAACAATCTGAGCCTAATATTATTTTAAGCTCGCCCATTTTTAAAATGATTTAGCCCGATTAAGATAAATGCGATGTTATTAACAGATTGTGATACAACGCATTTATCTGTCGCATCACGTTCCGATATCTTGCTTTCTGGTCAATATAAATCTTGTTTCATTTCCACATATTTTTTAAAGCTATTTAATATAGCCTGCCAGCCTTGCTTTTGCGCCTCAACAGCCGTTTCGCTTTCACACTCAAATACATTTTTAATACAGATTCCTGTATTGGTCTGGAAAAACTCAATTTTTACTTCACGCCCGTCATCTAACCGGTAAACAATGCATTGAGTATGGATAACCTGAGTAAATTCACCTTCATAATCGAACCCGGTTACGCCATCTTTTGATTCCATTCGATAATTAAACCGCCCACCCGGCTGAAGCTCAACCGCTGCTGCAGGACACCACCAATCCTCAGATGCAAAATTCCAGTTGATAATTTCATCAGGACTGGTCCAATGGTGCCAAACCTGATTTAATCGTGCATTCACCTCTATGGCCACTGAAGTTTTCATTGTTGCTCCTGTTCACTTGTAACCTAACTAAACAGTTAATTAATAAAGTCTTGTTATAAATATAACCGAATGAGGTTTCAGTTTTGTTAACATAAGACTTGAGCTAAAAGAAAATTTAATAAGCCGACGTGACGTTTTAAAAATAAAAAAGGCCGCTTTCGCGGCCTTTTAAATGACAAGTTCTGTATTAGATAAAAGCTTAATTAAGCTTTAGCTCTTTCCTGTAATACTTTAACTGCTGGTAACTCTTTACCTTCTACAAATTCTAAGAAAGCACCACCACCAGTTGAAACATAAGAGATTTGATCCGCTAAATTCCACTTATCAATAGCAGCTAAGGTATCACCACCACCTGCAATTGAGAAAGCTTCACTTTCTGCGATCGCTTTAGCAACGACTTCTGTACCTTTTGCAAATGCATCAATTTCAAATACACCACAAGGGCCATTCCAGATGATAGTTTTAGCATTCTTAACTATCTCTGCAACACGCGCTGCAGACTCAGGTCCATAATCGATAATTTCTTCGTCTGCTTCAACCTGACTGGCTGGTTTAGCTTCAGTTTTAGAGTCATGTTTCCAGTCGCTAAAGCCATCTTTTGTCGTGCGCACGTCAGTTGCAAATATAACTTCTGTTGTTTCACGTAAACGCTTAGCTTCCGGGATTAAATCTTCTTCATATAAAGAGTTACCCACTTCATTACCAGCAGACGCAACGAATGTATTTGAGATACCGCCACCTACAACTAAGGTATCAGCAATTTTCGAGAAAGCATCTAAAACAGTTAATTTAGAAGACACTTTAGAGCCACCGACGATAGCGACTAATGGACGTTCAGGATTATCTAAAGCTTTACCTAATGCATCTAATTCTTTAACTAATAAAGGACCGGCACAAGCAACGGGCGCAAACTTAGCAACACCATGCGTTGATGCCTGTGCACGGTGAGCTGTACCAAATGCATCCATCACAAACACATCACATAATGCAGCTAACTGTTTAGATAAAGCTTCATCATCGGATTTTTCGCCTTTGTTAAAACGAACATTTTCTAAGATAACCACTTCACCGGCTTTTGCTTCAACGCCGTCTAAATAGTCTTTCGCTAAACGAACCGGCGCGTCCAGCTGTTCATTTAAATAAGCAACTACAGGTGCTAAAGAAAGCGCTTCATCATATTCACCTTCAGTTGGACGACCTAAATGAGACATCACTAATACAGCAGCACCTTTCTCTAAAGCAGCTTTAATAGTTGGGATTGCAGCATCTGCACGAACACTTGATGTAATATTTTTATTATCATCCAAAGGTACGTTTAAATCTTCACGAATTAAAACAGTTTTGCCATTTAAATCCAGGTCAGTCATTTTGATTACTGACATAAGCGGTTCTCCAATTATCTGATTAAAAACTAATTCTAGTATTTATTGCACTTAGGCCTAAATACTCAATTATTATTACTATATTATTATACAAAAGCGGTTTTTTATGCCACTTATTATTCTTTACTTTGCCTGCATCATTGCCCGACAAGTATCCAACATACGATTAGCGTAACCCCATTCGTTGTCACACCATACCAAAACTTTGACTAACTTATTATGACTGACTCTTGTTTGTGTGCCATCTAAAATACATGAATGTGGATCATGATTAAAATCTATAGACACCAAAGGCGCTTCAGTATAATCCAAAATACCTTTTAACTCATTTTCAGCTGCCTGCTGAATCACCTGATTAACCTCGGTGATATTCACTTCCTTTTCAACCGTCATACTTAAAACCAGAGCGGTAACATTAACGGTAGGAACACGCACTGAAATCGCTTCAAACCGCCCCTGAAATTTGGGCAGGATACGTTCAATCCCCGCTGCCAGACGGGTATCAACCGGTATAATTGATTGACTTGCTGCTCGCGTTCTGCGTAAGTCCTGATGATAAGAATCAATGACAGGCTGATCATTCATTGCGGAATGGATCGTTGTAATACTGCCACTTTCAATACCAAATGCCTCGTCCAATGCAGTAATCACGGGTACGCAGCCGTTGGTTGTGCATGAAGCAGCCGAGACGACTCTGTCTCGTTTAGTTAAAATATTTTGGTTTACACCGTAAACTATGGTCGCATCCATATTTACATCGCCCGGGTGTGAAAGCAAGACTTTACTTGCGCCCTGACGAATATGGACAAATGCATCTTCAAAGCCATAAACCTGACCCGTACATTCAAATACAACATCAACCCGCATATTATCCCAGGGCAATTCAGAAACCCGGGTTTCATGTATCAAATGAATTAAGTCATCATTTATTTTAAGTCGGTTATTCTCAAGACTTACATCCGCTTTAAAGTGACCATGAGAAGTATCATATTTTAAAAGGTGGGCAACGCTTTGCGGTGAAGCAAGTTCGTTGATCGCGACAACTTTAAACTCATCTTGCAGGCCATATTCATAAATTGCACGTACAACACTGCGTCCAATTCGACCAAAGCCATTAATCGCAATTCTAATAATGATGGTATCTCCAAGAGCAAAAAAGGCAGACTAAACAGCCTGCCTTTTTTAATTAACTAAGCTTAAAAATTAGCCTAATTTTTTAACTGTATCAACTACGTTTTCAACAGTGAAGCCGAAGTGTTTGAATAAGTCGCCACCTGGTGCAGATTCACCAAATGTAGTCATACAAACAAAGCCACCGTTGAAGCCAACGTACTTGTACCAGTAATCAGCGTGTGCTGCTTCAATTGCTACGCGCTTAGTCACAGCAGCTGGTAATACAGACTCTTTGTACTCAGCAGATTGAGCGTCAAAAGTATCAGTAGAAGGCATAGAAACAACACGTGCTTTAATGCCATCTTCAGCTAATGCAGCAGCTGAATTTACAGCTAATTCAACTTCTGAACCAGTTGCGATTAAGATAACATCAGGTGTACCGTCAGTATCAACTAATACATAACCACCTTTTTGGATGTTAGCTACTTGCTCTGGTGTACGTGGTTGAGCAGCTAAACCTTGACGGCTGAATACTAATGAAGTTGGTGCGTTTTGGCGCTCAACAGCAACTTTCCATGCAGCAGCAGATTCAGTTGCATCAGCAGGACGCCATGTAGACATGTTAGGTGTCATACGCAAGTTAGCTAATTGCTCAACTGGTTGGTGAGTAGGACCATCTTCACCTTGGCCGATTGAATCATGCGTATATACAAAAATGTTTTGAATACCCATTAATGCAGACATACGTACCGCGTTACGAGCATATTCCATAAACATCATGAAAGTTGCGCCGTAGTTGATGAAACCACCGTGCAATGAGATACCGTTCATGATACCAGACATACCGAATTCACGTACACCGTAATGGATGTAGTTACCCGCAGCATCGTCCTGGATACCTTTAGAACCAGACCATAATGTTAAGTTTGAACCTGCTAAGTCAGCAGAACCACCTAATAATTCAGGTAAGATAGCACCGAATGCTTCGATTGTATTTTGTGATGCTTTACGAGAAGCAACTTTTTCGCCTTTCGCTTGAGTTTCAGCGATGAAAGCTTCTGCTTTTTCAGCGAAGTCAGCTGGTAAGTCACCTTTGATTACACGGCGCTCGTATTCAGCTGCTAATTCAGGGTAAGCCGCTTTGTATGCTTCAAATTTCGCGTTCCAAGCCGCTTCTTTTGCAGCACCTGCTTCTTTTTGGTCCCAACCAGCATAAACTTCTGAAGGAATTTCAAATGGTGCATGTGGCCATTGTAAGAATTCACGTGCAGCTGCGATTTCTTCATCACCTAATGGTGCACCGTGACAGTCATGGCTACCACATTTGTTTGGTGAACCTAAACCAATGATTGTTTTAGTACAAATCATAGTTGGTTTATCAGTTACAGACTTAGCTTCGTTAATAGCCGCAGTGATAGCTTCAGGGTTGTGACCATCAACACCGCGGATTACGTGCCAGCCGTAAGATTCGAAACGCTTAGGCGTATCATCAGTGAACCAACCTTCTACGTGACCATCGATAGAAATACCATTGTCATCCCAGAAAGCGATTAATTTACCAAGACCTAAAGTACCCGCTAATGAACAAGCTTCATGAGAGATACCTTCCATTAAACAACCGTCGCCTAAGAAACAGTATGTGAAATGGTCAACAATGTCGTGGCCTTCGCGGTTGAACTGAGCTGCTAAAGTTTTTTCAGCGATTGCAAAACCAACAGCGTTAGAAATACCAGCGCCTAAAGGACCCGTAGTTGTTTCAACACCAACAGTATAACCATACTCAGGGTGACCTGGAGTTTTTGAGTGTAATTGACGGAAACGTTGTAATTCACTGATTGGCAGATCGTAACCTGACAAGTGTAATAAAGAGTAAATTAACATTGAACCGTGGCCGTTTGATAAAATGAAACGGTCACGATCAGACCAGTCAGGGTTAGTTGGATTGTGGTTTAAAAAATCGCACCATAATACCTGAGCGATATCAGCCATACCCATAGGGGCACCAGGGTGACCTGATTTAGCTTTTTGTACCGCGTCCATACTTAAAACACGGATAGCGTTAGCAAGATCTTTGCGTGACGACATTGTAACTCCTTAAGTTAACCATTTTTTGGTAGCGTCGAGTATTTAAATTTAGCTGCCCCAAAACATGAGTCTTTTGGCAGTATAAAAATCGGGGTGTATTTTCCCTTAGTGAAGCGCTAAGTGCAAATTTTTATCGCTTATAACCGCCATATTAAATTAAAAATATGACAAATATGACGAAGACTGTGTATGAAATGCACTTTTTACACTTTGATATTTTATATTTTGTAAACTTAAGTTGAAAAAGTGAACACCGGCCATTGCGGAAAATGGGCTAAATCATACGTCAATTGCATCGAGCAACCAGTTCGGAATAAATATATTTGGGAAGTGTAGTGGAAATTAAAATGATGAAAAATAAAATTCAGTGATATTCAAAAATCATATTTAAACTAGTTAAAATCGCCAGAATCAGACGAACCTGCGTATGAAAAACACAGGTTCGCCAGAATTTACCTGTCTAAGGGACAATTTGCCCTCTTAATTCACCGCCAGGGTTGGTCGTTGTATGAATATTCACATAATGACCAGCCGCCAGTAAGGTATCAAGAATACTTTGCTCAAGCATTAAATTTGCGGGTGACATCCAAATATCAGAGTCTGTTGCATCCTGTTCAAGCGCAACAACCACATCACCGTTTACACCTGCTACGCCTGCGTGGATATGCGCCATAGTGGCATCAGTTAATCCAGACGTAACCGCTTTTAACTCTAACTCATTATCGTCATGATTGAGCAAGGCATAACCGTAACCCATAGCATCCGTTGTAACCGCGGGTACTTCCTGACTGCCTTCAATCGGGAAAGTCATCAACGAATAATTATCGGTTAAAATTTGCCCGCGGATTTCGCCGCCGGCATTGTCCGGGGTATGCACATTAACGTAATGTCCACCTGAAGCCAAAATGCCAAGGATTTCCTCATTTATCATGGTATTTTCAGGCGCCATCCAGACATTCATATCATCCATAGACTGCTCCAAGGCAACCAAAACATCACCATTTGTCCCGATTCTGCCGGTATGAATATGCGCACCGGTTGCATCGGCTACACCTGAGGTCACTATTTTAAGTTCAAGTGCATAATCATTTAAATTAACCAGGGCATAACCACTGCCCATCGCACTTGTGTCAACAGCGGGTACTTCCTGCTCACCGTCAAGTGAAAATGTCGCCAATGCCAAATTATCCGTTAAAATCTGACCACGTATTTCACCACCTGTATTATCCGGTGTATGCACATTAACATAGTGTCCGCCCGAAGCCAGGATGCCAAAAATTTCTTCTGTTAACATGGTATTCTCAGGTACCATCCAGACATTCATATCATCCATAGACTGCTCCAGCGCAACCAGCACATCGCCATTTGTCCCGATTCTGCCGGTATGAATATGCGCACCGGTTGCATCGGCTACACCAGAAGTCACTATTTTAAGTTCAAGTGCATAATCATTTGTATCGACCAGCGCATAACCACTGCCCATAGCTTCAGTCGTTACTGCCGGTACTTCCTGATTACCATTTAATCCAAAAGTGACTAATGCAAAATTATCGGCCAAAATCTGACCGCGGATTTCACCGCCCGGATTATCCGCTGTATGCACGTTCACATAATGTCCGCCTGATAACAGGGTTTCAAAAGTCGCACTGTCGATCATGGTTTCATCCGGCGTCATCCATTCAGAGGTATCAGTGCCTTGCGATAAGGCAATGGCGACATCACCGTTTGTGCCAATTCGACCGGCATGAATATGCGCCGCATTTGCGCCGTCTAAATCCATCGCTTTAACTTTTAAATCCAGTTCACCTGAGGTCATGTTATACGTTGCATAGCCATAACCCATAGCATCTGTATCCACGGCGGGTACTTCCTGCTCACCGGACAAGTCAAAGGTCATCAGGGCAAAATCATCAGTCAAGATCTGACCCCGTAATTCACCGTCCGGATTATCATCTGTATGCACATTAATGTACCAGCCACCATCGAGCATTTCTGCAACCGCAGCCTGGTTAAGATTTGTTTCTTCTATATGGTACATACCAGCTGTATCGCCGGCTTCAAACGCAAAAGCTACATCGCCGTTTGTACCCACATATCCCTGGTGGATATGTGCTGCAGAAAATCCGTCTACATCAGATACATCAAGTGATGCTCTAAATTGCATTAGGTTCTCATCATATTCCACAACGGCACTTGCCATAGCGGATGTCATGACACTCGGGACTTCCTGATCACCCGATAAATCAATCATCAAAGTTAAACTGGGGGTAAATTCTTGCATATCTGGCTCGTCATCATCATCTGAACCAAAGTCCAGAGAACAAGCGGTCAAACTCAGCGCCAACAAGAACGATAAACAGATTTTCATAACTAAATCCTTCTAATAATCAAATGAATTGAATGTTAAATGTTACTAAATCATTAATATTCTCAAGCAGCCAATTTAGTTTAGTTTTTAAACAGAAATTAACCAACTCAATGAAACAATACGGTTAGAAGTGAAAAAAGATCAGATAGGGTGATGTGAATTGAGAATAAATCGGGAGGTAGTTCACATAATTATAACAAAAGATTCTTAAAGACAGGTTGTAGGGGTTATTAATACCTGTGCCGTGCTTATTTTCGATTTATAACAAGAAAAATAGTATGATCCCCTCTATCAAGCGTCTATTTTACTTTACAGTTACCCGCTTACGATTTAAAAAATGGTATCCAGCCACCAGCCAGCCAAATAAATTAGTACTCAAATTTCAGCAGATTAAAAAGTCCTCTTTCATTTATTGTATAAATACAGTTCAGATTGGAGGTTCAATAAAGTCTAGGGTGCAAACCTTTGTTTCAAATAATCCAAAAACAGTTCAACAGGTTTGGCTGCAATATCTTTTTGGCAAAAACCGTTACCTATCCAATAACCTATTGCAGGTTTTAGGGTATTCAAATTGATATTTCCAATACAAGCAATCAAAGTTAGGCCCTTTCATACAATCGCAAAGGTTATTTCAGTTTGCTTTTCAAGGTTGCTTTGATGTGTTGCAATACAGGATTCGGCCAAGCCGTCCGGATAAAGGTGTGGGAACACAGCTATCATGTCGACTACTTCTTTTATCGGCAAGCTGCTGACCTAAATTAGTTTATGTTACTTTCTGCCCTTGATAGTATGGTGTATCAGCGAGTGCCAACATTTCCAAATCTTCTGTGGTATCACAGTATGCATAAATCTGATCAAACTGCAGCAGGTTAATGTTTTGCTTAATCAATTTCACTTTATTGTCGCCACTACAGTCACCATTCAAATATTGACCGGTATAAGTTTGACTCTGGTTGCAAATCGCTAGCGGACTGCATATTAACCGGATCCCCTGTTGGCGACACCAGATTCCAAGGTAAGGATTAACCGAAGCAGAAACCAGATAAACAATATCACCGTTTTGCAGATGTCGCTGTAAGCGATTCATCATTTCCGCTCGTAACATGCCCGGCAACGGCTTTTCTACAAAACTGAGTGCTAAAGCACTCACCTCTTCAGGTTTTCTGTTTATAAACGAAACCTTAGATATTTTTGGCCTGAGTTTAGCAGCGGCATAAACCCGATTTTATACAGTATAATTTGCAGGAGTAGTTTGCTAAATCCAAATAAAATGCGGCTTTTTGGAGTACTGTATAAAATGAAACGGGTAAAAGAATCTTTATTCGTTAAGGTGCCGTCAAAATCAAACAGGGCTAAATCTTGTCAGACACAAAACTGTTTAACGCTCAATAATTACAGTGGCGACTGCGTAGGTTTGCTCATCAGATAGACTCAAATGAGATTTAAAGGGTCGGCTAATAAATTTTTCAGCCTCGCCGCAAATAGTCAATACAGGTGCGCCGGATGCTAAATTGGAAATTTCAAAATCCTGAAAACTCACGCCTTTGGCAATGCCAGTGCCAACTGCTTTTGCGGCGGCCTCTTTTGCTGCCCAGCGCTTTGCTAAGAAGCGCTGAGGCTGTTTATGCTGATTAAATTGCAATAACTCCTGTTCGGTCAAAACACGTTTTGCCATACGATCTAACTGTTCTGGTTTAAACCGGGCAATTTCAACAATATCTGTACCGACACCAATAATCGCCATGAGTTAACACCTCCAGCATTAATAAAAAATACTTATATTCTGGCTTCTAACATAAGTGCACGCATGTCCGAAACCGCTTTTGCCAGTCCGTCCATAGCTGCTCGCGCTATAATGGCATGACCGATATTCAGTTCAATAATTTGTGGGATAGCAGCAATGGGTTTAACATTATGGTAATGTAAACCATGTCCTGCATTCACTTTTAACCCAATAGAATCCGCATAGGCCGCTGCTTTCGCAATTCGGTTCAGCTCAGCTTCTGCTGCTTCTTCGTTCTCAGCATCAGCATAACACCCTGTATGTAATTCGATAAAAGTCGCACCGGATTTTTTAGCCGCATCAATCTGAATATTGTCAGCATCAATAAACAAAGAAACCTGAGTACCGCCTGCCGTAATTCGCTCAACAGCCGTAATCATCTTATCCAGCTGACCCGCTACATCCAAACCGCCTTCCGTTGTTAATTCTTCACGCTTTTCCGGCACTAAGCAACAAAACGCGGGTTTAATACGCTCAGCAATTTGGATCATTTCTTCAGTCACGGCCATTTCAAGGTTCATTCGTGTTTGAATAGTTTGCGCAAGTACTTCAACATCTCTGTCCTGAATATGACGTCTGTCTTCGCGTAAGTGGATGGTAATACCATCCGCACCCGCATGCTCTGCAACCGCTGCTGCGTGAACCGGATCCGGGTAGCTGGTGCCTCTTGCCTGACGCAAAGTTGCAATGTGATCTATATTAACGCCTAATAAAATATCTCTCATTCTGTTTCTCTTAACACTCGTATTCAGTTTAAAATTTTAACTTTGTATTTTGCTTAAACAAGCTTCGACTTTTCAGTGGTCTGCCACCGAGTAAATTATCTAGCCACCAGCGCATAAAAAGTTTTGTGTGTTTTAATATAGCGGGCTTTTGCCAATCTCTCATGCCAATGGCTTTAATTTGTTCCCCAGTTAAAACAGGCTGGTATCGATTTGCTGCAAACTCTGCTGGCAGCCAGCCTAAATCCGGTTGAAAACAATAAGCACGCGTATCGACTAAAGCTTGGTTTGACTCTGCACAGTGAAAATAATCCGGTGCCAGCCCCAGTTCATTAATTAAATCTAATTCAAAGTTACGTAAACTCGGCTCCAACTCGCAATTATCATCATGCAACTGACTTAAGCAGGTTAAATACCAGTCAATACACTGCTCTGGCATTAATACCTGATGTAAGAGCTTAGCGATCAATTCATTAATATAAAACCCGCTGTATAACCGATTACCGGTTAAAGTATCCATTCGCTTGAGTAATTCACTTTGACGGATAAAAAACAGATCGCCCTGCCCGTGTACGGCTGAAATGAGATAAAGGTTAAATGGGGTGAGGTCGTCCTGATTTTTACTGCGTCGGAAAAAGGCAGTAACCCGCCCATCCTGTTCAGTTAATAACTGACAAATTGTGGTATTTTCACGATGTGGTTTTGCATGCAAAACCACAGCACGCTGTAGATTATTCGTCGCCATACCCTAAGCTGCGAAGTGCACGTTCATCATCTGCCCAGCCTGATTTCACTTTTACAAAAAGCTCAAGATAGACTTTACAGCCCATCATTTCTTCAATATCTACTCTCGCATCACGACCAATCACTTTGATTTTTTCGCCGCCTTTACCAATGACGATTCGCTTTTGCGGCTCACGGCTAACTAAAATAGCACCATTAATTTTTAATACACCATTTGGCTGGTGTTTAAATTGCTCAATCTCAACTGCGGTATCGTAAGGCAATTCATCACCTGTATTTCGCATCAGTTTTTCACGGATAATTTCACTGACCATAAAACGTGAAGAACGATCGGTAAAATAATCTTCCGGAAAATAATGTTCGCAAGGCTCTAGATGGCTTCTGACAATTTTTTCCAGTGAATCCACTTGTTCACCAGACATCGCAGAAATAGGGATGATGTCTTTAAAGTCATGCTTGCTGGCTAACATTTGTAAATGAGGCAATAGCTCAGCTTTCTCTTTCACATTGTCCACTTTGTTAATCACTAATACGCAAGGCACATTCGCTTGTTTGATTCGCTTGAGCACTAACTCGTCATCATCGTACCAATGAGTCCCTTCTACCAAAAACAAAACCAGAGCGACATCCGCAATTGAACTGTGCGCAGCCCGGTTCATCAGGCGGTTAATCGCACGCTTTTCATCCGAATGCAAGCCCGGCGTATCTACATAAACAGTCTGATATGCACCCTCTGTGTGAATGCCTAAAACACGATGACGCGTGGTTTGCGCTTTTTTAGAAGTAATACTCACTTTTTGTCCGACTAAGCGGTTAACCAAAGTTGATTTACCAACGTTAGGTCGTCCAACTATGGCTACAAAACCACAATGTGTATCTGGAGTTGTCATTAAAATATTTGGCCTAAGAAGAAGTTAATTGATTAAGCATAGCACGTGCCGCAGATTGCTCTGCTTTTCGACGACTCGAGCCTTTGCCTTCAGTCGTTTTGTTCATGTGCTCAATGCAGCAGCTTACGCTGAAAGTTTGTTTATGATCTTTACCTGTGATGCTGGTAACCTGATATTGAGGCAACTCTTGCTTACGCCCCTGCAACCATTCCTGCAACTGAGTTTTTGCATCTTTTTGTTGCTGGCCGGGTTTTAAGTTTTTCAAACGTTCGTCATACCAGGAAAGAATAATTGCTTTAACAGTTTGAACGTCTGAATCTAAATAAATAGCACCGATAATGGCTTCAACTGCATCTTCCAAAATCGAATTGCGTCTGTGACCACCACTTTTTAATTCGCCCGGGCCCAGTGTTAAATATTCACTGATTTCAAACGTCTGAGCCAACTCCACCAGCGTTTCCCCACGAACTAAAGTTGAACGCATTCGGCTTAAATCGCCTTCTTTGCATTTTGGAAACTGGATATATAGCTGCTCTGCAATGACAAAACTCAAAATAGAGTCACCCAGAAACTCAAGCCTTTCATTGTGAACACTTTTTGCGCTACGATGAGTTAAAGCTTGCTCCAGCAGGTCTTCATTATTAAATTGATATCCAAGCGATTTTGATAGCTTTTTTAAAGGATTAATCATCTGTTGTTACTTCACTCGCACCTGGTATTTGTCCAATACGGCTAAAACGTATATTACTGGGTACCCAGGTTGGCAACCAGTCAGATTCATCACGCTCAAATTCAAAACTCATCCAAATAACAACCGCTTTTCCGACTAGATTTTCCTCTGGCACAAAACCCCAGAAACGACTATCGGTAGAATTATCTCGGTTATCACCCAATGCAAAATAATGTCCTTCAGGCACCAGCCATTCGTCATTACGGGTAGTCGAGTTTTGACGGAAGTATCGTGGTGACATATCCGGCATTCTGAAATTCAGCAAAACATCGTGCTTAACGCCGCCCAGATCTTCAACATATCTGTCTAAAGAATAAGGACCTTGTGTAAATTCACCACGCTTAACCAAGGTTTTTTTCATTTCCTGAAATTTATCATTACATTCAGTGCCGTCCTGACACGCCGGTAATACATATAAATATTTATTACGGTAAATAATGCGATCGCCCGGTAAACCCACAATACGCTTAATATAATCCAGCCGTATATCTTCAGGGTATTTAAATACAGCCACATCACCCCGCTCTGGTTTGCTGGTTTCAATTAAAATATTGTTGGCGATTGGGTTACGGATACCATAATCAAATTTTTGTACCAATATAAAATCACCCACCAATAAAGTAGGCATCATAGAACCGGACGGAATTTGAAATGGCTCATATAAAAATGAACGCAATACAAATACAAATGCAATGACAGGAAACACAGACTGAGAAAATTCTGCTACCGGCCCCTGAGCCAGCATTTTATCTTGTGTATTTTCATCAAAATCAGCGCTAGCTTCTGCTTGCGCGGCCGCTAATTTCTGCTTGCGCTTAGGCGCTAAAACATAGGCATCCAATAACCAAATCAAACCTGTTGCTATCGTGAAGGCAAACAACAGAATAGAAAAATAGCTGGCCATAATATTTCCTGTCTTTTTTTAAATTATTTTCCAAGTTTTAATACTGATAAAAACGCTTCCTGAGGCACTTCAACATTGCCCAGCTGTTTCATACGTTTTTTACCTTCTTTTTGTTTTTGCAGCAGCTTTTTCTTACGCGAAACGTCACCGCCATAACATTTGGCGATTACATTTTTACGCAGTTGTTTTACTGTCGTTCGGGCAATAACATGAGCACCAATTGTCGCCTGAATTGCAATGTCAAACATCTGTCTTGGAATCAGTTCTTTCAGCTTTTCGGCCATTTCACGACCACGATACTGCGACTGATCTCTGTGCGTAATCAATGCTAATGCATCCACTCTTTCACCATTAATCAAAATATCGACCCGTACCATGTCAGACAGTTCAAATTTTTTGAAATTATAATCAAGTGAAGCATAACCCCGACTGGTTGATTTTAAGCGGTCAAAAAAGTCCAGAACCACTTCAGCCATAGGAATATCATAAACCACACTCACCTGATTGCCGTGATAGCTCATGTTTTTCTGCACACCCCGTTTTTCAACGCACAGGGTAATTACATTGCCCAAATGTTCCTGCGGAACTAAAATACTACATTCAGCAATCGGCTCATAAATCGCTTCAATATTGCCAATTGGAGGCAGTGCAGACGGGTTATCAACCATGACAATTTCGCCGTCTTTTTTCTCAACTTTATACACTACGGTTGGCGCTGAAGTGATCAAGTCAATATCATATTCGCGCTCTAAACGTTCCTGCACGATCTCCATATGCAACATGCCTAAGAAGCCACAGCGGAAACCAAAACCAAGTGCAGTAGAACTTTCCGGTTCATAAAACAAAGATGCATCATTTAAGCTGAGTTTACCAAGCGCATCCCGTAAGTCTTCAAAATCATCAGACGAAATTGGAAATATGCCGGCATATACCTGTGGCTTAACTTTTTGGAAACCCGGTAATTGTTTGGTTGCAGGATTTCGACTGGTGGTAATGGTATCCCCAACCGGTGCACCTAAAATATCTTTAATACCCGCAATAATGTAACCGACTTCACCCGCTTTTAACGTACCGGTTTTTGTTTGCTTAGGTGTAAAAATACCAATTTGATCAATTACATGTTCCTGACCAGTTGACATGACTTTCATTTTTTCGCCGGCTTTGAGCTCACCGTTCATCACCCGAACCAATGAGACAACGCCTTGATAGTTATCAAACCATGAATCAATAATCAGAGCTTCGACCGGCGCATCCACTTCCCCTTCCGGCGGCGGAATGCGATGAACAATCGTTTCAAGTACATCTTCAATGCCAATACCGGTTTTAGCTGAACAGCGCACCGCGTCTAACGCATCAATACCAACAATATCTTCAATCTCTTCGGCTACTCTGTCAGGCTCTGCCTGAGGTAAATCAATTTTGTTTAATACCGGAACAACTTCTAGCTCCATTTCAATTGCGGTATAACAGTTTGCCAGTGTCTGAGCTTCAACGCCCTGACCGGCATCAACTACCAGTAAGGCGCCTTCACAAGCCGCCAGTGAACGCGAAACCTCATATGTAAAGTCAACATGCCCTGGCGTATCGATAAAGTTTAACTGATAAGTTTCACCATCTTTTGCTGTATAGTTAAGCGTTACGCTTTGTGCCTTAATGGTTATCCCACGCTCGCGCTCTATATCCATAGAGTCTAAAACCTGAGCGGCCATTTCTCGTTCAGTTAAGCCGCCGCATACTTGGATAAGCCTGTCAGATAAAGTAGATTTGCCGTGATCGATATGCGCTATGATTGAAAAGTTACGTATGTGTTTGAAAGTACTCAATTTATTCTCTCTAAAAACGAAAATTATCAAACGTTTCAAAACTTTAGTATTCACTAATAAAAATTTGAACTTTATGTGTATTGCGCTTGATATAACTTAAAACTTTAAAAAATTCCTGTCATTATACACTTTATAATTTAGCTATAAAGCTTTGTTTAGTATTTGGCATAATATGTCATTCAACTTACCTGCTTTTTTACAAATGACAACAATGTACGTCAAATAAAATGCACACCCAAAGTGCATGCATATTCATTTTAGTGAATTTTTCTCCTAATCTGAGCGTTAACCCTATCACTGCCTCTAAATACGGCAAGAATATTGATTGAATAAAAAATTTATATATAAATTTCATAAACTTAAAATAAACATATAAACACAGTCAATTGGCATAAGTATTGCTGTAGGGTTTTCGTTTTGTCCGTTAACCTTTTCACGACTCAGGAATAATTATGCAAGAACACTTAGATCTGATTTGGATCATTATCTGCGCCGCTCTGGTTATGTTTATGCAGGCGGGCTTTACCGCACTGGAAACCGGCTTAACCCGCGCTAAAAATAGCATCAATGTTGCCCTCAAAAATATTACAGATTTTGTTTTGGCCATTTTAATATTTTTTACCCTTGGTTATGGCTTAATGTTTGGTGAATCAAACAGTGGCTGGTTCGGTTTGTCTTATTTTATGCTGGACGGTTTAAATACAGGTTTTGATTACGCCGGTTTTGTCTTTCAGGCAACCTTTGCAGGTACGGCCGCGACCATAGTGTCCGGCGCAGTTGCCGAGCGAATGCGGTTTTCTGCTTATGCAATCGTCAGCGCCTTTCTGATTGCATTTGTTTATCCTGTATCTGGTCACTGGATTTGGAATTCAGACGGCTGGCTGGCTCAGTTAAATATGGTTGATTTTGCAGGTTCAACCGTCGTCCACTCACTTGGAGCTTGGTTTGGACTTGCCGGAGCCATTGTTCTGGGTCCCAGAATTGGCCGGTTCAGTCATTCCGAGCATAAAAATCCAATTCAGGGGCACAATTTAGTATTGGCCGTAATCGGTGTATTAGTGCTTTGGTTTGGCTGGATAGGCTTTAACGGAGGCTCGACCCTAGCCGTCAATTCAGATATTGCAAAAATTGTGGCTAATACCATGATAGCGGGCGCAGCTGGCGGTTTTGGCTGTTTTATTGTTTCCACTCTGCATTATTCAGGAGAAATCCGGGTCGAAAAAATGCTCAACGGGGTAGTTGGCGGTCTTGTAACAATTACGGCTGGTTGCGCAGTGGTAGAACCTATGGCAGCTTTTGTACTGGGCATTCTGGGTGGTGTGCTGGTGTACTTTGCCGAAGAAATAATAGCTCAGGTTTTTAAAATAGATGACCCGGTAAATGTGATCGCAGCACACGGGGTAGCCGGTGCATGGGGCACTCTGGCACTGGCGTTCGCCGCACCGGTTGAACAACTGCCGCTTCAAAATGCCTGGGCTCAATTTACCGTTCAGTTTTATGGTGTATCAGCAATTTTCATCTGGGGTTTTGGAACCGGTCTGATTGTATTTGGCACACTCAAAGCGCTCAATATGTTAAGGGTTTCAGAGGATGGTGAACTCATGGGCCTGAATTACCACGAGCATAAAGCGAACTCGGGTTTTATTGATACCATGCAAGCCATGCATCAAATTATTCAGTCACACAAAGATATTACTTCAGGCGAAGGCGATTTAACACGTCGGATTGACGTAGAACGTGGCAGTGAATCTGGTGATATCGCATTTTTATTTAATCAGTTGATGGATCAATACCACGATACCATAGTTAAAGTTAAAAACTCGATACAAGAAGTAAGCCAGGTATCCAGTACGATGGCAGAGACCAGTACTCAGATGGATACAAAAGCAGGCGATCAGATGACAGCGACGGTTGAAGGTGCGCAAGCACTAGAAAACTTGCAAATCACTATGCTTGAAGTCCAAAAACGAATCAATTTAAGTGAAGAATTTGCCGCTCACGTCTGTTATGAAATCACTCAGGGTAAAGGTAGTATTCAGGATATTAATAATATTATCTCAAAGCTGGCAAACAACATTACTCAGGCCGAAGTCTCCATGCAACAGGTTGAATCTGAAACCAGTTCAGTGACTAAAATATTGGCAGATATTCGCCAGATTAGTGATCAGACAAACTTGTTGGCACTCAATGCAGCAATCGAAGCGGCAAGAGCCGGTAGCCATGGAAATGGTTTTGCGGTTGTCGCTGATGAAGTCCGTTTACTGTCAACCCGAGTCAGTGATGCTACGGTCGAAATCGGTAATACAATTAACCGCTTGGTTGAAGGTGCAAATAATACAGCCAGCTTGATGAAAGAAAGTCGACAATATGCAGATGAAGGTGTTGAACATACAACTTCATCTAAACATTTACTCGAGCAACTGAATCGTATTTCTCAAAAAATTGAAGAAAATATGCAAGCTGTCCGTCAGGCATCCGACAGCCATAGTGAGTCTATTGTGCAGGTAAGGTCAACAATGGATCATATCATGCATTCTAGTATTGAATCCGTTGAAAGCGCTGAAAACCTGGCTGGTTCTAGCCATAAAATCAGTTCGGTTTCTCATTCTCTGGCAGAGCAGGTTCAGAACTTGAAAGTAACAGGCCAGTCTGGATTAATGCACTAGCGCGAAAATTAGGTTCAAAGCAGACTCAGTAACTGAGTCTGCTTTTTTGATAGTGAAATCAGTTTTACGTTATTTCATTAATCAATCATTAACTGCTTAACTTGATAGACCACACAATCCATTGCTACAAGGGTGTATTAAGTGATACGGCTTACAACACCGACATCCGCTATTAATTCATTTCATCTATTCAAAAAATGCCAGTATTAGCACTGACTTGAAACCTGTTTTTGAATCTATACACTGTATATGCAATTAAACAAGTGGAGGTAATATGGCGAGTCAACATCGCGCTAAATTCGAAACGATTTTCCCAAGTGATTTTATAAAAGCGAATAGCAACTTTAGTCACATATATGAGTTATTGGATGCATCAGGCTATGAAATAAATTCACCACAGGATCTAGTGACGATACCTGACGCTGAATGGGACGCCCATATTATGAATAATACGGTTTTTTCAAACTGGAATGATATGCAAATTAAAGCTTTCGAAGCTTATTCTACTATAACTGGCGCTAACACCTCTGTTTAATAAAGGTGAGGTTAACGCTGTCCCTTTAATTGAAAGTCGCAAGGCTAGGATTTCTTTTCAGACTCGATACAGACAAAGCTGGCGCTGCTTATTTGCTCAACAACATAAGGCAATAAAGCTTGTTGATTGAGTTTTTGGCTGAGCGTTTTAGCGATATAAAATCCAAACCAGCCAGCGAGTATGCCAATCAATAAATTAAACAACTCAGTGCTCACCAAACGCTGACTGAAAACCAGACCGACCATAAAAAAGGTCAGTGGCAACCCGTATAACAGTAACGAACCCAATACAATGCTTTGCTCAGGTACAGCAAGGGTCACCATTTGCTCGGGTTCAACCTTATGTTTACATTCCACCAGTACCTGATTCGTTTTGGGGGCCAGTGTTTTAGCGATTAGCCCGGTGCCACACTCAGAATTATGTTGGCAGGCGTCACAGCTGGATTTAATTTGAGTTTCAACCCAAATTAAATCCTCATTATGACGTTTAACCACTTTGGCTTGCTCGTAAAGCATGACAGATTAGTCCCAGCGAATTGAACTAATTAATTTTTCGGCCGTTTGCAGCGGTATTTTACCAATCACAGTGACTTCAGCCTGATTAATTTGTTTAGTTAGATAACTATTTGCACCTGAACTTAATGCAGCCGGAGCAACACCTTCTTCATTGTCTAAACGCCTTAAATAAACGGAAAACCAAACGACACCGTCAGATAACATCACATAATCGACCAGTTCACGACTCCCGAATAAATAGTGGCGATCGACTTTAACCGGCTCAAATCCAACTGGCACCCAGGTAATTTGCCAGTCGACCGACTTTATCGGCGCACTGTTTTTAATCGTGAAAGCTTCAGGCAAATCCGCCTGATGGATCTCATGTAATATCTCACTGGCTTCATGTGTCACCTGTAAATAAGTTACCTGTAACTGCTCCAGAACCTGATTATCTTTGGTCACTATCGCCGATTTTAATAACAAACCGGTTTCTTCATGAACCCACAGCCAATAGTCGTAACGTGCTGCATCTTTCGCTATCACTCTGAGCATTCTGGCTGGTAACCCGGCAATCCGGCTTTTCCCCATTAGATGAAAATCATAACTGATTTCAATTTGCTCGGTGGGTGCTCTTAGAATTTCGGGCAAAGGACCATGTGAAACCGTATCTTTTATGCTGTAGGCTGTTTGTTCCGGTTGCAGATAAGTTAGCGTATCCCCTTTGCGAATAAGCTGCTGACCAGGCCCGTTTAAGGCCGTGATAATTTCCCGTTCCTGATCATCAATCGTCCCGTGAAACCATCGCCAAGGTTCAGCTTTGTCATTGTGCACAATGACAAATGACATTTCGTAATTCAGCGTTTTAGTCGCGTGGTGCATTTTTTCTATCCACGCATTGGCATCAGACTGAGCCCAAATTTGACCGGAGAAAAATACAAGCACTAATGTCAGGCATTTCCTGCCCCAGTCAAATAAGGCAGTGAAGAGGGTAATAAATTTAGTTGGCTGGATTTGTAACTTGTTCAGGTTGACCATCCTTTAACGATTCTGTCGTATTGTACTGACGCGTTTTTAGTTGCTGTGCATGATCCATAATATACGCGTTAATTCTTTGTCTTTGAAGCGCAGCTTCATTAGAACTAATACTTGGATATGCTTCAACTTGCTGCATACTAACAGGATCAAGCGAACCACCAATCGGGAAAGTCTGTAAAACCGGCTGTGGTACATGAACTTCCGGTTCTTCGGTTTGAAAACCCACCACAAGTGCAGCTGCAAAAGAAGCAGCCAGACCATATTGCATTGCCGGTCTGAATAAGCTAACAACTTTACCTGACTTAGGTTTATCAGTTGCCGACTCATTATTCGCCGTTTGTTTGGCATTAGGTGCCAGCACAACCGGCTCTTTTTCAATCGCTTGCGCAATTTTATCCGCAATGTCCAAATTTAACTGTGCGGGTAGTTCATTACGCATTGCATCACCAATTAAATGGTAACGCCCAAAACATTCGACTAGTTTTGGATCCTGCTTTAATTTCTCCATCGTTTTTTGATTGTCTGGCTGACCATCGATTAAAGCAGATAAATTTTCTTTAGTTTTTGAACTCATACTCACTTCACTTAATTTAGTCGAATAAAAATGTTCGAATTTACGCCCTTTTCAACAAAGGCTGCAAATTGTTGTCTATTGCTTCACGCGCTCTGAAAATTCGCGATCTAACAGTACCCACAGGGCAATCCATTACATCGGCAATTTCTTCATAACTCATGCCATCCATCTCACGCAACGTAATAGCCGTTTTTAAATCATCCGGTAAATTATCAATTGAGCTATAAATGGTTCGTTTAACTTCATCAGACATCAATAAATTTTCCGGAGAACTGTTTTCTCTTAGTGCATCTGCACTATCTATAAATTCAGCATCCCCCACATCAATATCATTAACTGCAACTTTTCGGGCCTGAGAAGCAATGTAGTTTTTAGCACTGTTAACCGAAATTCGGTATAACCAAGTATAAAAAGCACTCTCTCCACGAAAGCCGGGCAAGGCTCGATAGGCCTTAATAAAAGCTTCTTGTACTACATCCGCGACATCGCCCGGATGTTTCACATAGCGAGCAACTAAGTTGGTCACTTTATGCTGGTATTTTTGCACCAGCAAATTAAATGCCTGTTTGTCACCACGCTGAACACGCTCAACCAACTGCTGGTCGGTAACATCTAAGTTCATCTAGGTATGTGCTCCCAATTTGCAACAATATTTTGCATCATATTATACTTCTGCCTAAGTTTTAGTACTTTGTGTTTGTTGACCTTCATTCAGCACTTTAATCTAGGCTATTTGTAATTAATAGACTATTTAATACATAAAAAGTTCTAAAAAATAAAATTAAATGTAAAAATAGCCACATAACCCAAAATATTATTAAAGCAGAGTCATTAATAAAAATGAGTAATAACCAAGTTGAACATACCTGTGACGTTTTAGTCATTGGCGCGGGTGCAGCCGGTTTAACCCTGGCCTTACGATTGGCTGACAACGCAAATGTTATAGTCCTTAGTAAGTCAAAGTTAAAAGAAGGTTCAACTTATTATGCTCAAGGCGGTATAGCAGCTGTTTTTGATAAAACCGACAGCATAGAATCTCATGTTCAGGACACCTTAATTGCCGGAGCGGGTTTATGTGAAGAAACTGCAGTAAGACTGACGGCAGAAAACGCACGTAGTAGTTTAGAGACTCTAATCAGTTATGGTGTACCCTTTGATACTGTGACAGATTCAAAAGGTGAAGAGCATTATCATTTAACGCGCGAAGGCGGTCATAGTCATCGCCGTATCTTGCACGCAGCAGATGCAACCGGTAAAGCGGTTCAGAAAACGCTTATTCGAACCGCACAAAATCACCCAAACATTCATATTTTAGAGCGTTATAACGCGGTTGATTTAATCACCTCAAAAACCACTAAACAGCCAGGTAAACGGGTTTATGGTGCCTATGTATGGAACCGTAATCAAGAATGTGTTGAAGTGATAAAAGCCGCCAAAGTAATATTAGCAACCGGTGGTGCCAGTAAAGTTTATCAGTACACTTCCAATCCGGATATCGCCAGTGGCGACGGTATTGCAATGGCTTGGCGAGCGGGTTGTCGGGTGGCCAATATGGAATTTAATCAATTCCACCCAACCTGTTTATTCCACCCGGATGCTAAAAACTTTTTATTGACCGAAGCCCTACGCGGTGAAGGCGCTTATTTGCGCCGTCCAGACGGCACCCGCTTTATGCCGGAGTTTGATGAGCGAGCCGAACTGGCTCCGCGCGATATCGTCGCCCGCGCTATCGACTATGAAATGAAACGTTTGGGTGCGGACTGCATGTATCTTGATATCAGTCATAAACCAAAAGAATTCATTAAGCAGCATTTCCCGAATATTTATAAACGCTGTAAACAATATGGAATAAAAATCCATAAACAACCGATTCCGGTTGTACCGGCTGCCCATTACACCTGTGGTGGGGTGATGACTAATATGCAGGGACAAACCGATGTTGAAGGGCTATACGCAATCGGGGAAGTTGCCTACACAGGCCTGCATGGCGCAAACCGCATGGCCAGTAACTCTTTGCTGGAATGTCTGGTTTTTGCAGAAGCCGCTGCCAAACATATATTATTAAATCCGCTTGACCAGATTGACTATCCGCAAATCCCAGCCTGGGATGAAAGTCAGGTCTCTAATTCAGATGAAGAAGTTGTGATTCAGCATAACTGGCATGAGCTCAGATTATTGATGTGGGATTATGTTGGCATAGTAAGAACCAACAAACGTCTGGAACGGGCCATGCGCAGGATAGAGTTGCTGCAACAGGAAGTCAGAGAATACTATGCTCATTTCAGAGTTTCTAATAACCTCCTTGAGCTGAGAAACCTGTTAGACGTTGCCGAGTTAATTGTGCGATGCGCTATGTCCCGACAAGAAAGCCGCGGACTACACTACAATTTAGATTACCCGGAGTTGGAAGAAAACCCTCAACCCAGTATTTTGGAGCCGGATTCATTCAAACGCTAAGTTTGGCTGTGAAAGTTTCGATTTAACTGTTTTAAGTCACGCCTGAGCCTGCTTTTTTGCTCCACGCTTAGCATATCAGGCGATAAAATCAGATGCCGCTTTTTGCCGGTACAGGTGTTATCTGTCAACTGCAAATAAAACCAATCTCCCAGATAAAAGCTGTGCCAAGCAAGCTGATACGGCTGACCTTCTAGCAAACATAAATGTTTTTCAATTGAAATGACTTCTGGCAACTGTGAACAATAACGCTTTTTAAAGCGCCTGTATGTGTTAACAACTAACCCCAGAGCCAGCGCCAGTAGTAGATAGTGCCACCCACTGGCGATAGGTACAATCACCAACACAGCTAACAGCCACCAGCACACTAACAACCCGGCAACGACACGGGGCCATTGCTCACTGGGCTTAAGCTCGGCTCGCATCAGATAAATCCTAAATTAGTCGGAAATTATCGCGCCATTCAGTTTATGAATTTTTTTAACCATCATTGCAAAGTCTTTGTCTTCGCAAGCTTTATGTCCCATAAACCAGGCATATAAATCAGGATCATCTGCATTTAATAAGCGCTGAAAAGTTGCCTTTTCATCTTCTTCTAATTGCAAATAATGGTTTTCTACAAATGGCATCAGTATCACGTCCAGTTCTAACATTCCGCGACGACAAGCCCATTTCAGTCTGGCAATATTTTCCATATTAATCTGGTTACTCAAACAAAAAACAACATAATGATAAATAGCATAGCCTAAAGCAAGCGCTGATGATTAATAAAGTTTATTAATCTGAAGAATGACGGTATATTTTGCGCCCCCCGATTTGGTACACTAGCCAAACAAGCATTTTCAGCTTTATTTAATTATCAAGTTTTAGGTACTGATTACATTATGTCTATTTCCTATATCAGCCTGTCAGACTGGCAAGCAATTTCCATCAAAGGGCAAGATCAAAAAACCTATTTAAATAGTCAGGTGACCTGCGACGTAACGGCACTCGGCACAGAGCAGGCCAGTTTTGGTGCTCACTGTGATGCAAAAGGTAAAACCTGGTCGCTATTTTATTTGTTACCCGTTGCCGATGAACTCTTGTTATTTCAAAAAGCATCAACCCTGTCAGCTTCAGCAGAAGCCTTAAAAAAGTTTGGGGTATTTTCAAAAGTAGAAATTAATGCGCCGGCAGCTCAGTGGCAATTCAGCGCCTTATGCGGTGATAATTTAGTTGACTGGTTAAACCCACATCTGGCAGACACACCACAGCAAAACCAAGTTTACGCTTTATTTAACGGCTATGTCTGTTTAATGAGCGAAGAACTTGCGCTTTTTGTCAGCAGTAGTGACGATGCTTTACCCGAACAGATTACTGAACTCAAACAAGCAGAACAAACCGCTTTTGATAGCCAAATAGCACAGCAAGTTTGGCCTTTTATAGAAGCAGAGCAACAGCTGGAATACGTGCCACAAATGCTAAATGCACATGCTATTAACGCTATTAGCTTTAAAAAAGGTTGTTATATGGGCCAGGAAACAGTCGCCCGTATGCGTTATTTAGGTCGGAACAAACGTGCCAGCTTTAGCTTCACCAGTGAACAAAAGATTGAACAAGGCAGTCAACTTGAAAAGCAAGCGGGTTCAGGCTGGCGCCGTGCAGGCGAAGTCATTTTGGTCGCCGAAACAGAAAACAAAACCTTTGGTATTGCGGTTCTCGCAAGCGATACTGATACTACGAGCACACTTCGAGTAAAAGATGATAGTAGCAAAACGGTGCAACTGTCCGCTCTACCCTACTCACTAGAATATGAGGAAAGTAAATGAAAATAGCAGCCAATACCGTTGTTTCAATGCACTACCAGGTTAAAAATAACGATGATGAAGTCCTAGATACATCAGAAGGCAAACAACCCCTAGTATTTATTCATGGCCTTGGATTTTTAATTCCGGGATTAGAGCAAGAATTGCTCGATAAAGAAGCTGGCGCAAAATTCTCTTGCACAATTGAGCCAGTGAATGCCTATGGTGAGCGTCATGAAGGCTTAGTGCAAAAATTACCGATTGACGTATTTGACCAAATTGAAGAAATTCATGAAGGCATGCAATTACGTGCCGATACGGATCAGGGCGAGCAATCCATTTTTATTACTAAAATTGAAGATGAGTTTGTCACCGTAGACGGTAACCACCCGTTAGCAGGTGTTGAACTGACATTTGATGTTGAAGTATTAGAAGTCCGTGAAGCAACCGAAGAAGAAGTTGCACACGGTCATGTGCACGCTCCAGGCGGCTGCGGTCACGAGCATTAATCGAAAATCGCTCCTTCATTTAAGCTCAAACCCGAAAAGCCATAGTATCAACTATGGCTTTTTTGTTTAGCAAAGGTAAACGCCTTTTTATTCAGTGCTTTGCTTAAACTCACAATCAGCATAAAACACACCATAAAAGTAACCAGCATAGCGTGTAAATAATGAAACGGCATCCAGAGAAAAATAAATCCTGCATATAACAAACTACCGAATACGACAGTTATCATCGCAGCCTCAGCTCGCATTTTATCAAACAAAATACAGGCAATAAAAACAGAAAGAATTGGCATACTGAGTAAACCAAATAGCTCTTGAACCAGATTAATAATGCTTTCTGTGCCGGCATAAACCGGCACCATTAATAACGCGCAGCCACATAGAATAAGACTCACCGCCGTATTAGCCTGCTTAACATTAACCTTGGGAGAAATATAACGCTCATGCAAATCACATACATACAAGGACGCAGAAGAATTTAAAATACTGTTAAAACTGGTAAAAACCGCCGCCGCAATAGCCGCGGCAAATACGCCAGATAGATAATCAGGTAAGATAGCAGAAACGACTTTACCGTAGGCATCATCACCAATATCACCATATAACTTAAAAGCGACAATGCCCGGAATAACCACAATGGGCGGGATTACCAAAATACGCAGTACAGAAGCAGCTACCACCCCTTTTTGCGCTTCTTTTAAGGTTTTTGCAGCCATTGCGCGTTGGGTAACGGTTTGATTGGTGCACCAGTAATAAATATGCGCCAGCACCATACCTGATACTAATACATGCCAGGGCAAAGGAGAGTTATCATCGCCAATCAGGGTCAGTCTGGATTCAGGTATCCCCTGAAAACTATAATCGATTGCATTTAAGGATAACACGACAATAAATGCAGCCATGCCCAACAATAAAATGCCACTGTAACTGTCAGAAACCGCTACCGCTCTCAAACCACCAAAAATAGAGTAAGACGCCCCTACTATCACCAAAATAACGGCAATTAACATCAGTGGTATCTGCACTTTAAACAGGGTTTGCATAAACAAAGCCCCGGTATACAGTAAGCTAGGTAAAAAAATAAAAATATTGCCCAACAGAAAAAACACCGCAATCAAGGCGCGAATATGTTTAGACCGATAGCGCTTTTCCAAAAGCTCAGTCGTTGTTGTGCACTCGTGTTTGTAATAAATGGGTAAAAATACTTTCGCAAGAAAGAAAAAACCAATGACAGCCGATAATTCCCACCAGGCTAATAGGGCCATCTGATTGCCATTCATACCAACGAGTTGGTCTGTATTCAAATTGGTTAAAGTCAGCGAACCGGCAACAAAAAACCAGGACAGGCTTTTACCGGCTAAAAAGTATTCACTATTTGACTGCTCACTTTTGCGCATGCCTTTACACTTTAAATAGGTAAAAACAGCAATAATGCAACTAATAAAAAGAAAAATACTAAACTGAATAATAAAATTTGCCATGCTCACCACTAATGTTAAAAGTACACAATCCAAACCACTATTCAGTTATATCTCCTTTCATAACCCGGTCCCTGCATACAATTATGAGTGGCTGCTAACAAGGCGTAAGCAATATTAGCAGTCTATCTGGGAAACTATCATTTACCCGGATCAACACAATGCCAGATTAAAATAGCCGTTCCGATAATTTAAACAAAAATATACATTATTGTAACTTATCGATAAAGCTGTATTTAATGCTGGCATTCTCACTTTCAGTTTATATCTCCTTACTCAAGCGGCATGATACGAACACCAAACAGGCTAAACTGATTGAGAGCCCCGGTTTCTCCGCCTGCTGATGAGTAGGTCTGGTTATTGGTTAAATAACTCATGTTAAAATAATCATGCAGGCTGATCTGATAGCTGCCCCTGGCCAAATCCAGATTAACCGGCGTTGAAAAGCCTGCGCCATTTTCTTGTTTGGTATGAGGTAACTGAACAGCTCCCTGCTTCACAATTTTGCCTTGTTCATCTTTCACCACCATCCATTTAACACCACAGGTAATCCCGGTATTTATCTGATGCAACCAGTTAGTATACTTAAGCTGAATCGCATATCGGCCCGCTTGTTCAACTTTTAGATCTTTAACAACAAAGCGGTCTGATTTATCACCCCAATCAGGAATAACAATATCTTTCTGAGCCGTTTTAACCGCAAGGTTCGTCTCTACCCGGCTATCATCAACCGCAATAAATTGTCCCGGATTAGCGCATACCACCTGACTGTGATGAGATGCATTGCCGGATGCTGTAAACACAGCTGAGACTGCATAACAGGCTTGTCTATCCAAAGGTTTCGGATCTTGCCAGCTAAGGTTTGTCAGGTCTTGCGCAACTTTAGTACCGTTTCTGTAAATCTGATAAGTAACATCACCTGTGTTATATTCATCGGTAATACTCAGGGTAACAGTGTCCGATTCCAGCATTAGATCAAGCTTAGGCTCACGCGGTGCAAAAGCCGTTTCGTCATACCCGCCGGTTTTTGGCGCCACATAAGTGATTTGTGTATTTGCAGATTCAACTCCGGAAAATACAATTTCGATCTGATTAGATTGAGTGAGAGTCTTTTCTGAAATCAGGTTAGAGTCCAGTGCTTGGCCATTTAAGTTAATTTGCTTAACCGTATAAACCCCTTGGCTATCGGTTTTATCCGGAAAACTCAGCTCAATATCCAGTTGTTTGCCTTTCCAGCTTAAGTTTTGCAAACTAATTGAACTTTGTCCGGCAAAATAGCGCTCACGTAATTCAGTGGTGACATAAGGGTCAAGCTCTAACCCCTGAGGTTTTGCCTGCACGCCAAAAATACCATCGATTACCATATTTAAATAAGCCGCCACTGACCATAACTGGCGTTTAGAGTTAATCACAGGGCCTGACAATTGGGGATTATCTTTTTCTAACCAAATCGGCTGAGCGGATAACCACTCCAGATTTTCCATATTAGATAAATTAAGTGCAGCTCCACGGATTAAAGTTGAATAAGCCTCATTGGCAACCGCGACATTATTACCCTGCTTAGCCGCTTTTAAACCATAAGCCGTTACAAACGGCCAGATAGCGCGGTTATGATAAACCGGAATGCCGGGCTGCTGAGGAAAAATAACCGGCGCGCCCATAGGGCCATGCGGATAATTGGCCAGAATTTGTTTAGCCTGAGACTCACTCGCAATACCCGTAATAATTGCCAGAGACTGTCCCAGCCAGTCAAATTTATGCATTACGCTATTATCAAAATGAGCGGCAGTTAAGCTGCTGTATAGCCCGGCACCTTCAAGCCATAAGTGCTGATTAATAGCCTGTTTGAGCGCATCCCCCCAATTTTGATATCGCGCAGCCAGTTGGTTTTTACCCAACTCATTTGCCAGGCGCTCGGCTAAACGAATCGCCTGATAATGTCCCGCATTTGTTGATATCGCTTTTGCAGTTGCCATACTGGATAGATCATCGGGCAACCAGTTGGCATACGTTTGCTCACGCCAGTCTAAAAACGATTGTTCTCCGTTATATACACCAAACTGACTATCAAATGCGACCAATCTATCATTTTCAATTGTATTGCTTAATGCGGTTAAAGCCCGTTTAGCAAACTCAGTCCGCTCTTCCCCGGATAAACTATTTAGCGCAGCTTCAGCCCCGAATGCCCAGGTAATTCTATCGGTACTGATAGGCCAGCTACCACCACTACCGGTATCCTGAATAATTTGCAAGCCATCCGCTGTGCCTGCTGCATATTCAGGCTTTTCAATGCCATCACGATAACCGGATAATTTAAAATCGAGTGAATTTTTAACTCTTTGTGGGTCTAACAAGCCAAGACTGAGATGCGCCGCATAGGATAAATCACGCGTCCACACATAATTCCACTTTTCACCGGTTTCAAAACAGTCACATGCAATGGCTTGACCTGAATTGTAACTGCCATCTTGGATATTACTGACTGAGTCGAGTTTCATTTCATCAACCGACAACGCAAATAATGCATCAAATGCGGTATCACCCGAACGCAGTCTCGGCAGACTCGGATCTTCTGAATAAACCGAAAACTGTGGAACCGGGTCTCTCAACACCTGAGTCGTTGAATGCACATAAGTACGCAGGCCATTAGCTTCTCCTTTAATCGAAAATGTGACCTGTTCACTGCCACCGTCATAAGTATCAAATGACAATTGTGTTTTTTCTGCTGATTTTGGGTGTGGCGCAGTTTCTGCTATTTGATTTGACACCTGACGTTCAACCGTTAATTCTAAACCTTTTGCTGTTTTTTCGATGACAAAAATATAGATCCCCGGACGCTCGGCAATCAGCCTATTCTGAGCATCTGTTTTCTTATTGACCAAAACAATCGGCGTATCTAAATCTTCATTTAAGTCTAATACTCTGCCGTCATTTTCAGCTAGCATTAACTGATATTCCCAATCCTGAGAAGCAAATTTAAATCCATGAATACCTAAACTAATATCTGCTGTAACGCGATATTTATTATCACTGATTTTTATCAGCGGCGCGCTTGTGCCCCAGCTATTAAAATCACCTCGAATATATAAATCAGGTAATTGCTGAGCCTGGCCCTGTTTAACCTGCTCACTCTGAGTTTCAGAGCCAGAGCAGGCAACCAGCATGCCTGAACTCAACACGCCGGATAACATGATGACGGATGTTTTTTTCAAGAAATTTTTATTCATGATTAACCTTTCTTACTGCAAGAACAGAGGCCGCTATATGCGGCGCCCCGCTGAACAGAATGCTTTAATTAAATTTAAATTTTTATAATTTGATATGCCAAAGTGTCCGGATTAAATTTAATCAGATAATCTCCTGCCTCACTGATAGTAAATTTAATATTCGCACCACCTCCGGTGGTTTCTTCAACCGTGCCGGTTAAACCCGTTGCGTTAGCCCAATCCTGACCGGACCAGTCCCCTTTATTGGCAAATTTCATTTCATAATCACCGACAGCAAAATTCACGCTTGCGGAATATTCAATGCCATCCCACGACATTTCCAGATTACCCGGAGACCAGCCCTGCCATGAACCACCGATATACATAGGTTCACTACCTAATATAGTAAGGCTTTGCTCGGCTCTGGCTGGGCAATAAACAGACGATCCATCCTGCGCTGCCACGATAGTCGCTTGCGCTGCAAAATCACCGGCAATTAAACGACTTCCGTCTAGGCTCACGCCACCTGAAAGCACAAAATAACGAACCGGTAATCCTGAGCTGCTGGTCGCATTTAAATTAAGTTCACCGCCTGCATTTATATCTGCTAACTCAGAAAAAGTGATAGTTTGTACAGTACAGCTCGCATTCATATCACTGCTCGCTGTCCAGTTGTCGGCCAGTTCACCATCAAAACTAATACGCCCTAGTTTTTCTGCCTGCCAGTTATCCAACTCAATAGAAACCGGTTGCCCGGCTACCGTATAATTATGAATTTTAACGCCCTGTTCGCCTTCCCCTATTTCAACCTGCTGAGTGCGGTTTGAATTAAAATAAGCTTTAAACAAACTCTGCTGTGAGGACTTTGGCAAATCGTTCCAGGCTTCAATATGCAGGCCATCAATGACAATGTTTTTCCAGTCTGAAACCGCAAACAATCTCATAGCACACGGATTCATCCCCTCAGAGCGTACATTGCGAATGGTTAAATTCTGGATAAGTTTATTAGGATCGGCCGTATTATCTGCATTCATATCTGTCCATACCGATGACGAGTTGATAATACAGGTATTAAATTTCTGATCTTTCCAAAAAATCCGGTTGTGGATCACATCAATATTTTCAACTGTCACATTATTAATTTCGCGTGGCCACCAGCCCCATTGAATGACAGGCCCGTTTTCTACTTTCCAAACCTGAATGTTATTAGCAGTTACATTGCTGTGATAAATTTTGATTACATCATCATTAGCATGGAAAAAAGAATCCTGAATCTGGCTGCCGGTATAAAGCTCTAAACCATCCGTTTGCCAGTACCAACCACCGACTTGCTTGTATTGTTGTACATCCATTGCAAACTGGCTTTCGTTGCCATAAACCACAAATGAATGATAAGGCGGTTCGTTTACCGTAATGCCCTGTAAAGTTAATTTTTGTGCAGAATTGCCAGATGCAAACCTAAGCATTTTGACGCAGGTTTCATGACAGTTATCATTGACGTTATGTTTGTAATCATTAGTGGTGTCTGCTTCATACACATAGTTTTCGCCGGATAACACACCATAACCTGTCACTTTATAATGCTCAGAACCGTCTCTGAACTGAAAAGCGCCTTTTACATAAGCGCCCGGCGCCAGATAAACCCAGTTTACGTTTGATGCCAGATGCGCATGATAATCCGATGGCATAGTGTATGTGCCCGGACCAAAATAAAGTGTACTTTTACTAATCGAATCTAAATCAGGTACCTGCCCGGGTTTGACCTGATATACATTGTCCGCATCTTTATCCGGCACCAGTTCAGCTTGCTGAGCACTATTTAACATAGGTGAAGCAAAAACCATCATTGAATTTTTTGGTTCGGTATGAACTTTCGGATAGCCAGGTCCCGGTTCGCTGGTCAGCTGGCCACTGCCACCGGCTAACGTGTTGTAACTGGTCATTTGCTCAGACGGAAATTCGACCGAAAAACGATAGCCTGCTTGCGAATAAGGTACTAACACCTTAACCGTATCCTGATCCACCATTTGAACATCAAAATCTAAATTGGTCGGACGAATAATAATGTCATCGGCTGACCCAATCACACCGCCATTATTTAAATCAATTTCGACCCAGGTATCCTGCGCATAAATAAAGCTGGTCCAGCTCATTGTCATACCTGTATCTGCAGCAAATTCAGCACCATCCGTTTCGGTATAGCCGACTTTATTTTTGCCACTGCGTGGCACACTCATATACACGTAGGAATCAAACCAATCGTTTGTATTTTCAGCCAAAGCAATTTTTGCAGAATATACAGTAGACTGACGTACTTCATCCAAGGCGACTGACTTAGCCTGTTTATTATTGGTATGCATCCAGGCCATTAAAGTGTCATTTTCAACGGTAAAATTAACCTGAGTATCAAGCGTTTGCTCACCACCGCTATTATCGCCGCCCTCTCCACTGTTGTTACCGCCATCATTACCCCCGTCGTTGGCATCCGGCGTTTTATCAGTAGATGAACCACTACTTGAGCAGCCGACCAATGTGGCCGATAGCAGAGTGCTAAGTAAAGCTGCTGCAAGGAATCTGTAATTTTTTGATTTAATTGACATAAATTGCCCCTCTTTCTGAGCGAATAGACTCATTGAACTGGTTGCCGATCAGGAAGTCACTTCCATCACGATTGCTTCGTAAGGACGAAGCTGACTTAATTCCATATTGTCGGATTTGTAATTTCCTAATAATCTTTTTCTGCGGATCCAGCCTTGCGCATCGAATGCGCTTTTATCGGCTTTAAAATTGAGTGCTACCAACACAAATTGGCTTTGGTGCTGGCGCAAATAAACAAATACATCCGGATTGTCCGCATCCAGTAACTGATACTCACCATGTAATAAAGCCGGCGTTTGTTTACGTAACTGTATTAGCTTGCGAAAATAGTTCAGCGGAGAATTCTTGCGTGTTTGCTGCTCTGCCGCATTCACAGTTTTATAATTTGGGTTAACTCTAATCCACGGCTTTGCCTCACTGAAACCGGCAAAAGCTTGCGTACCCCACTGAAACGGTGTGCGGCTGTTATCCCGTGCCGTGATTTTTTGTGATTCAATAAAAGCATGCAAATCACCGCCGTTTTCTTTTATCTGCTGATACATATTTAAGGTTTCAATATCACGGTAATCGCTAATATCATCAAAGCCGATATTGCTCATCGCCAGTTCATCACCGGCGTAAAAAAATGGGGTCGCACGCATGGTCAATAAAAAGGTCATCAGCATTTTGGCTGATACTTCCCGGTAAGCCTCGCTGTCATTTCCCCAGCGAGAAACCATTCTCGCCTGATCATGATTACCCAGACAGACACTGCCCCAGGCGGATTTAACTGCGTCATTCCATTTAGTATATAGCTGTTTAAACTCGGTCAGCTTATAGCCGGATTCTGGCAGGGTTTTAAACTGATTAGGCAAATAACCTAAGTTCATGCCCTCATCGTGGTACAAAAGATTAAGCGCTTTTCGCTTTGGATCGATAAAATTCATCACAGTGTCAGTGGTAACACCTGTGCCTTCAGCGACTGTCATAATGTTGTAGTGAGACAGTACCTGATCATACATTTCAGCTAAATACTGCTGAAGATGCGGGCCTTGCGCATAATATTTTACGAAGTCGCCCTGAAAAGATGCCGGTAATTCGGGAAAAGCCGTATCTTTGGAAATAAATGGCAGCACATCCATCCTAAAACCATCGACGCCCTTTTTCAGCCAAAAATGCATAATTTGATACATGGCCTGACGAACGGCCGGGTTTTCCCAATTTAAATCCGGCTGAGTCGCTGAAAAATAATGCAGATAATACGAATTGGTCTTTTTTTCATAACGCCAGGCACTGGCATCGACTGCAAAAAAGCTCCAGCGTTTGGGCGGCAGTCCTTTTTCAGCCGGCCACCAGTGAAAAAAGTCACGATAAGGATTATCTCTGGATTGTCTGGCCTGTTGGAACCATTCATGTTCTGAACTGCAATGATTAGGCACAAAATCCAGAATAACTTTTAAACCCTTGTCATGTGCCTGAGCCAACATATTTTCAAAATCAGCCAGCGTGCCAAACTCAGGCATAATGCGTTTATAATCACTGATATCATAGCCATTATCATGATTTGGGGACATAAATATCGGATTTAACCAAATCACATCCACGCCCAAACTAGCAATATAATCCAGCTTTTCAGTAATACCGTTTATATCGCCAATACCATCGTTATTAGAATCATTAAAGCTTCTCGGGTAGACCTGATAAACAACCGCTTGTTTCCACCATGCCTGCCCTTGCTCACCAACACCAGGCTTAGCATATCCGGATGGTGCAATCGTTATCTTTTTTGAAACCCCGGCTTGCAAATTCACTTATAACCCCATTAAATCGATAAACCCGGCATTTTAGCTGCTTCAATCCGAATTCATTACTATCAATCATCAAATTAAATTAGATGATAACCAAAATACAATCGTTTGTATAGAAATATGAAGTTAAAAAAATACATTTCTTTAACTTATCAGAATAACCACAGCTGATTTACAGATAAATGACTGTATGTCATTCACTAGAATTTATCGCGGCGATTTATCTGTCGACAAATCACCGCATTAACATAACCAGTATAAAAATTCTGGCGATTAAAAGGCTGCGAAATTAATTATTCAAAGTCACCGAATACTCAAGTGTGGACGGATTCAGCCTAATTCTGTAACTAGCCGACTGACTCACACTGAATGATACATTGCCACCGCCACCGGTCGTTAAACTCACAATACCGCTAGTGCCAGTTGCATTGCCCCAGTCATCTCCGCTCCAGTTATCTGTATCAGAAAATTTAAGCTCATAAGAACCAGCCTCTATCCAGGTATCCAGATAAAATGCCGTATAATCATCCCAAGTCATAGGTAAATTACCGAGTGTCCAACTTTCCCACGAAGCGCCAACCCAGCGGCTGCCCGGCGCTGCAACCGGATCATCAATATAGTGAATGGCATAAGTCAGCGTAGCCGGGGAAAAAACAATCTCATACAAACCAGCTACCGGTATTGAAAAATCAATATTATTGCCACCACCTGTGGTTAAACTCGCAGTGCCGCTGGTGCCCGTTGCATTACCCCAATCGTCGCCACTCCAATCGATTGTATCTGCAAATTTTAAAGCATGGTTACCCGTTGTCAGATTCACCTGCGCACTGTACTCATTATTTGAGCTGTCCCAGTTCAACGGAATTTGTGACAGGGTAAAACTCTCCCATGATGCCCCTACCCAATACGGCTCTGCGACTGAAAAAGTCACAGAATCAAAATCACTGCAATAGGTTGAATCACCTGCCTGATAAGCACTAACAGTCACCAAACCGCTTTGACTGCCAACTGTTAAGTTATTGCCTGTAATACTGGCATCACCCGAATCCACATAATAATTGACCGGTAAACCTGAATTTTGGCTGGCGGATAACGTCAACTGACTACCGTATACCTGATCTGCAACCGGATTAATGTGTAAATCAGAATCCAGACAAGTTGCACTCTGATCGGTACTGGTTTGCCATTTATCCCATAATTCGCCTGAAAAATTCATCCGCCCTATTTCATCCGCGTTCCAGTTATTCAGTGCTTTGCTTACCGGCTGTCTATCGACAATGTAGTTATGAATATTCAAACCGTTTGGGTTGTCTGATACGCTCACCTGAGCCGAGTAATCTGAGTTCCATAAAGCTTCAAAATGACTGTAGTGCGCACTTTGCGGCATTGGATCAAGCTCATCTATGGTTAAGCCGTTAATATTAATATTCTGCCAGTTAGATAATGCATACAAACGCATAGCACAAAGGGTTTTACCTTCCGAACGAATGTTATTTAAACTTAAGTTACTGATGGTCTTAGAAGGATCCGCGGTATTATCCGCCCCCGTATCCCACCAGGCTTTTGCCGAGTTAATGACACAGGCATTATGTTTTTGATCGGCCCAGTACATACGGTTATGAATAATATCCACATTTGACAAAGTCACATTATCAATGTCACGTGGTGCCCACCCCCACTGGATGACAGGACCATTTTCAACCTTCCAAATTTGCACATTTTGCGCTGTTACATTGCTGTGATACAGCTTAATGACATCATCATTAGAATGATAAAAGGTATTTTTTAAAGTACTGCCGCTGTATAACTCTAAACCATCGGTTTGCCAGTACCAGCTACCGATTTGTTTAAACTGAGCCACATCCATTGCAAAACTGCTTTCATCACCATACACCACAAACGAATGATAAGGCGGCTCAGACAGCGTAACCCCATGTAAAGTCAAGTTTTGTGTATTAGAGGATGACTGAAACTGCAACATTTTTACACAAGAACCATGGCAATTTTCTGCAACTGTATGCATATAACCATTATTAGTATCCGGCTCATAAACATATTTTTCACCGGAAATGACCCCAAAACCTGTTACTTTATAGTCAGTTTCTGCATCTCTGAACTGAAAAGCCCCTTTGACATAAGCGCCCGGTTCAAGATAAACCCAACGAACATTTTCGGGTAAATAAGCATGATAATTCCACGGCATAAAATAAGTGCCTGCCGGAAAATAAATCACATCCTGGGTAATGGAATTCAGATTATTTACTTCGCCTTCGGGTACAGTATAAATATTATCAACCTGAGGGTCCGGAATTAAATCGACCTGCTGTTGAGCATTTAGCATAGGCTCAGCATAAATCAGTAAGGCATTTTGCGGCTCAGTATGCACCTCTCTCGCATTTGCACCGGGTGTTAAAGTTAATTGACCGGTCGCGCCCGACATATCGTTATAGCTGGTTAATAAATCAAAATCGAATTCAACCGAAAAACGATACCCGTCAGTAGAATAAGGAACTTTAATCCTGACGGTCTGGTTGTCGATTAACTGTTTTTCAAAACCCAGCGTGGTTGGCCGAATCGTTACTTCATCGACAGAGCTCAGTGTATTGCTGCCGGTTAACCTCACATCGACCCAGGTGTCTTCGCTGTATAAAAAGGATGACCAACTCATTGTAAAGTTAGCGCTATCGGCAAATTCAGCACCGTCATCTTCGGTATATAACCATTTATCTCGCCCGCCACGCGGTAAAGTCATATAAACAAAAGATTTATAAGACTGATTGGGTTTAGAAACTGTGACCAAATCCAGATCATAAAAGGTAGACTGACGAACATTAGCATCGGCAACCGGCGTTGAAGCATTCAGTTCGCCGTTTTCGTGCCACCAGGATTTAAGCTGGGCATTATCAGCCACTTTCTCATTAGCGGTTAAAGCACGTTGTGCCTGAGAAACCGGTATAAGTTCAGGTGCATGAGCATTAGCTTGTTTTGGTAATTGCCCGGCTAAACTAACTCTAGCAGCCAGCGAATTGGGCACATTGGAATTTAAGTTGTCAGCACTAGGATCAGTTTCATTTTGGCAACCGGTTAATAAAAGCATTGTACATATTGCTGTTGTGATTATTTTCATCTTTTTCAGCCTTTAGTGAAATTTTATAAATTATTGCTCCTGCCATTTTTAATTCACTCCATAACTACAATCGTTTGTATTTTTAAATCTAATGCATTTCAAAAATAAGTTTTACGCACAGTATTTACAGTTAAATATAGATTTATTGTTACAAACAGGTTAATAATAGATCAATACAATCGTTTGCACAAATGAAAAATAGAAAAACAGAATAAATAAAATCCAACTCGTTTATGGTTCAGCTAAAAAATTAGCAGCAGTAAACGAAACATAAGACCAATGTTCAAAGCTTAATTGGGATTGGTTAAATGGCTCACAGTACGATTTAGAATAACTGGTGGTAAATTGCAGCTTTGAGAGAAAAGCAGACGGTCGGATAAACTCGTTTTTGGACAAAAGCGAGTTACTAATTAGGACGATGAGGATCGTATTATCGTGTCTTCATATAAATTAGTACGAACTACGATCCTACATACTTCAACTTAGCATATAAACTGGTTTCTTATAAATAATCTTCTATATTGAAGTAATACAGCGGGTTTAAAATATTAACGGTTGCTTTAGGCCAAAGTTTCTTAGCAGCATCTTCATTTGGGTACGGATCGATCAACAGTACCTGAGTTATATTTTCACCACTTTCTTTCAAAAAATTTCGAAGTGCAAAATCATAAGCATTAAATGCGAAACCAAACAGTATAATTCTCTTACTATTTGATAAAATTCTTTCCCCTAGAGCCCATACATATGCTAGCTCTGGTGGTGGTGTTTTCTCTGGTGTAGGTGGAACAATAAGTTACACAATCACAACACTAAAATTATCTTTAGATTGCAGCTCTAACCTTTCAATTTCTTCCTGAATCAACTTCATCACGTTTGATACATCAGTATTTAATAAGCGTTCAGATTCAGACCAAAAACCATCACTACATAGAATCAAGCTTTGTATATTTTCAGTAGATATGGTTTTGATGGTAAGTGAATTAAGATTATTTGAGCCAACCTTTAACTTTGTAGAAATTAAATGCCTAGATTGATCATAAATTTCCTTCGATATGTTTCCTTTATTATAAAGCTGTAATGTTGGCACATCATCTTTGGTTAACCATTTAACACCTTCAGCCGTTAGGTTGCCTATTCGACAATCTCCACAATGTGCTAAAGTTATTTCACTTTTAGAAACCATCGCTATACAGCAACAAAAAGATAGGTTTTCATGCTTTGGTGACATTAAGTTAAGTGCATCAATAATATTTCTTTTTAATAGCTGCTCAGAGTTTTCAATGCTAGTCCAACTTGACCCAGCTAAGTTTTGTGCAAAACAATTAACAGCTGCTAATGTATTAGCATTATGATTAATACCATCACATACAAGGTAAATATTACCATTTGGAATTTCCCACTCATGCACTGTATCCGCATTAACTGGCTGAATCGGACCTTTACCCGTAAAAATTATACCTGCCATTAAATTTAAGCCTTTCCTGTCGCTAATTGTTGAAACCGGTCCAAAATCATATCGATCCGTTCCGGTTCTTCACCATTTAATGCATTTGCGAAAAGGTATTCGAATTGGCTATCAGCCATAAACCTTGTCATATTGTGTTTTGTATATGTAATCAACTCGGATGGCCCTTCGAATACATCATCAATTAATGAATCTCGACCATTAATTAAAATACATATATCTTCTGCATCCTTGCTTTCTAAAATATCGATATTTCGCCCAAAGAAAGCAGCTAGCTTAGTTGCCAATAGATATTTAGCTTTAACTATTTTAATTTGAACTCCATCGGGCAAGTCATACATTACCGGGTCTTCTTGGCTGGGTTTGAACCACTCATTAGTAAAACCAAGAATATTCTCATCATCTGGCATTACATCAACAAGAATACCGTCACAAACAAACCTGCAAATAGGGGCTACTTCATCATCACCTGGAATATACTCTTTAAATCCAACTTCTCTTAATTTTTGACTTAGTGAGTAGTAACCAGCGGTACTGGTAACTGAAACAATAAAATCGACATCTTTTGTACTTCTAATGTCTATTGGTTGGGCATCATCAAGATGCAAAGAAACTGTAGCCCCACCAACGAAAGTGACTAACTCTAATAGCTCTTCACCTAGCGCATCAGCTACACTCATTAACATTAATTCATGCTCTGTTGGGGTTCTCATATCTTTCCTTTATTTAGCTTTTCAAGAAAAGTAAGAGCTTCTTCCTTTTCTCTAGTGGTTCCTATCCTGAATATGTCCACTAAAGCAAGTTGTTTGTATAACCAGCTATCAATCATTACAGCCTTTGAAACAGATTTATATAATGGATCTATTGCTACCCCTTTAGCAGTGCCTCTAGCGCATGGCCAAACGGGTGGTGTTGAATTAGAGCTTGCAAATATTTCTTTGAAAACTGGGGCTGCGTATGATGTAGGTATTCCACGAACTATACGACCGGGTTCAGTGTAAAACGAAACTCCTGCGCCATAACGAATAAAATTAACAAGTACTGGACGGTTTACTTTGATTCGCTTTGCTCCGAGTTGAAATAATAAACCCGCAGCTATACACCGTTTTACTGCATTATTTACTTCACTTAAAGATATGAAAAGCTGCTTAGCTAATTTACGATAAGTCCACTGGTTATTAATTTCATATTTAGATTCTTGTAGAAATTCATCAATAATTAATAAGTCTTTTGAATCAAAATAATCTAATTCATCTGATACAACTAAATCCTCTTTTTCAATATCATACTGACTAATTTTTTCTACATCGTTCTCAATGCGCATCCACGCCTTACCTTGCAACTCTTTTGTTAGTAATAAAGAATCATCATTCGACTCCTCAAAACTAAGAATTTTAAGCGCTACAAGTAAATCTTGATTTTTTAACATAGATCACTCCACAATGTTCGCCGTTCGCAAACAGAAAACATTTTTTACCACCTTTTATTTTTGATCGCAAGAAGAAAATTTAATTATGGGTGACTTATTGATAGGCCTGAGAAAACGGTAGATATTCACCCATTTAACCATAATCTATGGTGATAACCTCAAGAGTATATGTTTTAAGTTTAAAACAACCCACTGTCACCTTCTGAGGCTAAAGCACTAGCCCGAGATAAAAGAGTTAAGACAGAAACGAAGGTTTGGCGGGCGGTGGTGTGACTTCTACAACAGTTTCAACTTCCTGATTGATCACCATTATATTACCATCAGTAATTGACACATTTATTATGATTTTAAAGTGATTCCGGTTTGCATCACGACCAAAAAAATTAACCGCGATCCTATCATTCTCCATATTTAGATCGTGATTGAAACTGACAGCGTCACCAGCCAAAAAAAACTCTTTTTCGGAAATATGTTCCTGTTTACCTTCCTTATTAACTTTATAACCGGTAACTCCAGTCAACTGAGGCCCACTATTAACTAGTCTAAATTTGTAATTGTGACAACCTTCAAAAAGGCTAGCGGTTCTAGATGGCGCGTGGATTAAATCAATAAAAGCTTTGTTGCTTTCAAAAAGCTTTAATTGCTGCTCGTAATAAACTTGCAGTTCATGATTGTGCTGCTCTTTACTTGTTTCGGCAATATCCTTATATTGCTCAACCGCATTTTTCAGCTCGACTGCCTGAAGTTTTAACTCTCGTCCCTGCATTAAATAACCAAACACCAACCATAAAAATGCCAGCGGGCTAAAAGCCCCTGCTAAAAAGTCGCCAAGATTATTTAAGTCTAACTCGCTAAGTTTAGTTACTAGATCGGTCTTTAAATAAAAAAAACAACTGATGTATGAAACTGAAAGGATGGCGGCTATATATAAGCCAATATTTTCTTTAAAGTGGCGCTTCATAATACTTCCTTATAAATAGGTTGATATAATTAATCCAAAGCCAACGAGATTAACCGTGGTTTCGTCTGATAGATCTAAAACAACTCAATAAAAAGCGATAATTACTGATCCTGTGACAAAAATGAAGATTTAGCAGTGTACTCATTAACTCTATTTAGACTTAAAGGTATTTAATGTTGGTATAGGTGTTTTTATGATATTAGTTCCACCAATAATTAAATTAGTCTCACACTCAGTGTCGGTTGGCCAGGTAACTTGATATGCTGCAGCATATTTATTTACATTCGCATCAAGTACATTTAAATTGATAGCAACTTTCTCTCCACACGTAAAGCCGAGATTCATTAAATCAATTTCGATTTCAGACCATCCCTCTACATAGCTTTTTTCGTATCCAGCTTTATGTTTTCCAGATAACATATCTACTTTCAACTCTTGAAGACACTCGCCTTCATTTTTAGTTTCTAAAATATAGTTGCTTCGAATAAGTTGAAGCTTACCTGAACTTGGTTTTCTTTCGTAGCATGCTACAACTCTTATTTTTGCCTCATTTAGCTGATACTTTGACAACTCACGTTCAAATTGAGCTTCTTTATACAAAGCCAATTAATGTTGATGCTAAGCCTTGGAAGTGGCCGCAATATCCTTGTACTGTTCAACTGCATTTTTTAGTTCTTCAGCCTGAATATTTAACGCCTGAGTATTTTGTTTTAACTCTCTGCCCTGCATTAAATAGCCGATGACCAGCCACATAAAAGCAATGGGGCTAAAAGCCCCTGCTAAAAAATCACCAAACTCATTTAGTGGCATTGTACTGAGCTTGTTTAAATCATCCCACCTAAATGCCGCCACAAACAACACGTACCCAAGCGTTATATAAATCGCGATACGCATTAATACATTTTCGTTTTTATTTTTGTTATCGCTCATAAAATATATCCCTTTAATTTGATTAGGTGGAGATCCAGAGGGTAGTTTGCAAAAAATAATTATTGCACTTAAACCCATGAAAAACAAAATCAAATCAAAAAGTATCTATCTATGAATTGTCCGCGTAGGTTGGGTCGAACGAAGTGAATCCCAACATTTTTTATTCAATATGCCCAAATGTTGGTTGTGCCTCTGGCTTACCCAACCTACCAAGCATGCAAAATTTGAGTTGGGTAAATGTCTGTTTATGAGGCGGTAGCCAGCTTTTAAAATCTAAAAGCCAAGATCCGCTTCTGGCACAAATCTGAATTAGAAGCTCCTATCAAAAAACGTCCGGTCCTTGTCTAAAGCTTCCATTAATAGTATTGCGATTGAATGTCGCTCAAAGCAGTCCTTTAGAGCAATTACGTTAACTCACAATGGGGCAGGGATGAGTTAGTCTTGAACGTCCAATTCTGGGCCCCCTTATCGCTGCACGCCTTGGCAGCGCCATGGTGAGAAACCGGGTTAAATCAATCTATATATAAGAGAATAAATTATCAAACGAGAATAAAAAAAGTGCGCCAGAGGCGCACTAAAGTTTAGGGATACACACAAATATAATTATTATAATTTTTTAAAGCGAATGGCTGCACCGCCGCTGGTTGCCAGTGGCAAGATGAGGCTATCACCTTTTTTTACCGGTTTATTTTCAATGATTAAATCGTAAGGATTAGTTTGCCAGTCGGCTTCTTTACCATCACGGTAAATTTGTGCCTGATAAGTTTCGCCCGCTTTTAAAAAGTCGAGATTAATACTTACTTTACGTGCATTTGCATCGGTTATTGCACCTAAGTACCAGTCCTCACCGCCGCGTTCCTGCCGGGCAAATACCACATACTCGCCCACTTCACCGGCAATTGCTTCACTTTTCTCCCAGTCGGTCGGCACATCAACAATAAACTGAAATGCATCCGGCTTAGCTTCATAATTTTCAGGTAAGTCCGGTACCATTTGAATAGGGCTGTATAACACCACATATAGCGCCAGTTGTTTGGCCAGTGTGGTAGGGATCCGGTTTTCATAACGTTTGGCTGCCTGTAAATCATCCTGCAAACCACCAATATCCGCTTCACGTTTATCATTAAAAGTTAAATCAAATATCCCCGGGGTAAAATCCATAGGTCCGGATAGCATTCGGGTATAAGTCAGCATCACTGTATGCTCAGGCGGGTTAGGCGGTTGGCCCCAGGCATTAAATTCCTGCCCACGTGCGCCTTCGCGTGAAATCCAGTTCGGATAAGTTCGGCGCAAACCTGTATCTTTGACCGGCTCATGGGTATTAATGCTGATTTTGCGTTTAGCCGCTTCGGTGACGCTTTTTAAATATTCACCCACCATAAACTGGCCATCGTGCCATTCTTTACGTTCAAAACCGTTTTCGTCTATCCGGGTAATGTTACCAGCGCTGGCGACATAACCGGTTTTGATTTGTTCAACGCCATGTTTTTCATATAAATCATAGGCATCAGCCATTTGGTTATGGTAATTACTGGCATGGCCAGAGGTTTCGTGGTGCCCTATTAATTTAACGCCCACTTTTTTGCCGTATTCACTGATTTGGGTTAAATCAAAGTCCGGATATGCCTGAGTAAAACTGAAAATCTCACCATTAGCTGCCCAATCACCGTCCCAGCCTGTATTCCAACCTTCAACCAGCACACCGTCAAAACCGTATTTGGCGGCAAAATCCATATAGTTTTTGGTCAATTCGGTTGTCGCGCCATGTTTATCGCCTGAGCCCCAGGTATGTGTCCCTATATGCATACCCCACCAGATACCCACATATTTACCTGGATTCACCCAGGATACATCGCCAAGTTTATTTGGCTCGTTTAAATTAAGAATTAAATCTGAATTTAATAAACCGATTGCCTGAGGGGCAATTTGAATCGTGCGCCACGGTGATTTAAAATCGGTTTGGGTTTTAACGGCAACCCCATCAAACCATGGCGTAAGGTTGGCTTTAAATACGCCCGGTTGCTGCTGATCTAATGTCATCCCGGCATAATCTATAAGCGCCGCTTCGTGAATACTTAAATGCATGCCGTTAGCTAACCGTGCGGTAAAGGGCGTATTAGCACGGTCAATTTCGGCCAGTTTGCTCTTTTGATAGATATGCTCATAGCGGTTAAATTGTTTGGCACCGATCCACCAAGCTTCACTTTGGCTGCTGTTTGGTAAAACAAATTCGGTTGCTTCGTTTATAATTTCAACCTGATTTATTCCCGGCTGTTTGGGCACTTCATATCTGAAGCCTATGCCATCATTAAATACTTTAAACTTGAGTGTGTAAGTATTAAACGGCGCTTTATTTCTTTTTAATTGAACTGATAGTTGATTATGTTGGTCTTGCACTTCACGGCGTTCGCCCCAAGGCTGTTGCCAGGTTTCATCATGGCTTGCGGTAGCTGTGCTTTGTATATTAAACCCATTTAAAAAATCAGGCGATTCTTTAAAATATAAACCCAGTTTGGATGACTGGATTACAGGCTTATTTTGGTAAAACACCCGGTAAACCGGCTGATCATTATCATCCGAGACTTCTACTTTAATCCGGCTGTCGGGTGACATGGCGGTCAGTGTTTTGGCAATACCAGTCTGACAAACCGTCAACGTCATTAAACAAATAGCCGGAAAACTAAAATACTTGGGATTAAGCATTTAAACCTCTACTGCGGGAAATTTTAGAAAAAGAGCAGCCTGCAGATAAACCCATCCGCAGGCTGGTATGCTTGGTAGTTAGGCGTTACTGTTTTTCAAATAGAATCGTTTTTGCTGTCATATCCACGGTGATTTTATAGTCACCAGCATCGGCAGCTGAGATAGCCCATTTGCTGTCTTCGGCATGACCGGCAATGCCTAAGTTATAACCCGTTTCAGCCAGAGACTGTTCGGCTGTGGCCGGATGTATCCAGGCATAACCTGCATCCCAGGTATTTTTAGTCGCAAATTTTAATTCACCCGCTTTTAACGTGACCATACCACTAAATAAAGCCGGATCGGATGCATCCTGTGCCAGCGGGTAGTTGCCGTCTAAATTCCATTCCTGTTCCAGCGCACTGCCCACTGCGTACAGGTTATCAATTCTGAAAATTTCAATGTTTTCAGATGATTGCTCAATTTTAATTGAGTAATAGCCTTCTTCACCCTGATTAATCACCCACTTAGGATCGCCATCCACACTCACACCATAACTGGTTTCAGTCAAAGCCTGACCTTGGGTGAGTGGCTGGATCCAGGCACCGCCCCAACTACCATCTGCTGTGGTCGCAATTTTAAATTCACCTGAAGTTAACGGACCTGCCCAGCCAAATAAGGTATCTGTCCCTGCATTGACCAGAGGTGAAGTATCAGTATGATTCCAGCCGGTTTCAGTTGCATCCCCCACCATGTAAAGGTTGCTGTAAAATTCTATGCCACCTAATAAATCAAAATAAATACGTTCTGCGTTAGTATCTATTGTGATTTTGTATTCACCGGCATCCTGAATTGACCATTTGTTATCCGGTATACCGTTATTGTTCGGGCAATCCGGCAACTCGTATCTTGAATAGGCATTGCCACTGCCGTCAGAAGCTGGCACTGCGCCCGCTTCAGTTGCAATAACCCAAGGACCGCCACACCATTGGTCGGTTACGCCTTCGTCCAGATTTTCCGGATCGTAAAAGAAGAACTTAATTTCGCCCTGGGTTAATAAACCCGTCCATTCATAAATGCCTTCACTGGTTTCTTTCACATATTGCGCCGCGGTAATTGACCAGCCGTTCGGCGTTGCACTCCCGACTGCGCGGTACGGGTCGGTGACCACGGTAATTTTGAAATCGCGCGTGGTTTGCTGATCCGCACTGTCAGTAATACTCAAAGATACATCGTACTGTTTATTCAGCTCGAGCTCATCATAACTTACAGTGACTGTATGTTTGGCATAGTTATAATCAACAATGGCTTCGTCAGTGATATCGCCGCTGCTGCTATAATCATCACCCAATGTAATTTGATAGCTTTTTAAATCCGTTTCATCAAATAGTTCAAAAGCAATTTCGCCGGCAGAAACAGCAACTTCCATTTCTGAGCCTTGTTCAATTGCACCTTTACCATTGACCAGAAAAAAGGCAGGTCTATCTTCGCTGGCACCGTCGAATGCTTCAACCGAGTCACTGCCGCAACCGGTTAATGAAAGCGATAATGAACCCAGTAGCAGGCCTGAAGCGACAGCTCGTGTAATCGTATTTTGCTTAAATAATCTTGTTTTCATAATTTGATTCACTCTTAATTAATTCAGAAAATTCACGTCGATTAAAATTTGAAGCGAGCACCAAACTCATAACGGCGGGCATATTGCTCGTAGTTATAAATAATGCGCTTATCCAAGCTGTAATCTAAGCTGTCGTCATTCAGTAAATTCTGAGCTTCTGCGTAAACCGCAATTTCATCGGTTATCTGAAAGCTGGCACTGAAATCAAGCGAGCCAAACTCTTTAGTTAATTTAGGCGCACCGGAAAAAGGTCCGCATGAACCACAAGCGACAAATTCATCTCGGAAGCTATAGGCCAAACGAGTACTGAACATTTCATCTTCATACATTAATGCCAGGTTATAAGTATTTTCAGATACACCATCAATTGAGGTTAAAATAATTTCACCGTCTACTTCTTGCTCAAGCTCACTGTCAACAAAGGTGTAGTTGGCAACAATACCAAAGCCGTTTTCAAAGATTTTCTGAGCGGATAATTCAATGCCCTGCACCATACCTTCACGCGCATTGATTGGCCCATTTACGGTAAATTCAAACTCTTCACCCTGATAAGGCGTTTCGCCGTCCGGTTCAAATACAGGAATATCTAAATCTTCACCAAATTCAGCGTAAGTAATTAAATTACTGATGTCTTTTCTGAAGGCAGCAATGGCAGCACCGGCGCCGTCTTCGCCATACCATTCAAGGGATAAGTCATAAGAGTTGGCTTCAAACGGGTTTAGCATAGGGTTACCGTTACGCGAAACACGGGGTGGTAAGCTGTTTACTTCCCAACTAACATCCGGCCCTAATTGTGAAATCGTTGGACGGGTAATGGATTTTGAGGCCGCAGCTCTGAATAACAAATCATCAATGATTTCATATGAGAAATTTACTGACGGTAAAAAGTTGTTGTACGAATTTTCTGCTGAAATGGGCGCAATATCCGCAAAATCAGGATTAAAGTTAGTGCTGCCAGCAATCGCAACCAAACTGTTTAATTGCTGAGTATGGCCACTTGAGGTGGTATCCGTTTGCACCCAACGGCCACCAATATTGGCATCCCAACGGTCGCCGGTTAAATCTAGCTGGATATAACCGCCATAAACGTCTTCTTTAATATTGCTCGATGAACGGGCTTCAGGGCGTGATGCGATATTTTGTTCAAAATATTCAGGGCCAGAATGGCGGATAGCCGCTTCAAATAATAAATTAGGGTCCAGCGCCGGCCAGCTATCAAAACTTGAATACGGATATTCTCCCGGAAAATCCACTTGCGCCATCACACCCACATCGCCCAATGTCTGGCTGAAGCTATTACAATAACCACATGCACCCAGCGGTTTCCAGTTCACTTTGTCTTTTTCACGCGAAGAATAAGTTAAACCAAATTCAAGTTGTGCCATGATGTTGCCAATATCAAAAAAGTAGTCGCCGTCAGCCCGGATTGATAAAGCTTTATCGTTGACATCTTCACCTTTGGCTTCCATAAAATGCAAACCAATATCGTCGTTAGCCACTTCCTGACAAGGTGTTCCATCTTCCAGCGTGCAGGTATGAGTAGATACTTTTGGCGTAGCTTCAAAATGGAAGTTTGCATTATTAACACCTGCTACGGTGAAATATTCTTTGCCGTTGACCGGACGATCCGCCTCTGAATACGCAATATCAAATTCAAATTGCATATCTGATGCCGGTTTCCAAACCGTATTCGAGCCAATCATGTAAGTGGTCGCTTCACGGGCTTTGGTATCATTACCGATTTCAAATGGGATATTGGGCAAATCAAACGATGTCACCAAATATTCGTCTCTTTCGTTACCTGTATCCAGTTTTTCTAAAGTGACGTTTTCAAAACGATAATTACCATCAAACTTAAAGCTGTTGTTGGTGGTATAATTCACGTTAAATGAATAAGACTTTTCAGGTGTTTTGTATTTTGAATAAAAGGTATCAATGGTAGTTTCAAAGGTGTTGCTGGGTTTAAACTGCAGCACGCCAACAAAACCCAGACGCTCGCGCTCGCCAAACTGCACCGAATGCGTTGGAATCGCCGGAATTACACCGACTGCATCTGAGATAGGGTCACCATCATCGTCCACTAAACCTAAATCGTTAAATACACCATTACCGTCCGGGTCCACATCAATTTGTGAATTACCGCTTAACTGACCATAGGTATTGGCGCGCCAGTCGCGTTTAGAATAAGTAAAACCAGCCAGCACACCTAAGGTATCATCCATAAAGCTGTTGCTGGCAATAGCTGACAGTTGCTCGCTCCATTTATCGCTTATATTGTCATACAGCATACCTGTGTTACCGGCAATATTAAGACCTTTATTATCAAGCGGTTTAGCGGTTTTTAAATTCACCATGCCGCCGATACTGCCTTCTTGCAAAGCGGCCTGAGAGGTTTTATAAATTTGTGCGGTTGAAATCACTTCAGACGGCATTACATCAAAACTGAAATCCCGACCCGAGTTATCCGTTGCTATGGTGCGGCCATTTAACAACGTCATGTTGTATTGGCTGCTTAAACCACGAATTGAAACAAAACGACCTTCACCACCGCGATCGCGGGAAATCTGAACACCGGTGACGCGCTGCAATGAATCTGCGATATTTGCATCCGGGAATTTGCCCACATCTTCTGCCGAAATCGCATCCATGATGCTTTTTGACGAACGCTTTTCTAACAATGCACGGTTAATTGAGCCACGCAAACCGACAACAGAAATAACTTCAGTATCTTCCTGTTCGGCCATTTCCTGCTGCTGAGTTTCTGCCGACTGTGCAGAAAAGCTGGCAAACAGAGCGGTTGTGACAAAAGCTGACAATGACTTTATTTTAAACATATTATAAGTTTCCTCTAATTGTCCCTTGTTACACCAAAATACAATCGTTTGTATTTTTAATTTTAAAAAATAGCTATCGTTAAACCAGCATATTTCTGCTCTGAGATAGCCATTAAATTATGAGTTAATTAGTTTTTGTTGCAGTACAGAATAATTATAAACACAAATACAATCGTTTGCATAGTTTAAATTGACATTTTTTTTACAATTAGTATTTATCTTTATAAAAAATAGCCGGAATCAAATTATTAAATAGTTTTTTTTAATTGATTATTTGTGGATAATTAGACTGTTAACTTTAATCAGCAATAGTGACTCTATGAAAAAAACAACACATACATCATTGGCAGACATTGCCCAGCTGGCCGGTGTTTCTGTTTCAACCGTATCCAGAGCACTTCAGAACAGTCCCAGAGTAAAACCAGAAACTATTACCCGAATCAAACAATTGGCTAAAGAGCATAATTTTAAACTCAATACGACAGCGCAAAAACTGAGAACTCAAAAAACAAACGTTATCGCAGTTGTCATTGTCATGGAAAAAGATACCAACCAGCGTATCTCTGACCCTTTTGTACTGGAAATGCTAGCGAATATTTCAGAGCGACTGGAAAAATACGGCTACGATATGTTGCTGGTTAATTCCAGCCATGGCCGGGCTGTGGATTTAAAAGATTATTTATTTTCATCTAACCGGGCAGATGGCGTGATTGTGCTGGGCCAAGGCAAAGACGATAACCGGCTCAGTGAGTTATCCAGTGCAGAAGTGCCACTTGTTGTCTGGGGTGTCCCTTATCATTCCAGCCAGTCTTACTGTTTCGTTAGTAGTGACAACCGAAAAGGTGGTTTGCTGGCAACTAATGAACTGATTAAACAGGGTTGCGACAAGATTTTGTTTTTAGGTGATTATGAATACGCGGAATTAGAGCAGCGTTTATTAGGCTTTAAAGATGCACATGATATTCATGATATGAGTTATCAGCCAGACAATATTTTGTTGTGTGATATTACAGCTGAAGATGCTTACCGTGCACTCAGTCAACGCATTGAAAAAAACGGAGTGGATTTTAACGGCATTTTTGCAATTTCAGATATGCTGGCCATCGGCGCAATAAAAGCGCTGACCGAAGCCGGGGTTAAAATTCCGGCGGATGTCGCCTTAATTGGTTATGATGATCTAGTTCTCTCCCAATATACCTTCCCACCCATTTCAACCATTAAGCAGAATTTAACCGAAGCCGCCAGCCAATTAGTTGATTTAGTGATTGCACAAATTCAGAAAAAGCCGGTTAAATCACAAACCATTGATATTTCATTAATTAAACGCCAATCCAGTCAAAAACAATAGCCGTTAACACTAAAAAGCGCCGATATGGCGCTTTTATAAGTTGTTTTAAAGCCAGTCTGATGGCTGATATTGTCATTTAAAAGCCTGTATTAAAAATTCATCGATTTTATTAGCGGTTTTGGATAGCCAGGGTTCAAATAGCCAGAATGTATGAATGGTTTTAGGCTCTTTCACTTGATAAAACTCAGTTTTGATTTTGAGCGAATCCAGTTTAGCTTTAGCCAAATCATAACCTGCGGCAAAACGCATCTGACCACTACTAACAAATAAAAACTGTGGAGCGCTTTTATCAATATACAGTGCGGGATCGGCTTTTGCCCATAGCTCCGGGTTTTCGCTGTAAGTCTCACCGAGCCAAAGTCCCATTGCGGAGGTTTTGCCTTTTTTATCTTCATGAACCAGAGCGGCCGGAGTAGTTAACCCAACCACACCATCCATATCAATGACAGCTTTTACCTGAGTATCCAGCTTTTGACTAAGCGGGTTAGACGGATCCACAAAAACTTTAGAAGCGGCACTAAAGCCTAACAGAGCAGCCATATGACCACCGGATGAACCGCCGCCAATTGCCAGTTTATTTACGTCCACCTGATATTTGGCAGCATTTTGCTTAATCCATAATAGGGCATTATTTAAATCCAGGAGTCCGGCTGGAAACTGAGCTTCCGTAGACAGACGATATTCAGGTGTAAATACCACGTAGCCTTTTTTGACCAATTCATTAGCCAATGCAAACATATGCGTCTTATTACCGGAGCGCCAGCCACCGCCATGGATCAACATGACTGCGGGCGCCGTTTCACCGGCCGCTAAACTCGGCTGGTAAACATCTAAATGCAGCATCCGGGTTAAGCCGTTTGTTTTATTGGGATACGCATAAGCTCTATCCTGGTAAATTTTTATGCCCTCAGCCATCTCGGGGTTCGGGTAAGTCAACTCAGCTTCGGTTTTAGAATATCTGTCGTATCTTTCTTGCACTGTATAGCCGTCATCAACAGAATAGTCGGCTGCAAAAGCGTTGCACGCTGCACTCAAAATAGAAGCGATCAAAAGGTTTTTTATCAGGCTGTTATTTTTCATCAATACTCTCTTTAACCATACTCAATATGCCACCGGTAGCATTATGCGTTATATGAGATATAAATTAAACTGAAAGTCGTCATAAAAGTAAAAAATTAGTTAATAAAAATGTATGAATCAGCCAGCCACTTATTGTTAGCTGTTTATTTTGTCACCGGCTTTTTGCTGATGGAATTTGATCACACACTCTCGGCAAATACAGGCTTTCATTTTCGCATTTTCAGGAACACGAGCGCGAAGTTCATCCGGAAAGGTTAAGCTTGGGTCGTTACACCAGCAGGATTTATTGATATCAGCAGCGGCTAAATTAAGACAAGCATTCTGGTTACCGCATAAAGGACAGCAATTAGGGTTAACTGGGTTCTGTTTCGGTTTTTGCGCTGAGCTCAAATCTGGCTTCCAGTATAAATTGAATAGGATGACAATAGCGCCAGACTATAGTAGATAGCTTCATGATGCACAACCGCCATTATTGCTAACCAATAAAAATCGCCTGTCTATTACAGACGATTTTTCACAAATAAACTTTTGTTATTCACCTTGCCCGGGCGCGTATGGAAATGATAACGCTTTATAGGCTTTTAGTGTGCCTTTTGGCTTATCCAACCCATTTGGAATAGGCTGTCCGGAAAAACTCTGAAAGTACAGAACGCAGGCATTTCGCCACCAAATCGCTTCTTTTAAATGAATACGATTCGCCATTTGTACCTGCTTAAATTGCAGTGGATCGATTTTATCCTTCAGGCTATTCCAGCCTTGATTGATAGACTCAACCTGTTCAACACCTAAATAATACCTGTGTACAAGTTCATCCCATAAACTTCTGCCGGATGATTTTACAGTGTAATCCCAGGGCAAATGATGGAACCACAATAAGTACTTTTCTGGTGTGGTTTCCGGTTTAGCAAGTTGCTCTTTTAAGGGTGAAAAATACTGTTCAACGGCATTAACGCCAGATGGTGAACGGTCAAAACCAAGCCCGTCTTTTGCTGCTCTGTGGTAATAAACCGGATTCCAGTCAGCGCGTCCTAAATCATCAACCCAAGGACCCGGCCCATAATGATGACCGGTTCCCATAATATGATGCAATCCAAGGGGTGTCATATAGTTCACCGTAGCTTCGTGCGATAACATCATCATATCGCTGACTTTTCTCACAACCTTAGGATCATTACTAAGTGTCATTTTAACCCACTCTGTCGCTATTTCCTCGGCAGATAATTCATGATCCCAAGCCATACGACCAAATACATACCAGTTAGATTGCAAAATAATGTGACCTGTCCAGTTTCGGTCAGAGCCAATATTAGATACACCTGCCATTCCGGTTAACGGGTAGTCATAAATTTCACCGGCAACCACTTTGCCAACGGTTGAACCTTTACCTTTAGCATAAGTATCGGCTTTTAATACTTCTTCATACATGGGGCCTAAATAAACAAAATGGGTACTGAAGCCTAAGTATTCCATGGTGATCTGAAACTCCATCATCATAGGCGTGTGTTTGGTTGCGCCAAATAAAGGGCTGATGGGTTCGCGCGGCTGAAAGTCAATCGGCCCGTTTTTTACCTGAACCATGACATTATCGCGGAATTTACCGTCCAGAGGTTTAAACTCAGAATAAGCCTGTTTGGAACGCTCTTCGTTTTTCTCATTGGCATATACAAATGCACGCCACATGACAATGCCACCGTGCGGCGCTAATGCATCGGCCAGCATATTTGCACCTTGGGCATGCGTGCGACCATAATCGCCCGGTCCGGGTTGACCTTCTGAGTTAGCTTTTACTAAAAATCCACCAAAATCAGGGATCATTTTATAAATTTCTGCTGTTTATTGTTGCCACCATTGCTGTACATCCGGATTAAGCGGATCTGAGTTTTTTAAACCTCCCAGTGTTGCCGGCGAATTAAACTTAATAGATAGGTAAACTTTTAAACCATAAGGTCGGAATAAATCGGCCAGCGCTTTCACTTTTTCAAGATAAGCAGGCGTCAGCATAATAGGATCTGCATTCACATTATTTAAAACGGTCCCGTTAATCCCGATTGAAGCGTTCGCGCGCGCATAGTCAGTATATTTCTGGTATTTGTATTCAGGTAATTTGTGCCAGTCCCAGATAGATTCACCGGCAAACCCGCGTTCTACATGCCGGTCAGGATTATCCCAGTGGTTTAATACTCTGACTTTGGTTTTAGGGGCAGAGACGATATCAATCGAATTGAGTGGCGTTTGGGTTTGCACTAAACGCAGCAGATTAAAAGTACCATACAGGGCGCCAATATCAGTATTGGCAGCTATCAGCATTACAGATTTGTTCTGATGTTTGATTTGACGAATCAGATAACCTTCATTACCCAGCTTTTTTAGGTCATCGGCAATGCCCGGCAGCCAAATTTTGGCCTGACGCGCTGTCGTAACCACCAGGTTTGCGGCTTTGTGGCTTGTACTTTCCGACTGCCCCAATAACCCGCTTAACGCATAATCAAGTTCGTCCCGAATGATTTGACTGGTTTTTGATTGTCCGGATACATGCCACTTAACCAATTGTTTTTTATACTGGTTGAGTGACTTTTTGTCTTGCAGTAAATCATATTTCTGCCATAAACGATAGCCATCTTCACCCGTGACTATACTGGATGCACAGGCCAGCGGACTGCTCAGACCTATCACCCAAACTAAAAGCGAAACAATACAATATTTCATTGCTCTCTCATTCTGTAAATTTAAAACAGCCTAACCTCAGAGGGCAGGCATTGGCCAACAAAAACCCAGAGATAAGATAGGTAGTCATCTGCCAAAACCTCTTGCATTAAGCCTTGAAAAACGCGAAAACGACGCTGTCTATTTTCGCTTAGATGTTTAATCTGGACCCTATTAGCTTAAAAATGCGTTTTACTTAACTCAATTAACGCGTCCACTGCCGGTTTTGGCTGATTATTGTGGTCGAACAATAATGGATAGTCGGTTCTGCCTTTGATTGGCCAGCCATTACGCCATGTCTGACTGTCGTTAACTCCCCAAAATGTAATTCGCGAAATTGAGTCTTGGTGTTTTGCAATAATTTTAAACATATCGACCAGGAGCTGAGTAAATTCGTCCGAAACTGGCTTAGGTAACCCTTCACTGTATGGGTTAAATTTATCCTGCAGTTCATAGCTAATTGAAATATCAGCCCCCTGATTTTCGGCACCCGGGAAACGGATAACCGTAATATCCACTTCGGTCAGCATCACTTCGACCCCGAGGTTTTTATAAGCCACGATGGACGCTTCAAATTCAGACAAATCCGGGTTGGTTACCAGTGATGGAATACTATAATGAGCTTGCATGCCGATTGCCGTAATCGGAATATTTTTATCGAGCAATGACTGCACAATTTTAACAGCACCCTGACGCTTTTTCGGCATCCATAAATTGTAATCATTATAATAAAGCTCAGCGTTTGGGTCGGCAGCATGAGCAAATTCGAACGCTTTAGCGATATAATCCTCACCTAAAATTTTATACCATTTGGATTCCCGCATTGAGCCGTCTTCATTTAATGCTTCGTTGACCACATCCCAAGCCTGAATTCGCCCTTTATAACGCCCAACAATAGTATCAATATGATTTTTAAGACGGTTTAATAAAAGCGTACGACTAGCCGGGTTTCCCTGTTCATCCTCAAACACCCAATCTGGCGTTTGTGAATGCCATAATAAAGTATGGCCAATAATAAATTGATCATTTTGCTCGGCTAGTTCAACCAGTTTGTCGGCTACTTTAAAGTTAAATACGCCGGGCATCGGATGAATCTCTTCCCACTTCATTGAATTTTCAGCCGTCACAGCCGAAAATTGTTGATTGGATACTTGCTGACTTTCTCTGTCATATTCGCTGTACCCCATGATCTGAGATTCACTCAGCGCTGTCCCCATAAGAAAAGTATCTTTATAGGCGTCTCTTAAACTGGTTTCTGTATTATCAGAAGACTCGGTGCTTACACAAGCGGTTAGTGCCAGACCAGCACAAACTGCAACCCAGAATTTTTTCATTTTTACCTCAACACACAAATAAGTTGAATTATTATTTTTTAAACAACCACAATATAGTCAAACAAACTATATTAAATAAAATCATAAAAATCCAGCGATAAATCAGTAAATTTTACAAGTTAAATACAAATAAATCCGATATTTTTTTCATAATTAGCATTATTTTCAGAAAATATTAAGATAAAATAGTTTACATTTTATTAATCTTTATATAGTTTATATGACCATATAATAATTTTAATCAAGGTAACAATTAATGTCGCAACAGCGTCTTTCTATCAAAGAAAAGCTCGGCTATGGTTTGGGTGATACTGCAAGTAATATTGTTTTTCAGATTCTTGCTAATTTTATGTTGATATTTTATACCGATGTGTTCGGCATCAGCGCAGCTGCGGCCGGTACACTTATGCTGGTTGTTCGCTTATTTGACGGTGTGACCGACCCTTTAATGGGTGGCATCGCGGACAGAACGCGTACCCGATTTGGTACGTATCGGCCTTATTTATTACTCATGTGCATTCCTTATGGTGTGCTGGCTGTGATTGCATTTACCACACCGGATATTGCGCAAGACAGTAAACTGGTTTATGCATATGTAACTTATGCACTACTGATGACCTGTTATACCGCCATCAATATTCCTTACTCTGCTTTAGGTGGGGTGATGACAAGTGATCCAAAAGAGCGCGCATCATTACAGTCATTTCGTTTTGCGATGGCGATGAGCGGGGGGGTCATTGTCGTCTGGGCACTGCCTCAACTGGTTGATACCTTTGCAGAATACGGTCAACAAACCGGGTATCAATATGCCATGGCGATTTTGGCTACGCTGGCTGTTGTCTGCTTTTTAGCCTGTTTTATGCTCACCAAAGAGCGTGAGCAAGTTAAAAATACATCAGACACCAATATATTACAGGATTTTGGAAACCTGTTTAAAAACGATCAATGGGTACTCATGGTTGTAATTACCGTATTTGTTTTAACCTTAATCGGTTTGCGCTCAGCCATAGCGCCACATTATGTAAAATATTATATTGGGGATGAATCTCTTACCAGTAACTTTTTAACCTTAGGTATGATCGCCTCTGTAATTGGTGCATTAACGACCCACTTTTTATCCCAAAAATTTGGCAAAAAACCTTTGTTCCAGTTTGGTTTGATCATTGGCATTATTTCACATGCTGCCTTGTATGTCTTACCCGCTTCTCAGGTCGCTGTTATTTTTATCACCTTTTTTATTGCCAATTTTGTTCACATGATAGTGACACCTCTGATGTTTTCAATGATCGCCGATACCGTTGATTATGGTCACCTTAAAACCGGTAAAAAAATCATGGCAATGACTTTTTCAGGTCATTTACTGGCGATAAAATTGGGCTTTGCGATTGGGGGCGCTGTCGCCGGCTGGTTATTAAGTATCTACAACTATGTGCCGAATCAGACACAGTCAGCCGAAGCGCTTGGTGGCATTATGTTAGGTTTTGCAGCTGTACCTGCAGTATTACTGGCTGCAGCTTATGCTGTTATGACCAAATACAACTTAACTGAAGGTAAACTTTACCGGGTACAAGAAGAACTGACATTATCTAAATAGCACAAGTTCATTTAAGAGGGCTGCAGCCAGCCCTCTATCCCACAATAAACGATTCAATATCAACATAAAATCCCGGTTTTAAACACGGCTTTTCACCTTTATACTGTCTTTCCAAATCAAATCTAATTGCGCTCACTCTGACCGTCAGCAGTTAATGCTAAACTGAAACTGTTGATCCTGAAAACACAAATAAAAGTATTGAGTTTGACGCCCTTAACACTTGTGCATAAATATGAACCTGAAAACTAAAAACTTGATCAATTGCATGCTTAGCTCATTCCTATTAAGCGCTGCAACCACAAACGCGCAGGAAATCATTCAGGTAACTGCGAACCGCAGTTTACTTGATTCCGCTATCACCAGTAATAATATCAGCCTCTCGACTGAAAAAATTGAGTTGAATAATCATCAGCATCTGAATCAATTATTATCTCAGGTCAGCGGTGTCTGGCTCAGCCGGGGAAACGGACAAGAATCTTTGCTTTCATTGCGCTCCCCTGTTTTTACCGGGCCGGCGGCCTGTAATGAGTTTTTGTTAATGCAGGACGGTATTGCACTGCGCGCACCCGGCTTTTGCAACGTAAATGAACTTTTTGATTCAACAGCTGAGCTTGCAGGTCAGATTGATGTGGTTAAAGGCGCACACTCAGCGCAATACGGACCCAGCGCTATTCATGGTTTAATCAATATCAAATCACCAAGATTAACAAATGATGCGACCACAGCCTCGCTCACACTGGGCCCGGATGGTTATATCAAATTGAATTCTCAATATGCTCAAACTCAGGATACACCGACTTATTTTGGGATGAGTCTAGGGCACGATGGCGGCTATCAGCATAGTTCAGGTTATGATCAACAAAAACTGCTTTTTAAGAATCAGCTGGATTTTAATCAACTGAGTATCAATAACCAAATATCGGTTACCCACTTATCACAGCAAACGGCAGGTTATCTGCAACAAGGAAAAGACGCTTTTAAAAACGCGGCCCTTACCCGGAATAACTCAATCCCGGATGCTTACCGTCACACCACAGCCATTAACGCACATAGTAAAATAAGTTCAGTAAAAGAAAATTACAGCTGGGCCATCACACCTTATATTCGCTGGAATGAAATGCAGTTTTTAATGCATTATTTACCCGGAGAGCCGACCGAAAAGAACGGCCATCAAAGTATTGGAACTCAAGCTCAGCTGCAATATCGACTGGATAAAAGCATTGTCACCGTCGGTACTGATGTCGATATTACGCACGGTTTTTTAAAACAATATCAGAAAAGTGAAACAGATTCTGGCTCTGATTTTCTGGACATGATCTTACCTGCCGGACAGCAATATGATTATCAGGTAAAGGCCCGAAATATTGCATTGTATAGCGGTATTGAGCATTCAATTTCAAAACCATTAACCCTGTCAGCAAACATCCGGTGGGATACCGTCAGATATGATTATGAGAATAAAATGCTGACAGGCAATAGCAAAGACGATGGCAGTGCCTGTGGCGGCCCGGGCTGTCGTTATACCCGCCCTGCTGATAGCAGTGATCAATTCGATAATTTATCCTGGAATGGTCAGTTAAATTATCAATTATCTCCCCAGTCAGACACTTATCTGAAAATAGACCATGCTTTCAGAGCCCCTCATACCAGCGAATTATATCGTCTGCAAAATGGTCAGTTAGAAACTCAAATTGATAGCGAACAAGCTAACTCAATTGAACTGGGCTATCAGTTTATTGAGCAGGCGACCCGGTTGAAACTTGCGATTTACCAGATGCATAAATCTGATGTTATTTTCCGCGATAGTCAGCGAAATTACGTGAATGATGCAAAAATGCGCCATACTGGCATCGAACTGGACTTGAATCAGACGCTATCACCTCAACTTAGCGCTGAGTTTAATTTAAGCTGGGCAGAGCATATTTATAAAAATAACCCGAATCTAGTGAACAGCGATGAAAGCCTAGCAGGCAATAAAATTGATACTGCACCTGAGCTGACAGCGGCCGCCCGGTTTAACTGGTTTTATTTGGCAGATAGTTTAGTTCAGCTCGAATATCAACATATGTCAGACTATTTTTTAAACCCGGAAAATACAGCAGAATATGAAGGCCATAATCTGATTAATCTGAGATGGCAGCACCAACTTAACACCCAGTGGAAACTGGGTCTGCAGTGGCTAAACGCACTGAATACCGCTTATGCTGAACGGGCAGACTTTGCATTTGGCAATTACCGGTATTTTGTCGGTCAGCCTAGCCGGGTTTATTTGAAAGTAAGTTATGATTTTAATTAAGGCTGTTAAATTTTAGTATGATTAACCTGATTTACTCAGGACTGTTTTATTCTGAAACAGCACGGCAGAATGATTAATCATTCTGCCGTGCCTGAGTGGCTCAGTTTAACTATATAGCCAACATTGTATCGTATTAAAACTTATCGTTAATAGGGTCAAACCATAATTCCTTGCGCTGAGTCGGAGTTTGGGGTGTTAGATTTGGGTTAGTGAGATCAATAACTTTGCGCTGTTTAACATTGGTTAAAGTTAAAGCTTGCTTGACTTGAGGATCATCAAAAAACAGTTTTTCATAAGTCCCGTCCGCTATCATATTTTCAAGGCCATTTTTTAAATAGTCGTGTAATTCAGTATTGCCTTTACGGACAAAAAAATAAAACGGCGCTATGTATTTAATTAAAAGATGAGGCTCTACTATCAGATTATATTTGGCTTCTCGTTCGATTTCGCTGAACGGCTCAGGCAAACCTCGCGGAAAATAATCAAACCGGCCACCTTCCAACATTGGAAATAAATTCAAATATTTTAGTTCTTTAACCACTTGTAGCTGATTGCTTTCCAGAATCTTAGTATCAGCCCACATTAATCCCTGTCCAGCTTTAAACCGCTGTAATTCCTGTAAACTCGACACCTGCTTAAATAAATCCCGGTTTTGCGCCTTTACAATCGAAATACGCATTCCAATCAGTCCCCGGTATAACGGAATATAAACGGCTTGGAATTTATCTTCATGTGTTTTACTGGTTAATGTCCACATCAGGTCACGTTCGCCTGAGATAATTTCAGCATGTAGTTTTGTTTCTGACGTTTCAATTCCACTTTTATCATCCGGATAAACAATAGCGTATCCGCCTTCCCTGGCGATCAAAGTTTCAAGTATTCGGTTCGGTAATTTAGCTTGGTTACTGAGTCCCTGCACAGCCAGATCTTGCTCGGCATAACTGTAAGTTGTGAAAATAAAAACAGCAATTATTGAATATAAAGATTTCAATATCTTCTAACCCCCTCATTTCAATCAACAAATTTATAATATTAAATACAGATTTATAGTCCAAATAACTATAATATTGAAATGTTAAAACTTACAAATTTTCATAAGAATTAATTATTCCATTATGAAATAACGGTATTTAAAAGAAGATAACTCATTAACTTTTGAATAAACTCGAGTTTTTGTTTAAAAAAAAGTAAATGAATATTTATAGTAGAGTTGACTAATATGTAATAGTCAAATAAACTACCATGGTGGCAAATAATGATTATTTGTTTAACTCAAAATCAAAAAATTATTTTTACTGGACTACAGGTGAAACATGGCACTTAAAAAAAATAACATATTAAGTTTCCGTAAGAGCTTAATAAGCCTTGCTGTATTAGGGATCGTTCAACCTCTTTACGCGGCAGAGCAAACACAAGAAGAAACAGAAACAATCGAAGTCAAAGGTATACGCGGTAGCGTAATGTCAGCTCAGGCAATTAAACGAGATGCTGATACCTTTGTTGATTCAATTACAGCAACGGATATAGGCGCATTACCGGATTCAAGTGTATTAGAATCTCTGGCACGTGTACCAGGTGTCTCAATTGATCAGTTTGCTACGCCAAATGATCCAGACCACTTTTCAGCACAAGGTTCAGGTGCAGTGGTTCGCGGCATGAGCCAAACCCGAAGTGAGTTTAACGGCCGTGACTCTTTCTCCGCTACTTCAGGTCGTGGTTTAAGCTTCCAGGATGTTTCATCAACCATGATGGCTGGCGTAGACGTATATAAAAACCAAACCGCTGATATGATTGAAGGCGGTATTGCAGGTACTATCAGTTTACGTACCCGTAAACCTTTTGACAGTTCAGGTCGCAAGGTCGCATTTACACTGGAAGGCAACTATGGTGATATGTCACAAGAATGGACACCAACCATTGCCGGTTTATATAGCGACAGATGGGAAACACAATCTGGTCACTGGGGTGTACTAGTAAATGCTTCTCGTTCTGAAATGACAATTGAATCACATGGTATCCAAACAAAACGTTACGAATTTTATGATGCGCAAACGGTAATTGATAACGGTTTTGTACCAGCAGATTCTGCCATGTACACTTATGACGGCAGTTTTGCAGATATCCCGGACGGTGTTGAAGTGGGCGACCAAGGGTTTCTAATCCCAGGCGGTTCAAGCGTTACTATGAAAAACGACAACAATATCAGAACAGGCTTTGGTACCGCCCTTCAATGGAAAAGTTTAGACGACAGTGTACAGGCGACTGTTCAGTTCATGCGCTCCAAAGCTGATTCTTCATGGAAAGAAAACGCAATTAAACATGATGCTGGCTACAACGAAGGCTTTGCTGCACCTGAAGCGGGTACACAATGGGATCTTGACGATAATGGTATTTTCCAAAGCGGTAGCTTGTCTGAAAGACGTGAAGGTTGGCGTGGTGACGGTGATCGTGTACCAAATATCCAGGAGTTCAACCGTTTTGGTTACGGGGTATCAGCAGATGGTCGCTACAATGAATCGACGAATATAGTTGATGATTTATCATTTAATGTTAAATGGATGGTAAATGATAACTGGGAACTGGAAGCAGACGTTCAGCATATTGAAGCCACTTCAGAAGGTTTAGATATGCAAATGATTTATCAAAGCCGGGCGATTCAGAATTACAACCTCAATGGCCCTGATGATCACCCAGTCTTGGATATGATCAATCCGTGGAGCTATATGACGGAAGATCAACTTGCTTCACTGCAAGATCAATATGGTACAGATTACACAGGTGATGACTACTTCACTCAAACCAGCTCTTATACGATGCACGCGGCGATGGACTTTTTCCAGAAAAACAGAGGCCAGTCTGACGCTGTCCGTTTAGATGCTAAGTACTATATTGATGATTCTATGTTCTCATCCGTAAAATTTGGTGTGCGTCATTCAAAACGAGATCAGGTGATACGCCGAACTCAATATGACTGGGGTGCATTACAACCCATCTGGCAAACAATTGGCACCTCCGACGAACGCTATGCTGAATGGAGTGAAAAAGAAAACTTCCTTGCCGGTCGCGGTTGGTTGGATGGTTATTTAGCCGAGTATGCAGGACTTGCTGACGAGTATCAGGTATTAGACTGGAGTGATTTTTATCGCGGTGACACTATCTCAATCGGTAATGATAATCTGATGATCCACCCATCTGATAGTCTTTTAAAAGACATTCATAATTTGGGTGAAAGATTGGCTCCGTTAATCAGTAACTGCACTGACTTTAGAATGGCCGATGATCGAACCGAAGAGTCAATTGAATATGCTGAGGGTGATCCTTGTCAATATCCTAATTTAGATGGCTACTTTAAAGATAATGAAATCAGTGAAACTTCAGAAACCAATACCGCAGCCTACGTAAGAATCGACTTTGATACTGACGTAGCGGATCATCGCGTGTCTGGTAACTTTGGTGCTCGTATCGTTGAGTTAGAAAGCAAAACCTCTGGTTATACTGTTTTCCCGAATATGAATGCAGGCGAGCCAGCTCCAGAAGGATGGGACCCGAATAACTATGACGTCAGCGACTATGACTTATTTTCAGATGAAGTTAAATTCCTAGGCGAAGCTTACCACTATTTACCGCAAGAAATTAAAGACTTCTCGAATGGTGCTTATTCTAAAAACTTTGCAACCAATAAAACGCGCAGAGTTCTACCTAGCTTTAACGTAAAAGTAGAATTGACCGATGACCTACTCGCTCGTTTTGCTCTTTCTAAAGCAATTGCATTGCCAGACATTGGTGATTTAAGAAATTATACCAGTATGGGTCCACTTGCATTTTCATTGGATGCGTCTTATTTAGATCCTGTTTATAGTGCGGACAACCCACACCCGGACGCACCTGCAGATTCTGAAACGGGCCACCCGGTTGACGAAAATGGGGATGATATTGAGCAACAACGCCGTATCGATCCGAGCACAGTTAAATTCCAAGGCTGGGGCGGTAGTGCCGGTAATCCATTCTTAAAACCTATGGAATCTAATCAACTTGATTTATCTTTAGAATGGTATTTCTCAGATGATGGGTCTGTTGTTTCATCTTTCTTCTATAAAGATTTAAGTAACTTCTTTATAAAAGGTGCTTATAACGCTGAATTTACTAACCCGGTTAATGGTATTACACAAACAGCCCGCATTAGCGGTCCGACTAATGGTGGTGACGGTGTGATGAAAGGGGTTGAATTAAGCTATAACCAATTCTATAGCTTCTTACCGGCGCCATTTGATGGTTTAGGTGTTCAGGCAAACTACTCATACATAAAAGCAGAGGGTGTGCCCAACTCAAACCTGGATAATACAGACGTTGCTAATACTGGCGAAGCCGGTGAAGCCATTGATATATTCAAAGGTAAATTACCACTGCGCGGTCAGTCTGAACATACAGCTAACTTCATTGGCATGTATGAAAAAGATGGTTGGTCTGCACGGGTTGCATACAAATGGCGTTCACAATTCCTGTTAACATCTAAAGATGTTATTACAACCCTGCCGATTTATAACGGAGATGAAGGTCAATTAGATGCATCATTATTCTATCAACTAACGGATAATATTAAGGTTGGGGTACAGGGCGTAAACTTAACGGCTGAGCAAACCAAAACTTATCAACAAGTGGATAGTAATTTAAAACTTGGTCGCTCTTGGTTTAACAAAGACCGCAGATATCAGTTAATCATGCGAGCAAGCTTTTAACTCAGAATAACCGGAAAAAATTCGGATAATTTGATTTTTAGACGCAATTAATTTATCCGTTTTTTTCTAAGGTTAGACAGCAGACTAAATTCAGGTTTAGTCTGCTTTTTCGTTTGTAGTTTCAACTTAATGCTGCTTAATTTTATTAGCCCAGAGGAAATATCATGACACCAGTTTCACAACCTAAACGAATAAAAAATATTGTTATTTTAGGTGGCGGAACTGCAGGCTGGATGACAGCTGCGGCGCTATCCAGAGCATTGAAACCAGAGAATATAAAAGTTACCTTAGTCGAATCTGATAAAATCGGTACAGTTGGCGTTGGGGAAGCGACTATCCCCCACATTCGCACCTTTAATGCGTTATTGGGGTTGAATGAAACTGAGTTTATGGAAGCCACTCAGGCGACTTATAAACTCGGCATTCAGTTTTATGGCTGGGGTAAAGCCGACTCGGACTATTTCCATCCATTTTCTGGTTTTGGTAAGCCCTACGACAATATTGATTTTCAGGCAATTTACCAAAAGGCGAGACTGGCCGGTCTGACCCTGCCGTTAGATGCCTTTTCCACTGCAAATGAAGCCTGTCGACAAAATAAATTTTGTTTACCTCAAGCTATGCCTGCTGATTCACTCAACAATTTTTCATATGCTTATCATTTAGATGCGACGGCTTACGCCCAATTTTTAAGACAATATGCTGAACAGCAGGGGGTCACCAGAATAGAAGGTCAATTACAAAGCATTCAAACCTGTCTGGCGGATGGCCATATACAAGCATTAACCTTAGACAATAATACCAAAATCGAAGGTGATTTATTTATTGATTGCTCTGGTTTTCGCGCACTATTAATTGGCCAACACTTGAAGTCAGAATATCAGAATTGGACTCAGTGGCTAAAATGCGACAGCGCAATTGCTATGCAAAGTGAACAACAAAAAACGCTGGCACCCTATACCCGTTCAACTGCGCATGAAAGCGGCTGGTTCTGGCAAATTCCCCTGCAAAAACGCACAGGTAATGGCATTGTCTATAGCCGGGAATATCTATCTGACGACTCTGCACTGGCTAAATTAACCGCACAGTTAAATTTAACCGAGCCGAATCCGTATAATGGCCCGATTCGGTTTAACCCGGGTATGCGTAAGCAATCCTGGCAAAAAAACTGTGTTGCGATTGGATTAGCCAGTGGCTTTTTAGAGCCATTAGAGTCCACCAGCATTCATTTAATTCAACTCAGTATTTTTAAATTAATAGAGCTTCTGCCAGGTGATACCCAGTTTGAAACAGCCAGGGCTGAGTTTAATCGCCTGATTAAGGATGAGTATGTTAATGTCAGAGATTTTATTATTTTGCATTATGCGTTAAATGACCGACCGGAAAATTTCTGGAAAGCATGCCGCGATATGGCTTTACCACAAACATTACAAAACAAAATCGCTTTATTTAAGGCAGTTGGCTATCTGGCACAAAAAGAACAAGGATTATTTTTTAAACCAAGCTGGCAAGCTGTATTATTTGGTCAGGGATTAATCCCTGATGGACATGATTGTAAAGCAGACATTTTAACCAATAAACAAGCACTAGACTGGGTTTATACTTACTTAAGTAAACAAAAACAAAGTGTTGAGAATATGCCCTTACATCAGAAATGGCTTCAACAAACAGGTGCAATGCGCAAATGAAAATTGAGTTACTCGGAAACAATTTAACTTCCTGGATGATAGCAGCCGCACTTGCGCCCTGTTCCCAGTTTCAAATGAGCATATTGGGTGAAAAAACACGACATCAGTATCCACCGGTGCAGTCTGTGTTTCCGTGGTTTGAACAGTATTTGGAATTGACAAAAATCACCCCGAATATATTCACAAAACAAGTAAGCTGTCAGCCATTATTGGCTTACCAGGTGTTTCATTCTGATAAAACTCACAGATTTGGCTTCTGCGATACCGGCGCACCGCTGGGGCCTGCAGATTTTATTCACTTGTTTAGCCAGCTTGCAGGGCAAAATTATCCGGTGGGTGAGTTTTTCGATTACTCTTTCGCCATTCAGTTGGCCAAGCAAGGTAAATATATTCAACCAAAAAAAGATGCTATGTCTATTTTATCAACCTTTGAACATGGCTATATCATTGATACTGATAGTTTTCTAACTTTTTTAAAAAACCAGCTAAAAGCTCATTACCCAGGTCAGATACGTGAAATAGAAGAAATACAGCTTAATCTTAGTGACAAAAATGGTGACGTAAACCAACAAGCAGATTTACAAATAGATTGCCGCGAGCGGCAAAGCCAGTACAAGCATCGAACCATTCAGAGTGTAAGTTGGCAGTGCCAGCTATCTGAGAAACCTCAGCTTAACTTTCAAAAGCAAGTTCAGTTAACTCAATCCGGATGGTTATTAGCGCTAAAACCTAACACGGATTCAAATACGATTCATTTCCAACTCAATTTAACTGAAAGCTTAGAATTAACTCAAAGTCAGATTCAAACTTTGGTTCAACAACACAGCACCGACAAAAACATTCAGGCAGTTATACCCAACAGTATACAAGTTCAGGAAATCATAGAAGGTCCGCTTATAGCGTTTAACCAATCTGCACCGGCATTCAATGTTCACCAAACGCAGGCTAATAGCTGGGCAATGTCATCTATCGACTATACTGTTTTATTTATTATGGCCCTGTTGGACTGTATTGCATTATTTAAAACACCTGACTTATTTCAGCTCGCCTTTAATAAGTGTTATCAGGACAAACTGACAAGCGTGCACAGATATCAAAACATGCTAAGCGATACCCTGAAAGGAACAACAACCAATGATAGCATCAACTTATTTTTAGCCAGCGGCAGAATTAAACAGTTAGATCCAGATTTAATCCAACCAGCCTGGGTGGCTGGATTATTAATGAGTCTTGGCTATTACCCAAAAAGTGGTAATCCGTTCGCCCGCCAGTTACCCAATGCGCAAATAAGCCAGCATTTACAACAAATCCGTCAGGTTTTACAACGAACAAGCCAAAGCATTTAACAAGTTCCAGAGGCACAAATGACAAATAATAATATTCAACATATTTTAATTTTAGGGGGCGGCACAGCCGGGTGGATGACAGCGGCTAGCTTAAGTCACTTTTTAAAGTCAGGCTATCAAATTACTTTGGTTGAATCTGATTCTATTGGCACGGTTGGCGTTGGCGAAGCCACCATTCCACAAATCCAGGTTTTTAATAAAACTTTGGGTATAGATGAAGATGATTTTATTAAAAAAACGCAAGGTACTTTTAAACTGGGAATAGAGTTTGTTAACTGGGGGCAGGTTGGCGATTCATATATTCATGGGTTTGGCCACTTGGGGCAAGATATGTCTGCATTGCCGTTTCATCACCACTGGTGGAAGTTACGTCAGCAAAATCAGGCAAAACCTCTGGCAAACTACGCACTAAACTGCAGCGCTGCGTATCAAAATAAATTTATGCGCTCAATTGACGCTGGCAACTCCCCTCTGTCGAACATTACTTATGCCTATCAGTTTGATGCAGGCTTGTATGCTCAGTATTTAAAAGAATATGCAACAGCCCGTGGTGTTAAACATGTGATTGGTGATGTGGAAAGCACATCTGTTAATGCCGCAAGTGAATTAATTGAAAGTATCTCGCTTAAATCCGGTAATACGCTCCAGGCTGATTTTTTTATTGATTGCACTGGCATGCGCGCATTACTGATAGAAAAAACACTAAACATAGGCTATGAAAACTGGCAACACTGGTTACCCTGTGACTCAGCCTTGGCAGTGCCGAGTAAAAAAATTGAGCCACTCCCCCCCTATACACGCTCTACGGCTCATAGCGCTGGTTGGCAATGGCGTATCCCGCTGCAGCACAGAACCGGAAACGGACACGTATTTTGTAGTGAATATATGAAAACGTCCGACGCTGAACAAATTTTATTGGATAACCTGAGTTCTGACGCCTTACAAGCCCCCAGATTGATTAACTTTACAACTGGTAAACGTAAAGCTTTCTGGCATAAAAACTGTGTGGCTATCGGATTGTCCAGCGGTTTTATGGAGCCACTGGAATCAACCAGTATTCATTTAATTCAGTCAGCCATTGCCCGCTTAATGTCATTATTTCCCGATAAAAGTTTTAATCAGGCGAACATTGATGAGTTTAACCGCCAAACGCATTTTGAATACGACAGTATTCGTGACTTTATTATTCTTCATTACAAAGCAACCCAGAGAGAAGACTCCGAGTTTTGGCGTTACTGCAAAAATATGCCTGTGCCTGATTCATTGCAGGAAAAGCTTGATCTGTTCAAACAACATGGCCATGTCAATCGTTTTAATAACGAACTATTCAATGAAAATAGCTGGGTAGAGGTTTTATTCGGTCAAAACATTGAGCCGCAAGGTTATCACCCTATGGTAGACCTAGTGCCAGTAGAACAGCTTAAGCAAAATCTAGCCGGAATTGAAAATGTAGTAGCACAATGTGTGGACTATATGCCAAGCCAGCAAACTTTTATTAATCAGTTTTGTAAAGCAGATTAAATACGCTCAGAGTACATTAATAACATTATCGGAAAACAAACAAGTTGAATAAACTCTACTTGTTTGGCTTCAATTAATTATATGATAAATGTTAAATAGATGATTATTTAGATACTTAATTAACGACATTCTGTTAATATTTAACCTCATATATGGTCTCAACTCTATATCGAAGTTAAATAAGCTTATGAAATATATTTTGATAAACATTCAGTTTTTATTTCCATTCGTATTCAATGAAGGTGAAAAATTTGTTTAATTTAAAAAAGCAATTACTAACGCTGGTATTAGCGAGCAGCAGTTTTTATACGTTGGCAGAGATGCCAATGACAATAAAAAGTCCCGACAGTCAATTACAGGTTGATTTAACACTGGAAAGTGGTAAGGCGTATTATCAAGTGCAATATAAAGGCAAACCTTTTATCGAGAAATCAGCTCTAGGCTTAACCACTTCAATCGGCGATTTTTCTAAAAATTTAACCTACGTATCTGAGCAGACAAATAGCATTAATCAAACCTATCAGCTTGACCGGGCCAAAGTAAGTCAGGTGAACTATCAGGCAAATCAAGCAATTGCCAGATACAAAAATGAAAATGGAGACTGGTTAGATATTACCTTTAATGTAGCCAACAATGACGTCGCATTCAGCTATCAGCTAGTCTCGGCTCATGAAGCAACCCGGGTAAAAATCTTTAATGAAGCCAGTAGTTTTAATTTGCCAGATAAAGCAACCAGCTTTATTACCCCACAAGCTCTGCCCGGCACGGGCTGGAAAAAAACCAAACCCAGTTATGAAGAGCCTTATACCTATGATCAAGCTTTAGGCACGCCATCAGCGAATGGCGTAGGTTATACATTTCCGGCGTTATTTAAAAATGAATCTGCTGGCTGGATATTAATTTCTGAAACCGGTGTTAATGGTAACTATGTTGGTTCCAGATTAGGTGAGAGCAGCAAAGACGGCATTTTTAAAATTGAATTTCCACAAGCCGGTGAAAACGCAGGTATTGGTAATACTTATGCGACTATGGCAATGCCCGCCAAAACGCCTTGGCGCACTATTACCATTGGCAGTGATTTAGCGCCTATTGTTGAAACCACCGTAAGTTTTGATTTAGTAGAACCTCAGTATCAGGCCTCTACCGACTACAAAATGGGACGAGCCAGCTGGAGTTGGATTGTATGGCAAGATGCCAGTATGAATTATGCCGATCAGCTTGAATATATTGATTTAGCCGCAGAGTTAAATCTGGAATATATTCTGATTGATGCACTTTGGGATGCCAATATTGGCCGAGAGGGCATGGAAAAATTAGTGCGTTATGCCGTATCCAAAAATGTTGATGTAATGCTTTGGTATAACTCAAATGGTTGGTGGAACGATGCGCCGCAAACACCGGTAAATTTAATGAATACCACCATAGCCCGTAAACAGGAAATGGCCTGGTTGCAAAAAATTGGCGTGAAAGGCTTAAAAATCGACTTTTTTGGTGGTGACAAGCAAGCCACAATGAAGTTGTATGAGGATATTTTATCTGATGCCAATGACTATGATTTAGCCATTACTTTCCATGGCTGCACCCTGCCGCGTGGTTGGGAACGCATGTATCCAAACTTTATTACCTCAGAAGCTGTACTCGCCTCTGAAAATTTAGTGTTCAACCAGCATTCGCTGGATTTACACGCCTATAATGCAACCATGTTACCTTTTACCCGTAACCCGGTTGCTGCTATGGATTTTGGCCCGGTATTTTTAAACAAACGTTTATCACGTACTCAGCAAAACGGCACAATTCGTTCAACAACTGATGCGTTTGAACTGGCAACCAGCATTATATATCAGTCACCAATTCAACATTTTGGCTTAACACCGAATAATCTGGATGAGCAACCCGGGTATGTTTTAGACTTTATTCGAAATGTGCCGAGTGTGTGGGATGAAACACAATTTATTGATGGGTATCCGGGCAAACTGGCAGTACTGGCACGCCGTCATCAAAACACTTGGTACGTTGCAGCCGTTAATGGCGAAAAACAAGCGAAAACGGTCGAAGTCAATTTGCCAATGTTAGCCGGTCAACGCGTGACTATGCTGGTTGATGCAAAAAATAAAACCGCACAACAGCTAAAGGTTACAGTGCCTGAAAATGGTAAATTGAGCCTGAATCTGCTCGCCGAAGGTGGCGCTGTCATTTATCATTAGTTCACCTATACAAAGTCCGCTTATCAGCAATTGCTGATAAGCGGATTTCTAATAAAGATTATTACTGGACATTGTCAAGGATAAACGCCTTCTTGTTATTAGGTAACTATTTAAACTTAACTCCTACTAAAAGTGAGTTGTCTCAAAATATTTTACGTTCATAAATAGTTTAATTTGATTTTTATAGACGATCGGTCTATTTTAAACGAATGGAAACTAAAAATCAGCAAAAACGCCCTCGTGGCCGCCCCAAAAAAAATGTCGAAGGCCATAGCCAAACGCGGCAGCGTCTATTACGCGCTGGCATCGAAGCACTTACTGAAGTTGGCTATTCAAGTGTGGGGCTAGAGACTATCTTAAAGCGTGAAGGTATTCCGAAAGGCTCGTTTTATTATTATTTTGATAGTAAAGCGTCGTTCGGCCAAGCACTCATAGAAAACTACAATCAGTTTTTTAAACATAAATTGAATCATCACTTGAAACTAAATCGTCAAATCCCCCTGTTCGGATTTCACTCGTTTGTTGTAGACGCTATTAACGGTATTGAGAAATATCATTATCAACGTGGTTGCTTGATAGGAAATTTAGGGCAAGAACTAAACGCGTTGCCGCTAAGTTTTCAAGACCAACTGGTTGATGTATTTAAGCAATGGACTGACTTACTAGCGCATTATCTCGAAAAAGAGCAAAATTATGGTCATATCCGGCAGTCACTGAATTGTTGCCACCAAGCACAGTTATTTTGGATCGGCTGGGAAGGCGCGGTGCTCCACGCTAAGCTTCAAAAAAGCTCGCAGCCAATAAAGTCATTTGCAGATTATTTTACAAGCACACTTAACTGATAGAGTTTTTTAAGTTTTTATAGACGATCAGTCTAATTTGGAGGTTTGATGTTTAATGCAATAGTTGTCAGTAAACCGGATGAACAATCAACAGTATTGAAGTCAGTCGATAAATCAATGCTAAGCGACGGAGATGTTGTTATCAATATCGCCTATTCGACTTTAAATTACAAAGACGCTCTGGCCGTATGCCATAAACCAGGCGTAGTAAGGGCTTGGCCCATGATTCCCGGCATTGATTTAGCTGGCATAGTGGCTGAGTCGTCAAATGATAAATTTAAAGTTGGAGATGCAATTTTATTAAATGGCTATGGTATAGGCGAAGTTCACACTGGTGGATTTGCCCAACAAGCTCGGGTAAAAAGTGAATGGTTAGTGCCCTTGCCAAACAACATAAGTCTTAAACAATCCATGGCGATTGGTACGGCAGGTTATACCGCCATGCTGTGTATTTTAGCATTGGAAAAACAAGGTGTAACTCCAAGTTCTGGTGCTATTTTAGTTACCGGAGCGGCTGGCGGTGTCGGATCAATAGCGATATCGATCCTAAATAAACTGGGTTACAGCGTTATTGCCGTGTCAGGACGAGTTGAACAAACCGACTATCTTAAAACACTCGGAGCGAGAGAAGTACTACCACGCAGTGGTTTTGAGGGGCGGAATAAACCGCTTTTAAAAGAGCGCTTTGCGGGTATAGTTGATGTCGCTGGTTCGCATATTTTGGCTAACGCAATTGCACAAACTCAATATGGTGGAGTGGTCACGGCTTGTGGATTAGCGGCAGGTATGGATTTACCCGCTAGCATGGCTCCGTTTATTTTGCGTGGCGTTAAGTTAATCGGCATCGATAGTGTGATGGCACCAATGCAAGATCGCTTACAGGCTTGGCAAAGACTAACGCAAGACTTAGATTTAACCGTTTTGGATAGCCTAACACACACTATCAGCTTAAGTCAGGTTCCGGTATTTTCTGAACAATTACTAAAAGGTCAGGTACGCGGACGAACCGTTGTTGATGTCAATGTTTGAAGGTGGCGCTGTCATTTATAGCTAAATCAATAAATTAAACACCCGCTTATCGTCAATTGCTGATAAGCGGATTTCTAACACCAATTAATCTTATAAGCTGAGTATCAGTTTCGATAAAAAATTATACAAATCTTTGCCTTAATTCTTTGCTATAAGTTCGACTGACTTTGAGGGTTTTCCCGTTTTGTAAAATCACTGAATATTCCGAATTACTCAAGGGTTGAAGCTGATTAATTTGGGTTAAATTAACGATAGTGGATTTATGAATTCGCATAAAAAAATCGGGTAATTCATCCGTTAAGCTTTTAAGCCGGGCGCGCATCACATAGGTTTCTTCGCCTGTATGAACACACATATAATCGCCGGCAGCATCTATCCATTGAATATCCTGATAAGGTACTAGCTGAATCGCATTTCGCCCGTCCTGAACAACCAATTTTTGTTCATCCGCTTTAGTTTTAAAAACTGATGTTCGCGTTTCTGAGTTGTCTTCTATTTCATGATATGCAGACATTAGCCGGCTTTTGTTACTATGTTGCTGGCTTTCTTCTACCCGGGCTATTGATTCGGCCAACCTTTCCAGATTAACGGGCTTAAGTAAATAGTCAACGGCTCTGACCTCAAATGCTTTAACTGCATGCTGATGGTAAGCGGTTACAAACACAATAGCAGGCATTTTATCCGACTGTAATTGAGCAATTAAATCAAAACCACTTTGGTTTGGCATTTCAATATCCAGAAATATCAAATCCGGATCGGTTCTTTTAATGGCATCAATTGCTTGCTTAACGCTACCCGCACTAGCCACTATATCAATATTTTCAAAAGTGCTGAGTCTAATGGTTAAACCTTCAATTGCGCCAGGTTCATCATCTACGATCAGGGTTTTTATTTTATTCATTTCAAACCTGCTAACTTTGCGATTCCTCGGTCTGACTAGGAATAATGATAGTGATTAATGCACCACCCTGTGCTGAATTCTCAAGTTTAAATTGATAATCTTGTGGGTAAATTAAGTTTAGTCTGTTTTCACAATTTTTTAATCCAATGCCAAAATCAGACTGTTCCGGGTTGTGCTCAAAACCGGTACCTGTATCTGCCACTGTGATAATCAGTTTATCATTCGCTAGTTTAAAGCTAACCTGAATATCATAAGTATCCTGCTCAAGCCCCATACCATGTTTAATAGAGTTCTCGACTAAAGGCTGCAAAATTAGCGATGGCACCAGACAATATTCTGTTTCATGCTCTGTAACTATGTCCACATTCAGTTTTTCTTTGAACCGGCATTTTTCAAGGTCACAGTAAGTTGACAGTATCCTTACTTCTTCTTTTACCGTTACTTTAGCCAAGGGATCAGTATATAAACTATGACGCAATAAATTACAAAGCTTCTCCAACATAGAAACAGCATGCAAATTATCTTTTTGTAAAATCAGGGTACAAATGGCATTAATGCTGTTAAACATAAAATGAGGATTCAGCTGATACCTGAGCATTTTTAACTGGGATTCATTCGCCAGATTAATCGCCTCTGCCGCTTTACGTTGTTCTTCAACCCCCTTTAAATAGGCTTTAATGGCATAATAAAAGCCAGACCAGGTTGAAAGCATGGTTAAAGACGCTAAATTCCAGGTGCCAAAATCAAACCAAGTCATACTCTGGCTTGGGTTATCGTATAACCAAAGCAATGTAAACCATTTAAATTTAGTCCAGATTAAACAAGCGATGATAATACAACCAATGTGAGCGGCAATATTGATTCGGGTGGGGGTGTGTTGTAAAAAATGAAATAGCTCTCTGAGTAATACAGTTAAAACAAAACCAAACAGGGTATCCATCAGCAAATGCGGAAGATGAATTTGCCAGGGTTCATCACCCGGCAGTTTAATCATTAACTCAGTTAAAATGGCATAAACCAACCAGCCTGAATATTGGCATAGCCAAAAAAGCTGGGTTCGGGAATTAAATTTAAACACTCAGTTGACCTTTCGAATAAACCGAGCGAATAAGTTATTCGCCCGGTTTAATATTAAGTTATTGACAGCTTGCTACAAGTGTAGAATTAGCCTGCTTTTTACCCAGTCTGACATTGGCTATTGCTAACGCCATACTGCCTTGGGTCTGAATGCTTAATACATGAGCCAAGTGTTTTAAAGCGCTAGCCTGGCTAACACAAGATATATCAAACGTCAGTGTTTGCCATTTTCCTAACGGCAGTCGTTTAAGCCTGGATTGAATCTCATACAGCATCAGACAATCCGTTGCATTACAGAACAAATTCAGATTAACCGGGTTAGTCGGATACTCATCCATACGGATATCAAAACTTAATACACTAGATTCGGTTACCTGCTCACTTAAATCACCTGATGTTTGATAACTCAATGCCATTTTTGCAGGCGTTTTTCCTTGCCAGACAAACCGGCGAGCATCTTCCTGATAAGCTAAGTTAACAGACTGCATGCGAATACTATGTTTATCTTCACTGGTACCAGACGGCGCATTAATTTTCAGTATTGGCATTGTATCACGGTCAGACTGGTTCGCTAGCGACCAGACTAACCCTTCAGCCAGATTACGCTCAAATAAAGGTAAATGATCCGACGTTTGTTGCTTCGAAACAATTCGGTTTTGCTCCGACAATTGTGCCAGGTTAACCTGCTGCTGATAAGTGAGTCCAAAACCATAAGCAAACAAGGGATCATAATTATCATCTTGATAATTTAATTCAAACTGATCGTCGTATTTAGGCCATGAAAAACTGAGTTTACCGCTAAAATCGTAATCTATCTCGCCATTTTTTTTGCTTAAAATAACGTCAGCGATACCTTGACCTTCTGAGCCGGGTAACCAGGCTGCAACAAATGCATCAGATTGATTGATTTCTTTGTTCATCCACAGTGGGCGACCACCTAAATAAACCGTTACAACCGGTATATTTTGCTGTTTTAACTGCTTAAGTAAACGCAAATCCTGCTTATTGCCAGCCTGATACTCAATTGACTGAATATCACCAAACCATTCTGCATAAGGTTCTTCACCAATGACCACAATTGCCGCATCCGGCTTAGTTTTGAATTGGCCATTTATAGCCAGTTCAACCGCACCGCCAGCGACTTCTACCTTTTGTTTGATACCGGCATAAATTGAGGTCGCATTAGGGAAATCGGCATTGGTATTATCTGTTCCCTGCCATGAGACGCTCCAGCCACCAGCTTGTTTCGCAATATTATCGGCCCCATTACCTGCAACCAATATATTTTGGTTTGGCGCTAAAGGTAAAATTTGCTGGTTGTTTTTAAGCAATACTAAAGATTTTCTAACCGATTCACGTGCCAAATCTTTATGCGCCTGCGAATTAAAACTTTGTTTTATTTCATTATTCAGGCGTGAAGAAGGCTTACCTTTTTTTAATAAACCCCAACGAACCTTAGCTCGCAAAAATCGGGTTACGGCATCATTGATACGCGAAATTGGAATAATACCATCTCTTACTTGTTTGATTGTATTATGGTAAAAAGCTTCAAAATGTTCAGGTACCATAATGACATCAACCCCGGCATTAATCGCACCAGCGCATTGTTCTAAATCACACCCATCAACAAATTTATGTGCATTCCAGTCACTGACGACAAAACCATCAAATCCCATTTGGCCTTTTAAAACGTCGGTTAACAGATACTTATCACCGTGCAGTCTGTTACCACGCCAACTATTAAAAGAAGCCATTACCGATTGCACACCCGCTTCTATTGCCGAAAAATAACCGGCAGCATGAATGTCTCTTAATTCAGCTTCAGAGACAAGTGTATCTCCCCGGTCAATTCCGTTTTCAGTTCCGCCATCGCCTACAAAGTGCTTAGCAGTCGCAATTCTGTGGTAACCGAACAAAAAATCATCTTTGATGTCACCTTGAATACCAGCTACCATTTCACCGGCATAGGCAGTAACAATTGCAGGGTCTTCAGAATAACTTTCATAAGTTCTGCCCCATCTGTCATCTCTGACAACCGCAACTGTTGGTGCAAAGCTCCATTCAATACCCGTTGCAGCCACTTCTTTTGCGGTCGCCTGACCAATTTTTTTAATAAGCTGCGGATCATGAGCCGCCCCCAAACCTATATTGTGGGGAAATAAAGTGGCACCATACACATTGCTGTGCCCATGCATCGCATCAGTACCCCATATTGTCGGAATTGCACTGCCATCAATGCTTGCATCAATGGACGCATGATACATTTCATCGGCAAATTTTAACCATGTTTCAGGGGTTGCTTGTTTGTCACCATAAGGGGCAGTGTTTCCACCGTTTAAATAAGAGCCAAAGCCATATTTTCGCATTTGCTCAATACTTAAATAACCGATTTCCGGCTGTATCATCTGCGCAACTTTTTGTTCAAGCGTCATGTTAGCGATTAGCTTTTTCACTTTTCGCTCTACTTTAGGATCACGTTTTAACTCTGTATTGGCATTTGGCCAAATCACTTTTTCTTCTGCGGCATTAACCTGCATGGTTGTTAAAAGCATAGCCAGTATTCCGGCGCTGTATTGATAAAATTTTTTCATGTTTACTACTTTATGATATTGAAACAGAAGCCGGTATAAACGTTCACCGGCCTATATTTTAATGAGGAAGGTATTCAATATAATCGTAATAGGCCCAAGCGGCTTGCCCACCGTATTGGCCCGGAAAATATAGCGCGTTTTGAGTATTGTCGCCGTGCCAGTGATTAATCATAATCTTAGTCGGATCGACCGGCCACGCATACGCTGGAATTTCATCATTCGCCAGATGGCCGTCGCCGCTATCCTTATATACTGTGCGAATAATTTGTTTAGTGCCATTGCCGTCCCAGACATACCACTGGATTTGTTCAGCGCCCCAGTCAAAACCAATCGAGACTAAATTTTGCTGAATATTTAAGCCATACTGAGTTAAATCAATATCTAACTCCCAGCTCTCATAGGTACCGTTTTCTGGTTGATAAATCACATTGGTATGAACGACATTGCCAAGCGAAGGTAAAAATTCAATATCGATTTCCTGCCAGGCTCTGCCAGGCTCATCAAACCAAGAGGTATAAGTAAAAATTGAGGAGACAGTTCCCGGCGTATTACCGGTTTTTAATGAGCCTTGTACTTGGCCATAACCATAATAATTTTTACTTTGTAACTCACTACATTGTCCATTGGATACAGACAAGGTAATGCCATGTGAGCTTGGGTTTATCATATCTGGATTAAAGGTACAGCCAAAAGGCGAACCGTTGTCACCGCTGCGTGCATTCCAAATAGAACTGTCGTGCCCCCAGCTAAAATCGTCTTTGAAATAATTAGCGGTAACTGTGCTGCTGCAAGCCAGTGTTGCTAAAGGCAGCAGTAACGTAACGGCTTTAATGCAATGTTTCATAAATCACCTGTTTAAAAATATTGAAGCGAGTTTGATTTAACAACCCCTGAATACAGCGGCCTTTAAGCCACTGTAAACTCATAATTAGAAGTTAAAGCCAGCTCTTACCCCATAATATCTGGGTAATCCGTAGCTGCCCTTTGGATAACCTTTACTGGTATTGTTCCAGTATTGAATTTGCTCGTCGGTCGCATTGTTAACAAAAGCTTCCAGGTACCAGTTTTCGCCTTTAGGTGTATATTTGAAAGAGGCATTCACGGTTGCAAAGCCGTCACGACTATCATCAACATACTGAACGGCTTCATCAGGTACAGAAAATTCCATATCATCCAAGTGTTTATCGACATTCCATAAGGTTAAATATGAGTCATCCTTCCAGTTCACATTGAACCAGGAATGAATGTAACCATATTCACCCAGGTTAAAGCTGTGGGTGTAACTTAAATTAGCGGTAAATTCAGGCGTCATCGCCATTTCATTACCTTTTAGGTTGGTCGTTAAGACAGTATTTTGCGGATCGACTGATTCTTCATAACTTAAGTTAAATAAATATTCGGCGTCATAATCCCATTTGGTAATCCAGTCATCAGTGATTTTTGCATCAGTCCAGGTTACATAACCAGTTACCCGTCCGCTAGGGTATGGTTTCCAGTCAAATTCAAACTCTATCCCTTTAATCGTTGCGCCCGGTACATTCTGTGTATAGTAAGCAACGACTGATTGGTTTTGGTAATCTAAAACAGGATTTCCGTCTTCACCAATGATGACTTTGCCATCTTCATCTTTGACTTCGCTTAAACGCTCAACATTGCCAATTGAGCCAACCGAAGCGTATTGCATATTTGTGTAATCTGTATAGAAAAAGGTCCCTTGTAAATTCAGAGCGTTATCAAAAAAGCTGGATTTGGCACCGATTTCCCAAGTCAGGACTTCTTCAGGATCAAACTGAGTTTCATACCTTTGGGTCTCGCCAGTTCTGTCATTCACAACTTCAAATACATCACCTATACCACCGGCTTTAAAGCCCGAAGCCAAATAGGTGTAAACCATAGTCTCGGCTGATAAATCATAATCCAAACCCAGTCTGAAATCGTGGTGACTCCATGAGCCTTTATTATCATTGGCAAAATGAGACTGATATATACTCGGATCTTCAAAATAATCTGTGTCTAATTCTGATAAAATGGTCCGCCCATACCAACCTGGCGCACAACCATCACCATTTGAGCAACGATAAGTCTTGCCCCCTTGGTCTTCTTTAGTTTCGTCACTAAACCGGTATCCTAAGGTTGCATTTAATTTGTCTGTCAGCTTGTAGGTTGCCTGTCCAAAAATGGCAAAGGCATCAGTTGAACGATTAGGCTGATCCCAGAAAGCTTTATCATCCATTGGGTTATCGTAATAACCAAATGTAGTAGTACGTTCATGAAAAACATTTAAACCGGCAATCCAAATCAAATCACCGTATTCATCTGATTGCAGCTGTAATTCTGTTGAATAAGAGCGCGCGCCCGTGCCATCTAAGAAATAAGTAGCACCGTCCCAAACATCTAAGCCAATCTCAGAATCCTGTGCTGACTCACGTTTCATATTTTCATAACCCAACAACCAAACTAAGTTGATGTCGTCAGTTAACTCATAATTCAGCGTATTTCTCAGATAGGTAATGTCTAAATCCAGTTTTCCCGGCACATTCACAACGGCCTGATAAGTATTGTCACTCGGTAAAAAATCACTGCAATCGCCACCAAATTCATCCGGCCGGCCGCGCAATTTTTCACAGTTCACCATATCCACATTACCGGCACTGCTATTTTTATATTTTTGGAAAACTGTATGGTTAGATATACCTAAATCTAAAGACTCCCATAATGTACTGATCCGAAATGAGTATTCATTTGCATTACCATAAAAATCTTCTTTATTTGCTTTTGTCAGCGCACGTACTTTCTGCGCTTGCGGGTCTGTACCCGCTGCATCAATCCACCAGTTTTCTTTTTGTGTATTAGTAACCCCAACGCCCTGATATGAATCTTCAGAAATAACCGGAGCGGACAATACCTCATCAGATAGCCAACGGGTATCGTATTGGTTTGGATCCCAATAGCCTTCTAGGTGAGAGTCTCGTTTTAAAGTTTTGCCTGACACCCGAATTGCAAACTCGTCATTGATTGGAATATTGATATGACCGCCTGTACTTTTGGCGTTGAAGCGGCCAAGCTCAACATCCAGATTGCCAGAAGTACCGTTAAAATTTGGCTTGGCTGAAATAACATTTATACTGCCAACCGTAGAGTTTCGACCAAATAAAGTGCCTTGCGGGCCACGCAGCGCTTCAACCCGCTCAACGTCATACATCAGAGCTAAAGCACCTTGCATTCTTGGTGAATAAACACCATCCAAGTGCACACCTACAGCCGGATCGCCCAATTCAGTTACATTAGTTGAACGTACACCACGCATTGAAATCACGGGCGCTGATTGCTCAGAGGATACTGAAATGTCCAGTCCCGGTACTAAATCGCCAATATCTTTAACATTCTTAATGCCATTCTGATCGAGTTTCTCCTGACTGAAAGCCGAAATAGCAACCGGAGTTTCCATTAATTTAGTTTTTCTTTTAGTTGCAGTCACAGAAATGACTTCTAGTGCATTTCCATTATCGACGGCCTGCTCGCTTTCTTTTGACTGTCCAACTTGCTCAGCTGATACAGCGGGCAAACTTAAAGCAAATGAAACAGCCAGTGAAATAAATTTTAACTTATGCATCTTGTATCTCAACCTCTTATCTAGTTAACAAAATGATAATTAATCACCATTTATTAACATATTAAAAGGCAGAAAAAACACCGGCAAGTCTGATTCGATGAACTGAGCAGATGACAAGGTAAAGCGAATAAATCCACTATAAAGTGATATACTGGTTGTTCTGAAAGGGATAAAAGAAGGGTAATTAATATCGGGCCAAGATCAAATTAAAAGCAATAGTTAATTATGCACAAAGCCAATCAAACAAAACTTATCATTACTGCCAATAAAGCGGTATTATTTTATAAAAGCTTTTATCTAATTGAATCAAAGGTTAGACTATCTAAATGTAGTCATAATGACAACTTAAATATTTAATCAGTCGGCTATTTAAGGATACTTACGGAGCAACAATGAAGTTTAAACTCGCCTTGAGCACTACCTTGTTTATCATTTCTTTTTTCTCTAGTTTCAATAGTTCAGCACAACCTGAAACAAAACATGAAATCAAAATTACAAAATTAGATGAGGGTGTATGGTTACACACATCATTTTATATTTACCCCAGTGGCATCAAATTTCCTTCAAACGGATTGATTGTCAAAGAAGGAAAAAGTTTAACGCTAATTGATACGGCTTGGGGGGAGTTACAAACACAATCTCTCTTAGATAAAATCAAATTAAACATAAATTTACCGGTGACAAAGGCCGTAGTGACACATGCACATGGTGACCGAGCCTCTGGTGTCGATATCCTAGAGGCTCAAGGTATATAGGTTTACGCTCACCCGTTAACACAAAAACTCTCCATTGAACAAGGCGCGCCTGTTGTCGATAATGTTATAACTGAGCTTAAAGAAGCGGGCTCAAAAATTAAGTTTGGCTCCTTAGAGGTATTTTTCCCGGGGCCCGGACATGCCATGGATAATATTATGGCATGGTTACCGCAACAGAAAATTCTATTCGGTGGATGCGCAATCCGTTCTTTAAGCTCTAAATCCGCCGGTAATCTAGTGCATGGTGATATTCAATCCTGGTTAAAAATAACCCAACATATAAAAAACCAATATAAAGATGTGAATATTGTCGTGCCTGGCCATGGCAATGTGGGTGGCTATGAACTAATTCAACATACCGCAGACCTGATACAATCGCATTTAAAAGGCCTTTAAAGCACAAAGCTTAACATTTATCAGCTAATTGGATGTAGTTAGCTTTTGATGGTTTTATAGATTCACAGCCCAAACGGCCAAATCCTCTTTTGGGCTGTTCTAGGTCATTAGCAAACCAACCATCAGAATAGCTTTGATCTATTTAATAGAAGTCTAGCGAAGCATTATTTACAGGCTAAACAACTTTTTCGTTAATTAAAAAATCACCAAAATAGTCGGAAGTGGCTGCATTTGCCCAGCAGGCGACTAGCTCGTCCATAATTGTAAATATTCTCTCAATTGGTAAGTTAGCTTCATATAACCTTGGAATTCTGCTGCCATTTCGGTTTCCGCCTAAATACAGGTCATAACGACCTATTGCCCGACCGACTAAGCCGACCTCGGCCAATAACGCACGACCGCAACCATTAGGGCAACCTGTAACTCTAAAAATAATATCTCTATCTTCAAGGTTATGGTTTATTAATAGCTGGTAAATCTTAGTTGCATACTCATCAATAACTCTCTCAGCTTCAGCCATGGCAAGTGGACAAGTGGGTAACGAGACACAAGCCATAGACTGTATTCTTTGCTTGCTAAATGCTTCACCTATTAATTTATAACGCTCTGCTAATTCGTTAATTTTTGCAATATCTTGATCTTTTACGCCCGCAATGATTAGGTTCTGGTTGGGGGTTAATCTAAAGTCACCGGTGTGAACTTTAGCAATTTCAGCCATTCCTGTTTTTATCGGCTTCTGCGAACTATCAATTACACGCCCACTGGGAATAAACAAGGTTAAATGATTATCGCCATCGACGCCTTTTGTCCATCCTAACCTGTCACCGCGCATGGTAAATTCATAAGGCTTAATTGCTGAAAACTGAATTCCAGCTCGTTTTTCTACCTCGTGTTTAAAAACATCGACCCCAACTCTGTCTAGCGTATATTTGGTTTTAGCATTCCGTCTATTTGAACGGTTACCCCAATCCCTTTGCACACTAACAACTGCTTGCGCTACGGACAAAACGTCCTTTAATTCGATAAACCCAAGTTCACTAGCTAGCCTTGGGTAAGTTGACTTATCGTTATATGTCATTGCCAAACCGCCACCGACCAGCACATTAAATCCTGTTAACTGCCCTCTGTCACTGATAGCAACGAAATTTAAATCGTTTGCGTGAATATCTACATCATTTAGAGGCGGAACAGAAACCGTTGTTTTAAATTTACGTGGCAGATAAGTATCGCCCAGAATAGGCTCATGCTCTGACGTATCTACTTTTTCACCATCCAACCAAATTTCAGCATAGGCTCTGGTTTTAGGTAATAAATGTTCTGATATTTTTTTAGCCCATTGATAAGTTTGCTGATGTAATTCGCTTTCAATCGGATTAGAGGTACACAAAACATTGCGGTTTACATCGCCCGCTGTCGCTTTTGAATCTAACCCTAGCTTATCTAATAGTTTGTGCACAGGTTTAATATTCGGTTTTAACACGCCATGCAACTGAATAGCCTGGCGATTAGTCACCCTGATAGAAGCATATTGAGTATGTTTACTGGCGAACTCATCTATACCTAACCATTGATTGGGCGTAATTATTCCTCCAGGCAGTCGAACTCTGAGCATTACTGTATGCAAAGGCTCAAGCTTTTGTTTCAATCTTTCTTGCCTGATATCTCTGTCGTCCTGCTGGTACATGCCATGAAATCGAATTAACTGAAAGTTATCGCCTTCAAATCCACCGGTAATTGGATTTTGTAAGTCTTGCGTTATTGTTCCTCGTAAGTGCTTACTCTCGGCTTTTAATCTTTCATTATCTGATAGCTTTGAATCTTTCATTGTTATTACCTCACCGCAGTGGACTATAAAATTGGGTATAGATGGTTTCGATGTTTTGATTGGATAAATCGGTTATTTGTATGGCGATTTCTTTTTTCTCAACATATTCATTTGCAAGTATTGAAACCACCTGAATTGCAGAATCGCCACCTGACAAATTAATTACAGGTCGCTCATTCAGGTTAAATTTTGAGCTAGCTAACAATGAAATCGCAAAGCTTTTCTCTTGTTGTGATTTATTTAACAATTTAATCGTGTATGTATTTTCAACGTCGCCTGCGTAGTTAACCCGATAAAGCGCATTACGGTCTCTGCTTACATCAGCTTCAAAATCATTGCGAGTGACGCCCCAAAAAATGAGCATCAGCAGGGTAATAAAAGTAACTGAGCCATAACTTAGATGTTGCTTCCACCGGCTAGGTGGTGATACCAACCTACTATATTTAATTAACCCTTTTGCATAGTTAAACTTACCCATAACCGCATCACATGCATCCGCACAAAGGCCACAATTAATACATTCGTATTGAAGACCATTTCGGATATCAATCCCTACAGGACAAACATCAACACATAGATTACAATCAACACAGTCACCCAATCCTTTTGGTTTTGCTTGATTACGTTTACGAGGCCCGCGGCTTTCTCCTCGTTCAGCGTTATAACTGACCAGCTTAGTGGTTCGGTCAAATAAAACTGACTGGAAACGCGCATACGGACACATATGCAGGCACATTTTGTCTTTAATCCAGCCGGCATTAATGTAAGTGCAGGCAGTAAAAAATAAAATCCAGTTTTGCACCAAAAAATAGTCGTCGAAATTAAATAGGTTTGAATAAAGTACATCTACAGGCACAAAATAAGAGATAAAGGTACAGGCCGTTAAAAAAGCAATGAGTAACCAGATGCTATGTTTCACTGCTTTTTTAATTACTTTTTCAAAGCATAACTCTGCTTTATCTAACGCTTTACTGTGTTGATGACTGCCTTCAATTCGTCTTTCAACCCAGTTAAACATAAGCATCCAAATCGTTTGAGGACAGGTATAGCCGCACCACACACGTCCATACAAGCGAGTGACATAAAACAAAATGAAAGCCGCTAAAATAAATAGAATGCCGACAACCAATAGATCTTGGGGATAAAGCGTGATTGAAAAAAAACGTATCGTCTGAGCGCTTACATCAATATTAAAAGCGGCCTGAGATCGATAACGCACAAAAGGCAGTAATACAAAAATTAAGATAAGCCCGATTGATAGTTTGCGTCTTATCGATTGAAAGTACCCAAATTGTTCTCGAAAATATATTTTTTTCGGTTTGGTAGCCGTGGTCATTATAATTTGATTCGGTTCAGGTAGGCTCATTCGTTTCACTCTTTAGGTGGCAATAAAATTATTTTAAAGAGTCAATCTGCCATTGATATGTACAAAAAAATAAAAAACAATAGGGACAGATAAAATAATTACTGATACAGATAGTTTGAGCAGGTAAGGCAATGCCTAAAATGTCCCAATTCTTATATGAATCCATAGCAGAACAGTTTCGGAAAAATATTGAAAGCAAGCTTTGGCCGGTGGGCCATAAACTGCCGTCTATTCGTACGCTTAGTAAATCGTATAACAGCTCAAAAATTTCAATCCAAACGGCTTTGCAAAAACTCGAAGCGGCCGGATTAGTCGAAGCAAGACCTCGCTCAGGGTATTTTGTTAAAAAGCAAGAACAGCCTCATCAACCGCAACATAGACTGGAGATCAACCAGCCAACAAAAATTGAATTACCCGACCTGTTTTATCAAATTATGCAAAAAAGTGCGGCTTTTGATATTTACCCCAGCGCTAGGATTCAGCCAACCGGAAATCATATTCTTAATTTAAATCGACATATCAATCGTGCAATGCGGCATCAAGCGAGTAGCAACGCCCTGTATTATTCCCCTCCTCAGGGCAATTTGGATTTAAGACATCAAATAACTCAGCATTATTTAAGCCGAAAGTTATATGTAAAACCAGAGCAAATATGCATTACTGCGGGCTGTCAAAACGCTTTATTTTTAGCCTTGAGTACTTGCACAAAACCTGGTGATACAGTCGCAATAGAAAGCCCTGCGTTTTATGGAGTTTTGCAAATATTACAGCAGTTAGATTTAAAAGTTATAGAAGTCCCTTCGTCCGCTACTCAGGGGATTCTATTGGATAAATTAGAATCCGTTGCCAAAAAATGGTCATTAAAGGTTTTAATTGTAACACCAAATTTTAGTACCCCAACGGGCTCTCTAATGCCGGAATCAAACAAAGCAAGATTGTGTGAGTTAGCAGACAAATTACAATTTAATATTATTGAGGATGATATATACGGAGATTTAGGCTTTCACAGAGCCGTATTACCGCTCAAAGCTTATGATAAATACAATAAAGTCATTTTATGTGGCTCCTTTTCCAAATCGCTATCACGTGATTTAAGAATCGGATGGATTTTTTCAGAAAAGCAACTCAATAAAATAACCCACCTTAAGATGTTAACTCAACTTTCTAATTGTGAATCAACCCAACAAGGACTAACCAGCTTTATCGGTGAAGGCTTTTATCGAAAGCACCTGCTGGAGTACAGAAAAAGGTTATTAAATCAAAGAAATAAGCTAATCCAGCTTCTCAATCAGTATTGGGATTTTTCCTTTAAATACACAATGCCTGAAGGCGGGCTTTGTTTATGGATAGAGCTCCAGATTAACGAAGACAGCCTCTTACTGTACAATTTAGCCATAGAACATAATATCATCTTAACGCCCGGTGCATTGTTTTCAACAACCCCAATATTTAACAAGTATATTCGATTAAGTTTTGCACATGAATTTCAGGAAGAAAGAGTGGCAGCGTTAAAAAAACTTGGCCAAATAATAAAGAGGCTCACTTGATAGCAGTACGTCAGAAATCATTTCAGTAGCAGAGGGCTTGCTAACTAAAGTCAGCAAGCCCTCAGTTTTAACGGTCTTTTCAAAGACACATTAAAAGCTCAATAAACAGTGACAAATTATTGATTTACCCAAGCGCTACCTTCATCCGTGCGACGCCATTTAAAATATTCATCCATTACTTTCAACGCTTTACGATCAGGCACAGGACCAACTTTCGGGCTCTGCTGAAACCGCATAACTTGCTGATTTTGATTATCAAACACCGGCCAGGGGGTCAGATGCTCGGCATTAGGATCACCGGTTTTCGCAAAATTAGTCCAATAACTTGCCATGGCTTCTGAAATAAGCCAATCAGATTTAGACGTGTTAACCGGGTTTGGATCTAACTGCTGAAATACGTAGGCAATATCCTGAGCATGAGGAGAACCATAACCATATTGAGATGATTCTTTGGGATGCTCTGGATGCTGATCAAAAAAGTACAAATAAAACGGTGAATTACCATTTTTTGTTTGTAATCTTGCCCAGCTCCATGAATGCCAACCAAACGCAACATCTCGTATTAAATTTCTCGCTGAGCGAGTAATTTCTTTATCAGATACAGAGTATGCCTGAATTAACTGGGGCGCAAACGGGCCAAATCGGGTATGAAGTGCCTGAATAAATTTTTGTGGGTCCTTTTCCCAGACAAAACTAGCTCCCTCATCCGAATTATAACCAGCCATGACTTTAACATCGTTAAATTTCCCTTGCTCATATAACCTAAACTGATCACCCGGTATCACATATCCATCCACAATAGGCCAGCCGCCCGGCATAGACCATTGCTTAGGGATAAAAGTTTGCGCATCCATTTTTCTTAATTCTGCAATTGAGTTGACGCCGAAACTTTTAACATACTCAACCCCTTGGATTTCTGCTTGTTCCAGCATTGTCATATTTTCACCCGGATAATTAATTTTGCGGGTGGGGCCAAATGACCCGCCGCTTTGAGAGATTGCTTTTTGAAATAATCCTTTAGCAACCGGCGAAGCCGCTAACATGCTAACGGAAATAGCACCGGCTGATTCGCCAAAAATAGTAATATTGTCGGGATTACCACCAAATGCAGCAATATTTTGTTTTATCCACTTTAACGCTGCAATCTGATCTAATAAACCATAATTTCCTGAAACATTATTTTCACTCTCTGCAGATAATTCAGGATGCGCCAAAAAACCAAGTTGGCCCACCCGGTATGCGATACTGACAAATATCACACCTTTTTCAGTTAATTTCACTCCATTAAACATAGGCTCAGATGTTGCACCAAAGCTAAAACCGCCACCGTAGATCCAGACCATAACCGGTAATTTTTCGGCTGAAGACTGAGCCGGAGTCCACACATTTAGATATAAGCAGTCCTCACTTTTGCCCGACGGTGGATTACCGCCCTGCATACACCCAGCTGCAAACTTTGTTACTTTTTTAATACCTTGCCATTTGTCGGCAGGTTTTGGGGCTTGCCAGCGCAGCTCACCAACCGGAGGCTTTGCAAACGGAATGCCTTTAAATACAGTTATTTTGTCTTGGGAACTACCTTGTAAAAGACCTTGTTCAACCGTGATCGTTTCCATGGGATGGTTCGAAGCTGCGTGTAATTCAAATGTCAACAACGCAGCCAATGTAATCGCTACCGCATAAAAATAATTTTTCATTTATACTTCCTTATTGATTAAAACTGAAAGAATTAACTTAATTTAGCGTTTTTCCTAGCGATTAAGCTTGGCATATGCTGGAGAGAATGGTGGATTAAATAACAAACTTCCAAACAGTTTTGGCGATGCATTTGAACCACTTTATGGTCATCAAGTGAAGCCAACTTTTCAGCTGAAATGGTATATAAGCCATCGAAGTTTTGTTGGCTTTGGTCAGCAAAAGTAATATCCAACTGGACTGATTCCAGCAAATTATATTGCTGTAATAAATTAATAAAATCTTGAGTTGGCTGCGCGCCATTGTATATCGTTTCCAGCAAACTCAATTTATTTTGTAAAAACGCAGTGGTTTCACCCGCCTCATCAAACAAAGCTTCGCCGTCTGTTAAACTGATACTTTCACTTTGCATATCAATCAAAACACTGCCATCTGAATGATCAATTAAAAATGGCTGTCGCGAAAATGCCAGAGGGACAGAAGACGATAGCCATTCCCCATTTTGTACAAACAGATTTTCGTTTTCGTCGAATCCAAGTAATGCAACCAGGACAAACTCACCGGTTTGACTATTTTTAGAGATAAATAAAGGATAATCTGCCACAAGCCGATTTACTTCAGATATTAAAGCCGGCGCAATCCGGGTATGAAAAAAACCACAATTCTGATCGTTCGTATTGATTTTAATATCTCTATGCTGGTTTTTGCTCAGTAATTGATAATCGCTCATGCTTAAATCGCCTTCATGCCATATTCTTTAATTTTCGCCAGTAAACTTCGGTTGTCCGGCAATGAATGTAATGCTTTTTTAATTATTGCTTTGTTTTCATTCATCCGCCGAGCTGACGCCGTCTTTTGCATAGCACTTAACGACAGACCTGCTTCAGTCATAAACCCCATACCATATAATACATATTGATAACTGGCTGCTGGAAATACTTCTTCTTTATAGAAAAAGTCATGGGTATATGGGCTTTGATATTGCCAAAGTTGTAATAACTCCTGTAAGGAGTCAGGAATAGTTGCAGGATCTCGGTTATCTAACCAAAATTGACTGTCTGTGCGTTTACTCAGCACATAATGTAGCTTTAAAAAATCAACTATACTGTTCCATCTATGGGTATTAAGCTGATTAAACCGCTTCGCGATAATTGGCATAACCGCTTTATTTTCAGGAAGCTGATCTCGAATATAATTTGCACTCAGTTCAACTAACACTAAAGCCGATGCTTCAAGTGGCTCGAGGAAACCAGCAGCCATTCCAACTGCTACACAGTTGTTTTTCCAAAATTCTTTACGATGCCCACACGGAATTTTAATGTCTTTAATGTCAGTTTCTTTAAGCGGTTTCCCCAAATACTTCGAAAAAATGTTTAAGGCCTGTTCATCGCTCATATGACGCGAGGAGTATACATGTCCGGTTCCGCGCCGACTGGTTAAACCGATATCCCAAATCCAACCAGCTGCCTGAGCAGTAGATAAGGTATAAGGTAAAATAGGAGAATCTTCTGATTCATACGGGACTTGGGTTGCAATCGCTCGGTCTATAAACAAGACATCACTTTTATCGACAAATTCAGTTTTTAATGCCTGACCAAGCAACAACGATGACATGCCTGTACAATCAATATATAAATCAGCATGATACACCTGTCCGTCATCAGTTTTAACGCCGCTAATGTCACCCTGACCAGACACTAAAACCTCATCTACTGTGCCAATGATATGATTTACATTTAATTTTTGCTGACAATGAGCCGACAAAAATTCGGTTAATTTACCTGCATCCAGATGATAGGCATAATTTGCAGCCGCCACATATTCAGGCATTAACAGGGTTTTGGGCGCCAGGTTTTGTTCACAAATAGCCTCCTGAAAACTGACCGAATTTGAAAAAGATTTGCTCGAATTTTCCAGCCAATATGGCGCAAGATTAATATCTAAAAAGTCTTTTGGTAAAGTCAATGGATGATAATAAAAATCATCTTTTTCACCCGTTACCCACTGACAAAATTTTGCCCCCTGTTTAAATGAAACGTCACAACAACGAAAGAATTCTGTTTCTGAAATTCCCATTGCTTGTAAAGTGGTTTTCATTGTTGGCCAGGTACCTTCACCAACACCAATCGTTGGCACTGAGCTGGATTCTAACAAATTGATTTTTACATTCTGACCATGCCTTGACGCTATGATCCCGGCAGTCAACCAACCCGCTGAGCCACCGCCCACGATCAAGATTGAATTAATTTTGTTGTCAGTCATTTTTCACCTATCAAAGCCATAAAAGGCCACAAAAGTGGCCTTAAAATTAAACCTGATTCAATCAGCTACTTAATTAAAAGCTACCTCGGATACCCACTGAATAACGTGCGCCAACATCTGTTGCTTCTACTAACTGATTTGCATAACGACCATGTGAACGATAAGACTCATCAGTAATATTGATACCTTCAAGGAATACAGACAGTTCGTCACTCAAGTCGTAGCTGACTGTTAAGTCTAATTGAGCATACGCATCAACTATAGTTGGTTCTGTAGTTGATAAGGTATTTTGACCGAATCTTTGTAAAAATTCGTCACGCCAATTATAAGCTAAACGAGTTTGAAACCCGTCTTTTTCATAATAACCAACTAAGTTTGCTGAATGGCTTAAACCTGTCACCGCAAAGGTTTGACCAACATTATTAGGGTTAAAGTCACTGTCAGTATAAACTAAAGTCACATTGGCAACTGTACCAAAACCGGTTTCGCCAAACGCATACTGACCTGCAATTTCATAACCATAAACTTGTGCATCTTCACCATTCGCTGGACGACTTACATTAAATATAGCCACTTCATCAGCAGCATCCGGACCCGTAGGATCTGTGCCGGTTGATGGGTCGGCAACACCGTTAATCTCTTCTTCAAAGACACGGGTAACAATAAAGTTACTCACATTTTTCACAAAAGCACCGACCGAAACATAGTCGATATCACTAAAATACCATTCAGCTGATAGATCTAGGTTATCCGATACAAATGGACGTAAACCCGGGTTACCTGCGCCTGCATCTAATAATCCAGGGCGCGTACCACGAATTGAACGAACCGCAGTCATATCGTTTAATGATGGACGGGTAATCGAACGAGATGCAGCAAATCGCATAATCAGTTCATCTGTTGCTTCATATTTAACCGATAAGCTTGGCAAGATAATGTTATAGTCAGATTCGTCTGTATATTTGGTGAAATCAGACTGAACCCTTGTCATATCCTCTTCCGGATCGGTGAAAATGAGTTCCATTAAGGTTTGTTCATTACCGGTTGACGCTATTTTAGTATCTTCATAACGCGCACCCACCACTAAAGTTAATGGCTGACCTGCTAATTCAGTGAAGGATGTTAATTCAAGATATGCAGAAGTTGTTTTTTCATTAATTGAATATGAACTGGTTTGATACTCCGGATAGAAATAATCCAATGGTAGATTATCATCGATATCTTCCAACCAATGGTTACGCGTAACAACAGGATCAAAATTAAACCAGCCTAAGTTCACATCAGCAAATGCACTCGAGCCACCAAAAGCGTCCATATAGCTTCCAACCGGTTGCCATACGTAGTCTTCATCACGAACGTCTTGTGTACCGTAAACATCCCATGCAAAATCATCCCAAGTTTGATCATTGGTTGCATTTTTAATATCTTTAGTTTGGTCGGTAAACATTAAACCCGCTTTAACCGTGGTATTGCCGCCATCGTCAAAACTATAATCTAAACGAGTTTGATCAATTTGATCTTTACGATTGTCCTGATACATCTCGTTTACCCAGGTACGTAGACCCGCTGCACCATTTTCGGCCATATCCTGCGTATCAAAAGTAAAGAATGCGAGTTCATCTGATACTTGGAAGCCCCAATTTGTATCAAATTGAACATCTGTCTGATTACTGTTAAATTCACCGTCTGGGTTAGATTCAGACGTTGCTGTGCTGTGTTCAAACTCTAATTTAGACGAATCTGTCAGCTTCCACTCTGCACCCAGTGCTGCTGATTTATTAAGCGTACGTGAAACTTCTTTACCAGCAAAAAAGTCTACTGAACTTGCGCCTTGGTCATAAGCTATCGAAGTACCATTTTCATCAAAAGTGATTGACTGTGCAGTATTTTGAGAGAACCAGGTTGCAGCTTCTTGTTTGTAACGCTCAACTTCTTCATCTGCATACATTATATCTAATGTGGTGCTAAAATTATCCGTCGGTTTGTATTGTAAAACAAGATTACCATTGATTCGTGTACGCTCGTCTTCTCGGCGGCTATACATAGATTGTTGTGGAACAAAATAGTTGTCACTCACCAAACCTTGTACGTCATCCACACCACTGATATCCGGGTTGGTATTCCAGCGGGTTACTAATAATCTGTCTTCATCTGTTTTACGTTGTTGATAAGCACCGGCAAATAAAATACCAAAGTTATCAGTAATTTCACGGCTGATTAAACCTGAAATCTGTGGCGTGATTTCTCCTGCTTTGATATCAGACGACATTTTAGCGCTGGCAGAAATTTTATTACCTAATGCTAGCGGTCTCGCTGTTGTGATATTAATTAATGCACCTATACCACCTGATTGCATGGCTGCAGAAGAAGTTTTATAAACTTCAACACCGCTCACCATTTCAGAAGCGATATCACTGAAATCAAATGCCCGACCCTCACCACTATTTGGCATTTGACGGCCGTTTAACGTCACTAGATTAAATGAAGGTCCCATACCACGTACGGTAACCTGCTGCCCCTCACCACTACTGCGGTCGATAGATACACCTGTAATTCGTTGTAATGATTCCGCCAGGTTGGTATCAGGGAATTTACCTATGTCTTCTGCTGATATTGCGTCGACTACTCCGTTACCATCCTGTTTGACACTCATTGACGATAGCAGACTCCCTCTGATACCGGATACTTTGATAACTTCGGTTGACTCACCATTATCAGCTGCTAAAGCAGGCGTAGCCGCCAACGCAGATAAAATTGAAACTGATACTAAAGTTTGTTTAAACATAACCCCTCTCACGGATATAAATGTTGACTGTTTGCCAGATATCATTATTGAATAGCCATTAATATTATATTGTCATATTGACTATTTTTAGTTTATACCATAAGAAACGATTTCTAGCAATAAAACACACAACCAAATTAAACATATCGTTTACATTAAAATATAAACAACATACACAACACTATGTTTTTATTATAGATTAATTGTATTTTGTTATTTTTGAATATTTAAATTTATAACAAAAAAAGTTATTTTAATAATACAAAGCAAATAACAAATATATTGTTTTATAGACTTTAAGGCGTCGCTTAAGTTTGGTTTATTGTGTAACAAATTGGTGCCGAATAATTATGCTGCCTGTAAAAATTGTTATAAATTAATTTGAAATTATTTTATTCACTATTTAGGCATTTGAATTAAGCGAAATATCACTTTCCAGCGATATGTTTTGAAATAATAGAAGTGGCAGTTGGAACGAAATAACGCTTTCCAACTGCAAAAAGATCAAAAGACTAGTTTTTTAAAGTTAAAATTCCAAGCTTATAGGGTTCACCACCATAAGTTCCATCCAATGATTCGCCGGAATCTCCCTGAAAAACAAACTGTAGGTTACAGGGATCAATAGTCAGGTATTCGTTATAGCCTGAACGTATCATTTCACCATGGCTGATACCGTCTGCCCATTTGTTATTACCCCAATCTACATTAGCGTTGCCAGCAAAAGGATTCGCTTCTGTATCAGCCAGAGGCTCCCATGGTCCATCTAAACTGGTTGAGGTCCACGAGCGGAAATACCTCGGACCATAACCCGGGGTGCGATAGGCTTCAACGAGCAATAAATACTTGTCGGTGCCATCCACTTTGTAAATATTTGCAGCTTCAAATAAAAAGCTATTACCGTTACCTCTGTGGTCCTCCATAACGATTTCATAACCGTCAAAGTACGGGAAATTTTCACGTGATGTTTTTGATTTGTATAACACCCCGTCATCACGTGAGAAAAATAGATGACAATCGGTATCATCACAAATAACCCAATAATCTAATTCCGGCTTGCCCTGCTCAATCGGTGGACCGTTACGTAAAAAGTCTTTGCGTTTACTCCAGCTGTTAACGTCACTAATATCTGTCGTGGTAGAAAATCCGCGGCTCCATTGAGTGAAGTTATACCACTTTCCATGAGGTTCATAATAAAATATTTGTGGAGCAACCGTGTTACCAACCGTTGTACCATGCATCGGGTATTGTGCGCTGCTATCTGCATCAGCCCAGTCTGAAAAGTTTAAATAAACGGACTTCCAGCTACCATCATTAATAGTCGCCCAAACATGATATTTATCATCAAAATATACAACTGACGGGTCTTTTATTCCATATGCACCATTGTTAGGCGAAATCAGAGGCTGTGAAGCTTGCCAACTGAACTGAGTAGGTAAATCACAACTATCTTGCTGCTTAGCTGGATTTTCACCTTTGCTATCTTGCTGCTGATCCTGACTATTGTCCTTTTGATTAACAACTACATTGTCCTGGTTTTTAGTGCCGCTTGATATGCAGCCAGCTAATACCAGTGTGCCCGTTATTGCGGCAATCGATATTGCCAGTTGAGAGAGCCTTTTACTTTTCATTGTTTCCTCCAGTTTTGAATTCTGCTGAATCTTTGAGCTCAAAAAAGTCTATATCTACATATCCGTTTTTATCTTGGGTTGCATAGTTAAACAGCGCAAAACGATATCCCATAAAATGGGTCAGTTTATATTTCATTTGCAACTTATTACCTATTTTCTGCCAGTGTTCACCATCCAAACTATAATAGAATTGAGCAAGGTCTAGCTGCTTTTTAAAATCAGCATCTACACGTAACCAAACGTTGGTTTGATTAAGCGTGGCTCGTTCAATAACCTGATGATCACCATTTTGGTTATTAATCATCAGCACACTGAATTGACCATTTTCTTTTGTAATACCTACCATTCCATAATCATCCTGCAAAGCAGCGAGTCCGGCATAGTCACCGTTTTTCATTTCGTTAAATTCCAGTTTAATTATTGCGCTGCTTTGAGGACCAAACATTCTTTGTGTCAGCGTATTTGGCGCTTCAAAAATATTATTAACAACCTTCTGAGTAGTTAACCGTAAATACCCGGAGCGTTTCTGTAAGGACCATCCGGAGTCAATCGGGTTATGGTTCCATTGCCAAACGATATCTAATTCGGGTTTATTAAAACTATCATCCCGAATTAAGCCCCGCACATTCGCTTTCTTATAAGGCAACGACAGAGTTTTACTTCTGTTACTGACCTCAGGCCACCCATCACGCCAGTCTACAGGTACTAAATAGGGAATACGGCCAACCGCACCGCTGTCTTTGAAAGCATATAAATACCAGTCACCATCGGGACTACTGATATATTCGCCTTGCGCTATACCCTGGTTCTGAAAAACGACTTTTCCTTCATATGGGCCTGCAATTGAACGTGAACGATGAATGATCTGAGTTCTGGGTTTACCCCTCGGCCAGCAAATATTAGAAATATAATACCAACCGTTTATCTTTTGAATCTGAGTGCCTTCAGCTTTTAAAATAAAGTCATCACCTGCTACGGTGGCTGCATCTTCTATGATGGTTTGCGAAAGCCCACCGCTTTTCGTACCGAATAAATCAGGATTTAACTCTATAATTTTTATATCGTCATGTCCGTAAACTAAATAGCTACGTCCATCGTCATCAAAAAACAAAGACGCATCATGATATAAAGTATCTAAAGTGATTTGCTGCCATGGACCATTTTCTATATCCGTCGTTACCCAGATATAAGTTTTGTTTGTTGTATAGGAAAATGAGGTAACGTAAAAAACGCCATTTTTGTGTCGAATACTACTCGCCCAAGTTCCTTTGCTGTATGCATTTTTACCAACCAGGTTAAGTGCATCACTATTAGCATCCAGCGCCTGATGAGCATAGTTAATGACTTTCCAGTGTAATAAGTCGTCCGATTTCATAATAGGCACACCAGGATTTAAATGCATGGTGGTGCTACTCATATAATAAGTTTTGCCAACCCGGATAATGGACATATCAGGCACATCAGCCCAGATATTTGGTTTAAATTCTTTGGCTATGCTTGCATAAGAAACGCAAAAAATATTCAAGCTAACAAAAAGACTGAATAGCCTGCTAAAAAATAGAAAATGGTTCATAAAATAAATTTAAGTAATATTTAATAGTTGCAGGTCATTTTTAAGAGGTAAATTGTTGACCTGCCTGTATTTATTGAATTGAATGATTTATTCGGTGTCTTCAGGCTCAGCAGCGCAACCCTGGGAACCTTTTTTCATAGGCGCTATGCGAACTTCTGCCAGATGAATTTCTAACGAGCCGGCAGTTGCCAGTGAAAGAGGCCAGTCAATATTGCTTAAATCAACGCCTTGCATCGCTAAACAATTCAGTGGTACCGGTAGTACAAACCATTTCTTACGTGGCGCTTTTTTTAAACTATCGGATATATCAACCTGACCACTACAATCTTTACCACAATTAACTTTAAAAAAAACTTTCTTCGGTACTTTGCGTGATATAACTTTAAGTGCAATTGCATATTCAGCCGCATTTTCATATTTGGAAAGATCAACTGGACTGCCAACAATAGATGCATTAATTTCGCCTTTCCCTTTACGCCACTTTAACTTCATTGCTGAGGGGATTTCTGCATCGTCTGCCTTTTCAATTTTCAAAGCACCACCAGCACTTTGACCACCGCTATCTTCAATTGGCATCCACCAATTACCATCCCCACGGATAACCCACCCCCAGTACCCCGGAGTTTCTCCATTCAAAAAATAAAAGAAGTCCGTATTAACTTTATCCTGTGCAATTGCCGGAAATCCCAACGCCATACAAAACAGTATTGATAAATATTTTTTCATTTTTACCCCCTTTTAATTAACAAAGTATTTACTGATTTTAACCTCTCAATTAATATAGTCAATATGAATATTTATATTTTTGTATGATAAAACAGTTTTATTAACATCTATTTCTTATCAATAAAGGTATTAATAGTGAGTCGGCCATTCCTAGGGTTGTTGTCAGGTTGAAATTTTCGATCAATATTACCTGAATGAAGCAAATTGCAAGGATAAACCACTAATCGGTTAAATAGGCCTTCGACAGAGCCAATACGCTGGAACAAAGCCGTATCACCGTTAATATAACCGTCTTCTCTGCGTGGGATGTTTTCTGTACCATCTTCAAATTCTAATGATTGAAAATAAATATCCGAATTAGCCGAATTCAAGCGTTCAATCCCGGTTTTTTTATGTCGGTAAAATCCGGTGCCGCCATGGGTTTGCTTAAATAAATAATGCAGTACTGCGAACGAATTTGGCTCAAGGGAGTCAACATGTGGAATTCGCTGATAAATACTGAGCTGATTGGCTGCCTGCGTAACTAAAGAATATTGAGGTTTATCAGTCATAAAACTGGCATTTGGCAAGCTAAAAGTTTGCGCCAAAATTGGAGATAAAGTTTGCTGTAAATAGCGCTGATAATAATCACTCGCTTGTGCACGCACCCCCGGATATAAAGGAGATTGTCGGCAAAATTGAGCAGAACAAGCTTGCTCAATTAACCATTCACTTTGCCCAATAAAATCATCAATAACGATAACAGGTGTATGGCTTTGGCCAAAAGTATGACAATTGACTTTGAAATTTTGTCCCTGGTTTAATTGCATTTTATACCTTATAAACAAAAAACCCGCATCTATGATGCGGGTTCACCTTTTCGTATTATTTCAACTGTACAACTAGAACTGAGTGAGCTGGCAGTTTAATAGCTAATTTTCCAGACCTAATTTTGCTTTTAAACGCAACAGGTTTTACTCGTTCCGGTTCATCAAAAGAGTTAAAAGAATTCATTTGCTTAGCTGTTAACAACTGGCCTTGTGCCCGGCTTGCGTTTTGACCTTTGAGGTCAACATTAACCTCAACATCATCTTTGGCAGATAAATTAACCAATGCAACGTAAGTTTTACCATCCTTCGCTTTTGCAGCAGAAGCACTGACTAACGGATAAGTTTCCCCTTCAAACGTCTCATATGCCATTTGTTCTGTTTTAAGCTCTAGCTGAGTAGCATCCTGAAAAGGAACATACATTTTAAACGCATGGTAAGTTGGGGTTAATAACATTTTTTCTTTATCTGTCAGTATCATAGCTTGTAATACATTGACCATTTGCGCAATATTTGTCATATGTACACGTTCTGCATACTGATGAAAAATATTAAAATTTGAAGCCGCAATGACTGCATCACGAATGGTATTTTGTTGATATAAAAAGCCTGGATTATGATCTGCTTCTACGTCATACCATGCACCCCATTCATCAACATAAAATCCAATTTCACCTTCCGGGTCATTTTTATCCAGTACAGCGATATTGTCCTGAATAAACTTTTCCATTTTCAGTGTATTGATCATAGTTGAATGCCACTCTGATTCCGGAAAAGTAATGGATTTGCCTTTTGCGTTCCAATCATTCGTTGGCAAAGTGTAATAGTGGAAGGAAATCGCATCCATTTTTGCTTTTTTATTTTGGCTGAGCACATCAGTCCAGCTGGTGTCATCACCTGTACCGCCACTGGCAACAAAAACAGGCACAGTACCATTGTATGTTTTGGCAAAAGTTGCATACTGATTATATAAATGGCTATAAAACTCAGGCGTCATATTACCACCACAACCCCAGGCTTCATTGCCAATAGTTAGGTAGTCGATTTTAAAAGGTTTATCACGCCCGTTAGCCCGTCTTTCCTGTGCAAGACTCGAGTTATTGGTTGAAGTCATATATTCAAGCCATTGGGCCATTTCTTTCGCAGTACCTGTACCTAAATTAACATTTAAATAAGTTTCGGAACCGACCAATTCTGCAAATTCAAAAAATTCATGGGTACCAAACTGGTTACTTTCTTCGACTCCGCCCCAGTTTGAATTCACTCTGATGGGTCGGCTATCGCGGTCGCCGATACCATCTCGCCAATGATACTCGTCCGCAAAACAGCCGCCTGGCCAGCGCATGACTGGAACATGCAAAGCTTTTAATGCCTGTAAAACATCATTTCGATAACCTTTAGTATTCGGAATTGAAGAATCTTCGCCGACCCAAATACCTTCATAAATGCCACGCCCTAAATGCTCAGTAAACTGACCATAGATATTTTTATTAATTTTTGCACCTGTTTGACTGACATCTAAAACAAATGAGGCCTGATCTGCTGCAACGGCAGGGAGAGCTATAGTTAAAGACGCCAAACATACAGAATGCAGGCTTAGTTTTTTTAAAGTCTTATTGAAAAATTGTTTCATTTAGTGCTTTTCCATCATAAATGTAAATAGATTAACGTAATGATAACAGCTAAATGTAAAAATGACTATAAAAACGAGCCTTATTTGTAAAACCCGTTTTTACTGGAAAGTACTTAGTCCGCAATCACTATGGTGACAATACTTCTGGCTGGTAATGACGGTAACTTCACCACTTTACCATTTGCGCTGACATCAAGTAACTCGCGATTTTGGGTTTGAGAAGTGATGTATGCATCCACTGAACTCAGCACAAAGGGCATTTCAAAGTCAATGTTCTGCTTATCGCTTGTACCTCGGTTCACTATAACAATGACTGTATTATCTTCATTTTTATAGCCAGTCACATAAGCACCGTTTATCGTATTTTGCACATCAATTCGTTCTGCACCCGGACGAACGAATTTAGCAAAATGGGAGAATGCCCAGCCTCGTTTTAAAACCTGTCCTGCTTCTGTACCGAATTCAGCTCGGCCATCACCGATTAACGAATAATATCGTTTTGCCCACCACCAGATATATGAATTCCAATTAACTGTCATGGTACGATGCATTTGGTATAACACTTTGTCTAAAGTTTCATCCCAAACCGCTTTGTTATCACCGCCCCAGATAGCATCGCCTTCACCGTCTGCATCATGAATAAGCCACTCTGTCATCCAGCGTTTTTTATTTTTTTCTTCTGCAAGAGGATATTCTGACAACGCGTCTGTACTTTCACTGCCATATAGATGACCACCAACATATTCAAAGTTTTGTAACGCTTGTTCGCTATTCAAACTGGGATCCGTATAAGCACGGTTAAAGCCAAGTGATTCACCTACCAAAACCTGAGTCGGTATTAGCTCACCAAATTCAACTAAAAAATCTCTAAACTCAGTACCAGTCCAATCACAGGATTCATAATCCGGATGCCAGTCAGGCTCATTTTGAATTGAAACCACATCAATGTTAACCCCTTTACCTGCCATAAAATCAACATAGGATTTTAAATGCAAAGCATAATCTTCATAATACTCAGGCAATAATTTGCCTCCGCCAACCGTGCTTTTATTATCTTTCATATAAGCGGGGGGAGACCATGGCGTAGCCAATATTTGAACATCACTTGAAATGGCTTTAGCTTCAACTAAATTATCAACAGCCAGCGGCCAGACATCTTCTGTCGGGTTGATGATAGTCCTCAGAATAGTTAACCCCAACTCATTATCTCCTGTACCTACCAAGGTATTCACTTCATCATCAGACAACATATCATATGTCCACATAGGTAAAGCAGCACCAAACCCATCAATCGTTTGATAACGTGTTTGTAAATCAACTGTCAGCTCAAACTTATGTTCCGGCTTTTCGTCACCAGGGTCTGGTTCTGAGCCCGAAGATGAGCCGCCACACCCGGATAAACTCAGAGAAGAAATTAACAACAATAATAAAGGGTATTTAATATTCATATATAGGAAGCTCCTTAATAAATGAGCAGATTAATTGATTAAACATAAAAAACCTGAGCTTTAAACATCAGTTTCAAAGCTCAGGTTAAAGTAGAAAAGAGAGCAGACTTGCTCAAATGAAACTAATCAGAAACAAATGTTTGTACTGCCCAAGGATCGGCATAAACGCTAAACTGATTATTATTAACTGTATAATTACCTCGGTAATCTACATTCATTGAAGCTGATGTCGAATATTTAGTCATTGAACTAACCGTACCATTTTGCAAAGTAAAGTTAAGCTGTTTGTGTGAACCGCTTTTGTTAACAACCACAATCACAAGTTTGCCTGAATTATTTTTATAGGCAGTCACATATACGTTACTCTCAGGTAGTTCAGTTGCGCCAATACGGGTGTAACCCGGACGTATAAATTTTGAAAACTGAGACATTATGTAACCACGTTTACTGACATTACCGTCTTCAGTTAACAAACCATAGCCCCGACGAATATACCACCAAATATAGGCGCTATAGTTGGCGACCATGCTTTGGTGCAACTCTAAACCCACATCTATGGCTTCATTCCAATCGTTAGCATCTTCGTTGTTAGTGTAATGCTCTGTCATCCATAACTTTTTACCTTTTTGCAATGCAAGGGGGTAATTGGTTGGTGTGACACCGTACAAATGACCACCAATGATATCAACATAACTATTAGCAACGGGATCATTTAAAATGGGATCTGAGTAAGCGGTTGTAAAACCCAAAGACTCAGGCGCTACAATTTTAAGTGCCGGATCAAGGCGCCAGCCCTGATCATTTAAATAAGTAACAAAATCAGCACCTGACCAATCACAAGATTCATAATTTGGATGCCAGTCTGGTTCATTTTGCAAAGATAACGCATAAATTGGCGCACCTTCACCGGCCATATAGTTAGTAAAGTTCATTAGGTGATCGGTATAGCCCCAATAATGCGCTGTTTCAAGTTTGCCACCATTATTAACATCATTATTGTCTTTCATATAGGCGGGCGGTGACCAAGGCGTAGCTAACAATTTTGCACCGTACGAGTGTGCAATTTGAGCGGTGGGCACTTGCATGTACCAGTTAGTAGAGTCTGGATCAATTCGCATACGCATTATGGAGAGCCCCATCTCACCATTAGCTGTCCCAAACGCCTTAGTAGCCTGAGCCGGAGTCAAGTCATTGATCCAACCAGGTGCATTCATACCACCAAAACCATCGATCTCCTGGTATTGCGTATTAAAGTTTACGGTAACATTAGCAGCCAGCGTATTTAAACTGATTGAGCTGAGTAATAAAGCGGCTGAAATACCGAGTAGTTTTTTTATTTCCATATTTATCTGACCTTTTTGTTAGTGTCTACTATTGAATGGCAGACGAGGGCTGCCAGCTGTTTTACTAAATCACAACTATGTGACTCAATAAACCTTGCGCCAGAATACTCAATGTCGGTAACGTAAAATCACATAGGTTCGGTTCAAAGCATTTCAGGCGCACTTAATTTTTCACTCACTGTTCTGTTTATTTAAACTCTGCCAAAGCATCTGCCATACCCTGCAATGCAGGTTTAGCTTCGAACTGAGCATTAAATAATAAAGGCCAATCAGGTGAATCGTATAAACCAATAATCCAACTGTCGATATCACTAATTCCCCAAACCGTGATGCCGCCTCTTTGAGAAGCTGGTACTGTGGTTAAATAAGCAGATACAACATCGTAATATCGCTTTTTCTGTTTTTCCGCAATTTTTGGCGTTAATTCATCCGCAGTTTCAGCTGAATTCATCCGAATATCCAGTTCAGTGATTTTTACTTTAATGCCTAAATCAACCACTTTTTGAAATTGAGATTTTATCGTAGATATACTTGGATAATTGTCACTGATGTGCATTTGAAAACCCACACCATCAATTGGAATATTGCGTGACTTAAAATCAGCGGCCATGTTAACAACGGCATCTAACTTAGCAGCACTGCTCGATAAATTGTAATCGTTATAATAAAGTTCAGCGTCTGGATCTGCCGAACGAGCTGCAATAAAAGCACGTTCAATAAACTCAGCGCCTATATTCTGATACCAGATAGAACCTGATTCACCCGTGCTACGATAATTACCGTCGTCTAAAAAAGCTTCATTTACCACGTCCCAGCTTTTTAAACGCCCGGCAAAATGGGTAGCAATTGTCGTGACATGATTTTCCATCATCTCAATCCAAGCTTGTTTATCTCCACTAAACGAACGCATCCAGCTTGCGGTCTGGCTGTGCCAGACTAATACATGACCATGCATAGATAAGCCGTTGTTGCTGGCAAAATTCACTAAATTATCTGCATCAGTAAAATTAAATGAGTCTTGTGCCGGATGCAAAGCATCCATTTTCATAATGTTTTCCGCTGATAACTGGCTAAAGTGCTTGATAGCCAAATTTTGACGGTCTTCACTCAGCATAATACTGCTACCATAATTTCCGGCAGGAACGGCTACCCCAATAGGAAAATCAACACCCTCTTTTAAACTGGTCACAGTCACAGGGGTGAATTCGGTTATTTCTTCCTGTTGATTTTTATTATCTTCTTGCTTGTCTTGCAACTTAGCCTTATCAACCTGATGGCCGCCACCAGAACCACATGCAGTTAAACTCAAGCAACCGCTTAACACTAGAGCAATAATCCTGTAATTAATCATGAATTCCTCTTCAATACCGTTTTGTATAACAAAGACAACGGCACAGTAAACTGTGCCGTTAGGTTAGGGTAAATTTGAATTTGTAAAGTGCTAATTGCAGTTACCGGCTGTACTGCCTTGACCAGTGGGCTCTTCATCGCCAACTAAAAACTTATCAAGTTGCAGACCATCTTCACGGAAAATCACATTTACTGTATGTTGGCCTGCAGCTAAGCTATAGGTTGAAGTTTCATGCCATGCCCATTCAGTTGATTCACCAGTCGTTACCTGATCAAATGTGCCATCATTGACCTGAATATAGTAGGAATCGTTGTCACCATTGGCAGCAATTGAGCGACCATACCATTTGTAATCCCCCGCAGTATCAATATCAAAAACGTAACTTACAAAATGAGTGGCAGATTCATCTGAGGATGGCGTTGTATCATTGTTATTCGCGCCATTCGGATCGGTTAATTCAATGTAAGCATCATTACTGGAATCGGTTGAAGTTTGCTCAATTGACCACAATGAATCGGCACCCATCTCACCGCACTCTGCCTCTAACCAAACTTTGTTCAATACAACCGGGTCAGGCGGTAAGATTTCGAACTCATCAATAATATAACTTGCAGTCTCATCTGTGCTTTCAACGAACAAATACATAGCAGTTGGCGGTTCTGTAGGCGTCGAGTCAGAATCTTCTCCACCTTCTTCTGCCGCAGGATAAGGATCAACGGCATATTCCCCCACTAGCTGCACCCAGTCAGTATCATTTGCATCTACAGCTGCCAGAACTTGTTTATATACCGAATCTGACCCCTCAAAATCGTATCTGATAGTAGCTTTAATTGGAGCGGTTGCGATATCGACTGATTTCACCCACATACTAAACTTATAGCTATCACCAACGGTCAGTTTATCTACAAGCTCAATGCCCGGTGCATGCCAGCCGTTCGGCCACTAGATTTAAGCGCATGTGTACCCGCTTTTGCATCTTCAACCGCTTCCAGCACGACAGACCCCTGAGGCGTCCAGTCACCCGCAGTACCATCGTCAAAGTTAGCGGAATAAATCGCTTGTGGCGTGTTATCTCCGCCGTCACCACCATCTATAACGTTTTCAGCTTCACTCACAACAAAGTTATCAATAATATAGTCAACCCCGGCAGTCGGACCTTCAACAAAAGCCAGAACTTCTGTAACCGGGTCTTCTACTTCTTCATAGGTAAAAGTACCTGTTATTTCAACCCAGTCGGTATCAGTTGCGGCAAATGCCTCTGTCACACTATCGTAACTTGGGTCAGAGCCTTCAACTGTTGTTTTCATTGTAATTTTAATATCAGCAGATTCGGTCTCAGACAATTTCACCCAAGCGCTAAATTGGTAAGTTTTGCCTTGCTCCAAATAATCTGTCAACACAATGGCAGGCGCGTTCCAGTCCTGAGTTCGTCCCGAAGCCTTTAAAGCAAAAACGCCGTCCTGGGCATCCTGGACTGTACTGAGTCCAATTTCGCCCTGAGACGTCCAGCCACTAACCGTACCATCTTCAAAGCTGGTCATGTAAACAACGCCTTCAGGTAACTCTTCCTCTTCACCTTCACTGTCAGTATTTTCACCTTCTGTATCTTCATTCTGGTTTTGCTGAAGCACTTCTTCAGTCCGTGATGATTCCTCGTCAGTTTCTAAACTACATGCTGTTAAAGCGCCGGCAGCCAACATTAAAATCAGAGTTTTGTTAAGTTTAAACATACGTGTTTCCTTTTACCTTATAATTATAGTCAAACAAACATTATCTAGTATATTAACACGGAAGTTTTAATGTCAACATTTTGTTATATTCTTTTTAACTATAAAGATATTTAAGAAATGATTATTTTACTTAAAAACTACATTTATGATTAAAATACCAGCAAAATTTCTGATAAAGTAATCAATAAATCAAACAACAGATAATTTAAGCCGAAAAAGTCCTTATTAATTCAAATGTGTATTTTATTTTAGGTTGAAGTTCATTGAATTCCTGTATTAAATTAGTTAAATTAATCTTATTGTTAATAATACCATTATAAAATCTATGAAAACTGTTTTAAAATTTCCTTTCACTTTAAGCCTTCTGTTAGGGGCTTCTAGTGTAAATGCCGAGATCAACCTGGATCCCCAGTTTACGGATTCCATGGTATTGCAGCGCAATACCATTAATACAATCAGTGGCTATTCAGATAAGGAAGATAGCCTGTCGTTAACGCTTGACGGCAAAAAAATTCACGCCGCACAAATAGATCCGGGTTACTGGCAACTTAAATTGCCTGAAATGCCAGCAGGCGGGCCCCACACAATCCGCATTAAATCGACTCATCAGAATATTGAATTAAATGATGTATTATTTGGTGATGTCTGGTTTGCTTCCGGTCAGTCCAATATGGAGCTGCCGATGCAAAGGGTGCAATACACCTACAAAAACGAATACCGGCAGGATAACTTCCCGCAAATTCGTCAGTTAAAAGTAGAAAAACGCTCTGCCTATCAGGGGCCGCTTAAACAACTCCAAGCCGCGAGCTGGACAAAAGCAACTCAAGGCAATTTAGCCAACTTTTCTGCGGTCGGTTATTTTTTTGCTAAAAAAGTCTATCTCGAAACCGGTGTACCTGTGGCGATTATCAATAATGCCTACGGTGGTTCGCGTGCTCAAGGCTGGATGAGTGAAGCAGCGCTTAAGCCTTTTTCGGATGATTATCAAACCGTGCAAAACAATAAAAACCCTGAATATATTCAATCCATTGTTGATGAAGACAATGCAAAAAAACAAATTTGGTTTGATGAAATCAACGCAAAAGACTTAGGAAAACAATATAACTGGCATACAGCAAATTATAATGATAGTCACTGGCGAACCATGTCAGTACCGGGTTATTGGGCGGATCAAGGTACCGAAGATTTCAACGGTGTTGCCTGGTATAGGACTGAGTTTGAATTAACCCAAACGCAGGCCGCTCAGGATGGTTTTTTAGAACTGGGGCGGATTATTGACTCTGACATTGCTTATGTAAACGGCTTTGAAGTGGGCAGTGTCGGCTACCAATACCCGCCCCGTCGTTATACTGTAAACAAAAGTATTTTAAAGCCAGGCAAAAATACCCTGGCGGTGCGCATTGTGGCACCAGGTGGAAAAGGTGGCTTTGTGCCGGATAAACCCTATCAACTCAGCTTTGCTGACAGTAAGATTAATTTAGCCGGCAGCTGGAAGTTTCGTTTTGGCCATAAAATGAACCCGGCGCCGTCAACCCGTTTCTGGGCGCATATGCAACCTAACGCTTTATATAATGCCATGTTAGCACCACTTAAAAATACCAAAGTAAAAGGCGTTATCTGGTATCAGGGCGAGTCTAACTCGGGTAACCCGGAGCAATACGCAACAGTATTTCCGGCGATGATAAAAGACTGGCGCAATACCTTAAACCAAGCGGAATTACCCTTTATTTTTGTTCAGTTGGCTAACTACATGACAGCTGATAGCAATCCGTCGAATGCTGGCTGGGCACTGACCCGGGATGCACAGGCACAAGCCCTGAAACTGAAAAGCACGGCTATGGTGACGGCCATAGATGTAGGCGAATGGAATGATATTCACCCTTTAAATAAAAAAGCGGTGGGCGAGCGATTTGCACTGGCTGCATTAAATCAGGTTTATGGTGATACTTCTGCTGTTTACCAGGGTCCCATACTGGCTTGTGCAAGCTTAAATAAACAGCAAAAAATCCAGATTGAAGTTGAAAATCCACAACACGGATTAAGCATTAAAGGTGAAAAACTGGATGGTTTTGCTGTGTCCCAAGACGGTAAAAGTTACCAGTGGGTGAATGCCAGAATAAAAGATGACCGCATTATTTTAACTGCGCCCAATACCGAACAAATTAAATTTATTCGCTATGCCTGGCAAAGCAACCCGGAGCGAGCAAATTTAGTTAATCAGTATGGTTTACCGGCCTTCCCGGCACAAATCAACTTATCTTCTACTTGCCATTAATATTAGGGTAATACTTTGAATTTATTAAAACGAATCCAGCAAGCCTGCCTGTGCGCAGGCTTGCTTTTATCTTTTAATCAAGCGGCATATGCATTTGGCGTGCAGCAGTTTATTTACTCAGATTCAGCCAAAATTGCTGAACATGCCAAGCGAAAACAGTTCATGCAAATTGTTGGCAAAACCAACGCCAGCATTTTTATTGCAGCGCAGGAAGATAAAGGCTTACATAGAGTTGCCAAAGATCTACAGCGTGATATTGAGGCGGTTACCGGGCAAAAGCTTCCTATTATCAGCGATTTATCAAAAATCACGGGCAATGCCATTATTATTGCGACACTTGAACATTCAAACTTATTAAAACGTTTGCAAGCCAGTGACAAAATAAATTTAAGCCAGATACGAGATCAGTGGGATGCTTATCAGATTGAACTGGTCGAGCAAGTGACTGATCAAATTTCAAAAGCCTTGCTGATTGCCGGTAGTAATAAACGCGGCGCCATTTATGGCACCTATGATATCAGTGAGCAGGCAGGTGTATCCCCTTGGTATTACTGGGCGGATGTACCGGTAAAAAAAGCGAAAACCTTATACGCTCAAATAAATACCTCTATCGTAGAAATTCCCAAGGTTAAATATCGTGGCATCTTTTTAAATGATGAAGCACCGGCCCTGACTAACTGGGTGAATAAAAACTTTGACGGATACAACCACAAATTTTATGTCAATGTATTTGAATTAATGCTGCGTCTCAAAGCAAATTATTTATGGCCTGCAATGTGGAATAATGCATTTGCAGATGATGACCGTATGAACATGGTGCTGGCCGATGAATACGGCATAGTGATGGGCACTTCGCATCATGAACCTATGATGCGGGCAGATAAAGAATGGGATAGAGACGGTGAAGGCGAATGGCAGTATTCCACCAATCAAAAAAACTTATATGAATTTTGGCAACGTGGTGTCAAACGTAACGCCCCGTTTGAAGGCTTGTATACGCTTGGCATGCGCGGACGCGAAGACAGTGCCATGCAAGAAGGCGAAAACATAAAATTACTTGAGCAAATTGTAACTGATCAGCGCACTATACTGGCAACTCAAATTAAAGATAAAAACCTAGAGGATGTTCCTCAGGTTTGGTGTTTGTACAAAGAAGTGCAGTCTTTTTATGAAAAAGGCATGCGTGTACCGGACGACGTTATTCTGCTTTGGGCGGATGATAACTGGGGCAATATACGCCGCTTGCCCACTCAGACAGAACAAGCCAGAAGCGGCGGCGCGGGTGTGTATTATCACTTTGATTATGTAGGTGGACCTCGTTCTTATCGCTGGATGAATGTAACCCCTATCGCTAAAATCTGGGAGCAAATGCATCAGGCAGAGGTATTTAATGCCAACAAAATCTGGATCACTAATGTGGGTGATTTGAAGCCGATGGAATTCCCAACTGAATTTTTCCTCAAAATGGCGTGGGATCCGCAAGATTTTAATCGGGATAATTTAGATGCGTACGGTATTGACTGGGCAACACGCTATTTCGGTCACACTTACGCCAGCCAAATCAACGAAATTATAAAAACCTACACTCGACATAATCAGCGCAGAAAACCTGAACTTATGTCACCTGAGGTTTATAGCTTGCAAAACTATGACGAAATACAAACAGTAGAAAATGAGCTGGATGCCAGCGTTGCTTTGGCCGAATCCATTTATAAAAAACTGGATAAAAACAAACAGGATGCGTTTTTTCAGTTGGTCTTACATCCAATTAAAGCAACCAGTATTGTCACTAAGCTTTATTTTGCAGTAGCGAAAAATCGTCTATATGCCAGTCAAGGTCGCAGTTATGCGAACAACTACAAACAACTTGCCCAAGATTTATTTAAAGCAGATTCTAAATTAAAAGCTGAATATGACGCACTTAATGGCGGCAAGTGGCAGCATTTTATGGATCAACCCCATATAGGTTATAACAACTGGAATAACCCACCAGCCGATACCATGCCAGTATTACATGACTATCAGCCGCACGATAGTGCCGAAATGGGTTTAACAGTAGAAGGCGAAACCGCTGCTTTTCCTGCGCGAGCTAGTTTTAATCTTAATTTTGATTCTGTAGCCGATCAACACAGAATAATAGAATTGTTTAACCGCGGTTTAGCTCAATTTAATTATTCGGTGAAGTCATCTGAAGACTGGGTTTTAATTGATAAACCAAAGGGTCGAGTCAACTCATTGGAGCAGCTTACCGCCCGTATTGACTGGGATAAATTACCCGCAGGTCAACATCAAGCCACAGTCAGTGTAAAAGGCACTAGCTGGCAAGCGGCACAAATTAAAATCAACGCAATCAAACGCCCAGAAACTGCGATAGCCAGTGCTAAAGGGTTTGTTGAGGCCGATGGTTATATCGCAATTAATGCAGCTAGTTTTGCAACTGAAACCGGCAGTAACGGCTATCACTGGCGTACAATCAAGGGTTTAGGACGCAGTTCAGATACGATTTCTGTATTTCCTAAATCTTATTTAAGCTTTGAGCCTGAGCAAAAGCATCCTCAAGTTGCTTATCCGGTAACCTTTTTCTCAAGCGGTGAATTTGAAACTGAGCTACAGGTTTTACCTACATTAAATTATTTTCCGGATAAACCGGTTCGTTTAGGTATATCAGTCAATAATGGCCCGATCAAAGTATTAGACTTAAACTTAAATACTAAAATGAGGGAATGGGATAAAGCCGTCAGTGAAGGGATTTTTAAAATCAAAACCAAATTGAACATTGAACACGCAGGTCAGCATACCATCAGATTACATGCACTTGATTTATCAGTTGGTGTAGAAAAAATCATCATTAATACAGGCGGTTTAAAACCCAGTTATTTAGGCCCACCGGCCAGCATTCAACTATAGTACTGCGCCCCTGTATTATTTATAGAATACAGGGGCTGTACTTATCATAATTTAACATGATGCTAATCGTTTACATTTCTAATTACCCGACAAGGATTTCCAACTGCCAAACAATTTTCAGGAATAGAGCGGTTAACAACACTCCCTGCACCAATCACTGAATTTCTACCAATAGTTACGCCAGGTAAAATAATGACGCCGGCACCAATCCACGCATTATCTTCAATTGTCACGGGCTCAGCGTAAGTTTTGAAATAAGGCAGTTCCGAATTTTCATCCCAGTTTTCGACTAAACGTTCTGCTGGTTTTACCGGATGTGTTGCAGTACAAATTTGCACATTAGATGCAATCAATACATTGTTGCCTATCGTTATTTTATTACAATCAACAAATATGCAATTTATGTTAATAATGACATTGTTCCCGATAGAAATATGCTGGCCATAATCGCAATAAAACGGGGTATCTATATTGACATTGCTTCCTATTTTCTCGAACAAAGTGGTTAAAATTTTAGCTTTTCCCGCTTTATCATTGTATTCACACTGATTATATTTACGAGTCAATTGGCGAGCTTTATCAATCATTTTTTGTGAATCTTTATTTGATGTATTGAAAATTTCACCAGCTAGACATTTTTCAATTTCAGTTTTCATTTGACGTCCTTGTTTAATCTAAAATAATAAAGTGACAGTTAATTCTACCCAGTTCTGGAATAAGTTCAAAATCACGACTGCCTGTATAATTTGAGCGTAGTATACGTATGCTTGAAGTAAAATTCTTTACAATTGGACTAAGCCATACAGATCCAGTCCTGCTTTACGTTTCAACTAGAGCCTGTTTACCTTTGTTTATAATTTGAGCTGAGAGAAAAAATTGTCTTAGACAAGGCAAAAATAACGAAATTTAGTCGTCTAAAAGAATTATTTTTAACGCCGTATAAGACAATTTTGGCCTCAGCCCGAAGGGCAATGCCAATTGAAATTTGGCATCGTCTTAATTAACATGAAACTTAAGGGGTAATTAAACAAGTATTAACAGGTTTAACCTAACTTAATCAGGCACAGATTTTTAATTCCCCTCGTCACTTCACTAAAAATGATGACTCTAAGCTCTATTGAGAACAACTACCACTGAAGCAATCAGACGTAGTGCCAAAGCCAATTACGCCATTGCATTGCATCATTTCAGAGTAAGAGCCGTTACCACAACCACCGTCATAAGCAGCAGTATTGTATTGCATATCCTCAGCTTGGCGCGTTTCTCCATTTACTTTGATATAGTCCAAAATGACATCTCTTCCTGATGTATCATTGTCAAATTCAACATTAATATCACCACTTGCACTGCCCAGATAAACATAGTCCTGGTTATTTGTTGTGATATACCAATCAGCTACAGTAGTACCACCAACATTCAATTTAATGTGCTCATTACCGCTGGTACCCCGAGCTCGAACAGTAATGCCTGAATTATTGCTACTACTCCCTTCACTTACTGTAATATTTGAACTTCCACTACTTTGATAACCTTCAGTAGCCATAACCATGTAATCATGTGCTCCCAAGTTTAATCCATGATACGCCCAGGCATCAAAATGATTTCCGGTTGTAATGGTTCCGCCTGTTCTTTTTTGTTGTCTCACACTCCAGTACTGATAAAAAGTTGCGTTTCCCTGAATAGAAGGTTGATTGACTCTTAACGTACGATAGATATCATAAGTACCACCATCGGTTGTCACTGTGCCATAATAAGTCCCACTTTCGCCCGGGCGGTAGGTGCCCCAATTTTCGACAATGTAATATTCCACAAGCGGATTAGTTGTCCACCCGTACAGAGTTAAGTAACCATTTCCAGAAGGTGTAAACGTACCAGAATAATTAACCGTTTTTCTGCCCCCCGTACTCCAACCTTTACCACCGACCCAGTTCCCAGTATTGCTCCATGAAGAGCTATAACTACCGCCTGCCCCTAACGTCATACTAACTGTGCCTGGGGCATCCGTCCAAAACGAATAATAATATCCATTATTATAACCTGTATCATTAGCAGTTAACGTTTGTGCTTGAGCTGACGAAAACGCCAAAGCGGCAGCTGCTATGATCAGTTTTACAATTGTCGTGCTATTAATTTCCATTACAAGATTCCTTATTTTCAAGTATTTATAAATTAAGCATGTGTCGAAGTAAATTGATGGCTGAATCCACATCAATCAACAACAGTTATAGTCTCGATCACACTTACATTCAAGTCAATATTAAAAAACAATTCAAAAACAATTAATTTACAGCAAAAACAAGATTAAAGAATATTTATCATATAAGAATATGTTTTTATTCAATTTAAATTGGATAACCATTAACAACTGAGACATAAGAATCGGAAATTAATCTTTAGCAGAACCCTTAATGACTTATTGTCATTTGGATTATATACTCGCTAGGTAAAATAGTTCAGCGCACGTTTACAAAGTGGTATAAAACGTACAACAGAATAGAAAAGCTAAGCAAAGAATTTTGAGCGTGAGCTAATTTAAAACAGCTTATAAAACGAAAGCTGTATTTAATCTAACCCCTAAACAAATAAACCGTATTAAAAATACATACCGCTAGAATGCCAATACTGATCCATCGGCCAGCACGCATGCCCAACCAAATATTCTTAACTTTATCCGGATTACGTTTACGGCTAACTCTGAGTGCATAAATCCAAGTGCCGGTTACAGCCAATGCTGATAACATAAGACCAAATATAAAGTAGATTATTTTAGTCATCAATCCGCCGAAATAGCCAAAATGAAGCGGATCAGCCGCTTCGGATATCCGGCTGTGCAGCGACAATGTATCACCATCACGTTCAGATAAAAGCTGTCCGGTTAGCGCATCAAAACTCAGGTTATTGGCTCTGTCTCGAACCAGTAGCTCATCACCCTGACCTTCAAACACGACTGAATTTTGGTATTGAGTTGGCATACGAATGCGACTGACGGTCATCTCTGGTCGGCTTTGCCCTAGCGCCACCAGCATGTTGGAAAATCGTTCTGAATCAGGGAATAAAATACTGTCACCTTGGGCTTCAACCACGGTCGGATAATTCGCCCTACCACCCCACTGCTCAATTAGATACCAAATTCCGGTCATACATACCACGAGTATCAACCAAGTGCTCCATAATCCAAATAAGCGGTGTAAATCACCCCACAATATTTTTTGATTACGGGTTCGAGGTAGGCGGAAAAACCCTTTCCACCAATTTTTGTAAATCACAGTTCCGCTAATCAGCGAGCCAAATAAAAATAAACCAATCAGGCAGACCAGCGTAATACCAATTGGTAAAGGCATCATTAAGTGCCTGTGCGTCATACGAAAAAAACGCTGCCAGTTAAACCAGCGTCCAACCCCCTGAAACTGGCCTGTCGTCGGGTGAAAAAAGCCCCGGAATCGTTCGTCATTCGCATCCAGATAAATGGCTTCTGCAGCAAACCAGGGATCCGGTTTTATTGTTAACGATTGCAGCCGGCTAGTCGGGAATTGACGGCGGGCGGATGCATAAATGGTTTCCCAGTCGACCGTTTGGCGAGAGTCAATATTGACCCGCATGGCACTGTTTGTCAGCCAGTCGATTTCATGGGAAACCACCGCAAAAGTACCGGTAATTAAAATAAAACAACTTAACAACGCCAGCTTTAATCCCAGTAAACTATGCCAGCTGTACCATTTAGCGCGATCAGTCAAACTTAATCCTCAGTAACAGGCAATCTGAACAGGCTTCAGACTACCATTATCTTCAATTTAAAACGAATGACTAACCTGCAATAACACACTTCTTGGTTCACCCGGGAAGTGACCATTACGTTTATTAAAACCGCTGGTCGCATATTCTTCATCTAACAGGTTTTTGATATTAAGCTGGATTTCTAATTGCTCAAAACGAGTACGCCAACTGGCGTCCCAAACGGTATAAGCTTTCACTTTTTGTCCGCTCAGGCTAATGCGTTCACTGACATAATCCATCCCAATGGAAAAGGCAGAGTCGATTGCCGGAAAATCATAACGGGTCCATAAACCCAGAGTGTGATCAGGCGCATTCACAAACTCTCCATTGACTGAATTGCTGATTGCATCCGGTGAGCCACCCGTAATTTTGGCGCGATTGTAAGCATAGTTTAACGTAGCGGTCCAATTCTCGGCGATATCCCCCATCACATCGAGTTCAAAGCCTTCACTGGTGACTTCGCCGATTTGCAACAGCGCTGGCTGGCCATCATTTTCCCCAGTATCCTCTGGATTGCCGATAGTTACATTATCTTTGATAATTTGGTACAAGCTGGCAGTTGTAAATAACTTACCTTGTAACCATTTTTGTTTTATCCCCAGCTCGTATTGAACACTCTGTTCCGGGTCGAGCGCGTCTGCGCTATCCAGATCACTACTTTCATTGAGTTGTTCAGATAAGCTTTGCGGTTTAAAACCCTGGCTGCGACTGACATAAACAGACAGGTCTTTATTTGGTTTATAAATTGCACCAATTCTGGGTGATACATCACTATCTGAGTAATCTTCACCCGTATTGACATTTTCATCTTTAAAATGGTCATAGCGTAAACCGGCAATCGCAATCCAATGATCATTTAACTCAACTTGCTCCTGCACATATAAACCGGTGCGGCTAAATGCAGTATCTGCATCCGGTCGGCTAATGAGAGTATAATCAGCAGGGTCACTGCCATAAACAGGCTCAAATATATCAATATCCGGAATATTAGAGGCTGCGCCGCGACCAATGTTGTATTCGTAATGCTCCTTTACATTAAAATAATCCATCCCCAACAATAAGGTGTGATTAAAGTCCATCCATTCACCCAGATAAACAAAGTCAGACGTTATGCTATATTCTTCATTTTCACGCACCTGATCACGAAACTCCCTTAGCATACTTCTGCCGTCTTCCTGAATTCCCCGGTTTTCATGATAATTTTGCAAGCGCTCATTGTCTAAATAGCGAACCACTGTTGTATTGGTAAAATCTGTTGTGAATTCATGGTTTAAAGTAAGCTGCCAGACATCCGCTTTCACACGCTGGTAATCGGTTTTTTCATTAGGGTTATAACTGATATCGGTAATAAAATTACCTTCATCATCAACCGGTACACCTCTTAATCTGTGTCCAGCCAAATCCTGGTCGATATAATCATATTCGATCGTGAGCTCAGTCGAATCTGAAACTAACCAGGTTAGGCCAGCTGATAACAATACATTTTTTTCATCTGTATTATTTCTAAACGGTCTTTTATCCTGATAAAAACCGCCAACCCGATAGGCTAAATCACTGGATGTTGAGAAACCGCCCGTGCTCTCTGCCGATACACCTTTTAAATCATAATTGCCGGCAAAAACTGAAACTGAATGCTCGGATACAAATTTAGGCTTTTTAGTTACATAGTTTAATAATCCACCTGGCTCACCGCTGCCGTATAACATGCCAGAGGGACCTTTTAATACCTCGACCCGCTCAATATTAAATAACTGAGGAATCGAAAATCCACCGTAAGGGTCGCCCTGAACACCGTCGTAACGAACCTGATCTTGTCTGAATCCACGCGCGATCACACCGGAATACGAAAACTGGGTAATACCTGAAATAGAGCGATATAAATCTGTTGTTTGACGTGCAGCCTGATCCTTAATTAATTCTTCGGTCAATACCTGAACAGACTGAGGTATATCCATGATATGGGTCGGCGTTTTTGTTGCCATTTTAGACTCTTCAGCCACATAGTACTGAGCTGCACGCCCGATAATTTCAATGTTCTCGATTGCTTCTACGGATTCATTTGCTGCTGCAACGAATGGGCTGAAGGCGGTAATAGCAATCATAATTTTATTCAAAGGAATGCAAATTATATTTTTCATATATGTGTCCGGTCGATGATATCAATTTTCGGCAGGCATTATACACTCAATATTAATAATAACAATCATTATCATTTACATGTTAGGAGTATCACCATTTTTTCACAATTAACGCCTGGAAAGGTTCTTAATTTAAAAATGAGTATCAGCGTTATTTCATTAGGTCGGAATATTTAACCAAAGACAGCCAAATTAATTCGCTAAGTAATTGAATAGATGACTGAATGTTTTCGAACGCGGTATATATAAAAAGGCCGACTAAAACAAAAAGTTAAGTCGGCAACAAAAGGTTCTGACCTTTTAGATGAAACTGTATTGAGGTTATTTATAAGGCTTAATCGTATTGATTGCACCATGCTTGTCATACGTCAGTTCAGCCATTTTAACTGAACGCAAATGAGTCTGACCGCCAGATAATGAGCAGTCATGATAAAACAGGTACCATTTACCCTGATATTCGGCAATAGAATGATGCGTAGTCCAACCCAGCACAGGCTCGAGTATAACGCCCTGATAGGTGAAGGGACCATAAGGCGAATCACCTGTTGCATAAACAATTTTATGCGTATCACCCGTTGAATATGAGAAATAATATTTACCCTGATATTTATGCAACCAGGGGCCTTCGAAAAAGCGCCTGTCATTATCACCGGCTTTAATCAGTTCACCATGCTCATCCAAAATTTGAATGTCCTGAACGGGTTCTGAGAATGCCAACATATCTTCAGATAAGCGAGCCACTTTAGGGAGCAGCGCAGGCTCAGCATCTGCAGGGTAAACATCTTCGGCTATATATTCACCGCTTGCCCACCGTTGCAGTTGACCACCCCAGATTCCACCAAAATAGGCATAATACTGGTCATCATCATTCTGAAATATAGCTGGATCAATGCTGAAACTGTTTTCAATCGGTTTAGGCTCTGCTTTGAAAGGACCCTCAGGTTTATCTGCAATGGCAACACCCAAACGGAAAATGCCTTCATAATCACGCGCCGGGAAATATAGGTAATACTTACCGTTTTTCTCAGCGGCGTCCGGTGCCCACATTTGCTTTTCAGCCCAAGGTACGTCATCAACATCCAATACGCAGCCATGATCTGTCACTTCACCTCCAATCTGAGAAAGTGACAATACATGATAGTCACGCATCGCGTATTGATCGCCATTATCATTAATGGGCTCATCGCTTTCGATATCATGTGATGGATAAATATAAATTTTATTATCAAAAACATGCGCTGAAGGGTCCGCGGTATAAATATGGTTAATAAGCGGCTCTGAAATCGCATTTAAGCTAGACGCTTTTTGAATATCCTGTTCCTGAATTCGCTCTGCATCACTTTTGGCAGATCTAGTTTTTGTTAACATGGTTGACCTAATTTCTCCACCAGCAAAGGCTTATCTATAAGCATTGCTTATCATCTAATCTTGCTGACATTATAGATACAGGAGATAAATAGTCAATTAAACAATAAGAAAAAGGCTGAATTTTTTCCATCAGGAAACAAAAACATTAAAAAACATAGGGTTAAATTATTTTTAATAATTCAAGAATCTGGCAGTGATAATATAAAATAGTCAAAACAGAACAAAAACACTAACAATATATAATAATTACAATAAGTTAATTAGTATCACATATCATAAAATAAGACTTTAAGGTGCATCTGCACCACAAGCATGCAAATCCTCAAAATTCGAGGCGAAGCCTTTGTTTGTTTTAAAAATGTTAAATAAAAATGGGGCTTTCCATTGCCTATCAGCGCATTTTCAAATAACATAGTCAAATGCTATTTAAGTCTCAAATATAACAATATAAAAGAAGAAAGATGATAGAACCTGACAAATTACTCGCACCCGAAATGGATAAAGAAGAATACTTACCGGATGACTGCATGAAAAACATCTCGGTAGATAACCTGATCTTTGCTATGGAAGATGGCAAGCTCAAAGTTTTGTTAGCCAAGTACAAGCAAGGCATAGCCACAAACAAATGGGGTTTAATCGGACACTGGGTTAAACTGGATGAAGATTTAGAAACAGCAGCCTACCGGGTTGTCACTCAGGCGACAGGCGTTAAAAACTTTCATTTGGACCAGTTGGCGGCCTTTGGTAAAGTAAACCGCTATCCGTTAAGACGCATAGTCACTGTGGTTTATTATTCATTAGTCAGAATGGAAGAAGTTAATATCGTGCAGGGCGAAAATACGTTAGAAGTTGCCTGGTTTGATGTAAAAACCTTACCTGAGCTGATTTTTGACCACAACGAAATTGTTGATTCTTGTTTAAGCCACTTAAAATATAAAGTACGCCATGAGCCTATCGGCTTTAGCTTATTGCCAGAAAAGTTCACTCTGCTTCAATTGCAGGAAATTTACGAAGCGATTTTAGACGTTAAACTGGATAAACCTAACTTCCGCCGCAAAATTCAAAAAATGAATTTGCTGATCAACTGTAAAGAAAAACAAAAAGACGTAGCTCACAGAGCAGCGACACTTTACCGGTTTGATATTAATGTTTATGAGAAGCTAAAAGACTTCGGCTTTAATTTTGAATATTAAATATTAGTCTGAGTGATATTTAACATCCGAAAAGCCACTGCTAAAAGTGGCTTTTTTAATTTGAATAATCCAATTTCAGAACCTCGCTCATTCACTTATTTTTAGCTAACTATCTGGTTTTCACCACATAAATCTCTGATTATCGGTTTTTAACTAATCCGGTTAAGGTAATTAAAACATCTCAGCAAGGTATAAAAAGTGTTATTAAATATCTATCAAACCTAAATTGCCACCGGTGGCAATTTAACATCAAACCCTAGCAATTTATATTGAGTAGCGTTAATATGCAGCTTTATTTTGCTGGCCCTTGCGGGCAAATCAAAAATATGGAGAGAGTTGTGGCATCTTTGGTTTCTATTGGCGAGTGCATGTTAGAGTTAAATGCAACCGATACACTAAATTTTAAACGTTCATTTGCAGGTGATACATATAACACAGCAGTATATGCCAAGCGTTGGCAATCCAGACTTTCTGTATATTATATTTCGGCAATCGGTACTGATAACTTCAGTAATGAAATGCTGGCTCAATGGAAAGGTGAAGGGTTAAATACTCAGTATGTTGCACAAACGCCGGATGCACAATTGGGTATTTATGCGATTAGCCGGGACGATCAGGGTAAACGATGCGTATCATACTGGCGTAAAGAGTCTGCTGCCAGCCAGTTAATGGATTTACTCAAGGCGCAAAACATAATCGAAAAACTGCCTGATTTTGATTATGTTTATTTTACCGGTATCAGCTTGGGTATTTTATCAGATGAGTCGAAACAAGCTTTATTAAACTTAATTCAAAGCATGAAAGATAAAGGCTCAACCATTGTATTTGATCCGAATTATCGTGAAAAACTGTGGCCATCAGACGAAGAAGCGATCAAGTGGTTAACAAAAGCCTATCAACTCACCGATATTGCTCTACCGGGAATGACAGATCACAAAGCCCTGTTCAAACATCAAACCCATGATGAAGTTGCAGAGTTCTTGCAAGCACAAGGTTGTAAAGAAATTATCGTCAAAAATGCACAAGATGGGATTTATGCTTTTACCGATAATGAAAAATTTTGTTTCACGGTCGACAAAAACTCGCCATGCATTGATACAACCGCTGCGGGCGACTCTTTTGCGGGTACTTATATCGCCTCTCGTATGGCTGGTGATGACGTATTATCTGCAGTTGAGGCGGGTGCAGATGTCGCCAGCAGTGTCGTTAAACATGTCGGTGCAATTACCCACTAATACAATAATTAAAAGCCCGTTGAGTTAAACAAACGGGCTTTTAATTAACCTGCTTTTCAGCCGCTAATTTTAATCAAACAAGCAAACGGCTAATCATTTTTTTTACATCCCCCTAACTTTTCTTCGTTAATCCGTTTATTTTTTAGCCAAACAGAAAAAATAGTTCAAAATCGCCTTGTGTTTTCCAAAATATGCCCAAGTATATAAAGTAAGTGATTAAAAAATTGATGATCACTTACTTAAACCAAATGAAATTTTAGTGGTTTATTTATGCACTAACGATATAGATATTTGATAAGGATTTACCATGAAAATTAAACTTTCAGGTCACCACGTAGAAATCACAGATAGTGTAAGAGAACATGTTGAAGAAAAGTTCGCAAAATTAGCAAGCCATTTTCCTTCTCTAATATCAGCAGATGTAATTATTACCCAACAACACGGTGAATTTACCGTTGAGTCAGTTACTAAATATGAAGGTGCTAGTTTGGCGGCTTCAGGATCGGATAGTGTAATGTATCCGGCCATCAGCAAATCAATCAAAAAACTGGATGCAGCCTTGAAACACAGAAAAGGCCAACTTAAAAATGATTTGCATAAAAAACCAACCGTCACAACGCCTGAAATTGCACATGAGAAAGTGCAGGAAATGAATCTGACCTAAACGGGTTTGATATTTAAAAGCGTAGAAAAAGCCAGTTTCGATACTGGCTTTTTTGTATCTGAATCAATCTAATTGGCTTCCAGCCAAACCATTGCATTTTCACGAGAATCAAAAAATTTTACTTCGCCGGAAATAAACCAGCTTGCAATCTTAGCTATCATTTCAGGCCATTCATCTTGTCCAAATATGGCTATTTTTTCAAATTCACTGCCATGACTTAAGCCCAGTTTAAAATCGTCCCAAGCCGCTCTGAGTTCCCACCCCTGCCATTCAGTCAAATCAATCAAAGCCTTGATCCTTGGCGATTGTACCCCATTCAAAGCAGAATCTATCATAGGTGTAATGGTTTGATAGTCCTGATGTGTCAATTTCCCCGTTGCCTTCAAGACCAGAAAAAATGAATTGTCGACACGTTCAATTCCTATTGATAAACCATGGCGTTGAATAGTCATTTTTGTCACCTTTACATAAAAATCAGATTTATTTAAGGTTAGCTGGAAAACAAGCTTACGGAAATTTTTGAGGGCGATTAAATTCACTATGTCCTGAGCTATCAATCTCATTTATTGATCTGGATCATAATTCGCCAGGTTAAAATTATCAGACATTCAATTCACTCCAGAATTAGACCGAATATTCGAAATCTGACGTTTTAACTGACCGCAGGTTAGTGTATTATGCAAAAAAACAAACGTTGCAATAATTAGACATAAAACCGGAGCAACCCGATCATGAGAGTGGTTAGCCGCGACGACCTTCAAAGCGCAAAACAATTTGGTCAGCAAGCAATTAGTTTATTAGATTTTTGGTCTCTACCGATTTCACCGATTAATTATGCTGTCGCTTACGAAATTGTTAAAGGCGAAAATGCCAGACTCTTAGATACCTACCATGAATACATAGAGCAATATAAAAATATAGATGAATATTGTCTGGAACAGTGGCAAATACAATTTCTGCAAAGCGAAAACCCTGACAATAACAAAGTATTTAACGAATTGGATAAAATTGTCAGTGAAGTTCAGGAAAAACTGAGCTTCACTGATGAATCAGTCTCTGCATTTGTTGAGCAATTAGTTAATGGCGTTGAACAGATCAAAAAAAGCAACTCAGAGCAAGGCATACTGCCTGCTGTTAAATCGTTAATTTCGGCTTCAAACCTAATCAAATGGCAGCAAGGCGAGCTCAAAAAGCAACTCGAGTCATCTCGTTTAGAAACCAGTCAACTTCAACAACAGCTTAAACAAATTGAAAAACAGGCAAAGTCAGACCCGCTCACCGGATTATTAAATCGTCGCGGGCTAGATGAATATCTGCAAGAGATCAGACATTCCAGCGAACTCATGACAATTGTTATCGACATCGACCATTTTAAAAAAATTAATGACAGCTATGGTCATATGGTTGGAGATGTTGTCATTGCCAAAGTTGCAGAGCAAATACGACTCACAGCTGGAAAAAGTGCCCGCGTTGCCCGTTTTGGCGGTGAAGAGTTTATTGTGGTTATAGAGCAGCAGGCTTTCAATCGATATCCGATGATCGCAGAAGATATTCGCAAAAAAGTAGCTGATTTAAGGCTAGTCAGCAAAAAAAGAAATACTAAACTCCCGCCCGTTACAGTTTCTTTAGGTGTTGCCAGACAAAATCATACTGAAGATTTCAGCGAGGTGTTAACCCGTGCAGACAAGGCATTATACGCGGCCAAAGCAGCCGGTCGTGATCAGGTTCAATACGCGAAATAGCATATATTCCTACTGGATTAATGCTTGTGGTGGGTGATCCATAAGGCTTTATTGTTAAGTACTTGATGATCAGGCAAGTAGGGATTTCTCAATACAATAGTCGTGTTATCTATCCAGTTATCAACCGGGAACAAGTGCGCTGTGGTTGGGTTCGTTTTCAGGATATGGTTAAAACTGCCGTCTGCAATCATGATTTTAAGCCCCTCATAAATCCTGTCATGCAGTGCTTGTTTATCATGAGAAACAAAATAATAAATTGGCAAAGGGTAATGAATAATGAGCCCCGAGTACATCATAAGCTGCGGGTAAATATGACTTCGGGCTTTAAGTTCAGGCACGATTTCATGAATGCCGCGTGGAAAATAATCACACCGGCCTGCATTCACTTGTTTAAACAGGCTTTCGTAAACTGGATTGCGTGCCACCGACAAGCCTGCTGCCTCCATAATATCAGAATCAGGCCAATGCGCGCCCTGACAAGCCGTCATTTTTCGTAAATCTTGCAAGGTTTTAACCTGATCAAATTTAGCCTGATTATTTTTATGAATAATAGCGACCCGGTAACCTAATAAACCTTTTAGCAGTGGAATGTGAATGGCTTTGTACTTTTGTTCTCGCTCAATCGAAGTTGCAGCCCAAAATACGTCAATAGATTTATTTTTTTCAAGCTGGGCAAAGGCTCTACCTTGCTGCAAATGAGAGGTTTCAAGCACGCTTGCCTGACCATACTGGCCCGCGCTTTTATTCAATGCAGTTTGCAGTAATTCAACAAAATAGCCATGGCTGCCATCATTCAGTGTTTTTGGCTTTATGACTCTTACCACTTCCCCTGCATGTGCCAGAAAAGAAAACAGGCACATCATGAGTATCCAGTTTCTAAACATCCTCATCAGTCACTCCTTTTTAACCGGTTCGCAAATATTGATGCTGAACCATATTTAAACCTAGTTTAGCTTTCACCATACTGCATCTTTTTTGCTCAATTAATCGGTTAGAAATATCAGTCAATATTCATATTTGCTAGAGGGATCACATATGTAGGATACGAGTATCAACCGGCAACAATCATCAATCGTTACGTGTAACACTTCACATTGATATTCCGGCCGATAAAGAAAAATATGATCATAAAAGAAAGGTTCGAGTGAATAAGGCTTGTAACTGTATAGGCTTTTAAATTTGCTATCATAATCGATTGATTAAAATAAATATGGATAAAAATCTAATCCCTTTGATATAAAGGATTACAATCACGTCCAATAACTGGTTTTCCAGGACTCAAACTGTTTCAAGGAGTACTATTTGATATCTAAACTGCCAAAGTGGATTGAATACGGTGCCTTTATATTAGCACTGGTCGCAGGTTGCATTAACGCAATTGGTTTATTGGGCTTTGAACATCAGTCGGTATCACATGTATCCGGCACTGCCACTTTATTCGGTTCAAGTTTGCTCGACAGTTCAATTGAAAATTCACTGAACTTGGCTGGTATACTCATATGCTTTTTTCTCGGTGCGGCTATTTCAGGCTTTTTACTGCATGGCACCCGTTTAAAACTAGGCCGCCACTATGACACTGCCTTGGTTGTCGAAGCCGCTTTGATTTTTTGTGCATACTTTTTATTGTCCAATAACTATTTTTATGGTCATTACGCAGCTTCAGCAGCATGTGGAGTACAAAATGCACTGGCAACTGCATACAGCGGTGCAGTTGTCAGAACAACTCATCTGACTGGCATAGTGACAGATTTAGGCATAATGCTGGGGGCTGTATTGCGAAAAGAAGCATTTGATAAACGAAAAGCTGTTCTGTTTATATTAATCATTACCGGATTTATTCTCGGTGGCCTCGCTGGCTCATTTATGTTTGGCTTATTCAGATTTACAGCCTTACTCGTACCCGGTTTTGTCTGTTTAGCACTCGCTCTGGTTTATCGCCAGTACGCAAAAACACCAAACATAATAAGCTGATTATTGATAAATAATAACAATGTATTATGTTCTGAGGTTGTGTTTAATTTAATGTCTTCACCTTCATGTTTGGTTCGAGCTTAGCACAATCAATTATACGCTATGTTTTATTGACTGCACTCATACCTTGCCAGTCTTCCATATCCTGATGCGGTTTTTCTGCCCGAAATCTGGCATACAATTCAATGCCCAGCATATCTTCCAAAATATCAACCTGAATACCTTTTTCTCGCAGCAGGTTCTCATTGCCGTCAGCATTTGTCACATCACCCACCACAACCCGGCCAAATCCTCTCATATACAATAAAGTAGCACACACATCGCAGGGGCTTAAGCTGGTATATAAGGTAGTTTGGCTAAAATCAATCCGGCCCGCATCTCTAATTGCGGCCGTTTCGCCATGGTTGTAAGGGTGACTTTCCTGTACCAATGTATTATGTCCTTTGCCAACAATGCGTCCGGTTTTATTATCAACTATCACAGCGCCAATAGGGCAGCCACCTTCGTGATAACTTTTTTCTGCCAGATAAACAGCAATACGCATAAAATCCTTGTCTGATAATCTTTGTGTATAACCCTCATCCATTAATACACCCAGACTGGTGGTCGGCATATGGGCGATTGCCTTTAATCCGGCAGGGTTAATTTGGCTGTTGTTGTTTAGTAAAAATTCCATCTTTGTCCTTCTCAGCTGTTGAATGAATATGCCGCAATCCGTAAACCTGTATTTTAAATAATTTCAGCTGCACATAATAAAAATTGTCTCTATATTCAGAAAATAAAGTCTAATTTCACTTCAACTAATCTTATACGCAGCTGAGGTTAAAATAACAATCGTTCAGGACAAGTCAATTGCCATTTTAAAATAGGTAAGATCACTTTTATAAAACCTTTGTCCGTATGGCGTCATCCCAAATTGAGTATAAAACCCGATTGCTGATTCTCTGGCATCACACCATAAGCGGGTGACAGAGTAAGCTTTCATTGCACTCATGACATGATTTAGCATTTGTGAGCCTATGCCCTGTCCCTGAAAACTTTGTATTGTTGCAAACTTTCTGAAGCGGGCTTGCCTGGCATCTATGTACACAGAAATCACACTGACAAGTTTACCCTCGATAAACCCACCATAGTGAAGCGCTGTTTCATCCCCTGAGACTTTACAGTGCTCAACGGGTTTATTCGGCCAAAGTACCTTGTGGCGAATATCCATAGTGTGGTGCCAGCTTATACTTTTGATGGTCAGAGGGGCTTGATATTTGGGGTTCAAGTTTTATCCTTTTATCACTTCTTTTTTGAAATCGTGGATAAATTGTAGCCTGCCATTGTATTGATAAACAAATAAAAGCTTCAAACAGAAGAACTAAAATGCTATTTACCAGTCTCACAGACCAAATCTGAAAAATAAGGAAAGTTATGCAGCAATCACACAAAAATTTCAGAAAAATTAAGTCTCTCAAGTCAGTTTTAAGTATCTTCAGTCTGGTTGCCTTATTTTTATTGCCTTCATACCAGCTAGCCGCGCAAACTAAATATAGCGCAGAACTTGAAGGCTTTGAATATCCCTATCCAGTCAAGCGATTTGAATTTAAATCACAGCAGCAAAACTTGCAAATGGCCTACATGGATGTATCAGGGCAAACTTCCAACGGCAAAACGGTTATTTTAATGCATGGTAAAAATTTCTGTGCTGCCACCTGGCAGGAGACCATTTTGCAAATGGTTGAAGCCGGTTACCGGGTTATCGCACCTGACCAAATTGGTTTTTGTAAATCGAGTAAACCACAGGCCTATCAATTCAGTTTTCACCAGCTCGCTTACAATACCAATAGGTTAATGAATCAGTTAGGCATAAAACAAGCTGCGGTAATGGGACACTCTATGGGAGGTATGCTCGCGACACGATATGCCTTGATGTATCCTCAGCAAACCAGCCAGTTAATTCTGGTCAATCCAATCGGGCTTGAAGACTGGGGCAAAAAAGGCGTGCCTTACCAAACGATTGACCAAAACTACCAAGCTGAACTGAGCAAAACGGCAGCCGGTATTAAACAATATCAGCAACATACTTATTATGTCGGTAAATGGGAAGCCAGGTTTGATCGCTGGGTTAATATGCTAGCCGGCATGTACGCAGGTCAAGATAAAAAACTCGTTGCCTGGAATCAGGCGCAAACTTCAGATATGGTGTTCACACAGCCGGTTGTTGATGAATTGAGTCATATTAAAGTGCCCAGCCTGTTGCTGATAGGTGAGCTGGACAATACAGCTATTGGAAAATCAAGAGCATCGGCGCAACTCAAGACTGAACTGGGTAATTACAAGGTGCTGGGTGAGCAAGCAGCTCAGGCAATACCGAATGCCAAACTGATTGAGTTTTCAGATTTAGGCCACTCACCCCATATCCAGTCGCCTGAACGCTTTCATAAAGCTTTATTCGCTAATTTGCGTTAATTTGAATAATCAACAAGTCAAACCACATTGCCAGCACCGCAAAATTTGCCAGCCAAAAAGCAATAATGCGGTGCAACAAATAATTGTAGCCTAAATGAATTAAAGCATGCGCAAGTCGAAATCCAACAAAACACCAGGCACACACTAGTGCAAAATCGCTCTCTATTTGCAGCGAGGCAAACAAACTGGCTGCAACATAAAAAAGTACCGGCATTTCAAACTGGTTATTAAAGTTGCGGCTGGTTTTTGTAACTGGTTCGGGAGTATCCCCCTGCATCAACAAAAAGTATCTGGCCTTCAGCTGTTTAGTTTTAACGCTGTTAACCCGAATATAAAACGTATAACAGCCAATACAAAAAGTGAGCATGACCATAGCAAACATGGCGTAAATCATTGTCATTCCTTATCCCGAGTTGAGGTTAAAGTCTAATACTGCTTTATCAACACAAAGCCTTCAACCCTTTATGTATTCAATATTTTTCTGTCTGACAATATGGACAATAAGATACTGAATATGGCCCCTGATTACTTTTTACTACAAAGCTAGTCTGTGCTCCCGGATGACGCACTTGCTTTGTATATTGGCAGCAGACAGAGTCAAAACATTAAACCTTATATATCAGGGGTAGGCGTAATACTGGCATACAGTCCATACCACAAAGTATTAAGCATGGCCCGATAATAAGCTGAAAATCAGATAATAATCTCACCGGTTGATAATTGAGGGGGCAGAGACGATTTTAATAATACAAGCCTATTTTAAATTCTGTTTTACAGGCTCAACCTACGCATACGGGTACAATAAACCAATACGAAAAACCACCTTAATAAGGTGGTTTAAATAAGATATTCCTGTCACTCAACTCACAAGAATTAAAATTTATTGGATATTAGTTTGAGTGGTTAAAGTTGCTTTATTTGCAACAAAGGTAATTTGAATATTTTTAGAGTCATCACCCCACAAACACTGTTTTGTTCCGTGGATCTCACTACACTCGTCTGGATTGCCCAGAATCTCATTAACCTGATTATAATCCATGCCCGCCTTCACTTGCTTGTAATGACCGGCCGTTAATTTGCTACAACCTGCAACAGCTACTGCTATTACAGCGAAAATAGCAAAAACCCTAATTAGCATTGATATACCTCATTCATATTTAACCGCGGACAAGATACTACAAAGTTAACCAATTGTTAAATTAAATTTATATTAAAATTGACATAGGTTAACATTTTTAACTAAATAATTGATATTTACCTGCTGTAACAGGTAAATATCTTTTCCGTAAGTTAAATCAGAATGAGCGTATTACAATGCGTCCAGAGCAGACTGATAATCAGGTTCATCCGCTGTTTCGGCAACCTGCTCTGTGTAAATGACTTTGCCGGATTCATCTATAATCACAACGCTTCGTGAATAGAGGCCAGCTAACGGCCCGGTTGAAAATGTGAGTCCATAATCTTCACCAAAACTGGCTCTGAATCCAGATGCGGCCTCTACATTATCAATGCCTTCAGCACCACAAAATCTGCCTAACGCAAAGGGTAAATCTGCAGATACACATAATACCGCGGTGTTTTCACATTCTGCCGCCTGTTGATTAAACTTGCGTACGGACGTTGCACAAGTCGGTGTATCAATAGATGGAAAGATATTTAAAATCAATTTTTTACCTGTATAGTCAGATAAGCTGACCTCGGATAAATCTGCTTTCACCAACTTAAAATCAGGTGCTTGTGTACCGGCTTCAGGCAGCGTACCTACTGTTTGCAGTTCGTTACCTTTTAAAGTGACAGTGGCCATTTTTCTCTCCTTAGTTTTAATTTGTTAATCATTTAAGTTTCTTCAACTACTCAATTCTAGATTGTGACGCCGAGCAATTAGTTCAAGTGTTCACCTCAATAAATAATCACCCTTCGATAACTAAAGCACAGTTTTGTAAAAAATGAGCGACTATCAGATAAGATTTTATAAATATATTTAAATTATATGCGGGACAATATGCTAGAGCCTGTTTATCTTTGTTAATGATTAAAATCGCCTATTGCTCAAAAATAACACAAAGATAAACAGGCTCTAGCCGTTATCCAACTGCTCAGCCAGACCAATAAGAATGTCTTCCGGGCCTCTAATATAACAAAGCCGATATAGGTTATTGTATTTTGCTATTTCACCGACCAAGCTAACATTGAATTGCGCTAGATTGCTAAGCGTTTCATCAATATTGTCCACGGCAAACATAATTCGTCGAATCCCAAGCTTATTGACTGGTGTATTTTTGTTTTCAGCTTTTGCAGATAATGGTGAAATAAACTCAGCAAGCTCAATTTGGTTATGACCATCTGGTGTTTGCATCATAGCTATTTTATTGCTTACACCTTTAAGCCCGAGGACTTTATCTACCCAATCTCCGGAAACTATGGTTTCTCCTGCAAGATCCATCCCTAGCTTTGTGAAAAATGCTTTAACTAATTCAATATCCTGTACAACAATAAGTACATTGTCCATTCGTTTGATCGTCATTTTATACGCCTTAATTGTTCACAAAAAGTCACTAGGGCCTTAAGTTAACGCCCAAATTAAACCGGCAGCGGAAACAAAGGCCTTATTTCAACCGTTCCTTTTTTGGCCGGAGGCAGTCGACCGGCAATCTCTAAAGCTTCATCTAGATCGCTCACATCAATAATAAAATAGCCTCCAAGCTGCTCTGTTGTTTCGGCAAACGGGCCGTCAGTGATGATTCGTTTACCATTACGCAACCTTACGCTGGTTGCTGTTTTAACAGAATCCAGCGGAGAGGAAGCTATCCATTTGCCTTGTTCAGCCAACTCGTTTGCAATTGCCATTGACTCTAACATACAGGCTTTGCCTTCTTCTTCTGTCCAGTTATTTTCGTCACTGTAAATAAGCAGCATATATTGCATACTAACCTCTTCATGTTTAAGTTATTCAATCCAAATAGCGACAATAATATTGCCGCTGTTTACCAAGTTCTACTCAGTTGCATCCGGCAGCATTACCATCCAGTTAATACCAAATTTGTCCTGAACCTGACCATAAAGAGGAGACCAGAAAGTGGGCGTTAATGGCATTAAAATTTTACCTCCATCAGCGAGTGCATTAAAGATGCGTTCGGCTTCGCTCTTTTCTGCTAAGGTTAACGCAATACTGAAGCCACTGCTTTGTTCATCGGCTGAGCATCCGTCTGATGCAAAAATCTCAGTATTAGCCACTTTAAACTGAGCATGCATTATTTTATTTTCTAAACCCACAGGTACCATATTTTCCGGTAAAGATTCTGGGGCATCACTAAATCGCATTAAAAAGCTGACCTCAGCACCTAAATGCTGTTTGTAGTATTCAAGCGCGTCTTCACAACGCCCATAAAAGAATAAATAGGTATTCACAGCTGCATTTTGCATTGCAATTTTTTGTTTAAGCGCATTTTCTTTTTCGGCAACCTCTCCGTTAGGATCGGCATCTTCAAAGTCGCTCATTTCATAAAAACTGCGGATTTCAATATCCGATGCTTCATACATAGGATTGGGACATTTTTTGACCCATTCTATTGCGTGTTCCATAGAGTCAACTTGCCAAATCCAGTAGCCTGCAAGTAACTCGTTAGTTTCAGCAAACGGGCCTTTAGTGACAGTGCGTGTATTGCCATCAAATCTGACTCTGTAGCCTTCACTGGTTGGTTTTAATCCATCACCGCTTTGCATAATGCCTGCTTTCACCAGCTCTTCATTATAAGTCGTCATTGCATTGAGTAATTCTTCCGTTGGCATTTCACCCGCTTCCGAACTTTTTGATGCTTTTACTATTACCATTACTTTCATTATCTTTCTCCTTAAAGTTATAGATTAACTGCCTGACTGCGCTCTAAAATTTTTTGATTCATGATTGCATCCGCCGGACGTATTTCAAACCCACCCGCGGTGATTCCAGGATGTTTAGACACAAGAGTTATCGCATGATTTAAATCATTAGCTTCTAACAATAAAATGCAACCTAACACTTCTTTGATTTCAGCAAATGGCCCGTCCGTTACATTTACCCGACCATTTCTTAGTTTAAGCGTAACTGCATTTTGTGCGCTGCGTAGCGCCTCGCCTGAAATAAAATGCGTACTGCGACGCAGTTCATCATCGTAATCTAAGCAAATTTCAGTGAAGTTTCATTTTTTCTCCTTACCATTAGTTAAATCAAAATACATTGATATATTTATCTATTAGTCGAACGGCAAACACTAAAATCGACAATGGACGGTGAAAAAATTGATTAAAATTTAAAATTAATCTTTAGTTATTGAAATTAATTACTTTTATTTTTAAGGCTGGCTAATTTTTTTTGGATTAGTCTTTGTTCGGGTGCCTGTTTTGCCAACTTCAACGCCTGCTCAAATGCGTTTTTGGCCTGCTCAGGTTGTTCGGCGCGTTTATAGAGTTCGCCACGCGCACAATGTAATAAATGATAATTGGCAAGCTCCGAAGAGTGCTTGAGTTTGTTTAGAATATTGAGACCTGCTTGTGGGCCATCACGCATTGCAATCGCTACAGCTTGATTCAATTCTATAATCGGCGAGGGTTCGTTGTTCAGTAATATACCGTACAAAGCAATAATCTGGTTCCAATCCGTATCTGCTGTGCTAGATGACTGAGCATGTACAGCAGAAATGGCTGCCTGAATAGTATAAAAACCGAATTGTTTGCTATTTAAAGATTGCTGAACCAAAGCAACGCCCTCAAAAATGAGTGACTGGTTCCATAATTTCCGATTTTGTTCTTCTAATAAAATAATATCTCCGTTCTGATCAATTCGTGCATCGCGGCGAGACTCATGCAATAACATTAACGCTAATAACCCCATGACCTCAGCATCGTTAATTAACGTTAAAAGTAACCTGTTTAGACGAATCGCTTCATAGGTCAGCTCGTTGCGAATAACAGAATCACCGGCAGAGGCGGAATAACCTTCGTTAAATACCAAATAAATCACCGACAGCACTGAATCGAGCCTTTGTGGTAATTCATGGATAGTTGGAATCACATATGGAATTTTTGCATCACGAATTTTATTTTTACCACGGACAATTCGCTGCGCCATAGTAGATGTCGAGGTTAAAAATGCACTGGCAATTTCTTCTGTCGTCAACCCACAGACTTCACGCAAAATTAATGGAATTTGTACTTTAGGGTCAATTGCCGGATGACAGCAGGTAAAAATGAGTCTTAATTGATCATCTTCAATTTCCTTTTGAGAAATCGCCTGATTATAATCGGCTAGCGCTTCGGTGAGTTTGATTAGTTCAGGTGCCAATGCTTGAAAACGTCTGCGGCGACGAATAATATCTATGGCTTTATGCCGCCCGGTTGAAATCAACCAGGACGTTGGATTATCCGGTAAATTATCAGGTTGCCAGAGTTCAAGTGCACTGGTAAACGCCTCATGCATTGCCTCTTCAGCCAAATCAAAATCACCCAATAAACGAACCAGTGTTGCCAGCACCTTTCGGCTATTTTGTTTATATAAATCAGCAATTTGATTATCGTTATGCTTTGAATTTATCATGACTCGCCTAATCTAAAACATCACTCTGGGATGAGCGGAATATGCTTGTCCTTTGGTTTAGTGATAGCTGTCTTTCGTCAAATACATCATCTAATTTTGCTACATGCGCAAAAAGTGAATGGTTAATTAACTGTAGCTTGCCATATGTAACGTTCAAAACTTCAAGCAAAACGGTTTTTTGGCATCTAGCGCCTGCACTGTTATATCACCCACGTCCAGCTCGGTAAGCCCGACCAGCAGAATCATTGTACTCGCAGACAAACGCTGAGATATCAGTTGGGTTAACTAAAATTTGTGTCCGCATACCGCTCAATACCCTTTCACATAAGGCCCGCATAAATGCCGATGATGCATGGCTAACATGAGCAAAGCGTTACCTAGGCGACTTCCCAAAATCAAGTTGACTGCCTAACCACTAATCGGGGTTCAAATACAATACATTCAGCTTTTTCTTCCGGTTTGGTTTTAAAGCTTTTAAATAACAGTTCAGCCGCTTCACTGGCGATGGCTTTAGTAGGCTGAGCAGCTGTGGTTAGTTTGGGCCAAGTTTGACGTGAAAACGGGTTATCTTCAAATCCGGCAATCGCCAGATCGTTTGGCACATCCAGATCATTTAAGCGGGCAGCAAAAAGCGCCCCGGCGGCAATTTCATCATTACAGGCAAAAACGGCCGTCGGTTTGCCCGCCATTTTTAACATTCTTTTACAGGATTCAACCCCGGATTCAAATGAATATTTCCCATCAAAAATCCAGGCCGGGTTTAATGGAATACGATATGCACTCAGTGCTTCTTTGTATCCGGCTAGACGCTGTTGGCTAGACTGATGAGCATGATCACCACTGAAAAATGCGATAGATTGATGGCCCCGCTTAATTAAATGCTCGGTAATATGATAGGCGGCCGTTTTGTCGTCCACCAATACACTCGGAATATCATTTGATTGGCTCTTTTTCTGGCCAGACAAAACATTGACCAGTTTAATTCCACTGGCTTTAATCATCTCAATAACAGACTGCATTTCAGACAAAGGCGGTGTCAGAATTAAACCGGATATTCTTGAATGTTTTAACATTTGAGCCAATTCAGCCAGTGAATCAGACGATTCAATATTCACCGGGTGTATCAACAACTCAAAATTATTTTTTTTACAGGCCTGTAAAATACCATTTTGCATATCAATTACATAATAAGCATTGGGGTTATCGTACACCAGACCTATCATGTAGGCTTTATTGCCGGCAAGACTGCGAGCTGATTGGTTAGGCTGGTAGTTGAGTTGTTTGGCCGCCGTTTTTACTTTTTCTACGGTTGCTTGCCTGACACCAGGTTCATTGTTCATCACTCTGGATACGGTTTTTATAGATACACCTGCCAGTTCAGCAACATCGTTAATTGTTGTTTTCATGGTAATTTAGGACTGTTTGTTAATAGCTCACATTCTGCCTGTTTTTAAAGAAATAACAAATCTAATCTCCCGACCTCAGTATTATCCGGATTAAAATTGAGCCGGGGTTAAACGCCCTGAATGATGAAAAGATAAACCAGTCTCTGCTAAAACTTTTGACAGCATCTGATATTTCTGGAAGAATAAATGACAGCGCTGTCATTTTTTGACACAAGAAATTAAAAAGGTAAATGTAACGTGGCTGAACAAAAATACATTATTGGAATAGATGGTGGCGGTACTAAGTGCAAAGCCAGGCTTTATTCAACCCAGGATGGTTTTTTAAGTGCTGGTCTATCAGGCTCTGCCAACCCGGCAAAACACTATGAAACGGCAATCCATTCTATTGTCGAAGCCTGTCAAAATGCATTGGATAATGCCGGATTATCTCAGCTTAAGCTGAGTGATTTAGATGTAGGTATGGGCTTAGCGGGTGTGAACATTGAGTCATGCAGGCTACAAATGCAAAATTGGCAGCATCCATTCAAATCCTGTTTCATCACAACCGATCTGCATATTGCTTGTCTTGGCGCCAATAACCAGCCTGAAGGCGCGGTTATTATTGTTGGCACAGGTTCATCTGCTTTATTAATAAAAGATGGACAATCAACTATGCTGGGCGGTCATGGTTTTCCGGTTGGAGATTATGGGAGTGGTGCCTGGCTTGGCTTTGAAGCACTCAGATATAGCCTGCGTTCAATGGACGGACTGGTCGAAGCATCGGAACTCAATCAAGCCATTCTTAAATTTTATAATTGCTCTGCAGCAATTGAAGTAGCGGACCTAATGTACAACGCCACGCCCTCTGAATTTGCCAGATTAGCACCCGTTGTCTTCGACTTAGCCGAAAAAGGTGATGTGGCCGCTAAAAATATTGTGCAGTCAGGCGCAGAGCAAATTACTCAGCTCACCAAAAAATTACTGGCGCAGCACCCTGCCCGGCTTTGCATGATTGGCGGTGTTTCTGAGCGCCTTAAACCCTGGTTTGCGCCTGAAATCAGAGCACAAATTCAGTCTGCAATTAATCAACCCGACCACGGCGCTGTGCTGTTTGCGCTGAATCAATTAGGTCTTTCAACTAAGATTTGAGGTACAAAATGATCAAAACTGTTATGGAACAAGAAGCGCGTGAAACGCCTGAGCGTATTAAAAATCAACTGCTCAACAATCAGGCTCAAGCCGAATCATTAGGCGAACAATTAAGAGCCAATCCGCCTAAGTTTGTTTATATTATAGGTCGTGGATCATCTGACCACGCGGGTGTATTTGCAAAATATTTAATCGAAATTGAAGCCGGTGTATCTGTATCACATGCTGCCCCTTCTGTCGCCAGTGTTTACAACAAGCAACTGGATTTATCAGACACTCTGGTATTAGCAATTTCACAATCCGGCCGCAGCCCGGATATTCTGGCACAGTTAGAAATGGCAAAAAAATCAGGCGCAACCACTGTCGCTCTGGTCAATGATGAAACCTCTCCACTGGCAACCGGTTGTGATTACTTATTACCTTTAGGCGCAGGGGTTGAATCGGCAGTTGCGGCCACCAAAAGTTACTTGTGCACACTCTCTGCTATTTGTCAGTTAGTTGCTTACTGGAAGCAAGATCAGGCTATGATTGATGGATTAAATCAATTACCTGAGCAGCTACAAAAAGTCATTGATTCTGAAACTCAACTGACCACCAATCACTTTAAAGACATGCATAATTGTGTTGTACTGGGTCGGGGTTTAGGTTACGCAGTCTGTCGTGAAATAGCCTTAAAACTTAAAGAAGTTTGCTCAATTCATGCAGAAAGTTACAGTAGCGCTGAATTTGTTCACGGTCCGATTGCACTGGCAGGCAAAAAAATTGCCGCGCTCGAAATTGATATCCATGATGAAAGCCGTAAACTTCATCAAATTCAAATGCAGGATTTGGCCGCTCGCGGTTCTGAATTAATCCACTTAAATCAGGTCATTTTTGATTGTCACCCAAGATTGGCACCTGTTTTAGTATTACAAAAGTTTTATGTCGATATTGCCACTGTATCGGTTGAATTAGGCTACAATCCGGATGCGCCAGAAGGCTTAAATAAAGTAACTCAGACACAATAATTATGAAACAGCAATTTCGCCCCCATCGTTTATTTAATGGTAACAGGTTGATTGATAACCCTGTCGTCACAGTCGAAAACGGGATTATTACCGCAATCGACTCCAGCACTCAAAGGCCCCAGGTTATCGAGTTAGATGGTCTGCTGGCACCGGGTTTTATTGATGTCCAGGTAAATGGCGGCGGCGGAATACTGTTTAATAATGAACCAGTTTTGTCCACTTTAATCAAAATGATTGAAGCACATAGTCTTTACGGAACAACCGGCCTTTTACCCACTGTAATAACAGATGATATTACGGTTATGCAACAGGCCGCAGATGCAGTTTCACAAGCCGTAAATCGCCAGATACCCGGTATTATAGGCATTCATTTTGAAGGGCCTCATTTATCAAAACCTAAAAAGGGCGTGCACCCGATTGAACATATTCGCGCAATCGGTGACGCTGAGTGGCAAATATTTAACCGGACAGATTTAGGCGTAAAAATGATTACGCTGGCGCCTGAAAATGTGACGGAACAAGATATTCAAACACTCAAATCTTTGGGTTGGATAGTCAATCTTGGACATTCTAATGCAGATTATGATACAGCTCAGGCCGCGGTAAACGCTGGTGCCGATGGTTTTACGCATTTATTTAATGCAATGTCAGCGCTCACCAGTCGTGAACCGGGTATGGTTGGTGCCGCACTATTAAATGAAGATACTTATTGTGGCATTATCATCGACCATCATCATGTTCACCCACAAGTTGCAAAATTAGCTTACCGCCAAAAAACGTCAGATAAACTGGCGCTCGTCACAGATGCTATGGCATTAATTGGCAGTGAAGAAACCCAATTTCATTTATTTGGTGAAGCGGTTAGGCTGAAACAGGATAAACTGACAATCTCTACCGGACAGCTGGCAGGTTCACATTTGTCTATGTTGCAAGCAGTACAAAACTGTATAAATGACCTAAAACTGCCATTTGAAGAAGTGTTAAAAATGGCATCAAGCACGCCGGCCAACTGGATAAATAAAGCCGATATTCTGGGGAAAATAGCGGTTGGCAGCCCAGCCAACTGGGTCCAGTTGGACGATGAGTTCAACCTGATAGAAACCTGGATAAATGGCCAACCCAGACATTGTATTTATAATGGATCGATTTAAATAAACAAAAAAGCCGGTGACTCATCTCACCGGCTTTTCTTTTATCCGCTAACCATCAAGCAATATCAAAACGGTCAGCGTTCATCACTTTCGTCCAAGCTGCAACAAAGTCTTTAACAAATTTTTCTTTGTTATCATCCTGCGCATACACTTCTGCGTAAGCACGTAAAACAGAATTAGAGCCAAACACCAAATCCACCCGGGTTGCAGTCCACTTCACCGTGCCGGATTGACGATCCCGAATCTCGTACTGATTATCCCCGACAGGGACCCAGCTGTAATTCATATCGGTTAGGTTGACAAAAAAGTCTGTCGTGAGTGCACCTAGATTATCGGTGAATACCCCGTCCTGACTATTGCCATAGTTGGTCCCTAATACACGCATGCCACCAACCAGCACAGTCATTTCATGTGCAGTCAATCCCATTAGTTGGCTGCGATCTAGCAATAACTCTTCAGCAGAAACCACATAATCGCCTTTAAGCCAGTTGCGAAAACCGTCGTGTAGAGGCTCTAGCACATCAAAAGAATCAACATCGGTTAATTCATCTGTCGTATCCCCACGACCCGGTGTAAAAGGTACTTGAATATCAACCCCTGCGGCTTTAGCTGCCTGCTCCACACCCAAGTTGCCACCCAGTACAATAACATCTGCGATACTCGCGCCCGAATCGGCCGAAATTTTTTCAAATTCGCTCAACACTTTTGCGAGTCGCTCAGGTTCATTGCCCTGCCAATCTTTTTGTGGCGCCAGGCGAATACGAGCACCGTTTGCACCACCTCGATTATCGGAACCGCGGAACGTTCTGGCACTATCCCAAGCTGTTGCCACCAGCTCACTGGTACTTAAACCGGTCGCGGCAATTTTAGCTTTTACATCAGCCACATCGTATTGTGTATTACCGGTCGGGATTGGGTCCTGCCAAATTAAGTCTTCAGCAGGTACATCCGGTCCTATATAACGCGCTTTAGGCCCCATATCTCTGTGCGTTAATTTAAACCAGGCTCGCGCAAATACTTCTGAAAAATATTCAGGATCTTTGTAAAAACGCTCTGAAATTTTGCGATATTCAGGGTCCATTTTCATCGCCATATCCGCATCTGTCATAAGCGGCATGCAGCGAATGGAATCATCTTCCACATCAACAGGTTTATCTGCTTCTTTGATATCAATAGGTTGCCACTGCCAGGCACCAGCAGGGCTTTTAGTCAATTCCCATTCGTGATTCAGCAGCATTTCGAAATAACCGTTATCCCACTGTGTCGGTTTGCTCGTCCAGGCACCTTCAATTCCGCTGGTGACTGTATCTCTACCCACACCTCGTTTGGTTTTATTATTCCAACCAAGCCCCTGTTCTTCGATTTCAGCGCCTTCCGGCTCTGCACCTAATAAATCTGCATCCCCGTTACCATGCGCTTTACCAACGGTATGGCCACCCGCGGTCAGTGCAACCGTTTCTTCATCATCCATCGCCATTCTGGCAAAAGTGACCCGGATATCCTGCGCTGTTTTTAATGGATCGGGATTACCGTCTACACCTTCGGGATTCACATAAATCAACCCCATCATTACAGCAGCAAGTGGGTTTTCAAGATCGCGCTCGCCAGAATAACGACTATGTTCATTCGCAGTTGGCGCCAACCATTCTTTTTCAGCGCCCCAATAAATATCTTTTTCCGGATGCCAGATATCAGCCCGGCCAAAGCCGAATCCAAATGTTTTTAAGCCCATAGATTCATAAGCGATTGTGCCTGCATAGGTAATTAAATCAGCCCAGCTAATTTTATTGCCGTATTTTTTCTTAATAGGCCACAATAAACGGCGAGCTTTATCCAAGTTGGCATTATCTGGCCAGGAATTTAACGGCGCAAAGCGCTGATTACCGGTCGCGGCGCCACCTCGTCCATCTGCAACCCGATAGCTGCCGGCGGCATGCCAGGTCATTCGAATCATCAATCCGCCATAATGTCCCCAGTCGGCTGGCCACCAATCCTGACTCTCTGTCATTAAAGCTGTCAGGTCTTTTTTAAAAGCGACAAAATCCAGCTTTTTAACTGCCTGCTGATAGTCAAATGTATCACCCATAGGATTCGTTTTACTGTCGTGCTGATGCAAAATATCCAAGTTAAGGTTTTTTGGCCACCAGTGTGTATTTGATTTACCACTCTCGGTTGAACCTCCGTGCATAAACGGGCATTTACCTTCTGACATAAAATCCACCTTATTAATTAAGTTACTGACATCATTTACAAATTAGTACGAGCGACAGCGCGGTTAACGATCAATATCCTATCCAGTTTTTAATCCTGACCAGCACAACCTGTGCCTCGATAAAATTAAGCATAGTTAATCTTTTTAAAACGACAACAAGGGCTTTTACCTTTTAAATTGTTTAAACGATTGTTTTATTGAGGGGTGGAAAAGATGAAAAGTTTGGCCAAGAGAATAAACCCTGAAAATCGATTCAGGGTTGTAGAGTCTATTTTGTACTTATCCAGATTGCGTGAATAACAGCCGGTATCCAAAATAAAAAACATAAGAGCACATTAATCAATAAGTCTTTGCCCGCACCGCACTTTAGAAATACAGCAACCGGCGGTAATAATATAGATAAAATAATTAAAACCAGTCTATCCATTGTTATCTCCCTACGCGTGATAAAAAAATTGTCTTTAAAAAATAGCCGAACTCAAAGCTTTCAGCAAAATTGGGCAATAGATTTATAGGCATATCAACACATTTACCTGAGTACCACTTCTAATCCGGTTGGGGTGCCATTTTCAACAAATTTATGCAGAGTATTATCAGCCGGTTTTAACAAAGGTGTTCGACCCCAGATAAAACTTTGTTCCTCAACAATGGCTTTATAGGTTTTGTTCAGCGCCATGGCTCTCTCTTTTGAAGGTTTAAGCAACTGATTAATATCGGTATTCAGTGGTTTATAATCCTCATTGGCTAAACGTTCAGCCACGGCTTTAGATTCATCATTCGTTCTATACTCATCGGCGTAACCCGCATTTTGTTTTAAATAAGTCGTATATTCAGGATCGCCACTGCTCAGTCTGCGCTCATGCGTACCTGCGAACCCTTTTTGACTCCAGTGGTACCAGCCTAAATTCATCTGGTTTTTGTTGTATTTACGGGAAAATGCGAACGCGCTGTCAGTAATCGCACTAATACCTGAGTGACACCCCATGCAAAATACAGTTTCTTCATAGGTTTGCGGACGTAAATCACCTTGTTTATCTTCAATAAACCCTTGCAGTTTCCAGCCAATTCCGGTTTGCAGACCTTGCTCGGCATCCCCTCTGAACTGACGTAAACGATCTGGAAAATCATTTTTTTCTTTAATTTCACCTAAACCGGCATTTTGCAATTGACCATAATTATTCCAAAGGAATTTTTTGCTATAGCGAATTTCTTTCATGCGATCGCCCATTCTGAGCTCTCCGCTTTGATCAAAATCTAAGTATCTGAGCGTATGCATAAATTCGGTACCTAGCGGATATAAACGGGCAGCCATTTTAATATCATCATTATCAAACGCTTGTTTAGCTTTACCCACATAGGACATAAAAATGTTTTGTTTCGGGGCCCACTGGTACTTTATTTTGCTGGCTAGGCCAAGCTGACCGTTTTTGTCTAAATCGACCTGATAAATGCGCTCATCGACCTCTGCTATGGTTAAATCCTGCTCTTTTATCATAGATTCAACCACCGCCAGATTAATGGTATAAACTTCGGCATCAAACTGACCTTGCGCATTTTGCTGATAGAGTTTGGGCAAACGAATCAATACATCACCTGTTTGGCCGTTAGTAGGTAAAAAGCTGCCAGCCAGTGGCGCATAAGCAAATGCTCGCCAGCCGGTATATTGGTTGTCCGGTGTCCGGTCATATCCCTGATTATCAAAATTAAAATAGCTATCTGGCACAAAACCATCCCACTTGCCATTTTTATTGGCATCCCAGGCCTGATTGGCTAAATCGTTTAAACGTTTTTGTACTAAAATTTCACCCTGCTCATTAAAATAATTAGATTGTTTAATATACTGACTGATTTCCTGATCGCTGATTTTAGCGGTCATAGGACTGAAATCTCTGAACAGGTTTTTCCAGCGGTTGGTTTGCGTATAAGCCGCAGTAAACCCATATTCCAATTGTAAATCGACATCATTAAAGTGATTGGGTCGGGTCGCTTTACCATGGCAGGCAAAACAGGAGTTATAGGTTTTACCCGCTTCGTCTTCGGTTTTGACATAACATTGAGCCGGAATATAAGCCGACTCATTGTATAAAACATCATCCCTTGAATAGCTTTGATTTTCCAAAAAATCAGCAGGTGCTTTTGCCAATTGGGCCAAACTGTCGGCTTTTGCATTCGTGTTTTCACTGGTGGATGAATGAAGATTTTGCTTGATATCTCCGGATTCGGAAAAACAAGCTGACAATAAAAACAAGGTTGCACAAGACATTAATAGATGTTTCATACCTAACAACTCAATAAAATAGATTAACGGATTTATATAAAAAATTGGGAGGTGTAATTAACACCTCCCAATTAAGACTAACGAACGAATGTGACAGGATTATTTTTCCTGTTGAAATTTAAACGGACCAATATAACCGACTTCAGATGCTGAAGAATCCCCTGCTGGATGCTGGGTAACTGCGGTTAAATAACCAAATCCATTAATATCTTTATGCCAGAACGGAGAAGTGGTTTCTGCACCGCGTGGTGTTGTAAAAATACGGGTTAATGTGCCTTCGTCTAAATCATAATTCCAGATCATATTGTTGATATGTGAGCTGGTATCTTCACCAATAATTAGGCTGTTTGATTCAGCTAAATAAGTGACATTGTCAGGAGAAGCAATTGACGTAACATCGCAGCGGTTACCGGCATATTCACTGTCTTCTGCATAGTTAGCTGGCATACCCGCTACGAGCGTAGACAAGTCATGAGCCACATAATCTGAACCAATTTCGTTGTCTGCACCAACCCCTAACTCATAAACCGCACCACAAGGATTGTATTCAACACGAATGTCGTTATTACTACCAATATCATAGCTGTCTCGTGCTTCACCGCCACGAGCAAAATCTTCCATACCGCGAGCGACTTCAGACATAGCTAAATACAGTTTGCCTGCTTTTGCGTTAAAACTGATACCTTCTTCTTTACGGAATTCAGTCGTTGCGCCTTTGTATGATGCAAAGCGACGTGTTTCTAAACGAGAAGCGACTTTCTCGTCTAATTCATTAACTTCACCATCATTATTAATGTCTAATAACTGCACACATTCATGGCCAGCCGAGGTATTGATAGACGTGAAGTTTTCAGGACAAGAACCATCTTCGTTAGCAGCTGTCATTTCAAAAATGTCAGATAAATGAGGTTTGTCAGCAACAAAAGGGCGAATTTCTTCATTGCTTGCATGACCTAAGCTTACCCAGCTTAAATCTGCCGCACCTGTGCTTTCACCTGAAGTTTGGTTCCATTTAACCGCATACAAAGTACCTGCGCTTAAGTCAGTTGCTTCATCGGCAACAAACATGTAGAAACCACCGTTGGTACCATCGTCTGATAAATAAACGGTTTTGTTGTCCGGCATAACATAAGCCAGCTCATGTGCAAAACGGCCCATGCTGTAGTGTTTAGTATAAACCGCTTCACCGTCATCTGTAATATGCACTTCAGGTGTCCAGCCATAATAATAAGGGCTCGCCATATTCATATCACCGCCCCAGTAAGGCGCAACCGCATTGTAATAACCATCGTCAGTTAAGTTATCTTCGGTTGTAACCGTCAGGTGACCACTTGGCTCATATTCTTCTGAACCTAAATGAGACTGCCATGGTGTCGTTTGACCGGCACAATGTACCCAGCCACCAAATTCATCTTTTTGGCTAATAAATTCCAAGGTGCCTTCGACCGGGCTTAACATACCCATTTGATCCTGAGCCAATTCCTGCACATACATAGAGCCAACCTGACATTCAAATTGTGACACCATGTAAATTTTGCCATTGCGCTGTAATAAGCTGTTGTAATCAAGACCAGAACCTAAGGCTTCGTCACCACCGGTACAGGTGTATGCACTACCATCTTCAAACGTGATTACCTGATCCTGATAATCTTTGGATACACCAAACTGTTCACCGGTAATTTCATCTTTGTAATAGGTTTTCATAATTGGCTGATAGTTAATAGACTGCACTTCACCATTCACGACAACCTCACGGCTTGAGCGTACTTGATCCTGAGCAGACTCAGTAAGCGGAACCGCTAATTCAGAAAACGATAAACTAACAGACTCTTGTACTGGTTGTTCGTCTTTCTTATCGTCATCATCGCTTGAACAGCCCACTAAAGCGACTGAAATAGTCGTAGCCAACAAGCTCATTTTTAAAAGGTTGGTTTTCATTTTTATCTCCGTTTAGATATTTTTGCGGCTTTAAACTGATAAAGCCGCTTAAAATTAAAGTTTTATAGTAGGAAGTTTTTTCTTCTAATCATGGCCAGCACAAAGCCCGCAATGACAAATAAATAACCTGAAGCACCGCCGCCTGAATCCTGATCCTCTGTTTCTGCTTTGCTTTGTGTTTCTGTGATGGCTAAATCCATCCAAACCAATCTATGGTCTGAAGATGATGCTCTGTCGGCCACCAAATAAGCTAAATCAGTTTCCGGAGTCGGCCAGAACACATTGCCCTGCTCCACTTTTAAACCCGATTCAGAAGGCAAAACATAGTCAGCCCGCATTGCCCAGGACGCTGTATGAAACGCAGCTAATGGATTGTTTTTTGCATTTTCGATCCCGCCATCAGAAGACGGTGCATAATCTGCGTTGATATGCTCGTTTAATAACAACTGGTCAATAGTGCCCGGATAAGCATCACCTTCAATGGATGCATTTAAATCACCGGCAATAACAAAACGGCTACCTTCAGCTAAGCCACCGGTCTCGCCCATATCATCATAAATATAATCAGATGCTTCACTATCGACATAATCAGCCCAAAAACGAATCTCGTCATGATTACGACGACCATTTCTGTCTTCTTCGCCGTCAAAGGTAGGGGGTGTAGGATGGCTGGCTAGAATATGTAAGGTTTCACCGTCTTTAATAACCGGGATATCCCAGTGCGTTTTTGAAGAGAGTCTGAACTCAGCCGTTTCTGCTTCGTTGTACCAGTTGCTGCCGGTTTGAGGATCAGTTGGCATCAGATTGCCCGGCATATCTTTCCATAAGAAGTTTTGGAAAGTACGTACATTGTCTTCATCAATGGGCAAACGAGATAAAATAACCATCGCATAATGCCCCGGGAAACGACCAAAACCATAAGCATCATCCTGAGTGCCTGTCGCTTCACCATCATTATTTAAATCAAAGCTGGTCGGCTCACCTGTATTGGATGGCGCAACATAAAAATAGGGGTAGTCAATTGACAGAACATCTTCATGCTGAGCAATATTCAGATACTGCGAAATAAACATTTCAACACCTGAATTTGTATCAGCAATGTAGTCAAACTCATTTAATACAATCACATCCGGGCGGATACGCTGTATAATCTGTGCGGTATTTTTAATTTGTTGATTATCACCTGACGCTAATTCATCCGCCAGAATTTGCGAGCCTTGTGTATCCACGTCTGTTGATGTGTAATTTTCGGCTTCCATACTGACGTTAAAGGTTGCAACCCGGATATGTTCATCAGATTGTTTCTCTTTAACAATATATTTAGGGGGCGATTCAAAGGCTTCAATGATAATGTCACGACTCACCACTTGTGTATTATTGTCAGCATCGGTTACCGTTAAATTGACTGCATATTCGCCGGCAGAAAAGGTGTGGCTTAATTCGGCGCCTTGAGCCGTTTCACCATCGCCAAAGTCCCAATCAAAACTATAGCCTTCACCTGCACCACCGTATGCATAAGCCAAAAACTGGATAGCTTCGCCTTCTTCTGCTTCTTCGGCTGACATAACCAGACCCGCTTGTACCTGAGATTGGTAATTTTCTGCGGTTACTTCAACAACCACATCATCTATATACCAGGCACCGTTATTACCGGCTTCATCTGCACTTGTTTGGTACTGATATGCGAAATATAAGGTTTGGCCTAAATAAGCCGATAAATCAATATCCCCTGAGGCTTCAAAATCTGAACCACTTGAGCCCTGACCATCTTGCGGTAAGCTTGGGTTTAAATCTGTCCAGGTCGCTTCTTCTGGAGCCATACCCGGCATATAATCGGTTGAGGCTTTCAGCGCTAAATTTTGACCATCAAAGCGCACACGTGCAGTAAACTTTAAAATAGCATCTGTAATCGCGACATCAGTTAAATCAATTGCTGGCGAAATCAACCAGTCATCACTGTTACCGTCGGCACCATAACCATTCATCACAGCTGAAGTCACACCACTATAGCTGTCATGATTCCAGTCTTTACTGCTGGCAACATTCACCGCTGTAAACTGGCCATCCAGACCATACTCAAAATCTTCACTAAAAATTTGCACTGCGCTGACTGGCTGCATAAAGGCAGCTGAGAGTGCAACAGCGATTACTGCTTTACCAAACATCCTAAAACCCCGTGAATTATATCAAATAGTATTAATTACCAATATGCTAAGCAGGTCAGGTTAAAGTTAGATGACTGTTCAGTTGCATGTTGCGGACAGTTTAATGACAAGTGTTGATTATTTGCCCAGAGTCATTTTTACCAAAAAGTGACATCAGGGGTGTGCGTGGTACAATTTGTCAGCGAATGCGCAATTCAATCCAGTCATACAAAAGAGTAAATACAGTGAGCAAGTTAGAAAAAGACGTTTTATTATTTGATTTAGACGGCACCCTTATTGATAGTGCGCCCGATCTGGCACTGGCCGTTAATGATACTTTGGTTAAACTGGGCAGAGATCCGTTTCCGGAAACTGTGATCCGTGGCTGGGTTGGAAATGGAGCTAAAATACTGATTGAAAGAGCGCTCAGCGGCAGTCAGCAGATAGCCGATGATTTAGATCCTAAGCTTGCAGAACAGGCGCTGGAAATTTTTCTCGACAGTTATCAAAACAATATCTGTATTCATACCTGCTTATACGACGGCGTTTTGGAAAGCTTAAAAACACTCAAAGCACTTGGTTATAAACTGGCGGTGGTCACCAATAAACCAGAACGCTTTATTGAACCTATTTTAAAAGGGCTTGGCTTAATCGACTTATTTGAGGTCTTAGTTGGCGGCGATACCATCGCAAATAAAAAACCAGACCCGCATCCGCTTCATTTTGCCTGTGAACAAATGGGCGTTGCGATTGACCGATGCTTAATGATAGGAGATTCACGCAATGACATTCTAGCCGCAAAAGCAGCTGGCACCCCGAGTGTTGGTCTGACTTATGGTTATAACTATGGTGAAGATATTGCAATCCATAAGCCTGAGTGGGTATTTGATAATTTTGCTGATTTATTAGGCATTTTATCGAAACAGGAACCACAAGCTCATAAAGATTAATACTCATAAAACGATACTAAATAATAGCGCTTGAGCGGGAATGCCGGCCCGCTCAATGCCCTAAGCTGCAGTTGGTGACACAGCCCGCATTAGTTTTTGTTAGGCTTATACGACTGCGCCATTATCTGGGTAATGAATCTATCTAGCCAATTCGACCGTGCCATTTATCTAATGCAACTTTAACACAAGCCCAATGATTAAAATTAGATATATGTCGTTCATTATTATGAAATTCAAAAGTTTTAGTTTTAAGATTGAATGTAGAAATTAGTTGCCTTATAAATTTGAGCTTATCTTTATTCAACTTTTGGGATTCTGCATCAGTTAAAATAATATTTTCAGAGTAACTGCCAAACCCCACCTCTTGATGTAAAGACAAGAAGTTACGCCCCATATCGTCCAGATAATGAACATACTCATAAGGATGCAAGCTTATCACTTCGATATTTTTTGGTTCAATTATATTCATTTGTTTTCTAAGCATATAACGGGACTGTAGAAAAACCCCGCCCTTAAAAAATTATCGTTCGCTACGTTAAAAAGATTTACCGACTCAATGGTGAAATCTATCAAGATGTTGCGCAGAAACGCGTTTTTAGTCTATTTATTGAATAAAAATTTAACAGTTAAATTCCCAGAGTTTTTTCTACAAGCTAAACTCCTTTGGATGCCGACGTGCGCTTTATGCGCTGTCGCTCTGCCAAAACTTGATAACTATATTACCACCAAAACCATAATCGACTTCCTTTGGTGCCAATACTAAAATCCCCCTTACTTTCAGGAATACCTAAAATAGCTTGTAATAACATGGGCATATTTTCATCATCGAATCGAAAATGCGTTTTTCCACCTTCGGATTTAATGCTCCAGACGTCGTCCTTAGAAACCACCATCTTTGTATCGCTAATTGCTTTAGCTGAACTGTTTGGTACACCCAGTTGTTGGTGAGTTGGTTGAGTTAAATTAACTGTGCGATGAAAACGGCTATCCAAATGAGTTAAAGCGCTAATAAGCTCTGCTAAAGAAGATGCTCCGGCTTTATCGCAATGCAAATGCCAGCCTGAATAGTTCTTTGGATTACCTTCGTATCTCCAAAGGTACACTTTTCCTTTTTGGTTCCACTGATTTAGATGCATGGTTACAGTTCACACTTTAGTCTTCATTCACAATGAGTATTGTTTCCATAAAGTTTTGAATGTTTGAGTACACCTTGTAAAAACTGAACTTATCAGCATGAGTTAAAAACGCCACTCTATAAAATTAAACCAAGAAAAAAGGCTGCTCTATCATCTCAGCAGCCTTTAAATATCAACTTTTTAATGATTTACAGTTTAAAGCTGGAGACTAGTCCTCTGAGTGTTTCTGCCAGTTTGTTGATATTACTGGCGTGTTCGTTACTGATCTGAGCCTCTTCACCCACGCTTTTAGCCGAATCATCAATAGAGGTAATGTTCTGGCTTACATCTTCAGCAACCACGCTTTGTTCTTCGGCTGCGGTTGCTATTTGATCCGCCATTGATTTAATCACTTCAACTTGTTCCCGAATTGAGTCCAGTGATGCATTGGTTGTATTAACTTTATCAACGCTATCCTGAGCCAAACTCTGGCAGGTATCCATTACAGTGACCACCCGCTTTGTACCCTGCTGAAGTTTATCTATCATGGTCTGAATTTCACCGGTAGATTCTTGCGTACTTCGCGCCAAGGTTCTGACTTCGTCAGCCACTACGGCAAACCCTCTGCCCTGCTCACCGGCTCTGGCTGCCTCAATGGCTGCATTGAGTGCCAGTAAATTGGTTTGCTCTGCAATACCTTGTATAGTCGTTAATATCTGACCAATATTCGTGCTGTCTTTAACTAATACTTCAATTTCATCACCGGTTTTTTCAATTTCTCCAGCAAGCTGATGAATACTGTTAACCGTTTCATCGACCACTAATTTACTTTGCTCTGTGTCCTGAGCGACCCGGTTGACTGAGTTGGCGGTATTGCCAATACTTTGTGCTACATCATTAGCCGAGGCTGTCATTTGGGTAATAGCAGCTGCCGCCATAGACAAGTGCTCTTTTTGCGCATTCATGCCTGCACTGCTTTTGTTCGCTGAATCTGCAGAGGCTTTAGCCGCATCGCCTAACGCATGACTGCAGGTATCAATTTGCTTGATTAATTCATGTAAATGCTCAATGAAATAATTCAGGCTTTTTGCCATCGCGCCGATTTCATCGTCGGATTTAACATCGAGGCGCTGGGTTAAATCGCCTTCACCTTGCGCTAAATCTTTAAGTACCTTAACTGTGTAACTAACCGGTGATAATACTTTTTTAAGCAATAGGGTTAATAAAATTACGGCGGCGGCTATCCCCAGAATACCAAACACAATACTGCTTAGAATAACCTGGTCTGAACCTTCGCTAACCAGCCCGGTGAGTTCAGCCACCGGCTTACTGACAACCGACAAAGGCAGCACCATCATGACTTTCCAGCCACTTGCCTTGTCCCCGATTAAAACCGGTGCAACGGCATAAATTTTATCATTTTCAATTTTAACGCTGGCTTGATTATTTTGACCCAGAGTTTGCATGATAGCCTGCACATCATCTGATTCTGCCGCGGCCAGTGACTGGCCAAGACTAGCTTTATTCCGGGTATCTCCGGCGATAATACCGCTTTGACTGACAACAACAATGTCACCGGCACCCTGATAAACATTTTCATTATTATGTTCAGCAAACAGTTGAATAAAGGATACGCTGATATCTACCCCGGCCATACCAATAAAACGACCATTCTCAAGTTGAGGCGCAACTATGCTGGCCAGGAGGACTTTTGAGCCATCAATTTCATATAAATACGGGTCGGTCACACAGCCTGTTTTTTGCTCTTTTGGACACAGATAATATTCGCCCGCTCTAACGCCGTTTTTATCTCTGGTTTGATCTTCATAACCAATCAGAGCGTCTAATCCCATCCCGGAATCAGTTCGGTAAACATAAGGAATAAAGCGCCCGCTATCATCACTCGCAGTCGTTTTATCATTAATATATGAGCTGTCCAAACCATCAAACGCATTTGGTTGGTAAGCTGCATATAAGCCAAGAATATCCTGATTGCCTTTTAATTGCTGGTTTAAAATTTCAAGCGAGTAAGGCCTTAACATCTGACGTTCTATCGAAGACTGCTTTAACGCCATTAAAGTTGCTGCATTGGTTTTTGCAATTTCCATTGCACCCGACAGTTTTTCTGAAATCGCCTTAGCCTGAAATTGCGTCATATCTTTAATTTGGGCTAACACGGTTTTTTCTATCGTCGCAGTGGCGGACTGATTGATTTCAGTTCGCGTACTTACGCTGGTCATGTAATTAATACTAATAAGAGCAACAACCACAATAAACAGGCATGCGGCTGCAGCCGCACTAATTCTGAACTGCAACGAATTGGCCATTAGTTTTCTCGCTTGATCACATTAGTTAATTTAAACAGGCTGAATTTGGAAACGGCTACTGATGCCAAAATTGAGAGCAGGGTATGCTGAACAGATACCGGGTTCAGACAACGCCATTTACCAGATTAGCCAAATGGTAGTACAACCCGCATTGGTGACTTTTATTAATTTAGTTGAAAATATAAATATTTGCGAGCTATCTTTTCTCTATTTAATGTGGAGCGGTCATAAAAGCGTCTAATGGAAAGACAAGATCCGGCCTGAACACACATTTCTTGGACAAAAATGCGAGCAATTAGGGGTAATCACCAAGTAAATGACTAATATTCATTATTATAACTCAGGCCGACCCACTCTCTTGTTTTAATCTGTAAGCGTCTTAGCTGGTATTTGGGTGTATTCAAACCAATCAAATTGCGCCGTATTTTGGCTTAACTGATTGTTACTGCTCGCGTATAAACCTATTCCGGCACCGTTAAACTTGTTAATTTTACTGTCTGAAATCACCTTTAAGTTAAAAACTGTGTCCAGCGTTACCATGGACTCTTCACTGCCACCATAACTAAATTGAAGGTCCAGTCCGGAAGCACGCGCTTTCAGGTATACCTTATCTGCCGCGTATGGGATGCGCGCAACTACCTCTTTTTGACCATGATACTTGCGGGTTAAGAGCAGTTCATTATTGCCTTTAGTAAACATAAAGTAGCTTTCTGAATTTCGGTAGATAGCTAAACCCGCCTGTTCATTCGGCTGATCAGTTGAAAAAGTAACCAAGGTTTTAGCCTGAAAGTGGTGATCGCGGATTTTTTGCAGTACTAGAGCGCTGCTCATGTGATTGTCCAGCGTTTGAGGCTGCAAGCCTAAAACCAATTTCCCCTGATCTATCCGGTAAAAGCGACCACGGCCGGAAGCGCGAGGTGCTCTGATAAAATGCCAGTTTATGCCGAGCTCACGGGTATTAAATTCGTCCCGGATGTCGCCTGAATTGACTGGCGTCCAGGGTAAGTCCGGTCTTGATTGGCGTATTAATACTTTGCCTTGGCCGGGATTAAAAATAGGCGTGTCATTTTCAAATTCTACTTTAGCTAAAAATGTTTCTCTGGCCAAAGGCACTTCGCCATCCAGCAACCTCATCCCCAATAATACAGCCCACCATTCTCCGGTTTGCGTTTGTACTAAATCCGCATGGCCAATGGCTTTTATCGGATAATTTTGGCCAAGGTGTCTATGCGTCAAAACTGGATTAATTTGATCGGCTACATAGGGCCCCATCACATTATCAGAGTGATGGACAGAGATTGCATGATAAATATCGGTACCGCCTTCAGCTTGCATCAGCAGGTATTTGCCATTTATTTTATAGATATGCGGTGATTCCGCATATCTTGCATTATTCGCATGGCCGTAGGTTAGGATTTTACGTTCGCCAATAAATTTATTGTTATTCAGATCGATTTGTTGTGTCCAAACCGCGACTTGAGCAGGCCAATCTTTTTTAAAGTTCCAGTCATTGCCTGAATAATAGGCTTTTCCATCGTCGTTCCAAAATAGTGATGGATCTATCCCCGGCGCATCTTTTATCCAAACCGGATCGGACCATTTTCCTTTTGGATCCTTTGCTGTGATATAAAAGTTTCCGCCGCATTTTGAACAGGTACTGGTTATATAAAATAAACCATCGTGATAGCGAATGGTTGGCGCCCAAATACCTCTGAAATCAGGCAGTTGGTCAAAATTAAATTGAGTACCATCTGAAACTGCGTGATTAATCAGCTCCCAATTGACTAAATCTTTGCTGTGGTATATGGGTAAACCCGGAAACCAGACAAATGAAGAATTCGTTAAATAATAATCATCATTAACACGAACAATTGAGGGATCAGGTGAAAAGCCTTTCAATATCGGATTTTCGAATTGAGTAGGCACTGAGTTAGCATAGACGTACATTGTGAAAATACCCGTCAATACAAATGACAATGCAACCCCACACAATTTTTTTAATAAAGAGAGTTGCATCACTTCCCGAAAGAAAGGCATAAAACATACACTCATAAATTAGTACCTAATATTGATTGTTTGCAATTTCTGCGAAAATTAAATTAACTTTTCTGTACGGGTCAATTGAATCAATGCCCGTCACAATTCCTACGCTTTCTATTCAGATGACCTGAAGGTTAACGTATTATCTAATTAAAAATACTTACATCCAGTTAAAAATACTAGAGCCTGTTTATCTTTCGAGTACCAATATTGTTCTAACTGAGCGCTTTCAAATCGCGGCGAGAGGGCAATAGAGCTGACTTTGCAGTAGCATAAAGTCTTTATCTCTGCTTTATGAAGCGTACTATACTTCAATCGATCTACTTTGTATAAAAACCATATGGACTGCAAAAAAAACGAACGCTAAAGCTCTGCTGTATCTAGACTTTACATTGCAATAAGCATGCAAAACTAATTTAAAAGAGAGGACAAAAAAGGGCAAGTGCTTCACTTGCCCGTTACAATCTAGAAAAGTAAATTTTTGTTAATTAAGAGTAATCCCGGAGCCGTAAGCAAATAGCGGCACCTGGCTATCATTGCTCAAAGCCGGATCTTGCTGCTCGACCCTTTGCATTGAAGCGGGTAGCTCAAATGGCAGCCGGCCTTTTGCCTGAGCACGCCCCAAAATAACATCCAGTACAGCCGCATCGCTGGCGCCAAAATTAGCCATAACTACATCAGCTTTGTCGATAATATTCGTTAATATCGCAGGGCGCCCCATATAAACAGAGATAACCACAGGAATATTGTTTTCATTCGACAATAACAAATCATAAGCCGGGTCACCTGGTTTAAAGTTTATACGCCCTTCAGCCTGGCGACTGCCAAAAAAATGATTCGGGTGAAGCAACTCTTTTGGGGTTTGTGTACGGACAATGGCCAGATCGGCATCGGCTAACCGGTCAACGACAACCAGTCCTTTTTGCTGGGCCGCATCAACCGATACGCCATGTAAAAATACTTTAGCCGCATTTTTCTGATAAGGAATTAAATTATCCTTATTTTGCAGCAATACCTGGCTTTCTCTTTGCGCTAATTCGGCCTTTTTGACAAATTCAGGTGCGCCAATAATCTTATCTACCTGCGCCGGATCAACATAGGGGTTTTCAAATAAACCCTGCTTAAATTTATTGATCATAATTCGCATCACAGATTCATCTAATCTTTGCTCAGATAAAGCACCCTGCTTAACCGCTTCGACTAAAATTTGGCTTTGATGCGTGCCCCCAAACTGGTCTACGCCGGCTTTTACGCCTTTAATATAACGCTCGGCCCGGGTTAATGTTTCAACTCCCCATGGCATGCCAATGTCGGTGAACTTTTGCAACGTCTTAGGATCGATACATTTTTGCCCGCAGTCTTCGGTAATGGCCCAGTCAGATAAGGTAATCCCATTAAACTTAAGCTCATCTCTTAACAGCTCCGTTAGTATTTGTCTATTAAATCCAGCGGCCACCTGCTCAAGAGGTTCGCCGTTTGGTAAAGGCCCTTCTATAATCGGATAAGTCGCCATTACGCCCGCAGTATTAACATTAAAAGCGCCTTTAAACGCATCAATATGAGTTTGCAATTTTTGCCCGCCGACTTTGGCATAACGGCCATAATAATTATGCCCATCTAAGCCTTGCTCTGCTGCACCATAACCAACCCAGTGTTTAACTACAGTTGACACCCCATCGGCTGTCACGCCTTGTTCAGATCCCTGAAAACCGGCAACATAGGCACCCGCGAGTTTACTGACAGCTTGGGCGTCTGAACCAAATGTTTGGTTTTGTCGCGTCCATCTGGGTTCGGTGGACAAATCAGCGGTCGGTGACAGCGCCATATGGATCCCAACTGAACGATATTCCTGGCGTGCGATATCGGCAAACGTATGCAGGGTACTTTCACTGCCCAATGCTCCAAATCCAATGGGTTCAGGCCACTGCGAAAATCCTTCACCAAATGCGTTTGCACCCAGTGTGTATTGAAAGTGGTGGCGAGGATCTGTACTGATAGTCACAGGAATACCTAATCGCTGGCTTTCAGCCAGTGTTTGAACCCGGTTGTTCTGCTTCGCCAGTTCAGTGGGTGAGACTTTAATCCGGGTAATGTAACTGGTAATATTTTTATCAATCAATAATGATTTAAGCGCATCATAATCATACCCCAACGCAGAACTGCCGGTTGCACTGTTAATACCGGGTAAAGTCCCATGCATCATAGTGCCGGCTTTTTCGGCCAGGTTCATTTGAGAAACTAAATCAGCCGCTCTCTGCTCGGGCGTCCGGCGCCAGTCTTCATATATATCCAGCTGATTATTCTGGTTTAAATCTTTAAACTCTAAATTATCAACTTTAAGTAGCGGCTTTACATTAGCCTGAATGCGAACCTGCGTGGCCGGGTTAAGGGTTTGTACATCATTTGCACAAGCAGCCGTTACCGCAATAACCACTGCACTTAAAGAAAAAATTTTCAAGGTTGAACTCATATCGAATTGATTCCTGTCGGTGGTAAAAAACAGGGGAAGATACCGAGTGCATTAATTTGCTGTAGCTAAGCGTCTATCTGCTATCAACAAATCTATATCAATATCATTCCCCTATTTTTTTAAAGTGGTTAATAGAAGGTATAGCTAAATCTGACGCCTGCGATTCTCGGCTCTGAAGCAAATACTCGCCCACCCCGGTAACCGCTGAAGACAATTTCATTTTCTATGTTTTTAACAAACAATTGCGCATGCCAATCTGCATTTGGTTCAAAATAAGTCAGGCTTGCGTTGCTACGCCAGAAAGAGGGTTGCTCCAGCTGGGTGGCCATGGTGAAATCCGTAGCAACATAAGATGCGCTATAGCGGGTATCTGCGTGCAGTTGAATTTCAGCCCCTGAATCAAGGAAAAAGCTTCGGGTATAGCCAGCTGTTAACACAGCAGATGGAGTGTAATCCAGCGATTTACCTGCAAAATCAACATCCGGCAGCGGCTTGTATCTGTCGTATTTTGTATCTAATAAGGCAAGTGCTAAATCAAACTTATCTTCACTGGTTGGGACATATTTAGCCTCAATTTCTGCACCGGTAATGCTTGATTCACCTGCGTTAGAAGTGACCTGTCCCGGAATATTTGGCGCCTGGCTATTGAGCTGCATGTTAGTGTAGTCGTAGTAAAATGCTGACACATTCAGGCTAAGCGAACGGTCAAGAAAGAAACCTTTAACACCGGCTTCATATGAAGTAAGCTCCTCAGGCTTGTAAAACAGGCGCTCTTCCGACACAGGGTTTGCACAGCCTTCAGATCCAGCGGTACAACCGTCATTAAAGCCACCGGCTTTATAGCCTGTTGAAATATTGGCAAATGCCATAATATTTTTACTTACATCATAGTCTACGCCAAGCTTCCAGGTTGATTTTGAAAACTCCACATCTGCATCATTAACGCCGGCTACATTCCAGTTATCAGGTCCAACCGAGTCACTGTCTGACCCAATCACCGTCAGCCCTTTACGTGATTTATTATCAACTGAATAACGCGCGCCACCGGTAATGCTGAGCTTGTCATTTACGTGGTAAGTTGCTTGAGTGAAAATAGCTTTAGATTCACTTGTCACTTCAGGGTATAAATAGCCAAGATAGCCGGTCGGCGTTTGAAACTCCTCAATCACTGTGTCTGACGGGTTCGACTCTTCTTTAAAATAATAAAGTCCCACAACCGCATCCCAGTCTTCAACATCTGTTGTCGCCAAACGTAGCTCATGTGAATATGAATTATTTTCGGTAAAACTTTGCATTGGGTTGTAGGCGTTGGCCCGCGGGCGCACTAAGGTTGAGCGGGTATCATCATTGTAAACCCGATAACCGGTTAGATAGGTTAATCCAAGCTCGCCAAAATCATAATTCAGTTCACCCGTAATCCCATATATTTCTTTATCCTGATAAGCATTTGCTGCAAACGGATAATCAATGGTGCGACGCTTTTTAGAGCCGGTATCAAAGTATTTAACCGATTCGCCGGCATATATATTACCCTCAAAAAATGCAGTGTAAGGTAGCGCCATCGCAGCCTGACCTTCCTGCTTGGTATAATCCGCAACCAGATATAAAGACCCTTGGCTGTCATCACCAAATTCCCAAAGTGTGCTCAATCTGGCAGCAAGTTCGTCCTGATCATTGCCCAGCCCACGATCTGACACACCTTCGGTTGTATACAAATATGAATCATGCTGGTTTGAAGAAATCGCGGCACGTACAGCCACATCATCTGATACCACATAGTTAACCATACCATTGGCTTTTACTGTGCCATAGCTTGCAAGTTCTGTGTTAATTTTCGCTTCGTTATAGCTTAAGTTTGGTTTGTTGCTGATGACATTAACCACACCCGCAGTCGCGTTTCTGCCATATAAAGTACCCTGTGGGCCGCGTAATACCTCGATGCGCTCCACATCAAAAAATGACCCGCCTATGGCTTGTGGGCGTGCCATATAAAATCCGTTTAGCATAAATGCAGCAGAAGGATCGCCTTTTTCTGTGCCATCCGGGCTGGAAACGCCGCGAATAGTGACACGTAAACCATTATCCTGAGAAATTTGCGCAGAGGGTGCAATACGCTCTAGCGACAAAGCATCGGTCACCCCGGCTGATTCTAACTCATCACCGGTAATTGCATTCATTGAAACCGGTGTTTTAGAAATAGGCTCAGAGCGTTTTTGTGCGGTTACTCTGATTTCTTCAATGCCGGATGACTTGCCGTCTGTATCTTGTTCCTGGTTTTCTTGAGCGTAAGCCGTTGTTGTTAATCCCATTAATATTGCAGTAATTGCACTACTCAATACTGTACGTTTTTGTAATGTGTTCATTTTTTTCACCTCTGAAACATAACTCAGTTAAGTTAACAGTTAAGAAAGCCATAAATAGGTACTCAGTGATTTGTTATTTTTATAGCTTTATTTGTTAACGTTGTGTTTATTTTAGGTTTCAAAATAAACAGTAGTAAGTAACAAAAAGGACAAGTTTAGCCAGATTTGGGACAAAACTGAGTTTAATTTAAGCACAGGTAAATAATTTAACCCGAAACCGGATTTACTTAACCTCTACTCTGGATATCAAATTTAAGGCCTTAGCTAACTTCTTATCCGGAGTTGAGGTTAATTAATTGAAGAAGTGAATAGTCATCCAGATCCAGTAGACTGATAGTAGGTTCAGGCGGTCGATTTTTGATAATTTATTAATAAGAAATAGCTTATTTAAAGTTAAGCTAGATTTTCAAGGGAGCGGTTTAAGCGACGTATTGATCTTTGTATTAGTGAAACAAAGATCACTACGCGCCGGCTTTAAAACCATGACTTTAAAGGCTAAAGCTACCCTATGTGTGTTATAAAGAGGCGTAATAAGCGGCTAGATCCTTAATATCCTGGTCAGACAAAGGCTTCGCCATTGCTGACATCATAGGATCTTTTCGTTTACCGCTCTGAAAGTCATGTAATTGCTTGGCAATGTATCCTTGTTTCTGGCCAGCAAGATTTGGCCACAGCGGATTCAGGCTGATACCTTTTCCGCCATGGCAACTGGCGCAAACGGACGATTTTTCTTTGCCTGCGGTTATATCTCCGGCCGCCATAACCTGAGTGCTACTCAGTGCTAGCAAGCCAATACATAGTTGATTTAATAATTTCATTTTTTACTCCACACCCGGATATTTGGCACTGGCCCCCGGACGATTAATTTATGATATTTGCTCTGATCAATAACAACTGATGACTGTCTGATTAATTGCTATCAATTTTTTGGGTCAACTCTGCTCGGTATTTCAACAGGCTGGTTCTTAGAATATCTTTCCTTAACGGGCCGACCTCTTCAGCTGTATAGGGGTTGCTATTGATTAAATCAGCTCTTTTGGGATCAAATTCTTTAATTAACCAATTTAGCATGCTCGCCATTTTTTCATCATTTAGTGGCGCAGTGGCTACACCCGGCACTCTGACTAAAAACGCTCGCCCGCCTTCCACAGTCAAAAATTTACCAACATAATTTCTGAACGTCGGTACCCGGCTATCGCCCGAGCCTCGTCCATCTATTGTGTGGCAACCAGAGCAGAATATTTTGTAATTTGTTGCATCTGAGTTAACGCCTGCTGCCTGCCCGGTAAAGGGCAAACAGCAAAACATAACTCCTATTGATAAATATTTAGATATAGTCATAGGAAACCAACAATTAATTATCAGCTGATACACCTAAAATAATTGCGGTTGAGCAATTATAGGTTTGAGATGAAGCTCCAATACACCAGTTGGTATCATTATTACTAAAGACACGGTACATGGGTTTATCATTTTCATTCCGGTTACAAAAGCATGTACCGCATGAGGTCGTGCCGCAACAGTCATTGTAAGAAATGATATAATGCTTGTTGTCAGCCGGATTCAAACAAGTACCTACCCAGGTTATAGGTGACATTTCTGTACCCGGAGGGCATGTTGTTACAGAGCCACCACAGCAAGAACATAAAAACCCATCAATGCCGCAATAACGCCAATATTCACAAGTGCTAGGATCGCCCGGATCGTTCGGATTATTGTTTTCTTGTGGCAGAACCCCATTACTAAAGCCGGCTGAAGGGTTTGATGAAGCTCTTGCAACAGGTAAAGCAGGGATAGCAGACACACCTACTACGGCCATACCCAGCTTACTTAAAAAGCTACGACGAGATTGAGTTCGCGCTAAGTCTCGCGCTGATTTTTCAAAAATCTTATCAAATTTTGACATTTTAATTTTCCTATGCGTGTTTAACTAATGCACCATCTTTATCTGATGCAGCCTCTAAATATTCTTGAATTGACGAAACATTCATCTCTTGGGCATTAAACAAGCTTTCTAAATGCTCACGAGAGTTAACAATGCCTAACGACGAAATGATGCCATTTTTGTCAATCAATACTGCGAACGGCAGCTTACTTACGCCATAGGTTTTTCCGACTAATTCAGACAAAATGTACTGTTCTGCTGGCAACTTGTGCTGTTTAACATATTCTTCGTGTTTCAGATCGCCGTCACTGACTAACAATAAATCTACGCTATTGTGCTCAGCTTTACTGACGGATAGCGCAACCGGTAAATAGTCTTTACATACCGGGCATTCCGGAGACATAAAAAACAAAAGCTGTGATTTTCCTGCTTTAGGTTTACCAACTGACACATTTGTCCCAGCCAGGCTTTTTGCTTCAACCACAGGGGCTTTGTCTTTTGCTTTTATCTGGCTGTTCATGGCTAACGCACCTGCAGGGGCGATACGCTCATAAATAACGCCAATTTGTCTTAATAAAGCAAGGGAAAGGACCACTAAAGAAATAGTCGCAATCCACAATAAAATGTTTGAGATAATTAGATAAGTCATGTTTAATCCTCTGTTTTGTAAATCGATAAATTATTTTTTAGCTTAGTTATTGAAAAATATATTAATACCGCGAATACACTAAACGCATATACAGGTACTATTACCACGCCAATATTTGTTGGACTGATGGCCCAATAAATTCCGCTAAATATTGATATCATTGCTAAATCAAGCCACACATTTTTCCAGCTCAATTTTGAGTTGGATGATTGAATTGGAAAAGAACAACCACAATCAAAGTTCACCTCGCCTTTTAATATGTTCACCGAGATAGCAACGGCATAAAAAGCAAACAGCGCAATGGATAATATAAACCCCAACTTCTGCGTTTCAGCGAACACGAAAAGCAAGGAGATACATAATTCCAGCAAAATAACGATGTGAGCCTGATACGGCATCCCTATCGCTCTGGATACAGTGTATTTACCAACGACTTCTTTAAATAACTGAAAAGAAAACAGTTTTTTTAAAGCACTGGTAAACCAAAAAAGACTCAAAGCGATCCAAGCAAGCAATGACAACATAGTTATTTCGCAGCGTGCATAACCAGTGGTACGACACTCGGGCCACCGATTGAAAGTGAATGAGTAAACTTGCCGGTATCGGCACTATAAACGTCGACTCTCATCTCGTTGTTTATAATGGCAAGCAATGGATTAGCACTACGCGTTACTTCCACAGAAATACCTCCGTTTAACAGCGGTATAGACTTCACTTTTTTCTTGGTATGTACATCAAATACCCATAGCTCTTGAGCACTGTCTTTATGTGAACCGTTATAGCCATCCTTATGCATTAAGACATATACTAAAGATTTTCCATCACCGGAAATCACTTGCCAGCCACCAGGACGCCAGTTTTGCGCGCGTTCGGCTTCGGTCACTAATGACCAGGCTTTCATGGGTTTCGCGACAGACCCTGTCAGGTCTATAGGCTGCATCTGCCCTTTAAACGATGGAAAATAGGCGATGCCATCAATGACCGCAGTCTTTTCAAATAAGGGATCTGAATCAGGGTCAAAAAATGCGTCAACCTTATGCTCAGATACAACTTGACCAGCTTCGTCAAATTGAATACTGACCATGGTGCCATCTGCACAAAGGCTACTAAAACCACGTTTTCCAGTTGGATAGATTAAGCTACAACCAGGTATATCTATATCGTTGAGGATTTCTTTGGTATCAGTTTTAATAATTCCAACTTTCACCGCAGGTGAAAATTTAAATATCAGCATGTACTTTTCATCATCAACAAACTGTAATGCATTTTTTTCCGCTACAGCCTGTGCCCGCTCGTTGCCGGGTAAAATGATTTCATCAACCGGTTTTAATGTTGCCGGATCCCATTCGGTGATTGCATCCGTTCTGGCTCCCCGAGTTGAGCGAGCATAAAAAGACTCACCGGTATATAACTTGTGCGTTTTTTCTGACTGAATAAAATTGCCAAATACAGAAGCTGAAATTAACCCTTTATAGTTAAGTGTTTTAGCGGCTAAGTCTAAAATAACCACTTTGCCTTCAGTTAACGCGTAAAAAGAAACGTCATGCACAAATATCCAATCTTTTGGATATTCAGCCGGTAAAGTCTCAATTTGCATTGTTTCTTCTGTTGGCAACTCTGCTGCTGAATTAAATGACAATAGGGATATCGCTATCGCCGATGCTAAAATTTTTCTCATTTACCACTCCTTACTATTTATTTAAAACGTTGAATCATCAAAACAGTAAACCGCTGTTTTAAAAATGAATTAAGAGTTATAGCCAGTGGTTTTACTATGTTTACAACCTGATGAGTTGTCATCAAACATCAGGCGAACAATATCTATCCAGCGGATTAACTCAATAAATTGACCTTCAGCTCACGGTCGTGCTAATGCCAATTCTTATTGCACTTAACTCATGTGCAGGTACAACACCCTATTAGGGCGTTGCTTTGTAACCATATGCTAAGCAAACCCCGTTCCAATTTAGTACACTGGTACCAATTTGGGTCGATTAAATTTGTTTGGTACACGTATTGAGGTGTATAATTTGAGCCCGTTTTATGGCGTGTAAAGGGCGCTAATTGACTTAAACCAAAGGATCAAATGAATGCAAAAACGAGGGCCTTATAAACCAGGTTTACAACGGCGTACCGAGATTATTGAAGCAGCTCGAACATTATTTTTAGAGGAGGGATACCATAATTTTTCATTGCGAAAAGTTGCCAAAATAGTTGGCATATCTGCAGGTAATTTGCAGCATCACTTTGCAAGCCGAGATGAACTTATTGAAGAAATGCTAAACTCGGTAATAAGCTATCATATACAAAGACTTAAAGGTGAAAATTGCATCGATAACTCTGCTAAAAAGTACCTTTATAATGTGATCAAATATATTGTTTCAGACTTGTCCACAAGAGAAACCACTCTGTTTTTTCCTGAGCTTTGGTCGCTTGCCAACCATGACAAAAACGTCGATAAAATGATGCAAAACATGTATCACAGTGTTCAAGAATTATATCAAGAAATTGCGCTGTCCATTAACCCCAAACTGACACTAGGACAAACTAAAAACATCGCTTTATTTATCGTTGCTTCTGTTGAAGGCCACACTATGTTTTTAGGTAATCAAAAACCTTACATCTCTCATGCAGAAGCAACTCTGAATATGGTTTATGGGTCTGCATTACAGCTTATAGAAAGTGGAAATATCCCAGAATGAGGGCATTTTTCGCACCAAAACAATACACCTGTACCATTTTGGTGATAAACTTGGGTGCCCACTCATAGGTCATATTTTAAAGCTCCGAATAGGAGTGGTATTTTAACAATAACTGAACAAACTAAGCTGCAAGGTTCAGCTATCTGTGCCAATTTGTGAACATAGCGGTTCGGTTTAAATCATTTTCATTTAGTGTTTAGGGCCTGCCAACTGGGGTTAGCAGTTGCAGCCTATACACTGGCTTTTCGATAATTCTGACGCCACTCTCTGGGCGTAATTTGATATTGGGTTTTAAAATGAGAACGATAAGAGCTCGCGGCTTTAAACCCCACCATTTCGGCAATTCGTTCAATAGAATGAGTTGAGTTTTCCAACATACATAAACTTCGCTGTAATCTTTGTTCAAGCAACCACTGGCCTAGGGATGTACCTGTACACTTTTTGAAATGGCGGGTAAAAGTGCGCCGGTTCATTTGAATACGTTCAGCAAGCGAGTCTAAATCATAATCTTGTGTTAAATCCTTTTTGATGGTTTCCAATAATTCATTCAAGCGCTTTTCACTGTTTGACTGATTAATCGGCCGGTCAATAAACTGCTCGCGCTGTCCCTCCCTGAACGTCGGTAAAACAAGCTTATTTGAGCGGTTCATCGCTTCTGTATCACCGTATAACTTTCTAACCAAATAGAGGCAGCAATCAATACTGGCCCCCACCCCGGCAGAAGTTAAGATACCATCATCTTCAATATATAAAACATTTGGCTCCGGATTAATATTATCAAAGCGTTTGACAAATTCTGACTCTAGCTGCCAGTGTAAACTGGAACGCCGGTTCGCGAGCAACCCGGCATACGCCAGCACACAAGTGCCCAAACATAAACCGACAATTAAAACACCATTTTGATGTGCTTCAACCAAGGCATCAAGCAGTTCCTGACCGGGCTTTTCTTCAATCGAGCGCCAATATGGAATGATAATAATGTCGGATTGCGCCAAATCGGCCAAGCCATACTGAGTTTCAATATTGAATCCAAAATGAGAATGCAAAGCGCCCGGTTCACAGGCACATATTCTTAAATCGAAATGAGCTTGCTCGTAAGGCAGCTGACCAAAAATAGCACAAGGCACGGACAATTGAAAAGGTGCAAAATCATTAATTGCAACGATAGATATTATTGGTAAAGACATACTGTAGACCTGTAATTTTGACCGTTTATTACTTATGATACCCTAATTATCTATCAGTTTAGACGATTAATCTGGCATCCTTGATTCTATTCAACCGCTTGCACACATAAAAAATAATAAGCCGATATATCCATATAAACCATGAATAATCATTCACCCAAACCTAATGCTTCCAACGCTGGTAAGGTCAAGTCATCTGGCTTAATAAGCCCATCTCACGGTAAAAAATGAAAAAGCGATTATTTATCCTTATATCATCGCTTTTTCATTTACGGATATTACCCTAGTCAATATTTAATTCTTTTAACCACTGCTGCACGCTACGTGGATAAATATTTAATCTGTGTTGAGCGCTGTTTCCTGTTGCAATGGCAGAATCTTGCGTTAATGCTTTTGCTTGATAACCCTTTACAACCTCCGCAGCAGCCGCTTCACCAAACAAGCTGGCTAGCCTTTCCCCAAAAATTTCCGGGGTTAATGATTGGTATGTTACCTTGCTCTGATAATGGTCAGAAAATGCTTCGGCTAACTGTACACCGGTTATCGCTGGCAGTTGGCCTACTTCAACAATACCTGTTACTGAATGGTCTTCTAACAAGCGCAGCGCAACATCTGCAATATCCAAATGTGAACACCAGGATACTGGGTAATTTTCTCTGAGTGGATAGGCGAGTACGCCTTCTTCTTTTGCTGGCCCCATCACAATAGGCAGTAATAAATTTTCCAAATACAGTTTAGGGGCTATGACTGCAACTTTTGCCTGAGTATTTGATACTTCTCGAATAAGCGTCGGTAATGCGCTGTTTTCATCGCCTGGTACACCTAATTTCCACCCACTGGTTGAAATAACAATACGCTCAGGCTTGGCAATTTTGACAGCAGAGGCAATGTTATGCGCATACTGAAGTCGACTGGCTTCGTCAGCTAGCGGCAAATGAATAAAAATACCTGTGGCATCTGTGTAGGCCGAAACGAGCGAATCAATAGACGATAAGTCAACTTGAATAGCGGGTTTATTGCCTAAGCCATCTGTATTACGTACCGCAGCAAACGCATTTTTGCCGGATTGAATAAGTTGATTAAACAAAGGAGCACCTTGTGCGCCCGTTGCGCCATGAATAATGTATTTCATATTTAACACCTAATAGTTCATTTTTTGAAGTAATGATAGTGCTATAATGAAATCAGTTACGTCAAATGCACTAATAGAAATTTTTGGAAAAAATTTATGAATTCAAGATCACAGCCCTGTTGTGGGGTCGCGCGCTTTTTAACTATTCTTGATGGCCCTTGGGCTACCCTGATTATTCGAGAGTTATTAAACGGACCATTGCGGTTTACCGAGCTGCGGAAACAATTAGAAGGCGTCAGCGCTCATACGCTCACCCATAGGTTAAAACGTTTTGAAGAAAACGGTATTGTATCGCGCACTGCGTACGCAGAAACACCGCCAAGAGTGGTTTATGAACTAACAGAAAAAGGAATGGAACTGCGCGAAGTACTAAATGCTATGAGAGTATGGGGTGATTCACTTGAATCTGCCGAGCCAGAAAAAACAGTTTCAAATTCAATTGAAAGTTGCCCATTTAGTCAAAAATAGCATGTGAAAATTTCGCTCATTCTATTTCAAATGCTACGGGCTATTTTTATGATAGAGAATATCATTTTATCATTAAATTATTTGTATCCTAACAGCAATTTAATTATTCTATCCTGACTTAGGGGAGTAGTCTCTTGCTTCATGCGGGGAAACTGTCAACATACCCCGAGCGTTCAATGCTCGTGGCAGTTTCGAGTCTAAAAGACTTTGACAAGACTTAAGATAATCAGTCATTTCGGGCAGAGGTGGCTTATTATCTTAATGATCTACTCTGCCCTGAGGATAGTCGAATGAACCCAACATTTGTTGAATTGCCCTACCATTTTATTGAGTACCATACTCAAAATCTCCAAAACTCAGCGGTCTTCAGTAAACCATCAGAGGTCTGGGTATGTTGTTAGCATCATTTGCAATAATTGCTGGATTTGCTCTACTTGTTTGGAGCGCAGACCGATTTGTTGAAGGCGCTGCTGCAACAGCAAAACTTGCTGGGCTATCTCCAATTTTAATTGGTATGGTCATTGTCGGATTTGGCACTTCCGCACCAGAAATGGTTGTATCAGCTATGGCTGCGAGCGACGGAAATCCAGATCTTGCACTAGGCAATGCATTGGGTTCCAATATAGTTAACATTAGTTTAATTCTGGGGGTAACCGCGCTAATTGCCCCAATTGCGGTACAGTCCAATATCGTTAAAAAAGAGCTCCCACTGTTAGTGGCAGTCGTCTTGTTTTGTGGTTATTTACTCTATGATGACACACTGACGTCAATTGATGCCATGTTATTACTGGCTGGGTTATTTATTTTCATCGCTTGGTCTGTTTATTCAGGGATGAAAAACTCAGGCGACATGCTAGAACAAGAGTTTGATAAAGAGTTAACTGAGCACTCGATGCCTATGGGCAAAGCTATATTCTGGTTAGTCGCTGGTTTGATCTTACTCATTATCAGCTCACGAATTCTTGTGTGGGGTGCTGTAGAAATTGCTTCAGCGCTGGGTGTGAGCGATCTGATTATTGGTTTAACAATCGTCGCACTCGGCACATCACTGCCAGAACTGGCCGCTTCTGTTATTGCTGCCAAAAAAGGTGAACATGATATCGCTATCGGTAATGTCGTTGGCTCAAACATGTTCAATATCCTCGCGGTTATTGGTATTGCCGGGGTGATTCAACCGATTCCGCAAATCTCTGCGGAAGTGTTTAATCGAGATTGGATTGTCATGTTGATATTAACACTGGCTTTACTGGTAATGGCCTATGGTTTTGGGCGACAGGGAAAAATCAACCGAGCAGAGGGCGGTGTGCTCCTGACAGCTTATTTTGCTTACAATGGCTATTTATTTATGAATGTACTGGGATGAAATGAATGGAAACGATGATTAATTTTTTTACCGAGCATCAACTACAACTCATTGTTATCGCAAAAACGAGTTTACTGACACTATTCATTGTAATGGTCGCAATGATAGGTGCAAAAATGCTCAGACGAGCTGTTTATAATGGTGTTTATCGGTTAAGCAAACAAGATGAAATTATAACCAAATTGCTGACAACTCTGTCCGGCTACATAGTATATTTAATTGCGCTTGTTATTATTCTCGATTTGTTTGGTGTAAATACGGCCAGTTTAGTGGCTTTGGTTGGTGCCGCAGGTTTGGCAATTGGTCTGGCTCTAAAAGATACATTGAGCAATGTTGCAGCAGGCGTCATGCTATTATTCTTAAAACCAATGAAAAAATCAGAATTTATTGAAGTCTCTGGCTATGCTGGAAATGTCGCAGATTTAGGCTTATTTACAACCGTACTAGAAACCGCGGACGGCATTTTTGTATCCATTCCTAATAGTTCTGTTTGGAGCAATGCAATTAAGAATTTTAGCCGAAACGGCAAGCGCCGAATGGATATTACTGTCGCAATCTCTTATGGTGATTCAATTGAAGATGGACTAACTGCCTTAAGAGAACTTGTGGCTGAAGAACCTCGCATTATGGCAACACCTGAACCTCAATACCTGGTTCATACTCTGGCTGATAGTTCGGTAAACCTTCAGCTTAGAGTATGGGCGCCAACTTCTGATTACTGGGATATTCACTGGAAAATACAACGCAAAATGAAAGAAAAAGTTGAGAGCAAAGGGATCACAATTCCTTTCCCCCAGCGAGATTTGCATATTATTCATGCAAATAATGATGAACTCAGCAAACAGGGCTAAATTTCATCAATAACATAGAATGAAATATATCTAAGTACCCAACAGGCGGCTAGCAGTCGTCTGTTACTTACTAAATGAATTTGGTTGGCTCATTCAAAACCCGCCCTGAAAATCTCCCTATCTGACCTGAAACTAACTGCAATGACATGCAAAACAGACGCTGACTGTAAGATATTGAAAACCTCTATTGCTGGCTAAAATTAATTCCAGACAGAAAAATCTTTTAACTATATTGCTCATTTCATAAACAGCTGCCAAAATACACATAAGCTGCTTACAATTGAGCTGGCTTTAGCTAAATTGGATATAAAACCTCTTAATAAACAACAAAATGGAAATCCATTATGGAAAACACAAATACTAACCCTTATCAGGCACCGGAAGCTGAACTCGATGCCCCGGTAGAGTCACAAAACTTAAGTTTCGGTGAGCCTCAGAAAAAACCAGCCGGTCGTGGCGCTCAATGGATAAAATCCGCATTTCAACTGTTTAAGCAATCACCAGGCGGTTGGATTTTAACTATGATAGTGGGCTTTATCATTATGATGGTAACCAATTTTATCCCAGTGTTAGGCAGCCTGTTCACCCTGTTAACCACTTATATCTGGACCGCAGGCATCTTACATGGTTCGCGCGAAGTCGACAGAGGCAACAAATTTAAAGTCGGATTTTTATTTGCAGGTTTTAAACTGGCATTTGGCAAACTGATGGGGTTGTCTGTCATTATAGGTTTAATCGGTTTTGCAATAGCGATCTTATGTATGGGTACACTGTATATAGATGTGATTACCGGCGAAAAAACAGCCGATCAATTGTTCGTAAACCAAGATGCAATTTCAATTATACTGCCCATTTTAATTATGATGGCGCTTTACATTCCACTTATGATGTTTGTCTGGTTTGCACCAGCTTTAATCATTTTCCACGATATGCCAATATTTAAAGCAATGAAAGAGAGTTTTAACGGCTGTTTGAAAAATATCGTGCCTTTTTTAATATATGGCATTGTCGCGCTATTATTAATGATAGTGGCTATGATACCAGTTGGCCTGGGTTTATTAATAATGGTTCCGGTTTTATACGCATCTATGTATACAGCCTATAAAGATATCTACTTGCGCGAAGCAAGCGAATAATCCCTGCTCGACGCCACTTGTTGAGCTACTTTTTTGAGTAGCACAACAAGTGTCCACTCTCGCTTAAATCTAATTTTCAAAAGTCTTAATGCTTTCGATTTGAGGGCTCAATCGCTAATAAAAATTAGAGCAATCCGCCTTTTTTAACTGACAAATAGGTATTAATCACCCTAGCATTCAAAGCACTGGTTTCTACCTGAAAACAAATCACCCCCTGATATTGTAACAAACTCAACCGTTTTTTCACTTTTTGTTCAATATAGGCGGCTGAACTGTAAGCAAGTGCTTGCTCAAAACTTGTCACTTGGGGTTTACGCATTGCCTGATAAACGGGCTCTGTAATACTAATAACCGCAACCAAATGCTTTTGCTGCATTAAGCGGCAAGCTTCAACCAAATCTGAAAAATCTTCATCACGCAAACAGGTCACCAGTAAAACTAAAGAACGTTTATGCTGCTTTTGCATCAGGGTTTGTGCCGCGGTTAAATAATCACTTGCACCTGTATCCGGATACAAATCAAAAAAATGATTAATGACCTGGCTAACATTACGCGCCCCTTTTACTTTGGGTAACCAGCGGGAGGTTTCACCAAAACTCATAAAACTGAGTTGGTCACCGTTTTTAAGAGCGGTATAACTCAGCAAAATCAGAGCATTGAGTGCGTGATCAAAATAACTGAGTTCATCATCCTGCACGCACATACGTTTACCTGAATCCAGTAAAACGGTAATGTTCTGGTTTTTTTCTTCCTGATATTCACGCGATATTGGCTTGTTAAAACGCCCGGTTGCTGCCCAGTCTATTTGGCGGATACTATCGCCTTCGCGATAATCTCTGAGCTGATTAAAATCCATCCCGGTGCCACGTTTATTGAATTTTTTCAAACCGGCTTCGGTTAAATTCAGACTACCATTTAAGCCGGATAAATCAGAAATAGCCGAAAAGTTAGGAAAAACCCGGATTTGACTGCTTGTTCCCTCATGCCAGGTCAGTTTCCAAAGTCCCATTTGTGAGCTGAGGCGGATAAATGTACCACTAATCTGATATAAGCCACGACGAATCGCTTTTATCCGGTAGTTTTGTGTCTGAGTTGACAGTGGGGCTAGCCGGAAACTTAACAGCGGGCTTAACTGGCGCCATTTTGGCGGAATATCATCTGTTACCTCAAGTTGATAAATGCGTTTTGTTTTATTATCTATATTCAGGCTAATTGTCTGCTCTACATCAAGTGATATATTGCTGTCATGACTGCGTTTAATCACAATACCCGGTGGTCGTCGCCAGCTCAAATACCCATCTATACAAGCGACGACAAAAAACGCTGAAATCATGCCATAAAATGCGCTCAGGCTCATATCCGGATAGTTCATTTGACGATACAACGCCAGCCCAATTGCACTCACAATCAGCAAAGCGATAACAATAAACTGACTTTTTGCCGGCTTTATACTAACCAGTCTCATTGGCGTGGAACGTCTGTTTTATTAATAAGTTCGGCTAAAATTTGCGCCGCCGTCACGCCTTCAATTTCGCGCTCGGCCGACAGTATAATTCTGTGATGTAAAACATCCACAACACTGTCTTTAATATCATCCGGTGTGACAAAACGCTGGCCTTTAGCCAGCGCATTCACTTTAGCCGCTTGCACTAAAGCAATACTGGCGCGAATACCGGCACCATGTTCAATGCCCTGCCATTCGCGTGTAGCCCGGACGATTGCAACCGCATATTCGATAATTTTTTGATCGATAATAACCTGTGACGCCCATCGTTTTAAGGTTTCCACCTGCTCTGCACTCAGCACAGGTTCTATAGTTCTGGCAAAGCTGCTTTGCTCAGCCTGACCGGTATTCATTAGTGTTAGCTGAATTTCATCTTCGAGCGCCGGATAATCAATCACCACCTTCATCATAAATCTGTCTAATTCCGCTTCTGGCAGCGGATAAGTCCCTTCATTATCTATCGGGTTTTGAGTCGCCAAAACCATAAAAGGGGATGGTAGCGCATAACTTTTACCATCAATGGTTATTTGCTGCTCCTGCATCACTTCAAGCAATGCGGCCTGAGTTTTTGCCGGAGCCCGATTAATTTCATCGGCTAATAATAGATTGGTAAAAGCCGGTCCTTGTTTCACCTTAAACTGGCCTGTTTGCATATCTAACAATGAATGGCCGGTTACATCCGCAGGCATCAAATCCGGGGTAAACTGAATTCTCTGATATTTAACCGAAACCGACTGAGCCAACGCCTTAACCAACAGGGTTTTACCTAAACCGGGTACACCTTCCAGCAATACATGTCCGCCCGCAATTAAAGCCGTTATCACCTGATTAACGACATTGCTCTGACCCACTAATACCTGTTCTACTGAGGTTTTTAGCTGAGATATCCAGTCAGCTGCCTGCTGCAGTTCTTGTTCTGTTAATTCAACTTCGCTCATAATGTATTCCTTAATGTTTGCAAGGTACTGACTTGCCTTGTAAAGCTGCGTTCATCCTGATCAAATGAGTTAAATAACGCAGTTTGAATTGTGTGTGGTTTGAGCTGAGTGAGTTCAGCTAAATAATTTAATTGCTCAGCCTGCCCGGCAGAAGCGTAATTAGGCCAGCGTTTGATCACCAGCTCTGTAATTTCTTGCTGTAGTGATTTAATTAACCGACTGGCTTGTTTTTCTTTCCAGTAATATTCACCGGCCGCTTCAATATGCTGATGAAAAAAGTGCTGTTGATTAGCTTCATACTGATATATTGGCCCAAATCTAACCGCTTGATACCAAACAAATAATCCAAGCATAACGAACACCAGAATGACAAGCGCCGGAGACCAGGCAAATAAACTAACCAGCCAAGAGGCTTCTTTAGGTGCAGAAAATAATAAAATTTGTTTTTTCCCGTCAGTAAGCCAGCGATAAAGGTAAGCATTATGCGCGTTTTGCAATTGATGGTTATTCCAGATTTGAACTTCTGTTAAAAAGCTAACCTGGCCCTGCTCCCATTGCATTTGAACAAAGGTATTCCCTTGTTCATCACCTGCAGTATCGATAATATCAGCCGCTTCACTGGCCAGAATCCGGTAACTCTTTTCCAAATAAGTATAAAAGACCCGGCCCGGCTCAGGCATAAATTCCGTAGTATAAGGATTATCAAACTCGAGTTTTTCAACTGATTCAGGTTCACTGTCTTGCTTGGTTTTGGCAGCATCCCCGTCCGCAGCGTTATTGTCTGATGCGGTGTCAGCCTTATCCGACATCGCTTCCTCAGAATCAGTTTGCGGCAGGTTTTCACTGACCTCTGAATTGCTTTCATCCTGTTTTTGGGTATCGGCTAACGCTTCAGCCAATTCGGTATCGACCGGTTCAGTGGGTTCGCTTTCATCCTGATTGGTGGGTTTATCTTCCCTCGGCCAGGGAAAATGAACGCTCACATCAAACCGTTTCCATAAAGGGTGGTTAATATCTCTTGGCTGTTTGTAAAAACCTGCGTCCATAGACAATATCAGATGGCCGCCTTCGGCAACCCACTTCACGATATGTTCAGCCTGCTCAGAGGTTAGCTTTTCATCACTATGGCTTAAAATTAATACCGAATCAGGTTCGGGTTCAATCCTGCCCTTTACCTCAGTAAACAGAGCTGGGTATTGATAATGAACCGACAAAGATTGATCCAATTGTATACTGAGCTTTTCAAGTGCCAGAAAAGGTTCTTTGATAACCCCTGCCGGTAACCCCAGATTAATCTCTTTTTCCTGCCACTCAAAGTTGATATAGCAGCATGTACTGACCAAGGATACTAAGGCAAAAATGATTATCCCGCGGATGATTTTAGTCCGTTGCATTTTCAACTTTTCCTTTTATTTCAGCAGGCTGAAATACAGTATCCATTTGCTGATACAAAGCGAACACTTGATTTTTTTCGGCTGGTTCATGCGCCCACGCCAATTCAATCCAAAGGCCAAATAACCGCTTGATAAAATTGTAAATTGGTTCAGAGACATGTAACTGTATTTGCGCCAAACACTCTTTTTCGGTCATAGCTTTGCTCAATTTAACCGGATATTCATTGACTAGTTTTAATAAATTGGCCTGTATAAGCAAAGATAGCGCTAAACGCAAGTTTGACTCATTGAGCGCAGCTTCAAATTGCATTTTAAAATTTCGGGTATCGAAAAGATCACCATGTTCATGATTTAAACCGGTAAAATCGGGCAATTGTGTTTCATCTGAGAATCGTTTTTTAACCGGATTTCGCCAGAAAAATACTTGTCCATGCAAATAATAAATAATAAACCCGACTAAAACTGCAAACGCGCACCACATCCCAATTTCTATATAAAAACTGGCAAATTCGATAAATTCTTTAAGTGAATTCAGCCAGTCGGATTCAGACGAAAGCTCCGCTGTAAATTCGGGCCCGACCCACTTCAGTACTTTTTGTGTCTTAATATTTTCAAAAGGCGGTTGTTTATATATTTCAGTCAGGTTTTGATGAAAGCTTTCCAATTCATCCACCAACTGTTTATCAACCTGTTCAGAGCCTTGAGTCTGCACCTTTGGCTGAACGCCCGGCTCAAACTCAGCAGCCATTAAAGGAGGATTTGAAAAGCTAAATACGGCCATACATATACCCAGTAACAAAGCATTCGTTATCCCGGACAAACGCTTATTTATTTTTTTAAATTCGATTTCTAAATCCCAGGCTTCTAATTCAACTCGGCGGTTTAAGTACAAGGAAAAACCTGCGGTCAAATAAAACGGGGTCATTAAACTAAACCCGATAAAACACAAAATGGCCAGACAAGCAGCCCAATAGTGAGAATAAATAAGTTGGTAAAAATTAAAATCTCCCACGCCCTCCGGAGTCATCATGCCTAAAAAAGCCATTAACCCCAAGACAATCACCCACTCCCATAAAAAACAAATCAGCCCCCACCAGCCCGACTGGTCATCATTACTGCGATGCAATACAGACAGACGTTTGCTCAGAGCGCTACCTTTTAGCTGTTCTAGCTGAATAGCAGCCAAGTTAAAGCTACGAGATGGAAAAATTCGTCGCCAGCTTATGCATGAAAACCAACCGTTTTTCAGCTCTTTAGGCCAGCTTTTTAGCGTTTCTTTAATACCTGGCGGGGCTGAAAAAACAGCGCGACTAATATAAAACAGTAAAGCTCGTTCAAATAAAGGTTTTAACAACCAAACCGCCAAAATGGCAATCAAAGGGGAAAACCATAATAACGCGATAAAAACAGGCAAAGCCAAACTCAGCCAGATTAATAATAAAGGGCGGTACCAGAACAATGCCATACGGCAACCTAAATCGATGGCCTGCCAGCCGTTTCTAGGCTGTAAATGAATAGCCAGTTTATCAAGCTGCATGTTTTACGCCCCGCATAAAATAGTAAGCAACAAACAACCAGCAAACACCGCCAACTGAATATTTGACAGCCCCCGGTAACCATTTGCTTGAAGACCAGAAAGCTTCAATAAATGCGGCCAAAACCAGAAAAATAAAAGCACCGAATAGTACAGGAAAAGCCCGCATTGCAGCCTCCCTTACTGCAACACCACGGGCTAAGCGCCCCGGGTTTAGCAAGGTATAGCCGATATGCGTACCTGCAGCGGCCGACAATACGATAGCAGTTAGTTCAAACGCCCCGTGAGTAATAACAAATGTGAAAAAGGTTGACTGATAACCGATATTGACAATATGACCACTGATAGCACCAAAAAAAATGCCATTAAATAACAAAAAAAATAAGGCTCCAACGCCAAATAAAAGCCCCCCGACAAAGGTTTGAAAAGCAACTTTTATATTATTAAATATATAATGGCCGAACATCGCAAAGTCACCACCTGACGCTCGTTCAGTTTGTTGATGCTCAGTGGCCGGATTATACATATACTCTATGCTACTAATCCGGCTGTTATCAATAAACTGATAAATCAGTTCAGGTCGGTAAAGCGTCAATAAAAAGGTCACTAAAGCAAAGCCATAAAATAATAAATGGTTTGAGATAACGGCTTGTTTTAAATTTTGCACTGAGCATGGGAATCCCACGCGTAAAAAACGAATCAGCTGATACCAGACTCTTTGCTTAGGCTGATACATTTTTGCCTGAGCTGTAGTCACTAAAAGATTGAGACGCTCAACGATAGTCGGACTGTATGAGCGACTTTTGGCAATAGCCAAGTCATGAGTAATCGCACGCAGTAATGCTGGTAAATCAACAAAGTCATCTATTGGTTGATCTGAATTAAACTGTTCCAGCAACTGCCAGTCTGCTTTTCTTGCGCGGACAAATTGTGTTTGTTTCATGATTTCCCTGTATAGCGATTCGCCAGTGATTTAAGGCATTCAGCGCAAGACGCATCATGTTTAATAAATGGAGACAAAATATTTGCCAGCTCGTCCACTCTGGCTTGTGATAGGGTTTTAGTTCGCTCAGCAAACCGGATAACCGCAATTTGCTCCTGAGTTTTTAAGCTAAACGGAGGTAAATAATTTAAGTCCGACTGAGGCACATAATAAACTTTGGTTTTATGCTGGTAGACCACCATAGTGCCAGCTACCCAGTCGCCGATTCGCTGAAAACGCCGGGTCATTAAGATACTGATTAGTCCGGCTAAATAACCAAATGGTAAAAAATCAATGACCCGGAATAAATTACGGGTCATAGCACCGGGCAAAGTGAGTGGCAAACCATTGCTATAAACCACTTTCAAACCGAGCATTTTTTTACCGGGTGTCGTTCCGGTAAAGTATTCAAATAAAATCGGGTAAAACCACTCAATCACAAAAATCGAGATCAGCATCAATCCATAGCCAAAATCGCCCAACAGGCCAAATATCATGCTAACTGCGATGAAGGCCCCCAAACGCAATAAAGAATCAAAACCAAAAGCCAAAGTACGGGCGGCAAAACCTGCTGGCTGCAGGGCAATACTAATGCCTTCAGCCGTTTCAACCTGAACTTGTTCGTTAATTTGTGGCTGCATCTCAGAACCAGAGCCTGAGGGCTAAGCTATAAAAGCCGTAAAAAGATGAGAAGCGCATGTTTTATCCGATATTATTATGAATTCCTTTTACCTGATTATGCCACATTTTTTTTACATTTAAAGAGGCACATGATACATCCATCGAACTCTCTCATTCGAGCCTAAAAATCCGGCACTGTTTTTATGCCCTGCTATAATCAATACAAGATTAAACTCAAGCATGACTCTTATTCAGTATCAATCGAGTTTTATCTCAACTGTGGAGGCGAAAAATGTTTAAACATATACTGGTCGCAACGGACGGGAGTGACATTTCACAAAAATGTGTCGAAAAAGCGGTAAGTTTTGCCAAAGAAACATCTGCTAAACTGAGCATATTCTATGCAAAGCCTGCCGATCCCTCACCTTATATCGGGTTAGGTTCTTTTACTGATGCCAGAACCATTCAGGCCATCAAAGAGCAATACGATAATTTAACGACTGAAACCTTAGAAAAGGCGCAAGCAATCGCAAATGCAGTCGGGTTAGAATGCACTACCCACTCAGAATTAACTGATTCGCCGTATGAAGGCATTATAAAATGCGCTGAACAGCAAGGTTGCGATGTTATTTTCATGGCATCGCACGGTCGAAGTGGTGTTTCTAGCCTATTATTAGGCAGCGAAACGCAAAAAGTACTCAGCCACAGTAAATTACCTGTATTAGTGTATCGATAAAAAAGCAACACCTGTACACAACTGAAAGTAAGCTCGTATGATTCAGTGAGCAGCTAACCCGCGCAGAAAATGAGAGGTTATTCTGTTTTAAATTTAGCAACAACCTCTCTTAATTCCTTAGTTGCGTTATTAATTTCTTTTGACTGCTCCAATGTGTCATCAGCTGTGGTCAAATTTTGTGTGGAAATATTTGCTATCTGCTCTACCAGGTCCCCGACTTCGCCAATTGCCGCACGTTGGTGCCTGATATAATCCATAGCTTGTGCAAATTCAGCCTGCACCAGGATGACTTCATCATTGATATGTTGCATCAGACTATCTAGTGACTCTATGCTACCCGAAACCTGCTTGCTCTCGGTTATCCCGGATTGCATGGATGTAAAAGTCACTTCAATTTCTTTTTGAATTTCACTAATAATAGTTTGTATCTGAACGGTTGAATCCTGAGTTCGGGCGGCGAGCTGCCTGACCTCATCTGCAACGACTGCAAATCCGCGTCCCTGTTCACCGGCTCGGGCTGATTCAATGGCCGCATTTAAGGCCAAAAGGTTTGTTTGCTCGGCAATTTTTTCTATAGATTCAACTATTTTATCAATTTCGCTGGAACGCTGTTTAAGATGATAAATGCCTTCGCCGGACAACTGAGCCTGTTGGTTTAGGGTTTCAACTTGCTTTTTAGTCTGTTGGCTCTGTGACCGACCCTTTTCAATATGCGAACTGGTATCTGCCATATGCTTTGAAAAACTATCTAACTTATCTGAAATATCATTCGTTTGCTGCTCTACACTTTGGACATGTTGTTTACTCTGGCTCACCAGTTCAACTGACTCTTCAAGTTGCTGAGCCAGGCTCAGCGCATCAAAATTAGCGGACTGAGCCGCCTGATTCAACTTAGCAGAAGCATCATGAATCAGTTCAACCAGATTTTTTAAATTAACAGCCATTTTATTGATATCTTGCGATAACATGCCAATTTCGTCAGTTCTGAATACAGCTAAAGTCCGGGTTAAATCACCATTGGCAATGGCTGAAACGACCCGGCCCATGCTGCGCAAAGGTGAAACGATTGCTTTTCGGGTCAGCCAGAAAGTAACAGCGCCAATTGCCAGACTGACAATTAGCGTTACTATGCCTGTCATATATGCATCATCCGCCATTGCGCCAGCCTCATCTTGCAGCGTTTTCATCGATAGCTCAGCATCGCTTTTTATTTGTTCAGCCTGAGCCAAGGCATTATTCACATGCAACTCACCAGCCTGATAAGCTGTTTTGATTTTTTGACTCGCCTCAATTAATTGTCTGCGTACATCAATCAGACCCGCTTTAGCTGACAATAACTGAAAAGCACGTGTTTGTTGCAGCTTTATCGCACTAATGCTTTCCTGATGTTGCTGGGCATCAAGATTCTGAAACAGGTAATTCAACTTAATAGCAAAGTCATTAACTGCAAAATCAACTGACTCTTCTACTCTTTGCAAAACAGGCGCCTGCTGAGCGTTATAAACTTCTTTAGCTAAACCAATAATGCTGTATAAACTGGTATCAAGCTGATTAACCATACCTTCAATTCTTTCTGAATCTGCGCCATTATCAGCATAAGCTATATCCAGCAGCAAAGCGCCAAGCTCATCTGCCTGATTTTCAAATTCGGCGAGTCTGGTCTCTATTTCAACACTGTATTTCAGGGTTTGGCCGACACTCTTAAAGATAGCGGCAGAACTGCGGGCAAAAGCCGAGGCTGACTGACTGAGTTCAGAAGTAAGCTGGCTATGTTGAGATGAATTCTGAGTTTGACTAAATTGCGCCAGCTGAATTTTAAATTCCTTTTCCAGCTCAGTATAATCATTTTCGAGTGCTTTTAACTGACTGCTTGTAGTCAACGCGAGCGCTGCTGAACTGATTTTGATTTTCTTTAACAGTAAGACCTGCAAAATCGCGGCATCCAGCTGCAAATTGATGGCTTTAGTTTGCTGAGTGACAGCCAAAGACTCAACTTTACTCAATTTAGCAAGCGAAAAGCCGCCCAAAACGATCAACAAAATAAGATAAATTGAAGTACTCGCTAATAAGTTTTGTTTTAAGCTTAAATTCAACAATAAAATGACCTAATCTAATAACGCACTCTTTATCAGACTAGGCGTTTTTTTTGAATTATCAAATGCCAGCGCCATGACTGTTGGCTGGAAATTAGTTGTTTTTTTTCGCCGTAAACGGCGACCTACAATGAATCGTAGCAGCGGGTTTATCCCGCGCCTGCAGAGTGTTGTTTTTTGCCGGTTCCCACGCTCTGCGTGGTAACCAGCAACTTTACCAGAATGAAAGTAGTTAACTGTCGACTTTGAGCGAATTTTGGATATTTGTAGGTTCGGCTTTAGCCGAAAAATATCGGTTATTTTCGCCGTAAACGGCGACCTACAATAAATCGTAGCAGCGGATTTATCCCGCCTCTGGTGAGTGTTGTTTTTCTGCCTGGTAACCTGAAGGGATTCGCCTAGACTCATTCCAACCTACCAAATATGGAAAACTTGAGTCAAGTAAACGTCCGCTCTTTACTCAAAACAGTGCCAGAAGCCTAAACACTCACATTAGGTAACTTTGCCATACGCCCACCATCTACCGTAAATTCCTGGCCGGTGACCCATTGCGCCTCATCTGAGGCCAGCCAGCTGACCATGTTAGCAACATCTGTGGGCGTACCCAGTCGTCTCATTGGGTGCAATGCCCGCATCGCTTTATCAAACGCTGCTTTTTCCGCTTCATCCTGGTAGTAACCCTGATTAAGCGCAGTTTCAATCCAGCCCGGACAAACCGAATTACAGCGAATACCATATTGGCCTACATCAATCGCAAAGGCGCGGGTTAATCCATGTACACCGGATTTTGAGGCGGCATAAGGCGCATGTTCTGGGTTACAGGCTAATCCTTCAATGGAGCCGACATTGATGATTGAACCTGTTTGACGATTTTTCATTAATTTAGCAGCCTGTTTAGCGCAAATAAACACACCTCGTAAGTTCACTGCCATCATTTGGTCCCAGTCCGCCGTGCTGGTTCCTAAAAAAGGCTTTTGAAACATCATGCCTGCCGCATTGACCAAAATATCTAACTGCCCGTACTGGTTTTCGACCGTTTTAAAAAAGGCCTCTACACTGGCTTCATCGGCTACATCCAAATAATGATAGGCCATAGTATCACTGAGCTCTGCCTGAGGTGGCTTTCTGGCGCCTATAATAACCTGCGCGCCCTCATTATTGAGTTTTTCGACAATTCCCCAACCAATTCCCTGAGATCCCCCGGTAACTACCGCAACCTGATGTTGATGACGCATTTTTTTCTCCCGCTAATAATACTCACTGCCAAGCTAACATAGAATCGGGGGATGGTTAATAGGGTTGTAAGCTTTTGAAAACATGACCGCTGGATTTTGAACCAGGTGTCCGTTAGTATTGAACAACATAAGAACCGATTAGGAATCTTTATAAAATATGCCAACGCAAATGATATTGCTTCGGAGCCTTTATACTCTAGTAGCCAAATAACTTGACCACTACAGTCACAATTTGAAACTTTAGTATCACAGTCTCAGACTTTAATGTCTGCCGACAAATTAATTCGAATAAATTCTGTTGTTACTCTAGATCAGCGTTTACGCAATTAGACTTGGATATTCAGCGGCGCTCGACATTTTGCGCCTGCAATGTTCTCCCACCGACATCCATGCCGGCGAACACTACCTGCAAGGTACGCTCAAGCATTCAAAACTTTATGAAAACGGCTCTAGTCTATATAGTGGCTAGCGATAAGACGCGAGATAAACTCGCTGCTACGTTAAAAAATAGATTAAATCTTTAGCGCAAGATCTATTGGATAACCTCTGTCTTTCGCGATGTCACAAGCCAGCGAGACAACTGAATCCAGTTCTATATTTCGGGTCACCGGAAAATAATGAGTAGTCGCATTGGATATCAGTTCACTTTTTATTATCAAGCCTGTTTCAATTAAATTGTCTAAAATGGCGTCACTGGCAGACAAAGCAGATGGCGCTTTGACGATTTCGGTACGCGCATAAAAATCACCGTAAAATGACACGTCACTGGTTCTGAGTTTTGGATCATCACCTGGAATTTGCTGCGCGCCAAATAAAGGATTAGCCGCTGGAACGGCACTTAAAAAGCGGTCAATAAACCGGGCAACATGCTCAATTGCGCCCTGTGTCCTTTCTGTTACAACTGACTCTGGCCAACCTTGATCAATTTTTTCAAGGTAAGGTTTCGGTAAATTCGGCTGAGCGGTTTCTGCAGAACTGCTAACGAGTCCATCTTTGAATAAAGTGATTTCAGGTGTCATACCATGCAATTGAAAATACCCATTAGGGTATGGTGTTAATTGCGCCATACCATTTGGTGTGCCACGCTCACCATGAAACAAGACTTCCGGCCAATGACCTGCGCATTGAGCCCAATGCGCTACATAAGCAGCTTTAAATTCAACCAGCCTTTGTCGTGGGGCTTTGAGCATATCGTCAATCTGACCGGTTCTAAATCCACAGGCGTTAATTAAATAGTCGAAGTTCAGAGTTTCTTGCTGTTGAGATGTTTGATGATCAACTCTAATTTGCCAGTGCTTATTTGAGTCTGACTGACGAACATCTGTCACTCGAGCATTAAGTTTAACCTTGCAGTTTTTGATTTGACTGGCCGCCAAACTGGCCGTTGCAGAAAAACGAAAACCGCTTAAGCCATATTCCTGCACCAGAATAAGCGGATACTTAACCGAATCCAGATCCAGGTTTTTGGCCACAGGAATCAGCCAGTCAGACAATTGAGTCACTGACTCAGGTAAATCTTGTTGCGCCAGCTCTTCTACCTCTTCACGCTCAAATAAGCAATAATAGTCCCCGGGTTCCCCCAGAAGCTTTTTATCAGGAAACTGCTTAACCAACTCAGCATACTGAGTTTGAAGCTTTTTTAATCTTGGAATAATACTGTCCGGTTGACCCGGGTCTGTATTTGGCACAGCAATGACAGTCGGTCTGACGTTAACGGCCTGAGGAAATACACTTATCATATCGATTGACTGCTGCAATAAGGTCAAGCATTGCTCATCTGTAATTTCTCGATAAAAGCTGCCACCGGCATGCAAATGACAAATAGGCGGCCCATTGACCAGGCTTGGACCTTTTTCCAATAATGTCACGTTAACACCCAGCTCAGCTAACCTGAGTGCAATGGTCGCACCGGCAACGCCGCCGCCAATAATGCCAACTTTAGCTTCTGGTGTATTTGCCTCAAAGGGCGTGTGGGTTTTGGGTAAATTCAAAAACAGGCCTGTATGGATTAACCAACTAACAAAATTAATATCCGGTTTATTTTACTGTGCTAACTTGAGTGATGCATCTGTAGAATAAAGGATTTTTTAGAATTTCATGAAAAAAACAGAACACTTTACAATTCTCATACAAAACAAAAACCGAACAACAAATATCTGTTAAAAAGGCAAGTCGCAGCATCAGGTCCCTCATGCAGATTTATTGTATATATTTATCAATAATCCGGTAATTGATGCCTTCTGCCAAAAGTTGGTCTAAAGCGGCCTGGATACGATAAACCAGTTCATTGGATACATTTTTATTTGCAATCATGTAATAGCCGCCTTCGTCAGACAACTGATAGGCATGCTCCAGCTCTGAAAAATCATGTTTCATGTTCCTGAGTTGAAACGCCAAATCGAGTGGATCACCGGGTATTAAATCAGCACGTCCTTTGAATAATATTTTGAGCAACTGGGTAGAAGTCGATGTCATAAAATAATCAGCTTGTTCTGAAAACCCCTGAGTTTTAAAAAATTGCTCTACTGAGCCGCCCAATAAAACACTGGTTTTGTATTTTTGAATATCTTCGACCGAGTTGATTTGGATATCTGTACGTGATTTTAATTTGTAAAGATAAACAGTTCTGGGATGAAGTGGCCCAATCCACCTGAACATGTTTTCGCGCTCCGGTACTCTGGCTACCGTAATCATCATAACATTTGGATCTTGCTTCACTGTATATAAAGCACGTTTGAAAGGGTATACCAGAAACTGGCTTTTAACATTAGCGCGTTCTAACGCGGCTTTAACCAAATCTGTGCTGATACCAACAATTTTATCATTCTTAACAAAGTTATAGGGGGCCCAGTTTGATACCAGAACAGTTAATTCCTGAGCTTTAGCTGATCCAAAAAAAGTCATAAAAACCAATATTTTAAATATAATCAGCCGTTTCATAGTTCTCTGTCAGTTAAATCATGCAATGCTCACAACCCATTAATTAGTAATAAGCCTATACCTTATATATAGAAGATACAATAATAAATACGCGCAAAGCTAAGGCTCTGGTTCATCAGGGCAGAAAATAATATTGGCTGTCATATGCAGACTGCACTGGACAAACTGTTGATCTAGCTTATCGGGTTTAACCAAGGCGAATATTTGAGGGAGTGATGGACGGATGTTAGCGGTTTATAAATGACTTAGCCTTGCGTTTAACTGGCCCTGAGTAAACTTTTAGCGGCAGATACTGAGCTATTATCCCGAGCAAGAATAAACCCGATAATGCTATCGAATATACCCAAATGGCCTGCATTTGTTGAAACGACCAATATATGGCTAGCCAAAACGTCAATAAAAAGCCTAAGTGCATCACGCATCGCCAGAGTGCCCCTAACCCAAATAAAGTCCCACAATCCATACAACGAATATTTATCTCAAAGATCATACTGGCTTTTGCCAGGCGCTTGAGCCCATTTTTTCTGCACTGTGGACATTGCATTAAAATGCGTCTTAATTCCAGCTAGCTTCAGATAGCGCAGCTTTTACTGGCCAGAACACAAATTTGCGCAAAATGTTCAGGGACTAAACTAGCGCCGCCCACGAGTAGGCCACTCACATTTGGCATTTGCAAAAAGTATTCGGCATTATCTTTATTGACACTTCCGCCATATAAAATATTGATGCGAGCTGCGGTTGGTTTATCAAAAATACCAATAAGCTCCTGATAGATAAACGCGTGTATTTCGGCAACAGTTTCCGGTGAAGCAGCTTTACCCGAACCAATTGCCCAAATGGGTTCATATGCCACGCATAAGTCCATCCCATTCAGTTCAACCCCCTCCAAAGATTCGTGCAACTGCCTGTAAATAATGTCGTTGGTTAAGCCTAAATTTCGCTGTTGCTCGTTCTCACCAAGACACAATACCGGCATCAATCCAGCAGCCAGAGCGCGTTTCACTTTGGTTTTGCAAGATGCGTTGTTTTCCAAAAATACCTGACGGCGCTCTGAATGCCCAATAATGCAAAACTGACAACCGACTTCCTTGAGCATTTGTGCCGAAGTTTCACCGGTGAATGCACCTGATTCAAATTTACTGACATTCTGACTGCCAATCATAACCTTTGAATTACGCAAAAAATTTGCCATATCACTGATATAGACATAAGGCGGGGCAATACCAATTTGCGCGCAAAAATCATGCTGTAATACGGAAGCGACCGATGCGCAAATTAAATCAGTACCTCCATTGAGTTTCCAGTTTGCGATAACCATTGGATTTTTATTCATGAAGACAATTTCCTATATCAACTGGGCTGTTTTGTGCCATTTTTTTTATCTGCTTTAATACATAAGCTTCATCGTTTTCATACCAGTCGCAACCAATGTTTGGATTGCTCAAATAAAAAACGTTTGCATCAAATTGCTCGATAAACGCCTGGGTATCCGAAAAATACTGGCTAAAAAGTTCACCAGCCAAACCAGATTGCTCAAGCTGTTTTAAACCATACTCAAGTCTCACTTGAAGATCTGAATCTTTTGCAACAAAAAAATACATGGGTAAATAAGTAAATACAGCTATATTTTCTGCGATTCTCAACTCCGGCATTTCAACTTGATAATGAGGTAATTCAGCCTGAACTTCGTAACTGCTGCGCATTAATAAATCAAACCGTCTGGCTTGCAGCATTTTAAACAAGGAGTTTAGTTTAGTCCCTAAAACTAAATTAAATCCATTTTTCTGCAATACAGAGTTGGTTGACCAGCCATCTCCCTGACCAACAGGCCACTGTTTAAGCTGAGCGAGTGACTGAACTGACTTGAGTTTAGTGATACGATCGGCTCGGGTAAAAAACATACGGTAACTAGCCAGACCTTTTAAAATTGGAAAACGGATAACTTGAGCCTGCTCCAACCAATCAGTCTCTGCCATAGCGACTGCAACTGAAATAGCCCCTTCATTTAATTCAACAAGTTGCCTTTTAATCACGCTGTCACGTGTCTGCTCAATGATATTGACCGGACCGAATTTGTCACTCGATACTGCTAATGCCTGTTTAAGTAATAGATAGCTGTACTGCCTGTGTTTAGCCTGAACCTGCATATGAGGCAGGATAATGCTTCTGGCTTGTGGCTCTAAAGCTTCGGCATTAGCGTAAAATGTTGCCAACATAGCGAATAACAAAGCGACGGCCACTTTTTTCATGCAGTGTAAAACCCAAAATTAATAAAACGCGTGATATTTACAGAATTAAAACAAATAAGCAATAAAACTAAGTTTAGCACTCAATTTAAGACTATTAATGACGCATTTTTTATTCTGACTTAAAACAAAAAAACTGATGCCCACAGGAACGGTAAGCATCAGCTAGCAAAAGTGCCACCCATAGGATAGCTATGACTAAAAATGAGGACGAATAATAAAACAGCTCAACTATTCATAAGGTTAAAAGTGAATGACCGAGGCAAGTAAAACACTTTTAACCTACAAATATTAAACGCCTTGAGCCAAAGCGTTTTGGATCAAAGGATCCTATACAATGCCAGAGCCAGAATGACCTGAACTAGGTCTTTCTTTAGCAGCACTCGCACGGTATCCACTTGCACGATAAACCGAGATAGGATCAATTGCCCCACCATTACGTGCACGAGCCATTTGCAAAATAGGCGATACATCAGTTACAAAAGCATTCTTTAATGTATTGCTTGCCATAATGGCGTCATTGCTATCCTGATATCCGTATAAGGTTTCACGATTAATTAATAACGCAGCTACGTACGAACGTTGCACACTGGCAGCTGAATTCATTAAGCTTTCAATCGGGTCTGTTACGTTATGAGACTGGTCTAGTAAATAACCTGGACCAAAACCTTCCTGATTACGGTATTCTGCATCAACCAATTCATTAAAAATCAAGAATTGTTGATACGGGTGTAAACTACCACTGTCTAAATCGTCATCACCATATTTACTGTCGTTAAAGTGGAAACCACCTAACTTCTTGAATTGGATTAAACGAGATACGATCATTTCAATGTTTACGTTTGGCGCATGGTGGCCTAAATCAACTAATGATTTCGCTTTGTCACCTAATTCCATCGCCGCTAAGATGTTACTACCCCAATCTTGGATTACGGTCGAGTAGAACGCAGGTTCAAACATTTTGTGTTCAATATGTAATTCCCAATCCGATGGTAACTCAGCATAGATTCTCTTCATGCTTTCTAAATAACGCTCAAACGCACGTTGGAAATGCGACTGACCCGGATGGTTGGAACCATCACCAACCCAAACAGTTAATACTTTTGAGCCTAAAGCTTCACCCCATTTGATACAATCTAGGTTGTGCGCAATTGCAAGCTCACGTGATGCTTCAGATGTATTGCTTAAACTGCCGTATTTGAAGCTATGCGCCTGACCGGGTTGATCCTGGAATGTATTTGAGTTAATTGAATCCCATTTCAAATCTAAGTTATCAGAGAACCCTTTTAACTCAGTGAAATCGTCAACTTTATCCCAAGGAAAATGCGGAGAGACGGCTTGTGTACATTGTGACAAGTCATTAATCACAGCACAGTCTTCTAACTTTTCAAAAATGTTTCTTGGCTCGCCAGTACCTGGGAAACGCGCGAAACGCGTACCACCGGTACCTGTACCCCATGAAGGCACAGCGACCTGAAATTCTGCCGCTTTTTGCGTAATTTTTTCAATATCAATGTCTTGACGAGCAAGTTTACGGGCTAATGCATCATAATCTTCCTGGACACCTGGCATTAACTTTTCATTTTGCTCAGCAATAAATGCTTTATCGATACGTTTTGTCATGATTTTAAATCCTCTCGATTACTGACTTCGAGCTTAACGCAAGAAGGCTTCGTGTAAACCACCGTCTACACTGATAATTTGACCGGTCGTTTTACTTAACTGACCAGAAACCAGTAAGTAGGCTGCTTCAGCTTGATCGGCTGGCGTAATAGGCTGTTTTGTTAACGTTCTTTGAGCATAGAATAAAGCTAACTTATCACGTAACTCATCATCTGAATCTGAGTCAGTAAACTCAACGTTATATTTAGTTAAAGAAGCAATTACACGGTCACGCGGGAACATAGTGCTACCTTTAACAACAGTCGCTGGCGCTAAACCATTAACATTAACTAAAGGTGATAACTCAATAGCCAATTCTCGAACCAGATGGTTAGCCGCAGCTTTACTGGTGTCATAGGCTAAAGAGCCTTTCTTAGATACAGCAGCATTAACACTGGTCGTTAATACTAAAGCACCCGGCAAATTCTGATTCTGCCATACTTTACCGGCTTCGGTACCTACAATGTAACCACCTTTAACATTAACAGCAAAGCTAACATCAAACATTTGATCATTACTCATTCCAGCCTGACCTGGTGCCAAGAAAACACCGGCTGTTACGATAACTTTATCAATGCCGCCGTAAGCTAAAGTGACTTGGCGTAATAAAGCTTCAACACTTTCGCGCTTAGTAATATCCACTTCCTGAGCAATAGCCGGACCACAACTTGAAATACCACTACCCGCAACACCAATGCCAACCCCATAAATATCAGTTAGCTCTTTTGCCGTTTTTTCCGCAGCTTCTAAACGTAAGTCAGCACATACAACATGCGCGCCTTCTTTTGCTACGCGAAACGCAGTTTCTTTACCAATACCATCACCGGCACCTATGACAACAACTATGTCACGAGCAAGCGATTTTTCTTGTGGCATACGCTGTAATTTAGCTTCTTCTAACAGCCAGTATTCGATATCAAATGCTTCTTGCTGCGGTAATGCAACATACTCGTCTACCGCTTCTGCACCGCGCATTACTTCAACCGCACAGTTATAAAATTCAGCAGTTACGCGAGATTCACTCTTATTTTTACCCCAGGCAACCATACCTACACCCGGAATCAAACAAATCGACGGAGAAGACGCTCGTTGTGCCGGAGAATTATCATGTTTACAAGTTTGATAATATTGAGTGTAATCTTCCTGATACTGCTTAATACCGTCTTCTAACAAGGCTTTTAATTGCTCTACTGAATCTGTTTCAGGGTTCCAGTTTACATATAAAGGTTTGATTTTAGTACGTAAAAAGTGATCTGGGCAAGAGGTTCCTAAATCAGCTAATCGAGGCGCATCGTTTGAATTAACAAAACGTAGAATTGACTCATCAGATTGAACTGTGCCAATCATTTTTTTCTCACCTGATACTAAACCGCGTAAGAAAGGTAATACTTCACCTAATACAGCTTCGCGTTTATCCTGTGCTAACGATGCAAACTTTTGACCACCAAAGGTATTTTCACCTTTGTCGTGTTCTTCAATATAACGCGCTGCTTTTTCGATAATGTCTAAGCTCAAGTCATAACATTCTTTGTTATCATTCGCCCAGTTAATGACACCGTGACCTGCTAACAAAACACCTTTCGCATTAGGATAATCTTTACAAATTGACTGAAGCTTTAAACCCAGATCAAAACCCGGACGCTGCCACTCAGTCCAAACTAATTCGTCGCCCCAAATCTTTTGAGTTAATTCTTTAGAGTTTTTGCTGGCAGCAACGGCAATAACTGAGTTTGGATGCATGTGATCAACATGCTTGTAAGGAATATAAGCATGTAAAGGCGTATCAATTGATGGTGCGCGTGAATTCAGGTTAAAAGTTGCATGCGTATACATACCGACCATGTCATCTTCGATTTGTGTTTTAGCACCCACTTCATCCGCACGGTAATAAATATCCTGCAGTGAATTCAATTTATCCATATATAGAGAAGCAAAATTGCCTGCTTTTGATGTACGTAAGTCACCACCTGAGCCTTTTACCCATAAAACTTCAACGTCTTCTCCGGTTAGTGGATCTTTTTCAACAATCTTTGCAGAAGTGTTACCACCGCCCGTATTAGTAATACGTTGGTCATCCCCAAGGATATTTGAACGATATACTAAACCCTCTAGAGGGCTTAATTCCTGGGCTTTCTGGTCGTCCCAGGCATAGTTAACATGTTTAAACTCATCTTTGCGATTAGACATTTTGATATCCTATATATTGCAATTAAAACCAAAATTACGCGTTTGCGAAACTATTTATCCGCATTAGACCACTAGAAACAATCATTTTCAATCACTTTCTTGCATTTATTTAAAATTTTGTATAGAGTCTTAACATAAATATAAACATTATTTTATTTAATACAAACAGAATAAATCATTCCCGGTCATTATTAACAATAATAAATTTTACGTTTTAAAAATATAAAATAAGTAGAAAGAATATGAGTCATCATGAATTTGATCGCCAGCCGGTCAGTGCGGATCAGCTAAAGTCAGGTAAATATTTTGCCGCCAGTTACGCAGGGGAACATGTTGCTGGAACTGAGTTTGTTATCGGCGCTATGTTTGTATCCTGGGGGGTTGGTACACTCGACTTATTATTAGGTTTAATCATAGGCAACCTGATGGCCGTGCTAACCTGGGGTTTAATTTGTGCGCCTATAGCGACAGATACTCGGTTAACGCTTTATGCGTATTTAGAAAAAGTAGCCGGTCCCGGCATTATCAAACTCTATTCTATTGTTAACGGTATTTTATTTTGCATTCTGGCGGGTGCGATGATCACAGTTTCAGCATCAGCTGTCAGAGTCTTATTTGACTTACCTGCGCAAGTTAATTGGTATCCGACTGACTTCTCTTTTGTTCTGGTTGCTTTAGCTGTTGGTGCAGTTGTTGTGCTGGTAGCAGTAAAAGGTTTTAAATTTATCGCCCAGTTTGCTGAAGTGTGCGCGCCTTGGATGATACTTATGTTTATTGTAGGCGCGCTGGCAATAGCACCCAGTTTATTATCAGCAACACCCAATTTGGATACTGTCACCTTAACCAGTTGGCTCACGGTTGCTAATACCCATATCTGGCAAGACAGTGGTAACGGCTTGTCTTGGTGGCATGTAGCGGCGTTTGCCTGGGTATGTAATATGGCAATGCATGGTGCTTTATCCGATATGACGATTTTACGCTTTGCGCAAAAATCTTCGTATGGGTTTTTCTCTGCACTCGGCATGTTTATTGGACATTTTATTGCCTGGGTTTGTGCCGGGATCATGGGCGCAGGTGCTGCGCTATTATTAAAAACGGATGTAACTGCGCTGGATGCAGGCGCCGTTGCTTATCAGGCACTGGGCAGTGCCGGCATTATTGCGGTTATTATTGCTGGCTGGACAACTTCTAATCCAACCATATATAGAGCAGGCTTGGCGTTTCAATCACTTAATAAAAATTGGAGCCGTGGCGCAGTCACGACTATAGTGGGCATTATTACAACGATGATTGCCTGCTTTCCGTTTGTATTTACCAAATTAATGGATTTTGTCAGTCTAATGGCTCTGATACTTGCACCGATTGGCGCTATTCTGGTAAGTGAGCATTGGCTACTGCCTAAATTGGGCTTGACTCGATACTGGTCTAATTATCGAAAACAAACGACCAATAAAGCGGCTTTGTTTACTTGGATAACAGCATTAATCATCTGTTATCTGGCTTTTGCAATCGGTACTCATGTCTTTTTCTTACCTATTATTGCCTGGTTTGTTGCACTGATATTCTATATTCCGCTGGCAAATTCAATGGGTGCCAATAGAAACTTTCCAGCCAAAGTAGCAGAAGAAAATAAAGCCGCCTTGCTAAGAAAACAAGCAGAACAAGCTTATATTGACAATACCAGACTCAATGACTGTCAATCTGCAGCTTCGCAAAAACACTGGATGCAATATTTAGCAATTTTTAGTTTATTGATTTGCCTTGCACTGGCATTTACCGTTAGCTTAAATGCGATGGATTTAAACAAGTTCAGACAAATCATTATTTGGCCAACAGTCATCTACTTTATTAGCGCAACCTATTATTCTCTTAAAGTGGCTGATCCTAAAACACAAACTTAAGCGACGGAGCTTGAATAAGAATGTATACCTTTATTTTTGATATAGGCAAAACCAATATCAAGGGCAATGTATTAAATGATCAGGGTGAAACCGTTTGGAGCGATTCAGCGTCAAATGAATCGGTACAGGGTGAGCATTATTTGTATATAGATGTTAAAGCCGTTGAAAAATGGCTCCTGAACTGCCTGAATAAAGCAGCTAAAGCGTTCAAAATAGATGCCATAAATATTACGACTCATGGTGCATGTGCTGTCTTGGTTGATGCGCACGGTGAACTGGTTTTACCTGTGATGGATTATGAATGTGACATTGTAGAATCAGTTAATGATACATACGACGCTGTTCGCCCTGAATTTAACCAAACTCTGTCACCAAATTTATCAGCAGGTTTAAATTTAGGTCGCCAACTCTTCTGGCTTAAACAAACCTTCCCTGAGCAATTCAATCAAATCCAAGCTGTGCTTATGTATCCACAATACTGGGTCTGGCGTTTAACTGGCAAACAGGTTAACGAAGTAACATCATTAGGGTGTCATACAGACTTATGGCAGCCTGAAAAAGCAGATTATTCTGATTTAGTGGATACCCTGAATATTCGCCACGCACTGCCGAAACTGGTTAATGCCGATCAAGTTGTCGACACAGTCAGTGCATCGGTATGCGAACAAACCGGACTGGCGCAAACCTGTAAAGTATACGCAGGTATTCATGATTCCAACGCTAGTTTTTCGCGCTATTTAGGACAAAATAAAGATAAAGCTTTTACCGTGGTGAGTACAGGTACCTGGGTGATTAGCATGTCTATGGGTGCAGATATTCATGCGCTTAAAGAAGAAAAAGATATGCTGGCCAATGTCTGCGTATTAAACAAGCCAATCGCCTGTGCCCGATTTATGGGTGGTCGAGAGTTTGCTCAGATTTGTGAACAAACTCAGGCTAAAACTTCAGATCCTATCACTCAAGCTGATCTGCAAAACATTGTGGATGAGCAAATTTTTGCCCTACCCGCTTTTTCGAGTGGAAGCGGTCCATTTGTGGGTAAACAAGGCAAAATTACCGCACAACCTGATAGCGGTAATGCGCTCGCGACCTTATATCTGGCGTTGATGATTGACCATGAATTAGACTTGCTCAATGCCAAAGGCGATATCATTTTTGGCAGTACCTCGAAAAAAAATCCATTAATGTGCCGCCTGATTGCTCAGCTAAGACCCGAACAAAACGTCGTTTTATCCGGGGACAGCGCCAGCACAGTCAAAGGCGCCTGGGTCATGACACAATGGGATGACTGGCAAAATCAACCCCAACAAAATACTGAAATTGCAACACCGGCTGGTATCAACAATCTTGAGCAATATAAAGCAGCCTGGTTAGAAGCCGCGTCAGCCCACTAAATATCATAAAGTTTACAGCGGGGTAGGTTATATCTGTCCCTGCCTCGCTGGTTTTTAATACAAAAATGAATACAAGGTCAGACAATGAAACGCTTACAATATAACGTCGGCTCAAAATTAATATCCGGCATTAGCGCAGCAATCTTGAGCGCACTGATTTCAACTTCCGCACAGGCAAATAAGGCAGATAATATGAATCCTGAATTTGCATTTGATTTTACACAAAATCCGACATTAACCAGTCAGCCCTACTCCAAACAAAAAGGCTATGGTAAAGACAATTTTAAAAACTCAACTGAAAACGCATTTTCTATTGATGCGCCGCAAGGCCACTATCAGGTGTCTTTAACCGTTAGAGCTCAATCAGATACCCAGTTTTTAATCTTCAGTGAAGACAGACGCGTAATGACTTCCGTTCAACAGCTAAAAGCCGGAGACACTGCTGCTTATAAATTTTACGTAGATACAAAATCCCCCTTTTTAGATAAAGCCGAGCAGGATAAAAATGAAGATGAGCGTACCGGTCCAAAAGTAGGACTGCGCGGCGATGAAGATATATCACGCAACTGGGATGATAAACTCACAATTTCTTTATCTAATCAAAATGTAAAATTTGAAAGCCTGAGTATCCAACCGACAAAAATCAATAAAATTTTAATTGCCGGAGATTCAACCGTCACCGATCAGGCATCAACAGATTATGCCAGTTGGGGGCAATTTATACCGGCCCTGATTCCAGATAAGCTGGTTATCAATCATGCACGAAGTGGTGAAACGTTAAAATCATTTATCTTTTCATTACGCTGGGACAAGCTGATGAGCCAGACTCAGCCCGGCGATATAGTCATGATTCAATTTGCGCATAATGACGAGAAAAAACAGTGGCCTAGAACCTATTCATCTGCCCAAGGTGCCTACCCTGAGTATTTACGCGCTTTTATTGCAGATGTGAGACAAAAAGGGGCCCATCCTGTGATTATGACTCCGGTTGCGCGCCGCCACTATAAAAATGGAGAACTGATTAATACGCACGAGGGATACGATGCCGCCGTGCGTAAAGTCGGCCGGGATGTCAATGTGCCTGTTATTGATTTAACCGCACAAACCACTTTCTTTTACCAGTATTTAGGGCAAAAAGAAGCGCCTAAAGCATTTGGCGCTCATGGCAAAGACAAAACACATCACAACCATTATGGCGCCTGGGTGATTGCTAATATGGTTACACAAAACTTAAAAGCTGCACTGCCGGATTTGATTAAAACAGCGCCATTGGAGCTGGATTTAACTCAGCCGGTTAAGCCAGATGAAAAGCCTTTTCCAAAAGCCATATGGCCGGACATGCGGCCAGTAAAAGTGGAAATATCAGGGAATTGATTATAAAACACATCATGGGCTTGCAATATAATTTGCAGCCCGTGCTGTATTTAAAAGGTTGCCTGTGAAAACAGGCTAGAATAGTGCTAAAAAAGCCTATAAATGGTTCGGTTTCGTATAAACCGTTAATCAGCTTAACAACCCGCTTAATTGACCGGTTTATAATCGACTGCGAGTTTATCACCCGCCTTTAGTCCGGATACAATATGAAACATCTGATTATTCCGCTCACCTAAACGTACATATCGACGCTCAATCTGACTATTATTTAATACATATACCATAGCGAGCTGGCCATAATAATGAATCCACTCAGGTTTGACCAAAATCCCCATCAGACTGGCCTGCGGTAGTTTTAACTGCGCATACAAACCCGGCATCAGGTTAATCTGATCTTCCAGTTCCAGCCTGACGACCATGCTTCTGGCCGCACTGTCAGCTATAGGTACAATTTCAGTAACGGTCGCCATGTGATGAGTATTTAAAGCTGGAATTGCCACATTTAACCGCTGGCCAAGGGCGAGTTTAACGGCCTGTTGTTCTCTTACATTAAATTCAAACTGTAATTGCTGCGGATTATAAATAGCCAGCAGCGGAATACCCGGCGTCGCCGTATCACCCGGTTCGCTAAAGCGTTCCACCACTTTACCTGAAATCGGTGATTTGATAGTGGTGTAACTTAATGCAACCTCAGCCTGAGCCTGCTGCTGTTTTGCAATGACCAAATTTGCATTTAAGTTATCATACCTTGCCTGAGCTTCATCCAAATCGCTGACAGATACCAGTTCATCCTGCCTGAGTGTTTTTATTCTGTCTAACTGTTTTTTGGCCTGAGTTAAAGAAGCAGTAATGGCGGATATCTGAGCCTGACTTTGAGACAGTTTAGCGATAAAGTCATCTTGCTCTAATACAAGAAGCACATCTCCGGCTTTAACTGTGTCACCCGCTCTGACATTCAAGCGTTTTACCTGAGCCATCACACGGGATGAGACCTGTGTATTTTGTTTAGCGATAATCGTACCGGGCACCAGCTCAAAACGTTCAATCGATTTAAGCGATAGAGTTGCTACCTCGCCCTTATAATCGGATGCCAAAATCGTTTTTAAACCCGCAGATTGCTTGTCCGAAAAGCTACCTGCCATATACAAAACAGCCAACACAACCAAGATGAGCGCCAAAGTAGATGCAAAAATTTTAGACTTAACCTGCATATGCAATTTCCTCTTTATTCTCAGTTTTGCTTTCGGTATCGGCAAACACCAAATAATAAACCAGTGGCACCACAATTAATGAAAATAACGTCGATGCAATTATCCCGAAAATGATAGCGATCGCCAAACCACTGAATACCGGATCCAGTGTTATCACTAAATTCCCCAACATAGTGGTGCCTGCGGTCAGTAAAACGGGTCGCATTCTTACCGTACCCGCAGCAATTAACGCAGTCTTAATTGAGCTACCCTGATTTCTAGAATGGTTAATAAATTCGACTAAAATCAATGAATTCCTAACCACTATTCCGGCAAGCGCTATCATGCCAATCATAGCGGTTGCGGTAAACAAAACCGGCTCAGGTGCATTCGCAATGCTGCGCTCACCAAACTGATTTAATAGCCAGAAACCCGGCATGATCCCAATAATGGTTAATGGAATAGCGGACATAATAATAAGTGACAAGTTTGCCGACTGAGTTTGAATTCGCAAAATGACAAAAATAGCGATCAGTGCTAACGCAAATGCAATACCCATATCGCGAAAAACATCTATTGTAATTTTCCACTCACCTTCCCCGCTGAAGGTAATGTCGATACCATCACCCACCTGCCAGGGCTGTGTACCACCATTATTAATAAAGTATCTTGAGTTCCAATCCGTTTTAACAAAATCAGTTTGTCTTTGATTCATATCAGCACTGACATCAGCAATCACACCGGCCGGGGTTCTTCCATTTAATTCAGCCATGACATAAATCACATTTCTTTGATCTTTTCTGATAATGGGTTCTGCCACCTGCAATGATTCAAATTCGCCCAGTTCGGATAACGCCACCAATGGTCGTGGCGCGCTGCTTAACCCAAATTGATCGCTGGTTTTAGCCAGCTCCCGGTTCCCTCTAACTTTAAGTGCTAATAATTCTGCATCTTGATTTCTCTGAGCAAAAGGCAACTGCATGTGAATATTCACAGGCTCGGTTTCTCCGCTAACATAAAGTACGCCCGGGCTTATACCTTGTGAAGCAATTTTAAGTGTCGTTGCAATATCCTGGGTAGAAACTGCGGACAATGCTGCTTTACTTTTATCCGTAATGAATCGGTGTAAAGGCGCAGGCGCCGCCATTGAGGTATCCACCTCAACCACATGAGGCTCAGCTTGCAAACGTCTGGCCAGCGTATTTGCAGCCTGTTTGTGAGCAATATTATCAACAAAACTATCAGCATAAATTTCCGCGACCAGGGTACTTAATACGGGCGGTCCGGGCGGGACTTCGACCACTTTAATCCGTATACCGTCCCGGTTCAGCGGTTTTAGCTGTTTGCGCAAGCGCATCACGACCGCATGAGACTGATGTGCTCTGTCACTCTTATCCAATAACAAAATTCTTAATTCTGCTAAATGAGCCGCGTTTCGACGGTAATACCCTCGCACCATGCCATTAAAATCCATACTCGAAGGCTGACCAACATAAGCGGCAATTTCACTGACTTCATTCAGCTCCCAAGTTAATGCCTGAGCTTGACGGGCCAACTGAGCGGTTTTTTCTAAGCTGGTGCCTTCAGGCATATCAATCAAAACCTGAATTTCATTTTTATTGTCAAATGGCAGGAGTTTAAGCGGAACCAGCCTCAATACGGGTAACAAAGCGCTGGCCAGAAACAAAAACAAGGTCATCCAGAGTACCCATTTAGCCCGACTTTTATTTGCCAGCAGTGGCGATAAAATTCGCTCATACAATCCGGGTTTATCCAGGTTAACCTCAGGTTCACCTGGCCGATGTTTAAGCAGTTTCATTGCCAGCCAAGGGGTCACAAAAAATGCAACCAGTGTCGACACAGCCACGCTAACGGGCACATTAAATGCCATGGGAGCCATATAGGGTCCCATCATACCTGTGATAAATGCTAGCGGAATAAAGGCGACCATTATCGTCAGAGTCGACATCAAAAGTGCACTTCTGATCTCACTCATGGCACTGACAATATGAAGTTTTTTATCACCTTTGTTATTGATAAAACGACTGATATTATCAATCCCTGTGATGGGATCATCCACCAGTAACCCCAAAGACAATATCAATGCAAATAAAGTCACCCGGTTAATAGTATAACCAAATGCAAAATCCAGAATCAGGGTTATGCCATAACAAATGGGCACAGCCAGCCCGACTACAACCGCGGGTCGCCAGCCAAGAAAAACGCCAACAAAAATCACCACAGTAAATACCGCAAAGACTAAACTGGAAGTCAGGTTATTCACCTTTTCATTTGCCGTTTGACCATAATCTCTGAGCACAGCATAATTGACCTCGGGCGGTAATATATTTTGTTTTAAATCTGCCATCATCGAATGAACACCAGCTGCAACAGATACCGCATTTGTGCCAGCCTGTTTCGCCACACTAATAGTGACCATAGGGGCATCCTGCTGCTGATTTGAAGTGGCTATCCATTGATAATGCTGAGGCTCTTCAGGTCCGTCCTGGATTGTAGCAACGTCTTTTAAATAAATACTTTTGCCGTTAACAACATTAACCACTAACTGCTCCACATCACCGGCACTTCTTAGCACATCGCCTGCCTGTAACGCGATTTGCGTATCCCCATCAACCAAGCTACCAACTTCAGAAAGCTGGTTTGAAGCGCTCAGCGCATAATATACATCTGTCAGTGTTGTCTGGTGCGCAGCAAGTGCGCTTGCATCTAAATTAACCAATAATTGACGTTTACGCCCTGCAATAACTTTAACTTCACTGGTATCTGCTATCCGCTGCAAATTATTGGCAATTTCATTGGCAAATCGAGTTAGCTCATAATCAGAATACAGCTGACTATTTTTGCTATACAAACCCAGCATTAATATAGGCACATCATTGACTTCAACCGGTCGAATTTGCCAGCGTGTGATTACATTCGCCATCGTATGCTGATAGCCGTAGAGTTTTGCGTAAGTATCTAATATCGCCTGCTCTCTGCTGTGGCCAACTTCAAATCTGAGTGTGACTACAGTGCCGTTCGTTTGAGTCGTCGAATAAATATGCTCTACACCAGATAACTGAGCCAGCAGTTTTTCAAGCGGTTGCGTGACCAGCCTAGCCACTTCCGGCGCTTCTACATTTGGCGCGTCTACATAAATATCCAGTAGCGGGACACTAATTTGTGGCTCTTCTTCCCTTGGAGTTTGCTGCAAAGCAAATAGCCCGAGTAACAGCGCAAAAACAAAAATAATAATTGGTAGCCGCCCATTCAGGCTGGTTTTAACGGCACTATCAATTGAATTCACGAATTAACTTTCCTTACAAAATAAAGTGTGTAACTGGCTAAGTAGAACGATAGCCTCTTGATTCACAACCCGGTAAAAAATGGTTTGTTTATCGCGTCGGGTTTCAACTATGCCCGCTTTACGAAGTGTAGCTAAATGCTGAGAAAGTGCAGACTGAGCCAAGCCAATATAACGATTGAGTTCTGATACACTGAGCTCTTTATTCTGCAAACAGCACAAAATTAGCAAGCGATGTTTATTGGCAAGTAGCTTTAATAGCTGCTCCGCTCGCTGAGCATTCACCGCAAATGTATCCGGGTCTAAACGCATCCAAAGCCTCATATAGCTAAATTTAAGATGAGTATAGTTTAGTATATTAAAAAACACTAATATAATATTTTACTAATTTAGAAAATCATAATATAGTAAACTTATCGTTCAATAACAGAAGGTATCTTCAGGTGGTGTTCAGGTGCGATCATCCAGCTATCAAAACACAACTTTGAAGGTAATCAAGCGATGAAATTAAATGAAGCGCTCAGACTGATTGCAGGCATTATGATTATTATCTCAGTGGTACTGCAAACATATCATGATCCGAACTGGATATGGTTTACTGTATTTATCGCTGTAAACTTAATTCAGTCTGCATTTACTAAGTGGTGTCCTATGATTACGATTTTACGCAAGTCCGGCATGGAGGAATAAAATGCTAATCCCAATTCCCGAATTATTAAAACAAGTGGCTCCAACACAAAGACGCATTAGCTCAGAACAGGCTAAACAGGAGCTAGACAAAAACCATGGTTTGTTAATTGACGTAAGAGAGCCTGCCGAACATATGATTAAAGCCGCTGTAGGGGCAATTAACATTCCCCGGGGCGTATTGGAAATGAAACTGATGGAGATAGAAAAAGATCCTGCCAGACCCATTTATCTGCACTGTGCAAGTAGTGCCCGCGCAACACTGGCTGCAGAAGCACTGCAACGGGTTGGCTACGAAAATGTGACTGTCATTAGTTGCAAAGCGGACCAGGTTTGTCAGACATTTGACATTTAAGACGGATTAAAAAGTTAAAAAGCGGGTCTGTAGTTTATGACCCGCTTTCGCTTTTGACTTTGACTTTGACTTAATTGACTCAGCTTAATCCGGCATCCCTACCCGATTAAGCAAACCACTTATACGTTATAAGTGGTTGATGCTGTGTCTCCAC